>ERZ827088.2054-NODE-2054-length-22307-cov-55.334891_pt1 | contig 22307 bp, 20 predicted proteins | sample MGYA00519922_ERZ827088 | MGnify/ENA primary metagenome ERZ827088 (study PRJEB31778, sample SAMEA3449254) | human gut metagenome | biome: human gut; feature: human-associated habitat; material: faeces | place: United Kingdom | collected 2010/2012 ...
GCAAAATGGATGATTCAGCAAGAAGGCAAGGCCACGTCTTGGTCAGGCAACACATTGCTTGGCGAATATGTTCATGAATCCTCGTCCCGTCCGATCGGACGGAGAAGATTCAGGTCATCGAAAGCCTCCCTGTAGGCATAGATGTCGGTTTCGACGCCGTACACTTCCTTGAGTGTCGGTATTAGGTCATCAAATGACACACTGTGAAGCAGTTCGGATAATGTCATGGCATATTTGTTTTTTTGATCTTTGGCAAAGATGACGAATCTGGTTGCAATTTTCCGGCAGTAAAATGAAGCGACTTTACGAAGTGAACATAACCGACGCCACTCACATTTGTAAAAGCGATTTTATTCGAGAAATTCGCTTTTATAAAAGTGATTTTGTATATTTGCGAAAACATGATGCAATTATGCAAAGTTCTGACATACAACCGTTGGTGAACTATTATCACTGGAAAATAAAACAAGTGAATCTGAATTTTAAAAGATACCTTTTCAACCGAATCAACTGGGATGCCAGAATTATCGGGATAAAAGGAGCCAGAGGGGTTGGAAAAACCACGCTTCTTCTCCAACGGATATTGGAGAAATATAAGGACATCGACGATACGTTTTACATCACGCTGGATCATCTTTGGTTCAGGAACCATTCTCTTGAAGAACTGGTTGAATACCTTTACACCCACGGCATCACGGAAATCTACATTGACGAAGTTCACAAGTATAAGGACTGGAGTCAGTCTCTGAAAACTTTCTACGACGAGTTCGCAGATCTGAGAATTGTGTACACCGGTTCATCTATGCTTGAGATAGAAAAATCAAGCACAGACCTCGCAAGAAGGCAGACACCATACCGCCTTGACGGATTGTCTTTCCGGGAATATCTCAAATACACAGGCGCCCTTGAATATGAACCGCTGCAACTCTCGGACATCCTTCAGAACCACGTTGCTACAGCTATGGACATCTGCGGGAAGACGAAGATTCTCAAGATGTTTGACAAATACCTGAAAACTGGGTATTATCCATACTTCACCGAAGCGAAGAATGATTTTCTGATAAGATTGGCAGAGACGGCCAAACTGGTGATTGAAAACGACTTGCCGGCAGTCCTTGATGTAAATTACGCGACTATTGAGAAGACACAGAAACTTCTCATGATCATTGCAGAGCATGTACCGCTTAAACCGACAACCGAGAAACTGGCCTCCTCAATAAGCTCGACACGTGACTCGTGTCTGAAAATGATGTACCTGCTTGACAAGGCCGCCATACTACGACTTCTCACCACAGAGCTAAAGAGTTACAACAGGCTTGTGAATCCGGAGAAAATCTATCTTGACAACACAAATCTGATGTATGCTCTCGGTTCCAACGTCAATGAGGGCAATCTCCGGGAAACGTTTTTCTTCAACCAAGTCGGCAGCACCCACGATGTCCGCTCAAGCCATGCCGGAGATTTTCTGATAGACGGGAAGCTGAGAGTGGAAGTTGGCGGGTCATCAAAGGATTTCTCGCGAATAGCCGACATTCCTGACAGTTTCCTTGCCATAGACGGCATTGAGACAGGTTACGGAGCAAGAATCCCGCTTTGGCTGTTCGGGTTCCTGTATTAGTTTTTTGATTTGTCTAAAAGGTTCTTTGAAGTGAAAAAACTACATTATCTTACCGCAACCAGGATCGAGGACGGATATGTCCTTCTTTCCTGACGGGGTTGCCAACCCACCCATAAACGCCGAGATGGCCAGCGGTGTAAAGAACTGCCCCTTATGCTTCTTATCCTTCTGGATAGATGCCTCAGCATACCCTTTGCCGACCCTCTCAGCGTACTGGGTGGGTCTTTCTCCGGCAAGCGGTGCGATATGAGCATTCTCATGAATGCCATCGGCGTTCATTCGAACAACATACAAAATTACTGAGATTCTTCGAGAGGCCCATAAACGACATGCACATTTTACTTAAAAATACTCAAATAAACCCCATGTTACCATCACGCAAATAGCATCAAAATTAATTCATAATCAATCGATTAAATCCTTTGATTTGTCCTTGATGATTCGTAACTTACAGTCAGAAACCTAAGCACAAAACCAACTATGAAAATCTTGATCGACAACGGCCACGGAGTGGACACAAAGGGAAAGCGGAGCCCCGATGGACACCTTCTGGAATACGCCGAAAACCGGCTTCTCGCCGGCCGCATAGTCTCCGCCCTCAAGGCCCAGAGCCACGACGCCGAATTTCTGGTACCGGAAGAAAACGATGTCAGCCTCTTCCAGCGCTGCGACCGCGTCAACCGCTTCTGCTACGCCCTCGGCAAAGAGAACGTCATCCTCGTCTCCATCCATTGCAACGCTGCTGGCAAAGGCGACCGCTGGTACAACGCCACCGGCTGGTGCGCCTACACCACTCCCAAGGACACTCCAGCCGACCGCCTCGCCACCTGCCTCAACAACGCTGCCCAGATCCACATCCCCGACCAGCGCCTCCGGATGGACCTCACCGACGGCGATCCCGACATCGAGGCCTCCTTCTACCTCCTTCGACACACCAGCTGCCCCACAGTCCTCACCGAAAACCTCTTCATGGACAACCAGGCCGACGTGGAATACCTTCTCAGCGACATTGGCCAGGCCAACCTCGTCAACCTCCACGTCACCGGCATCAACTTCTACCTCGGAATCCACTAACGAAAAATGCCCGGCCCCGCCGAGCATCCTTCACTTCCTTGTCCACCAATGTCCACCCTGTCCACTCCGTCTACCGGTGGTCAAAGTTGTTTGGTCAAGATGGCATTTTTTCATCTTTGCGAAAAATGGCTTCGCGCAATTGAAATATCTTTGCCTCAAGATAAACAGCGCCGTTCTATGTCAACAGACAAAATGGCAGAAGAAAATGACAGGAACGGTATTTGATTTTGAAGCTGCGAAGGTTATCGCAGATAACCATAAACAAATAAAAATTAAAGTTTTATGACAAATTTTGACATCAAGGCCCTCATCGAAGGCGCCTATGCTCAGACCCCAACTCTTCCAGGGTTCTGGCTCAAGTATGACGAGTTCCGCGAGAAGTTCAACGAACTCATTGCCTCCCATAGCGACATCCCCGTTGATGTCGAAAAAGTTCTCTCGGAGTTATATCCGGATTCTTCCTTCATGGAGCAGTATCAGCTGCAAGGCTCGGAAGACGTTTTCCGCGCTTTTCGGATTTCCCCCAACAAATTGGTCATACAGAGAGACCTGAAAAAAAAGATTGAAGCGATCTTACGCGAGGCCTCTGGTGATTCTGATGGTTGGAAGAACTTCGCCGTGATTGGAGCCAAGGGGCTCAAGCCAGAGATTCTTGCGATGGGATTTATTGGTATCCGTCAGGCAGTGGAATGTCTGTTCCGAGGTCGCTTTGAATTTCGTTCAGGAGATCCGACCAAGCACGAAGCGCCTGTGCTTATAAGAGATAAGAAAGAATCGAGTACGCCATCGGATGTAACGTCTGCTTTTTCTGGTGTGAAGCAAGAACGCGTAAGAAAAAAAACCGAAACAGGGTTCCTTTATTGGGGATGCCATTGATGCCTTCGCTTATTTCCCTCGCCCCAAAAACTCTACCACCTATGGCTGGGATGCGGCCATCAACGAATTAGCAACGAACCTTGCTCTCGAGGAAAGGTGGTACTATTCTGAAGAGGACAAGCAAAAGAAGCCCATCCTCAAGAATTACCTAAGCTATACGTTTGAGCGCCTCCAGTTTGAGGACGCGGAAGAAACACGTAAAGCCGCCGAGGAGAACAGAGATGCCATCCTTAAGATACTCGTTAATGAAGAGCATGCACTGTTCAATACAGGACTGGTCAACAACATTTATGAGCCCATCTATGCTTTCTTCAAGAAAAACGACGGTTCAAATCCAGTTATATCGCAGCCCTGGATATTTATCGCGTTCGGAACAGCAAACAGCTACTATCAGAATATCATAACTGATTTCCCCTATCGCCCCAAGAGGGCCCAGTATTTCACAGACTCAAGTGATCTTTTCTACGACACGAATGCTGCCATTCCAACGCTTAACTGGGAGCACTTCATCAAGGACAACATAGAGCGGCTACCTCTTGGCTTCGTGAAAAAGGGCGCACCGGAAGGTTATCCTTTTTATGACGATCCTGATTCTCTGCCCCGACCCCAGCGCCAGGCCTATTTCAAAAAGATGGCTGAAGACATCTTCGAGGATGATGACTGGATGTAGTTCTTGACGACAAAGTTTAAGAATGCCTTGAATATCACTCTCAGCCGTGTTGCTTGGAACTATAAGACAGCAATTCCAGTGTATTATGTTGAAAAACATCAGCTCTCATTGCTGCTTCCACTGGCACTTGAGAAAAAGGACGTTATTGACGTAGCTCTTGTTGTCGAGCATAAAGTCAACAAGGAGAAAAAAATCAACAACTACGTTGGTCGGACGATTTTCACCTTGCAGATGGCATATTCGAACGCTCGCTTAATTACACGTCCAGACAGCGATTGGCTTATGGCGGATATGAATCCGAGCAAATAAAGCCAACTGAATACTTGAGAGCCTTGTCAGGAATGACGGGGCTCTTTGCGAAGATACGTTTCGCAAAATATCCGTATCTTTGTTTCCGTAACCAATTAGAACAAGTATGCCAGCAAACAAAAACGCCGTTGTAAGATATATTATTCTGGATAGGATGCTGTCGGACCAGCACCACTACTATACCCGTACCCAATTATTGAATGCAGTGAACGATTCCCTAAAAGGCATTGACGAAGCACTGCAAGTGAGCAAGCGAACGATAGAAATGGACTTGAGGGATATGGAAGATATTTTCCAGATTGACCTTGATGAGAGCAAGATTATCAACGGAAAGAAAATAATCCGGTATGCCGACCAGACGAGATCCATCTTCTCAAAGCCTCTGTCGGACGATGAGAAGATGCTTCTCAATGAAGTGTTAAGTACGCTCGGACAGTTCTCTGGACTGGATAATTTCGTGTGGCTGGATGACCTTAAAACGAAGTTGGGGAATCAGGTGTCTTTCGGAGGAAGCGAGTTTGACACTGGGAGCGGAACCCCTCAGAGAAAGGTGATAAGTTTCAGCTCAAACGAGTTCCTTCAGAATAAGGAATACTTGGGATGGTTCTTCTCTGCCATAACAAACAAGAAAGTCGTTTCCATCACATACCGGAAGTTTGACGCCGAGAGTGCGCAGGAAATCATCGCCTATCCTTACATGCTCAAGCAATATAGAGATAGATGGTATCTGCTATGTACAATAACATATCTTACAATGTCAACATTATTGTATTGCCAACATAAGGGCGCAAGAACTATCTGTTCTGCGGTGACGACGACGCTGCACAGAGGGCAGCCGTGGTCTACTCCCTGCTTGCCACCTGCAAGGCACACGGCGTTAATGAACGGGCGTGGCTTGAGGATGTCCTGCGCCGGATCCCGGAATACGAACAGGCAGGGAAAGACTACGCAGACCTTCTTCCCGGAAACTGGAGCGCATTGTCTGCAAAGTAACTCAAACCAATATCACACCCCCATAAAAAGACTGCAACCGGCATCGCACTGATGCAAGTTGCAGTCAAACTTTATATGACGCACGTACTTCCTCGAATGCTTACATAGAAGCCTCGACAGGTGAAGAAAGTGAAATTCCCTTCATATAGAAAAGCTGCACCAAAACCGTCGAGAAAAAAGCCGCAAGAAAAAGCTTCCAGTAGTCCTTTTTATCCACTTTCGCCGCCCGCTCCGAAGGAATCGCAAGCGAAACCAGCCAAAACAGGATTGTTCCCGACAAAACCCGGATGTCAGCCAGCACTGTCGAAGAAATAATCCCGCCAATCAGAATAAATTTCGAAACGGGAACCGCCGCTCCCCAAACAGTATTACAAAGAAGAAGAGATATATGTCCGGTGCGCCTTTGCTTTGATGTTGTCATAATTTTGTTTCAAAAATGCTTGCAAAGATAGTCAATTATTGTCTGTTGCATCGGCTCTGAATTTTGCAAATGAACTGGTATGCTCCGGAATACGCAATTCACATCCGCATCAGCAAGAGATAGATCTATTTGAAGCCCCGCACCAATCTGTCATAAATCTCGTTGAACCACAGACGCTTGAACATTTCATTTGCCCTATCTTCGGTGAGTTTATTGTAGAGCTCGAGCTTTGTGTTGATGAATGTCATCAGCTCATTATCAACTTCTTCGAAGAACTTTTCTTGGATGTTGTCACGAGTATTGTCCTTATTGAAGAATGACATCAGCTCTTCGTTGGCCATCACATGCTCCTTCATCTTCTGAATGTCTACCCGGTCATCCTCGGTCAGTTCAAGGCCGAAGGTATTGTTGAGTTGCTTGATAATATTGCTCAAGAAATCCATTTCTGGTTCATCGGGGCCTGTCACCTGGCCTGGACGCATACCTGTTACTCCAGTATCGCCACTGTCAAGATTAAGCTTCTTGGTAAACTGATACTGAACCTTGTAGCTATCGAGCTCCGTTTCGTTCAGAATATCCTTGGGCATTTCATCCTTCTGGTAAGGGAGGAGCTTGGCAAGGGCAATCAGGAACACATACAGTTTGTCAAGTTCAATGTCCTTGAACGTGATAATCTGGGAAAGGAACTTATACAGGTTTGTATACTGCCTGCAGGTTTTCTTAAACTTATACAGGTCCTCTTCATTCAGTCGGCTCTTTACCTTGTCTACAGCAGTGTAGAGAACGCCATATATGAGTTCTTTATTGACCTTGTCAGGATAGTAATAACTAGCAAAATTGTCAACGTCAATCTGGTCGAATGCATTGAACTCCTGGAGGCGGCTCTTAAGGTCATAGAGACTGTTAGGATCGGTTTCATCCTCTTCGTTCATATAGAGTCCGCCATAGTAATCTTGGAATCCTTTTTTAATGATTTCGGGGTCATTAACAAAGTCGAGGACCATCGTAGAGTCCTTCCCGGCACAAGTGCGGTTAAGGCGGCTGAGCGTCTGAACAGCACTCTCCGCCGCGAGTTTCTTGTCTACGAACATCGTGTGCAGAAGAGGCTCGTCAAATCCTGTCTGGAACTTCTCTGCGACGATAAGAATCCGGTACTTTGGCATCTTGAAAGCCTCGGGAATATCAACATTACCCTCCAGGTTGTTCATAGAGGTCTCGGTGTAGGTTTCTCCAGTATCCTCATCATACACGGAACCAGAGAACGCAACGAGCGCACCGTAAGGAAGGCGCATCTCACGCATCAGCTCATCGAACTTACGCTTATAACGAACGGCGTGAAGCCGAGAACGGGTTACGACCATAGCACGCGCCTTCCCCTGGATCTGGTTGCTGGTCTGCGTCACAAAGTGCTCCAGCATAATACGGGACTTGCGCTCAATCGCGACATCCTGCAGGTCAACATAGCTGCTCAGCAACTTTACGGCCTTCTTTTTCTCGTACTCTTTGTCAGGAAACTTGAGGTCACGGACAAGTTTGTAATACCTCTTGAAGGATATGTAGTTTTCGAGCACATCCAGGATGAAGCCCTCCTTGATGGCCTCTTCCATTGTGTACTCATCAAATGGTTTTTTCTGCCCATTCTCGCGTTCGCAGAAGAGCTCGATAGTCTTCTGCTTTGGCGTGGCAGTGAAAGCGAAGAACGATATATTATGCTTAAACCCTTTGCGTTCAATCTCACTCTCGATGATATTGTTCAGGAGGTCTTCCGAATCTGCACCCTTTACATCCTCGGCATCGAAGGCTTCTGCTTCCTCCAGTGAGAGTGCTTTTCTCATCTGGCGAGCAGCTTCGCCGGACTGTGAGCTATGAGCCTCGTCTATGATGACTGCATACTTGCGATCCGGGAATAGCCGGATAGTATCAGATATGACCGGGAACTTCTGGAGCGTTGTTACAATGATACGCTTTCGGTCTTCGATGGCTCTTTTCAGGTCTTGAGAGTTGCACTTGTTGTCGATATACTTGACCTCACCTTCAGTTATCTGGAACTGACGGAGATTGTTCTGGAGTTGGCGGTCCAGGACACGGCGGTCTGTAACAACCAGCACGCTGTCAAAAATGGGCTTCTCATCCTCGACGGTCCTATAGAGATTGGAAAGACGAAAAGCAAGCCAAGTGATGGTATTGCTCTTACCTGAGCCGGCAGAGTGCTGGATAAGGTAGCGATGCCCAGCACCTTTCTCTTTCACATCACCGACTATATGGAGAACAGCACGGCGCTGATGGTAACGCGGGAAAATAAGGCGAGCATCCGATTTTGTTTCAATCTTTCCTGTACGCTCATTGTAGTATTTTTCTTCAACCGTCTGCAGATTGATAAAGTTCTGCAGTAGATCCAGAAGATTGTCTCTGGAGAGAACATCCATCCAAAGATAAGAAGTTTTATAACCGATAGACTCAGTCCTCTCGTTAGCATATGTCTTATTGAACGGGAAGAAACGAGTTTTCTCGCCAGCTAACTTGGTGGTCATAAATACCTGCTCGGAGCCAACAGCAAAGTGAACCAAACACCGCTTAAACTCCAGGAACTTCTCCCCTTCTACCGGTCGGTCACACATATACTGGCGGATGGCATTGATATGACGCTGTCCAGTCAACGAATTCTTAAGCTCCATTGTCACGACCGGAATTCCGTTCACAAAGAGAACCATATCAATTTCGTTGTCGTTCTTCTCCGAATAGCGAAGCTGACGTACAACAGCCAGTCTGTTCTTTTCATACAGAAGTTCATGCTCAGGAGTAAGGCCGCTTGCAGGCTTATAGAACACCATATTAAAACGAGCCCCGTAACCGGCTTCAAACTTTGCGTTTCCCTGGAAGAGATGGAGAGGGCCACGCTTCAGTTCAGAGTCAAGACGACTGAGTATTGATTTACGCGCAGCCGCATCGCTTCCAGTCGCCGCCACAAGTTCCTTATAGGTGTCAGGCTGAGAATCCTGAAGGAAAGTAATCACCTCATCAGGGATAATGCAGAGCTTCTTGTCAAAGGCTCTTGGATCGACTGAGTGATACTCCGGCACGTCGGTAAATGAACCATCTGCCTCTTGTATGAATCGGTGGGTCAGATACTGCTCTATCTGGCCTTCCATATACAATTCGTCGGGTGTTCCTGGCATATATGTATTTAATTCTTAATGAAACTTGACTATTCACGGCAATCTATTTGCCCTGTAACTACCTCTGAAATAATCGCTTCTCTATACTTGTACAAATCCTCAATCTGCGTCTTCAGTTCTCTTTGAAGATTGTTAATTGATTCACACTTCTTGTTGGCCTCTTCAATGATTTCTCTCTGCTCCTCAATAGGAGGAACAAGAACCCGAAGCTCCGAATACTTGTCTGCACCGATGTTAGGTATTGTCGCTTGGATATACACGCTATTCTTCCATGCCTCATACATCGAAGTCTTCGTATAGAGAAATAAGAACTCCGGCAAGAGTTTCTCTCCACAACGAGCACGGATCAAATACCCTGCATAGCAAGCATCAAACCCACCGCGGTATAAATAAGTCTTTCCTACGGTAGCACCACTCCGCGCGAATAAAATGTCACCAGGGTTTAACATATAATCCTTGGCTTTTTCAGGAGATAGGGATTTGAAAGTTTCATCCCAAAGATCTCCATCGTCAGTAATGTCAGTTATGCGAATATATCTTGGATATGTTCTATCATCACTCTCTGCAGATTCATTGGCACCATATGTCATATTTTCGCTCAGAAAGTATTTTAATGGAGCACACGCCCAATGTGAAGGGAATAAATCATTCATTCCTCCATTATCTTTTACATAATTAGCAACTTCTCTTGTTCCCCTGCATACAATTTCACTAACCGTTGCTATTTTATACCTAATGATATCCTCTAATAACTTAGAATGCTCATCAATAGCACTGCCAATGTCATTTACTCTTTTGTGCAAAAACGAGACGATGCTCTTTTGTTCCTCAAATGAAGGGATAGAATAGACCTCATCAAGCAGTATTGAAGCATCAAAGTGAGGAATAGTCGTCCCTGATGAAAAAGTCTTAAAGGATGATTCTAGATACTTAAGAAAGAAGTACAGATACTCTCTGTCAAACTTATTTTTATCATAATCTATTTTGGCCATTGTAGAAGAAAGATAGCCATCTTTTCCCAAAACAATTTCACCAGCATTAGCGCCATCCCACAGAACTAAAATATCATCCGCGTGGACAAGGACCAACCCATCAGTTTCCACCGGATACTGAGGGACTTGATTATTTCTTCCTCTGAGGTTGTCCATTGTCAAATAAGGTAAATTGCCATTTGGAGTTGAGCTTAACTCAACTGGCTTGCTACCTTTCTCTAAAGAAAGAAAATAACGTAATTTTACAGATTCCCAATTATTCATTGCGAGCAAAAATCTCAGGATATACTTTCAAACTCAATACGAAAATACACTACTAAAACAATTCATTCATAATTCTCTGAATCGTTTTGTTTCTATCCACGATTGCCTCTTTTAGGATAGTCGCTGACTGATACGAAGTTCGTTGATAGAAATACTTCGTGAAATTTATTTCATAATTGATTCGGGTCTTTGCAAAATCGATCCATGAATCCTTATCTATGTAAGGGAGCACTTCTTCTTGGAAATAGTCTTCGTAGTTCACAGAAAGAGGTAGACTCTCGACATCTCTTTTTGCGGGGTCTGCCTGTATTTGACCTCTTTTTGTAATTAAATTGCCATTCTCATCTCGTTTGGGTTGCTCAATGACAATTGTAAGGCGACCGAACTCTTCGTTGTCGAAGACCTTCGAGTTATCAGATTCACGGAATTCCCGATAAAGACTAAGAATCTTTTCAATATCCTCGGGGCGAATGTCATTTCTCTTATTACCTAAACTCTTCGAGGCAGGTGCACAGAAGTCCACAGCATTAATCAGCTGGACTTTACCCTTACGTTCTGCACTTTTTTTATTCGTAATGAACCAGATGTAAGTGTAGATACCGGTGTTATAGAAGAGGTCCTTGGGAAGGGCTACAATACACTCCAGCCAGTCATTCTCAATAATCCACTTTCTGATGTTGCTCTCGCCGCTACCGGCTCCACCAGAGAAAAGAGGCGAACCATTTGTGACAACACCCACGCGAGCTCCATCCGGCTCCATTTTGGAGATCATATGCTGGATAAACAACAACTGACCATCACTGACACGAGGAGTACCTGCATAGAAACGACCGTCCGGATTCAGAGATTCATTAAGTATGAACTCCTGGTCTTTCTTCCAGGTTACACCATACGGCGGATTTGCCATAATATAGTGAAACCGGGAGGATTTGAACTGGTCTAGCGTAAAGGAGTTCCCCAGCTTAATATTATCAGCATTCTCCCCTGTAATCAAAGCCTCTGACTTTGCAATAGCATAAGACTGCTCGTTGAGCTCCTGCCCATAGGTGCGAATCGTCGGGGTATTTCCTTCGGAACAGATGTTCTCCAGAATGTAGTTCTTGCCTACGTTTACCATACCACCGGTACCACAAGCGGGGTCGTAAATAGTACGGATTATACCGCTCTTATTGAGAATAGCTTTATCCGGGGTGAACATAATGGCGCTCATCAGGCGAATCACATCGCGGGGAGTGAAATGCTCACCGGCAGTCTCGTTGCTGTTTTCATTTGAAATGCGGATGAGTTCCTCAAAGATGTAGCCCATATCGTGGTTATCGATCTTCTCCGGTGAGAAGTCCAACTCGCAAATCTCCTGGATCATTTGGTACAGGAGACCATTGCGTATGAGTTTAGCAATCACCTTGTCAAATTGGAAATTAGTCAGAATATCTCGGACCTCCTTATTGAAACCATTGAGATAGTTCTTGAAATTGATCTCGCAGTTCCGGGCGTCATCCAAAAGAGTGATGAGAGAGTGCCTAGAAGTATTGTAGAATTTCTTTCCACCAGCAGCTTTGAAGAGAACTCTCTCCAGGTTCTGGTCGGCAATCTTATTCCTAAACTGCTCGTAGTTCTTTCTGACGGTTTCATTGTAAGGCTTAAGAATACAGTCGATGCGGCGAATCACCACGAAAGGCAGGATGACATCACCAATCTCGTTCTTTTTGAAAGTATCTCTAAGAACGTCGTCTGTTATCTTCCAAACAAAACTTACATCAGGTTTCTTGTTATTATCCATATATTGTTTTTATTCTTTTCGTTTGACAATGCAAAGGTAGAATGGGCCTGTGCAATTGATCCGCATAGTATTCTTAGAACACTAAAATATTACTTACTTTATCGCCAATGCACTTTGAAGGAGTTGAAATGACATCTTGATACTCTGCTAGTAGTTTCTTTGTAAAACTATGATTCTTGCGCATACCATGAGTTTTCACCTCTGTTTTAACATCATGCTTTAGATTGTTCTTCTTTAGATGAAAACAACTTCCATGATTCACGCGGTAGTAGTTTGTAATAAGAGCTCTATCATGATTCTTGTATGTCGTTACTATAGTAACTGTCGACTTCGCACTACCGGAAGCGGCTTTAACAATTGCCTTAATTGATTCTTGTTCCTTTGACAAATCAATCGCAGGGTCGATCTCACCTTCTTTAGCTATAATCACCACATTGACTGGTATCTGTTGAGGAATAGAACTCAAATAACGAATAAGCTCATTATCATTTGTATCATAAACATACTTGTCTTTGAAGTAATGATTATCGCAGATAATGATATCTGTTAATGGTAAATGTGGAAGATAACTTGACCAGTTTTGAATTTCATATGCCAATATTTCTCCCTTCTCCTCAAAAGAATACAATTCCCTCAACTTGGACATTTCGTCACCAACCTTTGAAACAATGACACAGCATTTAGCTTCTGCTACAGATGCCTTTCTCTCATCGTTAAAAAAGAAAATGGAAGAGCGATCCGAAGAAGGTAGAGAATTGTAAAAATTTGATTTCCTTGGAATTTCAGGAATGATATCCTTAGGCGGACAAAACTCCTGTTTACTCTCACCGACACCTTGGATAATGGTATTAAACCAATATTTGAGGTATTCATCTTCTTTTATTTCCTCCTTGCGGAAATTATATTGAACGTCTAAATTTTTTCGAATTAGAGCGGCATACTCGGCAAACTCGCCCTTGTTCTTAGACTGGACGAGTGAAACCAAATTCTCCTTATCAATATACAGAACCATACCTAGAGAATCTCAAATACCAAGTTGTTTGCTTCGTCATAGAAGCCGGGACCAAACTCATTAGAGAACTTTCCGTCTTGACGAAATTGCATCAGATACGGATCCGCGTTCTGGGGGAAATAATATACAGCATAGGGGCTATTACCCATTGCATCTTTATCGTCTTTGTAGCCACCTTGAGCAACAAAGACCTGGACCCTACGAACGATGTATTCCGAATGCGTTTCGATTATGAACTGGAATCCATATTTCTTGTTCACTTCAGTAATGAGTTCAATCAAGCGACTCTGAAGAGCAGGATGAAGATTCTGTTCCGGCTCTTCTATGATTACAAAGGGTTTAGCATAAGTATGCTCATACCTGCGAATCATTGATGCAAGGCTTATCAGCAGGATCATCATCTGATTAGACCCCATTCCTTTATCTGCAAGGTCCATTTTATCTTTCCCCTCATAGATATAAAAACGGTATGCTTCTCCACCGAAAGGCACAATCTCAAAATCATCACCTATTCCGAACTTCTTCATCCAGGTCTTGACGAAAGTATGAGGCGCAGACCCTGAGACAATCTTTTCGCGATAATAGCGGTGAATAGCTTTAGCCATATAATCATTCTTGTCGGCAGTATTATAGAAAACATTCTGGGACGCAGAATGGGCATAGATGTATTCGGCGGATATACCATTAATTGTAAAGAAAAGATCCTCAGAGAGCTCCGTCAGCATACCAGACCGTTCATGAATGTAAGCCTTGTCGGATTCTTTGTTTTGCCACTCCCTTAACCTTTCAGGATCAGCCTTATCCTCGCCAGATAAGACTTCTGTCATATTCGAGTATGAAATGACGCTATTAATCTGATTGACGATGAAGTTGACACCAGACTTATCGAGAAAAGTGTTAATACCCAACTCTATTTTAGTTGATTTAGCCTGCTCAGTTTCCTCTTGAGAGAGAATCTCTAAGGATTTACGCAGTTTATCAAGCTCTGCATTACGATAGGCTATCTTCATCAAAGTGCTATTACTCATCAAATTCAAACGAGCAAGTTCTTCTTTGATGTGAAGATCTTCCCTATGCGCCATTTGATTTCTCAATTCACGCTGTTGACGCTTAAGGATTTCCATCTGTGCACTAATACCTTCTAGATCGCGAAGAGCACTAGGAACACTTGCATCAATGGACGCCATTCGAGCAGCCAATTCGGCACGCTCTCTGCTAAGATGAGCCAGCCTGTCATTCAATTCAACCTCAATAGTAGCAGCCTCCTTAAAGGTTTTTTGCTTTTCGGAAATCTGAACTTTAAGTTTCTGGCTTTCTTCATAATACATCTTAAGTTCTTCTTCCAACTGGACAATCCTAGATTGAAGATTTTTCCTTATATCAGAAGAACTCGATTTCTTAGTAGCAAACTCAATCACTGTCTTATGAGCATCGTAATCAAAGTCGAACTTAATGCCACGATTGTTGTCTGAGACCCATATACGAGAGATTGTCCCGGTAGTCTGGTCGGTTGATTTGTCTCCAGTGACGCCAATGAGAATGCTGAAGTCGGCTTTCCGCTTAAAGGTGTTTCCAGAATCATCCATAAGGTTAAGGTCACGAGTCAAGCGAACGGCAAAGCTAATCATGTCCTTTGAAGCCTTGTTGAAGAGAGCACGACCAAAAGTGCCTATGCCAAGATCATGATAATCGTTCGCGTCAAAACGGAACTCGGGCTGTTGGAAAATGGGAGAATCTCCTCCTATTTTGAGAGTGCGTAAATTATCCAGAATCAACAGCAATCCTTTGACGAGGGTGGACTTACCGGCATTATTGGCACCGACTAAAATAGTGATGTCCCCCAAGTCCTTAGGCTGAAGTTCCTTAAACCTTCTGAAGTTCTTAAATCCAATCTGATTCATATGATTCGGTAGTCTTTATTTCGTTTCGCGACACAAAGGTATATATGGCCTATGCAATCAATTTACACAGGTAAATAATGCTCGTAAGATTCTCTAATAACTTCTCGAATCTGATTCTTGTATTCCGGCGGAGAAAGCACTTCAACATCTTTTCCGTAAGATAGGATAAGTGCTTCCAATTCGTTATTAGGAATGACGTTTATTTCAACTATACGATTATCAAGATCGACCACGCGTTGAGATCGGTGGAGAGCCTTGGTAAGAACATACGGGAACCTATGCTCAGAAAACTGTAGACGGATAGGAAGTTTTTCACTTACGGAAACACTTACTCCGACAACATCGTCCAGATACCTTTCAAAATCAATGTCTGTCGGTATGTATTCCTTATTGACCTGCCCAATCTCCTCTATACGATCTAGGGCGATATTGTGTATGGAATGGTTTTCCTCGTTTAGGCCGAAGAGGAACCAGCGATTGTTGTATTCTTTGATATAATACGGGTGGATTATCCAAACGTGGGAAACATCATAGAATGTCCTGTATTGGATGCGTAGCACCGCTTTGTTTATAATTGCATCAAAGAGGTCTTGAAACCAATCCAGACCTGTGTATGATTCATTATCGTCATACCCCACAACGCTATGTGATGCACCACGCAAGTCCAAACGATCCTCCAACTTTACTACGAGTTCAGACATCCAATCAAAGCTGGGCATACCTTTGAATCTTTGAAGCATCAAGATGGTTTCCTTCAGTTGGGCAAGATCATCTTCACCAAGACCACGTTTAAAGATGGAGAAGTCTGGTTCGGAATAGCGGTAGTAGTAACCGTTGCCATCGTCAATCGCTTCGATTTCCACTCCTTCTGCACCGGCACGGTCACGCATATAACTAATATCGGATCTGAGAGTGCGGGTTTTAATTCCCGTGTGCTCCGAACCGTACAATTCGCACAAGGCATCATTACAACGACCCATCAGATCATCGAAATAGAATTTACGCCTGAAGTTACTGAAACAATCGTCCAGGACTTTATAGCGTATTTGTGCGTGTTTATTGCTGGCCATTAGTATCTTTTGCTAAAATCAAACAAATTTAACAATTTTTCTTGAAAGGGCCCGCAATATTCGTAAAAACCTGTGCAGTTTATTTGCATAGGCCCTTTGTCTTGCCAGATCTGTCTTTCTTCGATTTCAAAGGATTGGATAACAAAGATAAACGAAAGACAGGGAAAAGTGAACGAAGATGCTCCGGAATGTGTATAGATTGAAAACATTAAACGACAATCCTTATATAGCATACACTCTGTTTATCCATAAAATTATGTATTAGTCACATAAGTGTAGATTACAAAATACGCTTTTTTGTTTTATTTCGCTATTCTTTCCTCACTTTTGAATTGCAACACTCGTCTATCAATTTCTCATACTGTTGGAGCTTGTAAGTAAGTTCGGCAAAATTCACCAACCCTCCGCCGAAGATGCTCACTTCATCTACCGCGGCAATAGTCATATATGTACCGACTCCAAACCTGTTCGGCCGGCGGATTTCAGGATACTGGTCTTTCGCTAGTGCCATTAGTTTGGAGTAGTTGCGGTATCTGACTTCAGAGAAGTTCTCCTCACCCTCATAAGAGATTTTGAAGCACAGTTTCCCCTGCTCGAACTGGAGATACATTGTGCAATCCTCCTCCACCTTAACGAAGTGCCACCAAGCGCCAAGGAATCCACCGGCCGGATTGGCGACATAGCTCCAGGAGTCGATATCAACCCTGGACTCCAATTCCTTGTAAAAGCCCTGCCAGGCATCCCAGCCCCATTCTTTCTCTGGACGGGATCTGAATGAGTTAACACGCGCATCTATCTCCCTCAGATGTTCTCTGTAAGAAACCAGTATAGAGTCTGATCCCTTATATTCCTCCAAGCATTTAAGGATGTCGGTGCGGTTGATGGTTCGGAAGCCATATTGCTCGATACTCTTGAGTACAGAACCCGATTCTTCTGCAGTCTTTACATAAGCATAGCAGAGATCTGTCCGCTTCCCGGTATACTCCTTCTCTACCGATGCTTTGTACCTCTCCAGCTGGTCGTCGTGGATGGATGTACCGGTCTTGTCTTCAACAACCAAGAACGTATTGTCGTTAATCTCTGCCCAAATGTCGATATTCTCCCACTGGCGTCCGACATCGACGCTGACTATCTTAAAATCAGGATTCTTCCCGGCAAGAAGTCTAACGAAGCACTGTCCTATACGATGCAGCTCAGGGTCTGCCTCGGCGTACTCGGGGGCAGACCAGCTTATCAACCAGGCGAACATGGCGTCTTGAGATAGCTCTGATGTAGCGAACGAGAAAATGTTTGGCGCTTTCTTTTTCATAATGTTAACGGTAACTGCACGTGCAGCATTTTCGGTAAGTAGATGTGCAGCGTTTTCGGTAACAGGGATACATCATTTTAGGTAACAATGATGCAGCATTTTTCGTAACAACGCTACAACACTAGCAAAGGTAAGCATTTTTATCATAACATTCCACTGAGATACAGAGTAGCGGCCGAGCATCACCGGAATCGGTGGCCGACTATCCTCCCCCGGAATATCTATATTTAGCCGAAAACAATGCCTACGTATATAGCACAGTAGATTCCGTCAAGATATAATTCGATTGACAAATTTGCCAATTAATATATTATCGCTATATTTGCACCATAACAACAGATTTTAAGGCTTCGTCCTGTAGCGTCGTTATGGAAACAATCGTAAAATTCGTCAGCCCTACAAAGGTTGCAGTGCAAACATCTCAAGGAGATCGTTTCACATTAGGACTATCTAATGCTGTCCCTCTTGTCTTACAACAGCAGGATGCTGCTGTCATTGCCCAGTTATTCGAGAAGTACTACAAAGGAGACCCTGCTGTCATTATGGGACCAATCTATCGCGAATTGCTAATTCGTGGTGGCTGGTCACAGATTAACTGGTATGGTCCTGATCGTAATGCTGAAAGAGAACGTATCGGAGCTCAAATTCGTTCATTACGCGAGCAGAGAAAAATGGATGCCAAGGATCTCGCTATTCTTGCAGATTTGGACGCCTCCAACCTTAGCCGCATAGAGAAAGGAAAGTATTCTGCTGGCTTGGATATACTCTGCAAGATTGCCGCAGCTCTAAACTGTACCATCGAGTTTGTGCCAGACAGCAACACTGTTTATAGCTTGCCGCAGCCTGTGTTGGAATACGAACATCAAGATATTCTCATAACCGCAAAGCGAAGCACATTCCGTCTTGAAGAATGTCTTCAGAAATATGGTGAGTACCATTGGCAGCAGACCAGGTTCAATATTCACACTGGAGACACAGTCTATATCTACGTATCAGAAGACCATGCCATCAAATACAAGATGACCGTTGTTGAGTCCAACAAACCTTACGATCGATGGATGGGCAAAGAAGAGGAGTTCTGGGTAGACCACTCTCGCATTGATATGGACGAATCCAAAACCAAATATGCCCTACTCCGTCTTGAAGGTATTTCTAAGTCGGGAAAACTGACAGAGAAAAATCTTATGGAACATGGATTCCTCCGTGCGCCTCAGGGCGTCAAGCACCTTGAAGGAGATCTTCTCAAATACATCAAACGTAAGTTCTAGTTATGTCACTGCTTACTTATGCAATGGACGGGAGCCAGGCTCTTGTTCATGTGGACGATGTACCCAAAGGTCTCAAATGTGGTTGCTTCTGCCCTCATTGTGGAGCAAAACTCTACGCAAAGAATGGCGGTACCATACGCGAGCACCACTTTGCTCACGAACACGGTGCTGAATGTGAAGGAGCTTACGAATCATCAATGCATCGTCTCGCAAAGGAGATCCTGCAAAGCACAGGGTGCATAATGCTTCCAGAGTCTGAGGGTCATTCCAAACCATCCGGCCTTGTAAAGATTCATAATATTGAAATTGAGAAATGGGATGACCAATACGGTATTCGTCCTGATGCAGAAGGAATTCTAGATAATGGACAAAGGCTGTTAATAGAGTTCTTCTTCAGTCACAAAGTAGACGGAAAGAAAAGAGGCATTATCCTTGACAACAATCTTTTGTGTATCGAGATTGATATCAACTACCAGGAGCTTGACAGAGAGGAACTGAAACGCTTTCTCACAGACTCAACAGAAGATCGAGAATGGGTAAAGCCTAAAGCTACGCCAGTCAATCCTAAAGGAGATGGTGGATATGTGCGGAATCCATTATATGACAAGGCACGCGACCGCCTGAAAGATATCTTTGATAAAGGCCCGTTCTATATCGGAGGATGCTCAGAACTTGGATATAAGACATTTGACATCAAGCAATATGGTTATGACACCTGTGAGGTGAATACTAAATTCAGAGGATTCAAGTCAGACCTTCTGATTTATCGGGCAGACAAAGACACCAAAGAACACATCGCAATATGTGTCAGAGGACGACAGAGATTTGAACCATTCAAGAAGCCCAAAGGACTTCGAATCATAGACATTGTCCTTAATTCCACCTTTTGCGAGAAGGATATGGAAGATTTCGTGTCAACAGGAACATCAAGAGGCTATCAAACTGGCATGATTTATTGGAACTTCAAAGGACCATCTGCAAGGTAGCAGACCTAACCAGGAATAATCATGCAAAGACCTAAAGCATAGAGAAAAGTATCAAAACAACAGCCCATCTGCTGCCGCAGAAACGCATTTGTCAAGTTTTTTGCGAAAATAACTTGACTTTTGTATCTTTGCAATATTAGAAATGCTATTTATGATAATAGGTGAAAAAATAAAACGGAAAATTGATTCTTTTCCCACAGGGGTAGTATTCACAATCTCTGACTTCGGCTTTGACCCGAGCAATGACCGCGCATTAGCGAAAGCCCTGAGCCGAATGACTACTTCCGGAGAGTTGTGCAAAGTTTCAAAAGGAAAGTATTATAAGCCCAAAGAGACTCTTCTGGGAAGAACAAAGCCGCCTGTTTCAGAAATAGTAAAGGACTTCCTTGAAAAAGATGGGAAAATCATCGGATACATTACAGGGGCACAAGCTTTTGCGACAATGGGGCTGACATCCCAGATTTCGTCTGCAATTATGATAGGTTCCGGCAAATATCGGAGGCCCTTGCAGCGCGGAGAATATAAAATCTCGTTTCTGAAGCAAGATAATCCTATCACAAAGGACAATATCGAATTCCTTCGGATTCTTGATGCCATAAAATTGATACGCGATATTCCTGCAGTTTCACCTGATACCGCCTGCAAGGCTATCATCTCTCTTATTAAGTCACTTCCACCTCACTATTCCGAAGAACTTGAAAAGCTGTCGCTCTCTTATACCAGTTATGTGCGTGCTCTGCTTGGAGCAATGCTTGAATACATCGGCCGGTCGACAGCGATTGTCCGAAAATCTTTGAACGGTGTAACTTCCTACAAGTTGCCTATTTCGGAATCCGTATTACCAAACAAATCAAATTGGAACATCTATGAACCTTCACGAAAATAAGGACGTATTCACTGCTGCCATACAGTTGGCCTCTACACCAAAGCAGGAAGGAGGTCTCGACATCAAGCAAATATATATTGAAAAAGATTATTGGATCTGCAGATCGCTTAAGCAACTTTCGGAATGCAAGGAGTCAGAAGTCGCGGTGTTCAAAGGTGGCACATCATTGTCAAAGGCATACCTACTCGGAAACCGTTTTTCGGAGGACATAGACATTGCCATAACCAGCGACTTTCAAAGAACTGACAACCAGACTAAAAGCATAATATCACGAATATCCAAAGTTATGTCAGTCGGGCTAGAAGAAGTTCCGAACCCAGCGACCAGAAAATATTCCAAATACAGAAAAGCCTTCTATAGATATCCGGTCACCACTGAAAACGAGATTATAGGAGCCATCAATCCTGGGCAGATTCTTCTTGAGATAGTGTCTTTTGCAAATCCTTATCCCTATCAGAAGGTATTCATCAAGAGTTTTCTCACCGAGTATCTGGAGAACGTGGGCAGAAACGACATAATCGAAACATATGGAATGCAGGGATTCGAAATTCAGGTACTCGCAAAGAGCAGGACTGCAACGGAAAAGCTTGTTTCTCTTATCCGTCATTCATTGTCAGCAGATTACATATCCGAGTTAAAGGCAAAGATCCGTCACTTCTATGACCTTTATTTCCTTTGGAACGACCCGGAGAGCAGAGCATACTTAGAGAGCGCAGAGTTCAAGACGAATTTTAAGGCATTGCTTTCAAGCGATCAAGCACGATTCAAGGAACCGGAGGGTTGGAGCGACAAAAAAGTCTCAGACTCCCCTCTCATATCTTCGTTTGACAAAGTATGGAGCGAATTGCAAGAGACTTATTCAAAAGAATTACCTGAGCTCGCATATCAAACAATCCCATCACCAGAGAGTGTGGCCGAGAGTTTCAAAGAATTGTCAGTTCTTCTGATATAGTGCGTCTCTTATTCTCAAAAGAAAAGGACGCCGAATATGAAGTCCAGTGGAAATCTTTCAATACTTAAGAAATATGATATCACCCAAGAAATTTGGTGGACAATCGGTGGACAAAATCACCGTATTTATGAAAACTGTAGTACGCGAAAGGCGCATTCCTTTCGAAATCAAGGCTTACTCAAAAGAGCAGATCAACAAGGATGCGTGGGCAGCATTCCTCGAAATGAGAGCCGCAGCAGCTGAAGCCGGACTTCAGGATATGACCCTTGATGAAATCAACGCAGAGATTCAGGAGGCACGCAATGGCAGATAAAATCTATGCTGTCATTGACACGAATGTCATTGTATCAGCACTTATCGCCAAGAATCTGGAGTCAAATCCCACTAAGCCATGGCAAACCATTTGTCGTTACACCGGCTGAGATGGTAAAGATTATTGAAGGGTAAAGACAATCCGGTTCACAGTTTAAGCATAAGGCATTCTTCGTATTACGCGGAGAGCGCTCTTTTTCGTGGTTACATCACCCCATCCGAGGTGCTGAGGCAGTGGGCGGCTCCCGGAAAGTGCAAGTGAACGGGTATCGTCCGAAACACGTATCCAGAAAGCAGATAATAAGTTACATCGAGAAGCTAGTACTTTGTAACACTTAAAAGTTCAATATAGGATAGAGGTGCTTCAGTTTGGTGCGAGCATCGGCAGTCTTGAACTGCCAGTTCACACTCTTCTGACCGTCGTTTCGCTCGGTATGC
>ERZ827088.2057-NODE-2057-length-22274-cov-4.533732_pt1 | contig 22274 bp, 18 predicted proteins | sample MGYA00519922_ERZ827088 | MGnify/ENA primary metagenome ERZ827088 (study PRJEB31778, sample SAMEA3449254) | human gut metagenome | biome: human gut; feature: human-associated habitat; material: faeces | place: United Kingdom | collected 2010/2012 ...
CCTGCCTGCGGCAACGTTCCTCAAAATCTAGTACCGAATCCGTCAGGTTGCGGATGAAACGCACTGCCAACATCAGCTATAAAATGCAAGTCAATCTCAATCAGATTGCAAAGTTGGCTAACATCCACGGCTTGCCTTTTGTAAAGAATGCCATCCAAGAATACATCAGTCGTACCAATGAATATTTCAAGACTGGCACATGGTGTGAAATGGATTTGCCAGCTTACGAAACCGAGCAAAAACAGCGGGAGCAGCTTTCCGCAAAAGTACGTGAACTTCAAGAAAAGAACGCAGAATTACAAAAAGCGGCGACCAACTATTTCCTTTATACCGCCGAAGGTGAACGCCTTTTCTGCGAACGGCATAACTGTAGGATTTATCCCGACAACCGAGGCATCTTTTGGCATTTCAAGGTCGGCGATTATCCGGCTTATACACTTCCGGCAGAAATCAGTCGGGCTTATCTTAACCATGAGATTTCGATACGGGATGTGTATGTGCATTGGCGGAAGAGTTGCCGATAATATCGGGAAAAATAAAATAATAGACCAATAGATAGCCCTTCATTTCTATCTATTGGTCTATTATTTTATTGTCGGTCTACTGTTTTCCTCCTTTTTGTCTTGCGTCATATATTTGTTTCTCCTTATAAAGCTCAGTTCCAGGAGTGATGATTTCAGCTCTATAATTTTTGTAGTAAGCCAGCACCTTACGTAAAGAGATATTATCAGTTAGTTCTTCAATATTATTAAAATCATTATTAAAAATTATAGGGTATAATTCTTTTCGCTCTTCTGTTGACAGTTTTGCCATATCATCACGCCAACGCTGAGTATAGCCTAAATCCCTAAAGAAAAAACGGTAAAGCAAAAAAGTTTCAGGCATCATAAGTAATTCTTGAAATTCATTTTCATCTTTACCAAATGCTTCTTCAAAGAAAGATTGGCCACGTCCAACTTTACCTTTTGTTGCATTCAAGATAGCTTGAATAGCCCGTATATATTTTCTATTCCAATGCTCACCTATAAAATCCCTGTCATGGCTGTGTTCACCTTTTACCGGATGATATTTCATAGGAAAAGAATATATACTAACGCCAAGCTCTTCACATTTATCTACATTTAGTTTAAGACGATTGTATAAGTCAATCGGTTTATCTTTAAAGTTGTAGAGCAAATAATTCGAAAAGTCTTTAATTCCATGATTTACACTCATAGTCACCGCTTTTACATATACGTCTTTATCTCTGATGTTGTCAAAGGCTATTCTCAATGGGCGTATCGCAATATCTGACAGTAGAGATACGATTTTGTCGTTGAATAACCGGGCATCAACCCCTTGGTTGAAATCCACGAAACGTTGTTTCCCTTTTTGCTTATCATATTTACGCTGAAAATATGGTGCGAACTCTCTGTATGTACTGATAAGAGCTTCGCGAGTGCATGTTTCCAAATGTAAGAAACCATATTTCTCTCGAAGTCCGTAAATGATTGTTCGTTGTGTGAGTGTAAAACTCTTCATTTCGTTAAGTTCTTTAAGCAACTTAAAACATTTACGGATATACGCCCTGTCATTGATGTGTAGTCGCAAGTTTCGGATGGCTATATCGTATTGATTTGGTTCTATGAATTTTGCCCCTTTTGCAAAGCCGCAAGCCTTTATGTCGGCAATGATTTTACTTAGCTCACCGGACGCTAATACATTGTTGTCCATTAAAAGCAAATTGCGTTGGTCACCAAAAAGCCTGCGTGTACGTTTTATCCTTTCTTGAAGAGGTAAATATTGCTGATATTTGGGCTCAATTATTGGGACTGCGCAAAATGGGCATTGACGAATGCAACCGCGTGTCGCGTAGCTATAAAACGCACCACTATCAGGATATTCGTATTCTATTTCATCAAGGATGGAATAATCTAATGGCAATTCGTCTATAATTCGATTGTCATCTTTATCTATTTCTCCGGGAGTATGTAATGTGCCGCAATGTGGTTTTATGCCTGTTGCTGCTTCAATCTCGTTAGGTTGGATAGAAGCTAATACACCCCCTACCATTAAGTTCTTGACATCTTTGACCATAGTCTTTGCAAACTCAATGGTTTCAATCGTTATATCCCAATAAAAGGTGAACATAGTCGTAACTCCAACCCAATCCCAACGCGGATGCTTGCGATATTCACCACTATAATAAAATTTCTTATAATATTCAAGCCATGTATAAACAAGAATCGCATATTCAGAATCATCAATGTTTATACTATTTAGGTAATCCTTTTTTCTATACTTTATGTATAGAGTTATTTTGTCAGCCCGCAACTTCCAATTGATACTATTGTCAATTTGGTATAATTTTGTTAAGCATTCTTCTACAATTTGTTGAATAACAAAATCACGTAAATCACCTTTATAGAAAACAACTTCATCACCACGAGTTCGAAAGTACGTCGATAATTTCATTAACCCTATTGGAGGAAATTTATTCTTATAATTAGGCTCTAGTAGCAATACACGACGCTTCATCTTGTCAAATCCTCCTCTATTTTCTGTATCAAAGGTTCACTCATTCCTTCAGGCAAATAGTTCTTGATGGATTCATAAATTCGGCTGATAAGTTTTTTCGATTTTTTATCGTAACTTGAATACTTTGGTCCATCTGTGCGATACTTCGTTTTAGTTGAAGGTTGAGTTTGGGCATCAATTGCTTGTTTGGATTCTTTTACAACAGGTGCGTCAGTCAATTGTGACAAGTGCTGTAGCAATGGAGAATTAGACTCTTCCATTTTCTTGTGAATACGTTCCAACTGTTTACGCGCTTCAACATCTTTTTTCTGATGCTCCTCTAATTTCTTTTGCAGAGTTTCCTTTTCTGTTGCACTGGTATACCCCTCTTCCTCTTTCTTTTGGATTTCTTGACGTATCTCTTCGGTCTTGGCAATTGCGTTTTGAGCATTTCTATATTTTGATGCATCATAACAGAGGTCTTTCAGTTTACAAAAATCCTCTCTTATCAATCGCTCAAATTTCTTTAATGTATCAGATTCACCGAAATAATCTCTTCGTGAGTTTGGAATCAATCCTTTAGATACAGCATGTATTTCACCAAAGAAGTAGAAAGAAAATCTTTGGTCTTCCGTTTTTGCAAAGAATTTCTTGCATATTTCCTCGTCACCAATTTGTATATTTTCTTTTCTAAGGCGTATGCCACGAGCTAAGTTCTTGGATTTCATCTGGCCTCGAAGCCCAGATATTGTATACCATCCCCAATAAATTAACTCATCGCTTTGTTCATCCTTACGACTTAGAAATTCAATATCACATATCTCGTCCGTTTTCTTTTTTCCTCCCTTATTGTCCTCATATATGTATGATGTATAGGGCTTGAAAATTTGGTCGCCATTGATATAGATATTGTAAATATCAAGTGAAAGGCCATTTTCTTTCATGTATTTAGTGATTTTCGGGCGAAAAATGAACTTGGCTTCAATATCCACTGGTGCCACCATTGATAAGTAATCTCTTATGTATTCCACATCCAGCAATTCATCTGTGGTGACATCTTCCAAAGTAACATTAAAATAATGAGATTCGGGGTTCTCAACTTCATATTTAAAGTTCGTAACCTCCTGTAAAACATCTACTGCTTCTTGGTGAGTATCACGGTCATTGATGATATTCTTCAATAATTCTGCATCCCAAGTCATTATTGACTTCTCGGCTTCCCCCAAATATGATGTCTCAAAAATCAATGTTGAGCAATAACCAAGGCCACCTAAGCGGCCAATTCCCCTGAAACCTTTGTCTACTCCTCTTTGTTTTGTGGAATGGGCTATGTTTAGGAGAATGTTTGCGACATTCTTTCTCGATATGCCAGTACCATTGTCTTCAATGACAATACGGCGTTTTTCTGCATCAATAGAAACCATAATCTGGTTGTGGCTTTTCTCCATCAACCCTTCAGATACAGCTTTATCAATTGCATCAGCCGCATTTTGTATATATTCACGGTAAATAAATCGGCAATCCTCATACATTCCGAGGGTCAACGATTCAATAACATCTTTGCCTATTTGTGGCTTTCCGCTCATGTCATTCATAATATTTGTAAATTGGTAAAGGGAATTTTATATTAAGCATTGAACGAAAAACAGGATTCTGTATAATATAATTGCCCTGTTGTAACCGGGTAAGCATATTTTTATAAACAGAAGGAACAAAACGAAAGTCCTCTTTTGCTATTTCAATGGCGTTAGTCCGACCGAAAGCCTGTGTTGCGCAATTACCTTTTATTCGTTTGTGTATATCGCTAACAAACTGCTCTGCGCCAAACAGAACAATGCCGAGTGAACGTCCGCGCTCTGTTATATCCAATAATTGATGGAGAATCGGTGATGACTTGGGAACGTCATTTGAAGCGTATTTGTTAAGTTCATCAATGAAGACAATCACCCTATCAGGAAAGTCCTCGTCCTGTCTGTCACTACTTAATTTTAAGTTATATACGGCGCGGACGACATCGCCAAAAACGAAACCTTGTGTTTCTTCGTCAAGCTTGGCTATATCAATGACCATTACGTCATTTTTCTTTATTTGAGCAATCTTATCACGCAAACGAACACATTTCCCTGAATTTCCCAAACTATCAGTAAACATTTGCTTGTTTTTTTGATATGCCTTATTGAAAAGACGGTAAAATTTTCTCCAACTCAGCACAGAAATCTCCTTACCTTGAGTTGTCTTTTGCGGCTGAGTTTGTTCTGACAAGACTTCCCTAAAGTCACTCCAATTTTCAATGCCATTGAATTTTCCACTTTCAGAAATGATGTCATTAATGATTGATTCGATAGTTTCATTAGGGTCATCAACATTCGCAAACAGCAAATCAAGGCATTCTTTATCTTCTGTATTCTCAAAAAGATACTTATACTGGTATGCTTTACCCATTTCCAACCTTTCTTTGATTACACTTTCTTTTTCATACGTGTATAAAGTGTAATCAGCAGAATGAGGATAGTAATAGGTGACATTCTTGAATGGCTCCAAATCCATTTCAAGAATATCATAGATTCCCTTTATTTTTTCTAACTCATCTTCTCTTTCATTCTTTTGGTCGATTGAAAGCAAATCTCTTCCTTTTACATTCATCATTATGATAGCAACAGATTCTTCTTTTCTTTTTATACAAGTATCTTGGATTGCCTTAAGCAAGAACATTGCATACGAAGTTTTTGAAGCTAGACCTGATATTCCTGAAATATTCAGGTGGGCACCTTCAGGCCCAAGTAGATAATGCGAATTGAAAAATACAGGCAAAGTCTGTTTGTTTGCACCGTCATACATTTCTATATATCCAGCAGGCAACGGATTTTTCATTTTGTCAAGGCCAAGTGCTTCCCGTATTTCTTGAACATCAGCAATATATACTTTTTTGCCTTCTTGCACGGGGATAAAAATGTCATGGTCGTTACCAACGACTCTGCATTGGACGAAATTCATACCTATACGGTCTGTGTAAGAGGTAGATTGTACTTCTCCGAAATCACTTGATATGAAGCCGGCTAAAGCACTTGGAGAATCCGTCATGTGCGATATAGCTTCCACAACACCGTAAGTTTTACTTCCTTGTACGTGTTCTACAACGACAACATCGAAAGGGCGTAGCTTAAAATCTTTTTTAGTCCAAAAGGTAAACTCTTCGATTGTTGAAGGTTGTTTCTCAGTTGCTATTATCTTACCTATTGCTTCCATATCGATTAGAATAAATTTATAAAAGTATAGTCATTCATAAAACAGCTTTTACAATAGCTTTCTGTCATATAAACTGGATATAAGTGATTTGCCCACCTTGCATCATTGCCATAGCAAACGGGATTACGCTCATTTATTAGGTTTGCTGAAATATTGTCTATTTCTTCAGTATCAATGCCGTAATGCTCTTCTTGGTCTGTCATCAACATTTTCTCCACTTTTAATATTCCGGAGTAAGGCGTACTTGTATGTCTATATGGACGTATTCTAACATACCAAATAGCAAATTTCATGTTTCCCCACTGTTCACCCGGCCACCATAAAAATGCAGGAGTGCGGTGGTATGGAGGTAGTTTTGCTATGGCTGCTGCATTGCTTTGTCCCTTATTATCTTTCATTATATTGGGATTAAATGTCTTAGAAACGCCAACTACATGTCTGTAATTACTTTGAATACGAGCAATTTCTTTGGAATCACCGCTCTTCATTGGTTTATATTGAATAGAGCCATCCTTGATGAGATAATGGTCTTGATCAAGAAGATGCTTGGCAACCATACGAGCTACGATGCGTTTTTCGCATTCTATCATCTCATCTTGGATTTTAGCAATACCTTTGTTTTCCAATGTCTCTTTTCCCTCAATTTTTGTCAGATAATACAGCAATTTTTGTAATTGCGCCTTTGATTGGGATTTAGATGATAGTTGGTCGTTTATTTTTTTTAAGCAAACGATTAAAAAACACACTATTCTCAATCCCCTCACTATTGGCAGAAACCGGAAGACAAACTACAGAATAGCATTCTGAATCCACTCTCCTAAATGATGAGAACTTGATATCATCAGACATTGTCCGACCACAGCAGGCAACAGAAATTTGACCACTCAATATGGGATAAACTTTCTTATCATACTGAATATCGTCAATTTTGTAAACCTTGCGAGAACCGTCTAAGAAGAAAGCAAATAATGGAGAATCCCCTTTCTTCATTTCCGCCAATCTACGTAAATCCCTCATATTGGGGTCGTGAACATCTTCTGCATAATCTTTTAGATTGACATAGGAATCTTCGGAAGAATCATATTCTATGTGGGGCTGGTTAGACCAATCATAGCAATACTTATAAGAAGTAAAAGTATCGCCATGTGTTTCTTTAGCTATATAATGCAAAATGTTCCCCATATATTGCTTTTGCTCATATCCTCATCATCAGACTCCCTATGATGATATTTTGATGCTAAATTAATTCCCTCTACAAAACGAAAAGCGTGGGAATCTTGCTACTGCCCGTTCCACGATACCGAGGCTCTCGCATTGCCCAAACAGTCAGAACGGACAACGCAGAAAGCCCACGCATGGTATATAAATCCCATACGTGAGCCTTATGAACATATATAATTATACGACAAAACCCACGGCATGGTATAACATACCTACCGTGAACATCTACAGTTGCCATGTCCTCTGACTGTCTTAGTAATTTGCGAGATTACGGTACGTCAAAGACAAAGCGTATAGTAAACGCTCTTCATTATGTAAAGTGACAACCAACCTGCTTCTTCCCTTTTTTCGGGCTTTTTGCAATGGAATGTCGTTGCAAAGTTAATTAATTCATCCGAAAGGAGAGAGGAACATCGGCAAAAGTTGGTTTAATTCCTGATTTATAGGAATTGAATAGGGCTTAATCTCATTTAGAATGTGGTCCACTAAGTGTGGACGGGAACAAAACGGGAACAACGAGTATAAAACAAAATCGGCTAAGTATTGATATTCAATTACTTAGCCGATTCCCTCGTACCCAGACCCGGGGTCGAACCGGGATGGATGTTACTCCACTGGTGTTTGAGACCAGCGCGTCTACCGATTCCGCCATCTGGGCATTTGTTTTTCCAAATGTGCTGCAAAGGTAGTGCTTATTTTTGATTGTGCAAACTCCTGGTGCGTTTTTTTGCAAAAAGATTACGTTCGGGAAGGCTCGGAGGCCTTTTGCCGGACGGATGATGGTTACTTTTTGGCCTGTTCTTTGAGCAAATCCCGGATTTCGGTCAGCAGGAGTTCTTCCTTGGACGGCTGGGGCGGCTGCGGGGGTGCCGGGGCTGCCTCTTTCTTCCGCATGAGGCGGCCGGCCAGGCGAATCATGACGAAGATGGACAGGGCGATAATCAGAAAGTCGACCACGTTTTGGAGGAACGTGCCGTAGTTGAGCATGACGGCCGCGGCCGTTTCCTCACCGTTTTCCACGACGGCCGGTTTCAGTTTCACGGCCAGCTCCTTGAAGTTCACTCCGCCCAGCAGGATGCCCAGCGGTGGCATGATGATGTCGGCGACCAGCGAACCGACGATCTTGCCGAAAGCGCCGCCGATGATGACGCCGACGGCCATGTCGATGACATTGCCCTTCAGGGCAAATGACTTGAAATCATTTAAAAATCCGTTTTTCATATCTTTCACTTACTTTGGGTTTGACATGTGTGGCGGATGCCTTGCCGGGCACGCGCCATGTGCCTGCAAAGGAAGGGGAAATCTGAGAACTTCGCAAATAAGTGAGAGGGAAAAATCCGCCGGCCACTGTCCTGTTTCTCGCCATTGTAAGGCTTCCTAACTTTGTTTTGCAGAAATACTTTGCTTCGGTTTCCGAATCCTTGTATCTTTGCTACACGCTCATTATAACCTTAAAAACAGAAATAGTCATGATTACGAATGGTAAAAACAACTATTGCGTGATAATGGCCGGAGGCATCGGCAGCCGATTCTGGCCCCGTAGCAACAAGAGATTGCCCAAGCAGTTCCTTGATTTCCTGGGCACGGGGCGCACGCTGTTGCAGACCACCTATGACCGGTTTTCCAAGATAATCCCCAGTGAACATATTTTTGTCGTGACCAACGCCGGCTATGGCGACATTGTCAGCCAGCAGTTGCCCGGGCTGCCGCCGGAGAACATCCTGAAAGAGCCGGCCAACCGCAACACGGCGCCTGCCGTGGCCTGGGCCGCGTACCACCTGCGGGCGCTCAATCCCGAGGCTTGCATGGTCGTCACCCCGACCGACCAGTATATCCTGAAGGAGGATGAGTTTGCCGAGGCCATCCTGCGCGGACTGGACTACGTGTCGCATGTCAACCACCTGCTCACCGTGGGCATACGGGCCACTTATCCGGAGACGAACTACGGGTATATCCAGGTGGACGAAGAGCTGGAGGGGAACATCTACCGTGTGAAGAGTTTCACGGAGAAGCCCGAGCTGGACTTTGCGGAGTTCTTTGTCGAGAGCGGCGAGTTCTACTGGAACTCCGGCCTCTTCCTATGGAACGTGAACGCCATCCTGGAAGCCATGATGCATCTGGTGCCTGACATCGCGCAACTGATTGCCGAGGCCGACGCGGCGCCTTCCTTCCTGAAGAACGAACGGGAGTATGTGGAGCGGATTTACGCCTCCTCGCCCAACATTTCGTTGGACTACGGCGTCTTGGAGAAGTCGGAACACGTGGACGTGTTGATTGGCGATTTCGGGTGGCGCGACATCGGAGGATGGAGCACGCTCTACGAGATGGCGCCCAAGGACCATGCGCAGAATGTGGTGCTGGAGACCCGTGCCCTGATGTACAACTGCAAGAACAACCTCGTCTCGCTGCCCGGCAACCGTGTCGTGGCGATGAAGGACCTGGACGGCTACCTGGTGGTCGAGGAAAACGGCGTGTTGCTCATCTGCCGCCGCGACGACGTGGCCGCCGTCCGGCAGTTTCGCAATGATGTGCAGATGAAGATGGGCGACGAATACCTGTAAGCAGGGGGACTGTCCTGCATGCGGAAAAGAGTTGTTTCAGCCGGGACTGGCCGGTGGGGGCAACTCTTTTTTTGCATTCAGATGATTACTTCTATGTTCAGTCGTCCGCCCAGGCCACGCTCCACGATGTCATACAGAGTTTTCAGCGTGATGTTCTCTCCGTCGTTTTCCACTTTGGAGATAAAAGTGCGTTTCTTATTTATCCGGCTGGCCAGTTCTGCTTGTGTCATTTCCTTTTTTTCTCTTGCGCTCCTGATCTTGAACCCGATGCGTAATGCTTCAAGTTCTCTTTCTATCCGGTCACGTTCCGGCGTGCCGACTTGGCCGTAATAGTCATTTTTAATTTGGTCTAATGTCTTTGTTTTCATAGGTTTGTCTCCTTCCTTTTTTCTTCGTAGTATTCATTCATCAGCCTTATGGCGCGGTCGATTTCTGTTGGCGGCGTTTTTTGTGTCTTTTTCTGAAAACCTGTGAGTAAGATTACAAATTTGTTTCCATCGAAGAAGCAGAAAATGCGGAATATATTGTTGCCAAGTTGAACACGAACTTCAAAAAGTCCGTTTGTGCCTTCGATATACTTCAAGTATGTAGAAGGAATCCGTTCCACTTGTTCGATAAGGTCTAATATTTTAATGATTTTATCCCGGACTTTTTGTGTTTGGGCTTTGAAGAAATCATCGAAATAGTCCTTATATGTGATAACTTCTCGTGCTTTCATGCTGCAAAGGTAATTTATATGTTACTCTATAACAAGATTTTTAGCAAATATTGATTCTTCTGAAGCCCTTGATTCTCTCTTTTCTATGAGGGAAAGAGGCACACACGGCGAGGCCGCGTCCCTTCGTCAGGGGCGCGGCCTCGGGCATATATGGATTAAGGAAAAAGATTACTTGTCGACGGACTCCCATTCGTGGCGGATGGCGTCGGCGATGGCGGTAAACTCTTCGGCTGAGAGCTGGAGTTTCGGGTTGGAGAAGAGCATGTCAGACTCTTGCTGCATGGGGATGAGGTGGATGTGCGCGTGGGGCACTTCCAGGCCGATGACCGCTTCGCCCACCTTGCGGCAGGGGAAGGCACGCTGGATGGCCAGGGCGACGCGCTTGGCGAAGAGGTGGATGCCGGCCAGTTCGTCGTCGGTGAGGTCGAAGATGTAGTCCACTTCACGTTTGGGGATGACCAGCGTGTGGCCTTTCACCAGGGGGTTGATGTCCAGGAAGGCATAGAAGCGCTCGTCTTCCGCCACTTTGTAGCTGGGGATTTCGCCCGCTACGATTTTGCTGAAAATTGTTGCCATATGAGGATAGTTTTAAGGATGGTATGTGGGGTCATTGTGCAAAAAAGCCGTTCGCTGTGGCTGTACACCACAGGAGCGGCTCTTTGCTTTTAGAATGAAATGTTCAGTACTTCCAGGCTGATTTTTCCCTGCGGGATGGTGATTTCGGCCACGTCGCCCACCTTCTTGCCCAGCAGGCCTTGTGCGATGGGGGTGTTGACCGAGATTTTGCCTTCCTTCAGGTTCGCTTCGCTCTCCGACACGATGGTGTAGGCCATCTTCATGCCGTTTTTCACGTTCTTGAGCTCCACGTGGCTGAGGATTTGCACCGAGTCGGTCTTCAGCTTCGAGGTGTCGATGATTTTGGCGTCGCCGATGATGGCTTTCAGTTGGTTGATTTTCATCTCGAGCAGTCCTTGCGCCTCCTTGGCGGCGTCATACTCGGCGTTTTCCGACAAGTCGCCCTTGTCGCGGGCCTCGGCGATGGCTGCCGAGATTTTGGGGCGTTGCACTGTTTCCAGTTCTTTAAGTTCGGCCACGAGTTTCTTGTAGCCTTCTTCTGACATGTAAGCCATTTGTAATTCCTCCTTTTTTATTTATGTTTTTGATTTGAGTTCTTTATCAGGCAAAATAAAAAAGAATTCCGACATCAACATATAATCGAATGCCGGAACTCTCGGTTTGCTATCTTGGTCTTGTTATATTTACGGCAAAGATAACCTTTTATTGCATACGTGTCAAGCTTTAGGGTATGTTATGTAACATCTTTTAATAATGAAGAATGAATAATGAGGAATGAAGAATTGCCTGCGGCGCAAAAAACTATATGCACTCTTCACTCTTCATTCCTCATTTTTCATTCAATCAGTTTTTTTACCTCGGCCTCCAGCTCCTGGATGTTTTCCTGCCGCGCCTTCAGCTCGTTGGCACGGTTGATGAGGAAGTAGGTCGGCACGCGCGTGACGTTATACAGCCGCAGGTAGTTCGAATACGCCCCGGCCCCGTCGCGCACGCAGATCCAGGGCAGGTTGTCGGCCGACGTCTTCCAGTAGTGTTCGTTCTCGTCGAGGGCGATTTGGTAGATTTCCAGTCCCTGTCCCTTATACTTGTCGTAGAGCCCGCGCAGCGTCATGTTGCGTGCCGGCGACTCCTTCGCGCCGTAGACGGTGAAGTCCAGCAGGACGACCTTCCCTTTCAGGTCCGACAGCCGGCGTTCGCGCCCGTTCTGGTCCTTGAGGGCGATGTCGATGAGTCCCGCTTCGCTCACCTTGTCGGCCGGGAGGGCGATTTCCTTCTGCCGCGGCGTGCGGGTGTTTTTCATTCCCTTGACGGCGAGGTTGTGCAGGTTGGTCGTGCGTGTCGAGTGGGGGTAGAGGTTGTCGAAGCTCGTGGCGACAGCCCCGAAGCAGCGGACGTCGGCCGCGTCGTGGAGCGGGTCGAAGAGGCTGGCGCCGTTCACGCGCTGGAAGAGGGCGAAGTAGGCATACAGCGTGTTGGGCGCCTTGAAGATGTAGTTCATCTTCGCGTCCTCCTTGTAGCGGCTGACCATTCCCTCCACGCTGTCCTCCTTCTGGTAGGGGGCCAGCGTGCGCGAGGCATACACGCGGTTGATGTCGGCCTGGAGCTGGATTTGCTTGACGGCCAGTTCCTTGATTTTCAGGTTGGTCTCGCCCTCGACGGTGTAGCCCGTCGGCATGTCGTCGAGGCGGGCCTCGACGCGGATGGTCTCCGTCGAGTCGACGGCGAGGTTGATGATGTTGTCGTCGATGCGCAGGCGGTAGAACTCCGGATATTGCGGCTGCTTGCCTTCGAGGGTGAACGTGCCCGAGGAGCCCAGCTCGACGGAGTCGACGGGGGTGATGGCCGTGATGCCGGAAGCTTCCAGGTAGAGCATCTTGTCGGCAGCGCCCTCGATGGTGCCCGTTATGGTGAAATGCGGTTCTTTCTCACAGGCCGCGAGCCCGGCCAGGATGACTCCCGCGAGAAGAATGCTTTTGTTTTTCATATCTTTAAGTAATTTACGGCTGCAAATATAATACATTATTATAATAATGCGTATCTTTGCGCGACTTTCTGAATCTCTTTCAGCTTCAAGCCGGGGAGGACATGTGCGCGGGCAGGCTCTGTACTCCGCCCGCGGTTGCCTTGGACTCCGTCCCCGGACGGAATGGATTCCGCCCGCGGCTACCCTTAAGGGTGTCCCCGGGAGGAGAGGAGGCAGGCGTCGTCGCGGTACGCGCGTCTCGGCGGTCCGGCATTCCTGGTAAGGGGAAGCCCCATGTGCCGGAGCCGATAAAATGATTTACATACAGATTTAATAACTTTATATGATTAACCCTATTGTTAAGACTATCGAGCTGCCTGATGGAAGAACCATCACGCTCGAAACGGGAAAGCTTGCAAAGCAGGCCGACGGTGCGGTGATGCTCCGCATGGGAAATACGATGTTGTTGGCCACTGTTTGTGCAGCAAAAGATGCAGTTCCCGGTACAGATTTCATGCCCCTTCAGGTAGAGTACAAAGAGAAATATTCGGCATTCGGCCGCTTCCCCGGTGGATTCACCAAGAGAGAAGGAAAGGCTTCGGACTACGAGATTCTGACATGCCGTCTGGTCGACCGTGCTCTGCGTCCCCTGTTCCCGGACAACTACCATGCTGAGGTCTACGTGAACATCATACTTTATTCGGCAGACGGTGTGGACATGCCCGACGCGCTGGCCGGTCTGGCAGCCTCTGCAGCCCTTGCCGTTTCGGATATACCGTTCGGAGGCCCCATTTCCGAAGTCCGTGTGGCACGCGTCGACGGTGAGTTTGTCATCGACCCCACCTTCCAGCAACTGGAGAAGGCCGACATGGACATCATGGTCGCTGCCACGTATGAAAACATCATGATGGTCGAAGGCGAGATGAACGAAGTGTCGGAAGCCGACCTGCTCGAGGCCATGCGCGTCGCCCACGAGGCCATCAAGAGCCACTGCAAGGTGCAGATGGAGCTGATGGAAGAAGTCGGCACGACCGTCAAGCGCGAGTATTGCCACGAGGAGAACGACGAAGACCTCCGCAAGGCCGTCCACGACGCCTGCTACGACAAGGCTTACGCCGTCGCCGCCAGCGGAAACACCAACAAGCATGCCCGCCAGGATGCCTTCGACGCCATCTGCGAGGAGTTCAAGGCCCAGTACACCGAGGAAGAGCTCGAAGAGAAAGCTCCCCTCATCGACCGCTACTACCACGACGTGGAGAAAGAGGCCATGCGCCGCTGCATCCTCGACGAGGGCAAGCGTCTCGACGGCCGCAAGACAAACGAGATACGCCCCATCTGGTGCGAAGTCAGCCCCCTGCCCGGCCCCCACGGCTCGTCCATCTTCACCCGCGGCGAGACCCAGTCGCTGAGCACCGTCACGCTGGGTACGAAGTCTGACGAGAAAATCATCGACGACGTGCTCAACCAGGGCAAGGAACGCTTCCTGCTCCACTATAACTTCCCCCCGTTCTCCACGGGCGAGGCCAAGGCACAGCGCGGTGTCGGCCGTCGTGAAATCGGCCACGGCCACCTGGCATGGCGTGCCCTCAAGCGCATGATTCCCCAGGACTATCCCTACTGCATCCGCGTCGTCTCCGACATCCTCGAGTCGAACGGCTCGTCGTCGATGGCCACAGTCTGCGCCGGTACGCTGGCCCTGATGGATGCAGGTGTGCCCATCAAAAAGCCCGTGTCAGGCATCGCGATGGGACTCATCAAGAACGCCGGTGAAGACAAGTATGCCGTCCTCTCCGACATCCTCGGCGACGAGGACCACTTGGGCGACATGGACTTCAAGGTGACCGGCACGAAAGACGGCATCACGGCCACGCAGATGGACATCAAGGTCGACGGACTCTCGTTCGACATCCTCGAGCGTGCGCTCAACCAGGCCAAGGAAGGCCGCCTCTACATCCTCGACAAGCTCACCGACTGCATCGCCGAGCCGCGTCCTGAACTCAAGCCGCACGCTCCGCGCATCGAGACGATGCTCATCCCCAAAGAGTTCATCGGAGCTGTCATCGGCCCGGGCGGAAAGATCATCCAGGGCATGCAGGAAGAGACCGGCGCGACCATCAACATCGAGGAGACCGACGGCGTCGGCCGCATCGAGATTGCCGGCACGAACAAGGCTTGCATCGACAGCGCCATCGCCAAGATCAAGGCCATCGTGGCCATCCCCGAAGTGGGCGAGGTCTACCGTGGCAAGGTGCGCTCCATCATGCCTTACGGCGCCTTCGTGGAATTCCTGCCCGGCAAGGACGGTTTGCTCCATATCTCCGAGATGGACTGGCGCCGTCTCGACACCGTCGAGGAGACCGGCCTGAAGGAAGGCGACGAAATCGAAGTGAAGTTGCTCGACATCGACCAGAAGACGGGCAAGTTCAAGCTCTCGCACAAGGTGCTCATCCCGAAACCGGAAGGCTACACCGAGCGTCCGGCCCGTGCGCAGCGTCCCGAACGTCGTCCGCGTCGCGATGAGAAATAAGCTGGACTTTTAATATATACATGAGAAAAGGCATCCCCCGGGACATATCCGGGCGGGATGCCTTTTTTTCTTATGGACATCCTCCGCCAGACGGCGTGCATGCCGGCAAATAGCAATTATTCCACTTTGCTCAGTACGACGTTGCCGTCATATTTCTTATCCACGATAATCAGCAGCAATGGTTTGGTCGTATAAGTGCGCTTTTGACCTTGTATCTCTTGATAGCAGAGGACTATTTCTCCCTTTTGATTTGTTTCCAGTGACTTCGGAACAAGCCTCGTTTCTATGTCTGTCTCGGGTCTTGTCAGTGAAATCACATATTGCGTCGAAAAGTTTATGTCTGTAGGATTCCCATTCTCACCCATTACAGCTGCCGTTCCAAAATAGGAATCAAAATCTTTTTGATTGGTTATCTTTTGGGGTGGCAACGTTTCAACCCCGTTTTTTAAGAAATAACGGTTGGCTACAATATAGGGTATTGCTTTCTTTTTTTAAGTTTGCTTTTCCTATAAAAATGTAGGGACACACGGACCGTGCGTCCGGAATGCACGAAGCCCATTCCCAATCCGGATGTGAGTTCGGACACACGAGCCGTGTGTCCCTACACAGGCATCCATAAAACATTTTGGAAGCATTTTCCATAAAAATAGTGCCGCTCCCGTAGGATGCTGCGGCAAGTTTTCGTATATTTGCCTTTGTACAAATGAGACGACTGCGGACGTCCGACGGGGGACGCCGCGATGCGTTGCAGGTTCGAGTCCTGCCCGCAGTCCATAGGGGACAGGCCAAGGCAGGCTTACTTCTTTGGGTACGCTAACTTCAATTAAAGCTTGCCGATTGCCTTCCCCTTTCCCATCCGCCTTCCTTGAAATGTCCATATAAAGCGAAAAGATACGATGAAAGCAAGACTCCTCAACACCGTGGCCCTCCGCTACCAATCCCTCTATCTCGACATCGACCGTGCGCAGATCGACCGTTCGGCCGCTCCCACGCCCGCCGTGCTCATCTTCTGCAAGTTTCTGAACGACTGCGGCTACGGGGCAGGCGAAGAGTTGCTCCGCGCGTTGCCCCTGGCCGGCGACGACGAACTGGACATGCTGACCGGGCTGCTGGGCGACACGCTGGGCCTCGGGCTGAACTGGGCGGCGCTGGTGAAGGGCTGGCTGACCCCGACGGGCGAACTGGCTGTCGACCATGTGCTGACGTGGCTGGCCAATGTCTTCGGCGAGGAGGGGGACTGTCCCGGCACGACGTTGCCCTGCGGACACTTTATCCCCGATGACACTTTCCCGCTGGAACGCTACACGGGATGTCCCTTTTGCGGCCGTCCGTTCGTCACCGACGGGCATCCGTTCGTGGGGCAGGGCAGTCGCCTGAAGGAGCTGAAGCTCATGACCGACGCTGACATGCGCCGCCTGTTTCACGGCTTGTTGTCTTCCGTCGTCCCGCTCGACGCCACGCAGCAAGACTCCCTGCGCCTGCTGCTCGGCTGCTACCCCTTGCCCGAGGGCGTGCAGATGGGGATGAAGGAGACCGTCGCGCTCGTCGTGCACCAGCTTGTCAGCGAGGGGCGCGAGGCCGAGGCTTCCACACTGTTTCAGACACCCACCGACATCTTGCGCTACCTCTGGTATGAGAAGACCGGGCAGGCGCAGCTCGTGGAGCCGGGGACGCTTGTCGCCAATGCCCGTCGCCACGGAAGGCATCTGTGGAGTCCTGCCGACCAGAGCCTGAGCGCGGCTGTGGATATGGAGGAACGCCTGCGACTGAAATACGGGCGCAAGGAATGCCGCCGCGTGGCTTCGTGGCTCGACGCGCTCCCGCTCGCGCCGGACACGGCTGCCGGGCTGATGAACGCGAAGCGGGAGATGTGGGTGCGCATGATTCGGGCCTTGCGCCTGAGCGAATATGCCCGCCGCCCCGGTTTCGAGCGGTTGGCCGCCCTGCTCGACGTGTTCTATCGCGGCGACTACACCACGTGGCAGGGCCTTGTCGACGAAGCTGCCCGTGCCGGCGATTCCGCCCGCGAGCTGGCCTTGTTGCAGCAGCGTCCGGGAGCGTTTGCCCGCTGCCTCTTCTCCACGATGCTCCGTCTGGGCACGGAGCGGACGCTGTCCGCCTTTCTCGAGGTGTCGGACAGCCTGCCGCCGCGTCTGCTCTATTCGTTGGGCAATGCGGCTGAGACCTATTTCGACATATCCCTGCCGCGCCAGGTGCGGACCATCACCGGGATACACGTCTTCCTGAAGCCCCACCGGCTCCTGGCTGCCTGCACGCCCGGCGGACGGCTCCGGATGGCCGAGGCCGTGAAGTCTGTCTACAAGGAGGCTCTGGCCCGGCATTATGCGCGCATCCCCCAGGCCGGAAAGACGATGTATGTCGACCCCCGGCTCGATGACATCCCTGTGGCCGTGGCCGACCGCACGGCGACTGTCCAGGACACGTCGTGTGCGCTTCCCGGCACGATGTTTCCCGTCGAGGGCGATGCCGTGAGGCTCTTCATGCAGTGGGGCGAAGGCTTGCCTGCGCAACATCTCGACATGGACCTGAGTTGCCGCATCTGCTTTGACGACGGGAAGGCCGAGGCGTGTGCCTTCTACCGCCTGCAGGCCACCGGTGCCCGCCATTCGGGCGACATCCGCGAGATTCCCGACCGTGTGGGCACGGCTGAATACATCGAGTTGCAGTTGTCCGAATTGCAGGCGGCAAAGGCCCGTCATGTCGTTTTCACGTGCAATGCCTATTCGTGTGGCAACCTTTCGCCCCGCCTTGTGGTGGGCTGGATGGACGCGGACAAACCCATGCGCGTGTCCGAGCGCAATGGCGTGGCCTATGACCCTTCCTGCGTCCGGCATCGGGTGCGCATCAGCGAGTCCAACCTTTCCAAGGGGCTGGTGTTCGGCATCCTGTTTGTGGAAAGCCGCGAAATCATGTGGCTCGAAATGCCCATAGAGGGGCAGACGGTCCTTTCGCTGCGCGACGGTGCGGTGGAGACGTTCGTCGAGCATTTCCGCCGGAAGATAAAGGTGGGCGAGATGCTCCGTCTCAAGGCGCAGGCCCAGGGCATGACCCTCGTGGAGCGTCCCGACGAGGCCGATGAACGTTATGATTACGCCTGGGCGGCAGACCCTGTTGCCGTGGCAGCCGTCTTGTTGGGAAATTAACTTGCGCGGGAATCGTCGGGCAAAGGGAAACTTTGTCTAACTTTACCGCCTCGGAAAAACATACAATTTACATGTACGATGAAAAGAAAGTATAAGAAATCACTGTTGATGCCCCTCATCCTGTTTGTCTACACGACCGTCATGGCCATTTACTTCCTGCCCCGCAACACGGAGGTGGGCGTCGCCGAAAAATGGCTCACGCTCGCCGGGTCGTATGTCATCATCCTGCTCCTCTGGTACGTGCTCCGCAAGAAAGAGCAGCTGGAGGACAAACGTCGCCGGGAGCTGGAGGACATGAAACGGACGGACCGGGAGGAACGGGAGCGATGAGGACGCGTCGCGTCGTGGCCGGATGGCTGCTCGTTCTGCTGGCCGTCCACGCCGGTGTGGGCCGCGGTGAACAGCATCCGTACGCATTACGCCCGCTTCGGCCCACTGGAGTTTCCCTGCGCTCAGGCGTGAGGCGTTGGCATGGATGAAGGAGCAATGCTCAGAAACTGCCGGGGATTCTTGTTTCTCAGTTGCAGGCCATCGACGACACGGAGCGGAGCAGGACATAGCGGGCGCAGAGGTAGGCGCACAATGAGCCGACCAGGAACAGGCCGCCGGCGGTGACTGTCATCTCGCCCAGGCTGACGAGGGGCGACACAGCTCCCCCGACGACGTAGCACACGGCGCCCAGCAGGGCCGAGGCGATGCCGGCATTGTCGCGCTCGGCGTTCATGGCCAGCGTGTTCGAGGCCGTGAAGCTCATGCCCACCATCGAAAGCAGCCCGAACAGCAATGTCTCATACACCCAGAAGTCGCATCCCGTGCAGAGGGCGGCAAAGATGAGTCCGGCACAGACGACCATCCCGCGGCTGCCGACGCGCAAGGCACGCTCCATCGACAGCTTGACCGACAGCGTCGAGGCCAGCAGCATGGCGACGGAATTGGCCCCGAAGCAGACGCTGAACATCATCGGCGTGAGCCCGTAGTGTTCCTGCATGATGAAGGGAGCGGAGGCGATGTTGACAAACAGCACGCCCATCGTGAAGCCATACTGGAGGACGTAGCCCACATAGAGACGGTTGCGCAGGACCTCGGCGAAGCGGCGTCCCATGTCGGTCCAGCTTGCAGCCTGGCGGCGTTCGCGGGGCAACGTCTCGCCCATGCGCAGGGCGCCCGCCAGCAGCAATGCGCCAAAGAGGAACAACAGCCAGAAGATGCCTTGCCATCCCCCCACGTGGGCCATCATGCCTCCGCCCACGGGAGCTGCCACGGTGGCGATGCCGTTCACCGCGCCGATGAGGGCCATCGTGCGGGCCAGTTCGTGGGACGGGCATTTGTCAGTGGCAATCGAACGCGACAGCACCACGCCTCCCGCGCCGGCAATGCCCTGCACCAGCCGCAGGGCGACAAACTGCATGATGTCGCGGGCGAAGATGCAGCCCAGCGTGGAGAGCAGGAAGAGCGCCATGGCGACAACCAGCGGGCGGTGGCGTCCGTAACGGTCGCTCAGCGGGCCGAAGATGAGCTGCCCCACAGCCAGCCCGATCATGCTGGAGGTCAGCCCCAGCTGCACCATCGACGGCGAAGTGTGGAAGAAGTCTGACATCGCAGGCAGGGTGGGAAGATACATGTCCATCACGAAAGGGCCGAACGCACTCAGCATGCCCAGGTATAAAAGTACGAATAAGCTTGATTTCATAAGTCTGTTAAAGTTTTTGTTACAGGCGTCCAGGCGAAGGCCTCCGGTCGCAGAATCTCGTGCCGACACCCTTGCCGAACGGGCTGCAAAATTACGCCGAATCTGTTCCGCTGACGTTTCTCAAATCGTACAAAGCATTTCAAATTCGGAACAAATCAAAGTCGTGTGCGTAGACATTCGTATCTTTGCAGGACAAAAGGGAACTTTATGGAAACGATTCAGAACAAGACACTCCCCTCGGACACCGACGTGATACGCTACATGGAGACCGACCTCTCGCCCTTGCGCCAGTCGCCGTGTCATTTCGAGTGTGGCATCTATCTCGTCTGCGTCCGGGGGACGGCCCTCGTCTCCACGGGTGCAGAGCAATACACCTTCGACGAACAGACGGAACTCATCTTCCTGACCGGCAGCCTGATTCATGTCCTGAACGCTTCGGATGACTTCCGGGCGCGGGTGTTGCTCTTTCCCAAGGCCGTCTTCCTCACGGCCATGCTGCCCATCGACACCCCTTATTTCAACTACACGCACGAGCATCCCTGCTACCGCCACACGCCCGACGACCGCAGCCAGAAGACGTGGCGCGAAATCAACCTCTGGATGGACGTCGCGCAGATGCTCTTCGCCGGGACGAAGCCGCAGTTCCGCCAGTTGCAGGAAGCCAACTTCATGCAGAGCCTGCTCCTCTGGCTCTTCGGCACCATCCCCGAAAAAGTCTCCGCGGGCAAGTCCTACAGCCGCAAGCAGATGGTGTGCTACCGCTTCATGCAGCTCGTGCGCGAATACGGCACACGCGAGCACCGCGTGGAGTTCTATGCCGACCGCCTCTGCATCACGCCGCGCTACCTCCACCGTGCGATGGTCGAACATTGGGGCGGGAAAAGCCCGAAGCTGCTCATCGACGAACAGCTCGTCGCCGAGGTGAAAGTGTTGCTCGCCGACCCCGCCCTCTCGGTCACGGAGATTGCCCAGCGGCTCAATTTCGTCGACCAGTCCTACCTGAGCCGTTTCTTCAAGAAATACACCGGCCTCTCTCCGAAGGAATACCGTGCACAGGGATTTGTCTTTTTTTGAAAAAACGCGGCGACTTCATGTTATGATTCAATGCCCGCCGGGCCTCCTTTCCGTCCCCGGCTACCTTCCTTTCCGCCCGCGGGCGCCCTTAATACCCTTCAGGCCATGCAGATAAATTGCCGCGGCGGCGTAGGACTCTGTCTGAAAATTCGTATCTTTGCCCTATGTCAATAGGATAAAAAACAAACGGATATGGCACAGTTTATCAACCCCTTCACCGACGTGGGCTTCAAACGCATCTTCGGTCAGGAAATCAACAAGGACCTGCTCATCGATTTTCTCAACGCCCTGCTCGAAGGCGAAAAGCGTGTGAAGGACATCCGCTTCCTCGACAAGGAGCTTCTGCCCGCCTACCGCAGGGACCGCGGCGTGATTTATGACGTCTACTGTACGGACGAGAGCGGAGAGCAGTTCATCGTCGAGATGCAGAACCGCGAGCAGGCCAACTTCCGCGAACGTGCCCTCTACTACCTCTCACGCACCGTTGCGGCGCAGGGCGAACGCGGAGTCAGTTGGCAGTTTGACCTGAAAGCCGTCTACGGCGTGTTTTTCATGAACTTCCGTCTGGCGGGCGCCACGCACAAGCTCCGCACGGATGTCGTGCTCGCCGACCGCGACACGCACGAGACGTTTACAGACAAGATGCGTTACATCTTTCTCGAGCTCCCCTCGTTCGATAAGGAAGAAAACGAATGTGAGACAGATTTTGAACGTTGGATATATGTATTAAAGAATATGGAGACACTACAACGATTACCCTTCAAGGCCCGCAATGCCGTCTTTCAGAAGCTGGAGCAAATCGTCGACATCGCCGCCCTGAGCAAGGAGGACCGCATGAAGTACGACGAAAGCATCAAGGTCTACCGCGACCAGTTGGCCGTGATGACCTTCGAGCGCCAGCAGGGCCGCGCCGAAGGTTTGGTGCAGGGTCATGCTGAAGGCAAGGCTGAAGGTCTGGAGCAGGGGCGTGCTGAAGGCTTGGAACAGGGCCGTGCTGAAGGCAAGGCTGAAGGTTTGGAACAGGGCCGTGCTGAAGGC
>ERZ827088.2059-NODE-2059-length-22253-cov-4.112262_pt1 | contig 22253 bp, 20 predicted proteins | sample MGYA00519922_ERZ827088 | MGnify/ENA primary metagenome ERZ827088 (study PRJEB31778, sample SAMEA3449254) | human gut metagenome | biome: human gut; feature: human-associated habitat; material: faeces | place: United Kingdom | collected 2010/2012 ...
ATCTCGCCATCGCCGAGAAGTGTATATACTCTGTAATCATCATTTGTAAGCTTTGCAGAAAGTGCCATTCCTACCGCCGCAGAAATGCCCTGTCCGAGCGAACCGCTCGACATATCCACACCCGGGATATGCTTCATGTCAGGATGTCCCTGCAGATATGATCCCAGATGTCTGAGTGTCTTTAAATCCTCAACCGGAAAATAGCCTCTCTGCGCAAGTGTAGAGTAAAGTCCCGGAGCCGTGTGTCCCTTTGAAAGCACAAAACGGTCTCTATCCGGCTTTTTAGGATTCTTTGGATCAATGTTCATCTCCTCAAAATACAGATATGTAAATATATCTGCTGCAGAAAGTGAGCCGCCCGGATGTCCCGCCTTTGCAGAATGCACAGCCGTGACGATACCCTTCCTGACTTCATTTGCTGTAATCTGAAGCTCTAATTTGTTCATTTTGTTCTCCTGTTAAATCTATGACATGAAATAAAATATTTATACCTGTCTTTGGTTTATAATATCTAATCCCCAAATACAGCTCTGTAATCAGCCTGGAACTTCTCGATTCCCTGATCTGTAAGCGGATGCTTTGTCATCTGCTCGATAACCTTGTAAGGAATTGTTGCGATATCAGCTCCTGCAAGTGCACAGTCTGTGACATGAATCGGGTTTCTGATTGAAGCTGCAATAATCTCTGTATCATATCCATAGATATCAAAAATCTCTGAAATCTGTCTGATCAGCTCAATGCCCGGCTGGCTGATATCATCAAGTCTGCCAAGGAAAGGTGAAACATATGTAGCACCTGCATTTGCAGCAAGAATTGCCTGATTTGCTGAAAAAATAAGAGTAACGTTTGTCTTGATGCCCTCTGATGAAAGTACCTTGACAGCCTTAAGTCCCTCAACTGTCATAGGAATCTTAACTACCATGTTTGGATGGATAGCTGCGATTTCACGTCCTTCTTTTATCATGCCCTCTGCATCAACTGTTGTTGCTTTTACCTCTCCGCTTATCGGTCCGTCAACGATAGATGTGATTTCTTTAATTACCTCATTGAAGTCTCTGCCCTCTTTTGCAATGAGTGAAGGGTTTGTTGTGACTCCACAGATGACTCCCATATCGTTTGCTTTCTTAATGTCATCGACATTTGCTGTATCTACGAAAAACTTCATTTAATAATACCTCCGCCTTATATAATTTGTGTTTGCTTTTATTTGATGATATAAATATAACACTTTAAAAGAAAAAATGCAATAGCAAAAGTAAATAAAAGTAAAAATAAATATAATTAAATGTCATCAAATAAAAAAACATAAGCAATCGAAAACACTAGCTTTATTTACTTATTTGAGTTATTATATATTTATGCAATGCTTTGTGATAAAAATATGTACGCAAAAATACAACAGAAATCAAAAGAAAGAGGAAAATCTATGCTGCAATTAGAAAGACAACAAAAGATTCTCGATTATTTAAAAGAAAACCGCAAGGCCACCACCAATGAGCTCAGCGAGCTGCTTGGTGTATCGACCACAACAATAAGAACAGATTTAAACCAGATGGATAAGGAAAAGCTTCTGACAAAGACTCACGGCGGTGCTATCTACAAGGATAAAACCCATGACATGACTGATTTAACCTCGAGGGCCTACCTGTTCCATGACCGCGCCCTGGAAAACAAGGAAGCTAAAGAGGAGATTGCAAACGAGGCGATAAAGCTCGTAAGTGACCATATGTGTATATTCCTTGATGCCAGCTCCACAGCCTACACTCTCGGCATGAAGCTTTCAGGCTTTACAGAGCTGACCGTCATCACCAATGGCATCAATCTGGCTTTAGAGCTAAAGGATATCCCGGGTGTCACAGTCATCCTGACAGGCGGTATCGTAACCAGTGCATCCGCTTCCATAGAAGGACTGCTTGGCGCTGATTTACTCAAAAAGATACACACAGATATCGCGTTCGTGTCAGCAAGAGGCTTCTCTGTAGAAGACGGACTGACTGATTTCAGTATATACGAGGCAGATTTAAAGCACATGTGTATCAAGGCCTCCGCTAAAACTGTGGCTCTTGTAGACCACACCAAGTTTGATACCACATCCATATCTAGCTATGCATCGCTTGATGACATCAATATGGTAATCACCGACTCCGGTATCTCACCTGAGACAGCAGATATATATGAGAAGGCCGGCACTGATATTGTTATATCCGGAATATAAATGAGACAATATAGCCATATAAAAGTAAAAGTATAAGTACAAATATAACTATAACTATAACTATAAATATAAGTACAAATATAACTATAACTGTATATATAGATCCATTAAAAATGACACGCAACGTTTTACGGCTGCGTGTCATTTTATAGTTGTCTTATACGCTTAAAGCATCAGACTATCTTATATGCATTTCTACCCTTTTCCTTCACATCATTGAGCACTTCATCCACCGTCTTAAACAGCCTAGAAAACTCATCCGGCACCTTTACATCTGGGGCGGTAACATATGCCTGTGATACAGTCAGATACTCATCCACCTTAGAGCTCTCATGAAGTATCTGTTTTTTGGCAAGCTCAAGTCTTATATGCTCGGCTATATTTTTAATGATATCCTCATCCGTTTCCTGCAGGATTATGTAGAATTCATCGCCATAGAAATGATACCCCATTCCCTTATCTTTGATGCTCTCATTTATTATGGATGACAATTCTTTTAGCACTGCATCACCGGTGACTCTGCCACTGTTTCTGTTAAATGACTTGAAGAAATCTATATCCACTACTCCAAACGTGATTCCTGCACCATCTGAATCCTGATTTTTGCTCACAAGCTTTTCAAAATCGTTTCGCATCTTGAACTTATTGCCCATGCCTGTAAGCATATCTGTGTAGTTGAGTCTGACTGCCTTACGGCGCTCATACTCAGTCTCCTGAAGCTGAAGCTTAAGGTCGATTGTATCACCAAGACGCTTTATCTGCTCCTTCACCTGCATAGAGTGGAGATTTGCGTAATATACGCACAGCTTGTTGTACGCCTCTGTATCACCCATGGCGCTCTCATATTTCATCCACATCTTGACACAGGTCTTCTGGAAAAACAGATTTTCTGTTTCAATAGCAAAGCGTTCATACTCCACAATAACCTTTTTCCATGCATCGAACTCTCCCATATTCATAAATAGATTGCAAAGGCTTAGTATCTCAAGTACATAATTGGCAGAATTGATATTGTTTATCGCACCCTCAACCAGCTCTTCCACATGATCTCTGACCTCATCCTCATTTCCCATCTTCCATAGCATATGTGCCTGTGACATATCTATCAGAAATCTGTTTTTATCACTGTCAGCTATCTCATTAAAGAGTATCGCGTCAGAAAGATGCTTTTCTGCCTTTTCAAACTCATTAATTCCCGTGTATGATATGCACAGATTCAGATGAAGCATGAGAAGTTCCTGATAATAGCTATCCCTCTCTCCATGCAGCGGTGGCTTGCACAGCTCCAGTGCTTCGTTGAAATATCTGATAGCCTTTTCATACAATCCAAGCTCCATATAGAGTGAGCCTATATTATTGTTTACAAGCATGATTATCTCTGTTGAGCCCTGCTCCACAGCTACATCCATAGCCTCTAGGTAGCAGTCAATTGACATGCTTAAGTCTCCAATAGATGCATATATGACTCCCATAAAATTGACAGTCTTTGCCATCTGCTCATATGCGCCACAGCTCTTATAAAGACCGGCTGTCTCCTGTGCCTTATTCTCTGCCAAAAAAAGCTTATTCTCGCCAAATAAGGCTGCTGCCTCATCCATACATCTGTCTGCCTTTTGCAATATACCCATAAAAACCCTCCTATAGATGACAATACAATCTATTTCTCAGCAAGATACTGCTTATATCCAACCTGTTTCAGTTTCGCATCCTTTGCTACAACCTGAGCCTTCATATCTGCTGTATACTTTTTGATTTTCTCAAGGATTGCATCATCACCTGCTGCGAGTATCTTTGCTGCAAGGATTGCTGCATTTTTCGCACCGTCAATTGCAACTGTGGCAACAGGCACTCCAGGTGGCATCTGCATGATTGAGAACACTGCATCCATTCCATCCAGATTCTTTCCTGAAAGCGGTACTCCTATAACAGGAAGTGCAAAAAGCGCTGCACACATTCCCGGAAGTGCTGCTGCCATTCCCGCTCCTGCTATTATTACCTTTACATCTCTATTCTCAGCGCCTCTTGTCCACTCAATAAGCTCATCCGGCTCACGGTGTGCCGAGATGATGGTGAGCTCATACTCTATGCCGAGCTCTTCAAGCATATCTGCCGCCTTACTCATCACCTTTAAATCTGAGTCGCTGCCCATAACTATTCCAACCTTTGCCATTTTATCCTCCTTATATGTCTAACAATTATTTACTTTCTGCATCAAGCGTATCGAGCGGTTTGTTCAACTCTTCTACGCCCTCAAGCACAAATCTGCCATCTCTTATTATATCACATGTTGAGCCATCGTGTCGAATAACTGTGATGGCTCCAAGCTCATCATATGGTATTGTGATATCCGTGTGGCAGTTGAAATATGCCTTTGATATATCTTCTTTTCTGCGGATGGAAACTGAATTATCCCTGGCAATGATTGCTTTTCCGTCAGGGTTGTATGTCATATTGTCCTCATCGTATGTGTAGCAGGTATCACCCACTGCAAAGTGCGGTCCTGTCTTCTCTGCTATGAGAATAGGCATCTTTGCTGCGATATCGTATACTCTCGCCATACGGTAGGCTGTCGTATTGGTGCCTATGGCAAACTCACCCATAGGCAGTGTGTCGTGATGGAAAAGCACATTGTCAGATATATACTTTTTGTTTTCTTCCTCATCCTCAAAATTGGTACATGTATATTTATCAATCATGCCATCCTTAAAGTCGATTTCCAGATTAAGGAAATTAAGCTCATTGAGATATACCTGACTGACATGCAGCTTGCCGTTTGTACCCTCTAGCACCGGTGAAGTAAACACCTCTCCGACAGGGATATTTACATCAGCCACACAGTTTTCAAAAGCCGTCTCCTTTGAAGGCTCCTTAAGCTCATGAATCTTGACATACAAATCTGTCCTGTTGCCGTTTGTTCCGACGATATGCACCCTGTCTGCTGTATCGAGCACATCTATAATTTTCTGCTGCATATCTCTGTAGAGTGCATAATCAAGAGTATTAATCTTTACAGTCTCCGTAAAAATTTCCTTATAATCAGGTCCGATTGCAGCACACGGATAGGCAATAATCGTAAAGCTTCTGTCCTCGCTGTGAATATAGCTGTTCATATACTGTGAGCGCACGCTTGTCATATGGACTGCAAGCTTCTGCTGCTCATCATTAAAGTGCGCAGCCTCCTTCTTTGAAACCGGAGCAAACGGCTCCTCTCCAAATATCTCTATAACAGCCGGTCCACCACATTTACATGCTACATCCTTCATTCTCTCAAGTGCATTGTGCATGCACTCAAGACGATACTCCACATATGCCTTGTCAAGCCACAGTGCCATATCCTCCTTGTGGTCATAGTCAAACTGCTTATTGACCGATGTGGAAAATGGTCTCATGGCAGGCTTCATACCCATTTTCTCAAAATTCTTTAACGCTGCTCTTATCATACGCTCAAAGCCAAGCGGATAAAGCACCTGAACCACCGACTTCTTTGAGATATCCTTGTTGCAGGTAATAAAGCCAATGCGGTATCCTTCTGTATAGGTATCTGCCATGGCCTGTATCTCCTCATCTGAAAATGAAGCCAGATGCGCTCTGCCGGCGCGCTCATTCTCTCCGACATACAGTCCGTAGGAATACAGATAATAATCATTTGACAAATCTGCCTCATTTACAAGCTCTGTATAGTAATCATAAGCCGGGTCAAGGAGTGCTCTGTTGTCATCCTCTGCAAAAAGCTCCTCATAATCATGCATGAACGAGTATATACAGCCCCTTATCTCATCAGGACTCAGCTCATCGGCATTCTCAAAATAATTGTATAGCTCTACAATAAGCTCTGCATAAATGCAGAGATATTTTATATCTCCCTGAAAGATATGCGTGATGCTTCCGGCAATTTTTGCATATACAGCCGATAAAAGCTGACCATACTCATCTCCGAGCACCTTTACGGCATATGCCGGGTTGGCATAGCTTTTCTCGTAATTTTCTTTATCAAACTGTGAATAGAATAAATCGTTAAATTCCTTATCTGCGCTATGGTTTTTAATAGTGTTGATGCACTTTGCCACACTTGTGAAATAATCTGCAAAAGCCGGCTCTATCGCAGGCTCTCTGATGATCTGTTCTATCCGCTCCTCCACAAGCTCTAATCGCTCTGCGTAAAGCTCATTGGAGAGCTCATAAATCTCTTTATAACTCATATATCCCTATAATCTTTCTATTTTTAATTCAAATATTCATGACAGTTTTATCGCACTATTGATATAATATGTGCTAAATTATAAAGCCGACAACATACGTTCCTCCCCAGCTGATTACCGCTATGAGTGAAAAAAACACTGCCAGTCGTGGAAATGTCATGAATGATTCCTCATCAAAGAGGCTTCTGATGGCAAACCCGAAATCTGCCAGAGATATGCCAAGCATCAGTATACCGGCACTGCCATAGTACATAGACAGATTGCCATCTCCTCTGAATGCCGCATTCAAAAAAACTATATATACAATCTCTATGAGGATAGCCACAACAAGTGCAGCTATCCCCCTCTTAGATTGCTTCTTTTCCGTAAACTTATACCTGTTACGTTTTCTTCTGCCAAGCAATTTATATTCTCCTATTTGCAGCCGTACTGCTTATAGTACTCATCTATAGCTGCTTTGATTGTGTCATCAATGACTACTCTGCCATCATGCTCTCTGTTGTAGAGATACTCTGTAACCTCTTCCATTGTGACGATTGCATTGCCCTCAAAGCCGTACTTCTCATGGATTTCGTCAAGCGCGCTTACCTTGCCACCCTGTCCGACTTCCATTCTGTTAAGGCTCACCATAAGACCTACGATTGTGACATCTGCAGCTCCTCTTACCTTTGGAACTGTCTCCTCCATTGATTTGCCGGATGTGGTGACATCCTCTATCATGACTACTCTGTCGCCATCCTTAAGCTTGCTTCCAAGGAAGCCTCCCTTGTCTGCACCGTGATCCTTTGCCTCTTTTCTGTCTGAGCAGTAGCGCACCTCTTTGCCATAGAGCTCATGGTATGCGATAGCTGTTACCACTGCAAGCGGAATTCCCTTGTATGCAGGTCCGAATAATACATCAAAGTCATCTCCGTAGTTTGCATGGATAGCCTTTGCGTAGTACTCTCCGAGTCTCTTAAGCTGTGAGCCTGTCACATATGCTCCCGCATTCATGAAAAATGGTGATTTACGGCCGCTCTTTAATGTGAAATCACCAAATTTCAGCACGTCACTCTCCACCATAAAGTCTATAAATTCGCTCTTGTAGCTTTCCATTGTATGTTAATCCTCCTGTGTGTTTTTCTTTAAATTATCTTTGTCAATTTTACCACATTGGGGCGTGCTTTTCAACGTGGAAATTGGTGGGGGATTATTGAACATTTGTTTTATATATGATATAATTGCCCATGTAATTGAACAGAAGGTTGGATGTGATTTTCCGATTGTTAGATGCCCTCTAGTTTTACATACATAAGGAGGGTGATGCCCTATGAGTTTAGATAATGTATTAACACTTCTACTCGTCATATTTGCGGCTCTGTCATACATAGACAATCATAATAATAAAAAGAAATAGCATCCCACACCGTCCAAAGTTTAGGATGCTATTCTTATAACATTTTAACACTGAGGGCAAATCGGAGTCATATCCGATTCACTTTCTAAGTAGATTATACATGAGGGTACTTGAGAAATCAAGTACCCTTTTTTAATTAGATATACTCACTTGTGTTTACAATCACACCGTCATATACTGACTGCTTTTTGATAAACTCCGCAACCTTGTCCACATCTCTGCCGTTTTTGTTCCAGTCCTTTGTGAACTCAACTTTGTCGGCTTCAAGCGCCTTCTCCTGCTTTTGGCTGATGAGCAGAAGTACGAGTATTCCGGCATGGCTTAGGTGCTTGACTACATTTACGAAGTCCTCACCCTCCTTTGGTGCGTAGAGATAAGTATGGCGTCCGTCTATATTTAAGGCTTTCTCGACATCCTCCACAAAGCCGCGGTTTACACCATCCACTCCGTCTACGAATACGGCGGTGATTGCCTTCTGGCCCTTGATTGCAGCTCTTACGTTTCTGTCTACTCTGCCCTCGTAGAGGCCGCTTTCCTCTGTGTGTACCTCTTCAACCACACCACAGGCAGATGTCATATCCGTCACACGGTCGATTAAGATGAACTCACCAAGTGTCTTGTGATTTTTGAACTTATCGCAGACTATCTTGTCCGAGAATGCAATCTTTACAACTGCTATCTCGTTCTTTTTAAGCTTGTCGGCAGGCTTTTCCTCACCTGTGTTTACGTCGATGGTATGCTCTATCTCTGTTACGATGCCCGGTATTGACTTGGTACCAAGCTTGAAGAAGAAATTCTTTCCCTTAAAGAGCTCATCGTCATCCATCCAGAGTATTGTAGCTGTGATGGATGAAGCCACCTTTGCTCCTGAACCGATTGTGAGCACGCAGCCTCTTGATACGTCCACCTCTCTGTCAAGCTGGATTGTAACCGGCTGGCCTGTAAATGCGCTATCACTTAGCTTATCACCCACATGGATGCTTTTTACATGTGCTGTCTCATTGCTTGGCAGTGTGGTGATTTCATCGCCAACCTTTACCTCTCCGGCCTCTATCTGGCCCTGGAATCCACGGAAGGTGTGGTCAGGACGGCAGACTCTCTGTACAGGCATGTAAAAGCCCTCTTCCTCGTTCTCATCCTTTATGTCAACATCCTCAAGGTATGATAAGAGAGCAGGTCCCTTGTACCATGGGATATTCTCAGACTTTGTTGTGACATTGTCACCCTCTGTTGCAGAAACAGGAATTATTACTACATTTTTGAGTTCAAGCTCCTTTGTAAGCTCAATAATCTGCTTTGTGATTTCATCGAAACGCTTCTCGTCGTAGCCTACAAGATCCATCTTGTTTACAGCAAATACAAAGTAGTTGATTCCCATGAGCGCGCAGATTCTTGCGTGTCTTCTTGTCTGAACCAATACGCCCTGCTTTGCATCTATTAAAATTACCGCAAGGTCTGCAAAGGATGCACCTACAGCCATGTTTCTTGTGTACTCCTCATGTCCCGGTGTATCTGCCACGATAAAGCTTCTCTTATCTGTTGTGAAGTAACGATAAGCCACATCGATTGTGATTCCCTGCTCTCTCTCTGCCATCAGTCCGTCGAGGAGGAGTGAGTAGTCGATGGCGCCGCCACGGCTTCCGACCTTACTGTCAAGCTCCAATGCCTTTTCCTGATCTGCATAGAGCAGCTTTGAATCGTATAATATATGTCCGATCAGAGTTGATTTTCCGTCGTCCACGCTTCCGCATGTAATAAATTTAAGTAATCCGCTCATTTTAGAAATATCCCTCCCTCTTTCTTCTTTCCATGCTGCCTGCCGCCTCGTTGTCTATGACACGGGTGGTTCTCTCTGAGGAAACAGCACTGAGTGTCTCATCAATAATCTCATCAAGTGTATCCGCTGTCGACTCCACACCACCTGTCAGTGGATAGCAGCCGAGAGTTCTGAAACGTACACTCTTCATCTGGATTTTCTCACCCGGACGAAGCTTCATTCTGTCGTCATCTACCATGATGATGTTGCCGTCTCTGTATACAACAGGTCTTTCCTTTGCAAAGTAAAGTGAAGGAATCTCGATATTCTCTCTCTTTATATACTGCCAGATATCCTTCTCTGTCCAGTTTGAAAGTGGGAAAACTCGCACCTCCTGGCCCTTTTTAATTCTTGAGTTGTAGAGCTTCCACATCTCCGGGCGCTGGTTCTTTGGATCCCATGCGTGGTTCTCATTTCTGAAGGAGAAGATTCGCTCCTTGGCTCTTGATTTCTCCTCGTCTCTTCGGCCGCCGCCAAACGCTGCCGTAAAGCCGTATTTGTCGAGTGCCTGTTTGAGCGCCTGTGTCTTCATGATATCTGTGTATGCTGAGCCGTGGTCAAATGGATTGATGCCCTGCTTTACGCCATCCTGATTTATATATTCAAGCATCTCGATGCCCTTTTCCTTAGCAATACGATCTCTGAATTCTATCATCTCATGGAATTTCCAGGTTGTATTTACATGTAAAAACGGAAATGGCGGCTTCTCCGGATAAAATGCCTTCATTGCAAGATGAAGCATTACCGAGCTGTCCTTTCCAATTGAGTACAACATAACCGGCTTCTCGCACTCTGCGGCTACTTCACGTATTATGTATATTGCCTCTGCTTCGAGTTCGTCAAGATGTGATAATTCACCCATGTCTGTTACCATCCTTTTCTTTAATATTTATTGGATTCCTTCTTGTTGATAAGAATCTCTTCCTTGCTTCCGTCGCGCTTTTTGATATCCCAGGTCAGCGTGTCCGGTGTGCTTTTTACTGTCATGAGACTTCCCATGCCTCCTATGTCTGCTCCAAGATAAAGAGCAATAGCGCCAAAATGACATTCCTTGATGCATGAGGCACAGCCCCAGCAGTCCTTAGGATATTTGATAAAGGCTTTTTTCTCTGAGTCCTGATATATCAGGCTTCCCGGGCATACACTTGTACACATGCCACAGCCCTTACACTTTGCTTTATCAATCATTATGCTCATAACGCGCCTCCCTTCCGACAAGCTCTCTGTAAATCATGTGAAGCTGCCCGTTTTCGTATCTGGAATTGACGTATTTCATCCAGTCATCACTCTTGCCCGGATAATCCAGATTCTCGGCAAAGCTGTGCCATCTGGTCTCCTTTCTTGCACCAAGATGTGCTATAACCGAAAGACATACCGTAAGCCTCTCCTTAAGCTCATATATGAACATAAGCTCATGCATATCCGATGCATATAAATCACCGGTCAGCTCTATCAGATGATTTATCTTTTCCTTTGCCAGGGCAAGCTGCTTGCCGTTGAACTGATAATGTGTGGAAATACCGCCTGCGTAGTTGTCCATGACCTTCTGCATGGCTTCCTCGATTGCCTCTGTTGTAAACATCTGAGACCTTTCAGTGAGGAAATGGTCGTACTCTGAAGCTTTTGCGTCAAGCGCCTTTTTCTCATCAAATGCCGATGTGCCAAGACTTCCATCGGAGGTATCTGCATCAAGCTTTGAAACCATATCTATCGCAGCGATTTCGCCCTCCACCATGGCTCCTGTAACGTATTTCTGTGGACATCCTCCTGCCACATCTCCAGCAGCATAAAGTCCGTGGATTGTAGTCTCACGCTCGGTATTTACCCAGTAGCCGCTCGCTGTGTGCCCACCTACGATATACGGCTCGGTGCCCTCTATCTCCACATTCTGCTCACTTGGATTCTTACCTGCCTCCACCCACTTGAGTGTCTGGCTTGGTGCCATGTTGAGATATGCCTTTCTTAATGACTCATCCTGCTGTGGCGAAATGCCCTCTGTCCTTAAGTAGCAAGGGCCTCTTCCCTCGAGATTTTCCATGACCGTTCCGTATACACGCTCTGATGTGGTGAGGCCGTATTTTGTCTCGTAAACCTCTCCAAGAGAATTGACCTGCTTTGCCCCGACTCCCTGTGCAATTGTTCCTGTCGGTGCGATTGTGTCCTTGCATCTGAGTGCGATAAATCTCATCTCAAAGGTGGTCATCTCTGCTCCGCTTCTTATGCCCATCGCATATCCGGCGCCTGTATTAAATGGCGGATACCACATCTTGTGCCTTGAAAATCCCGGATTGTTTGGTCTGTATAAACCGGCCGCTCCGCCTGTAGCACAGAGCACCTTTTTAGCCCTGATTTCATAGGCTGTAGCATCCTCGATTGAAAATCCGTATGCACCCTTTATGGTGTTGTTCTCAACTATATAGTCCGTGATATTGATTCTGTTTATCACTGTACAGTCCGTAAGCTTTGATACAGCTTCTGCCAAAATCGGCTTCATGTTCTCGCCATTTATTTTGATATTTCGGTTTCCTCTTGCTACATACTCACCGTTTTCATCCTTTAATATGACAAGTCCAAGCTTTTCCATCTTGTCCGTCACACGGTTTAAGCCCTCGGACATAGTCATGAGTAAGTCTTCCCTTACTATGCCGTCAGCATCCTTTTTTGCGTAGTCTACATAGTCCTCAGGCTTTCTGCCCTTTACTATGTATGCATTTATCGCATTGACACCTGCTGCAAGGCATCCGCTTCGCTTTATGTTCGCTTTCTCTGCAATTATAATCGAATAATCCGATTTCTCACGGATGGTGAGCGCTGCATAACAGCCCGCCGTGCCACCTCCTATTATGAGGATGTCCGTGTGTAGGATTTTTTTGTTTTCTATCTTCATTTATCTCCCTCTGCTTCCTCTTTCAATCACAAGCTTTAGACTATTCCTATATCTAAATGTAGAATACATCCTGCTCCTGCATCTCGCTGTTTTCCATCAGGTATGTTTTCTCTTCGTCGAATATATACAGCCTGTAAATCAGCACATGTACTTTCTCGCCGACTGCTATCAGGTCCTTTTCAAGTGAGCGCTCGCCGACCACCTCGATACCGTTTATGCTGACTGTGATATCCATCCTGTTTCCTCTGAATACCACATCTGTAACGATGCCCTCCTCTGCCGCTGACTGATAGCGGTCTAAGTTGCCGCTCTTTGATATCTTGATAAACTCAGGTCTGATTACCGCCTTGTCGGCATTTTCTATCCTGTCAAAGCCCTTTAGCCTGTCATAGTTTTCAACGACTGTGGTGTGTCCTATAAACTGCGCCACAAAAGGTGTATCAGGCGACTTGTATATCTCAAGAGGTGTCCCCATCTGCTCTATCGTGCCGTGGTTTGTGATAATGATTTCATCTGCCACCTCAACAGCCTCATCCTGATCATGTGTGACGAAAATGCTTGTGATTCCAAGCTTTTCGACCAGCTCCTTCAGCCAGGTACGAAGCTCCCCACGCACCTTTGCATCTATCGCGGCAAATGGCTCATCCAGTAAAAGCACCTGCGGATTCGGCGCCAGCGCCCTTGCAAATGCCACTCTCTGACGCTGTCCTCCGGAAAGCTGATTCGGATATCTCTTTTCAAGCCCCGATAAGCCTGTCATCTCAAGAAGCTTGGTAACACGCTCCTTTATAAGCTTTTTCGGCATCTTCTGAAGCTCCAGCCCAAATGCCACATTGTCGTATATTGTCATGTATCGAAACAGCGCATAGTTCTGAAACACAAAGCCTATGCCTCTCTTCGAGGCCGGAATATCATTCACCCGCTTTCCATCTATATATATGTCACCTGAATTTGGCGTCTCAAGCCCTGCTATCATACGAAGAAGTGTTGTCTTGCCACTGCCGGACGGACCAAGCAGCGCCACAAGCTTTCCCTTTTCCACTCCAAAGCTCACATTATCGGATGCCAGAAAGTCTCCGTATTTTTTGTATATATTTTTCATCTCAACGTACATATACGTTATCTCCTTCCTGCTTTTCCCATGCAGCAGATTTTATTAGTGTAAATCATATTTTCCAAGTATATCTCAGTGTAATTTCTTAAATTTATGCTCAACTATATTTCTTGCAAAAAGAATGATTAATGCAATAATTAACAGTATCGACGATACAGCAAATGCCGATGTTATCGAGCTGTCTGTGCCCGACATATACAAGGCATCAATCTCAAGCGGCAGTGTAAATGTCTCGCCTCTTGTCTTCGAGAGCGCATTTACCGCACCGAACTCGCCGAGGGCTCTCGCCGTACAGAGTATGATTCCATAAATCAGGCTCCACTTCATCTGCGGAAGTGTTATTTTCCGAAATATCGTAAAGCCGGATGCTCCCATCAGCGTTGCGGCTTCTTCCTCATCCTTTCCCTCTGCATTGAGCACCGGTATAATTTCCCTTGACACATACGGAAACGTGACAAATATCGTAGCAAGCACAACTCCCGGTATTGCAAAGGTGATTCTCACATTCGTGCCGAATATCTCATTGAACCATCTGATAACCGGATAAAACCACCCAAGCCGTCCGAAGGTCATAAGATACGCAAGTCCTACGATGACCGGAGAAATAGAAAACGGTATATCAATAAGTGTTGCAAGCACCTGCTTTCCTTTAAACGAAAACCTGGTCAACAGCCACGCTGTCCATATTCCAAAGAAGGTATTGATAACTACCGCAAAAACTGTTGCTATCAAAGTCACCTTGAGTGCTGAAAGCACGTAGCTTGTGGAGATAGCTTTCAGATAGAATCCAAACCCCTCCTTTAAGGCACTTGCCATCACAGAAAAAAGCGGAACTACAAGCATGACAAATATAAAGAGCACCGTGACAGTGACGAGTATTATCTTTGTGATCTTTTTTCTTCTTTCAAGCTTTACCTGTTCGGTCATCGCATTGTGCTCCTTTCCTGTTTGTGTGCATCGCATTTGATTTATATGCAGCCTTCTACAACAAATTAGTGCGCTGTGACTGTTTAACCTGCACTATGTTTACAAATAGCAGCAGTAAAAATGATATGACAAGCATCACAAGTGCTATGGCAGTCGCGCTGGCATAATCTATATAGCTAAGCTTCTGCATGATGACGTAGGATACCACCTGCGTCCTGTGCCTTGCACTGTTGCCTGATATGTAGATGACGCTTCCGTACTCTCCTATGCCTCTGGCAAATGCAAGACCAAAGCCTGTTAAGAGTGCCGGGCGAAGCTCCGGAAGTATTACCCTAAAAAATGTCTTATAGGGTGTGGCGCCAAGCATATAAGCAGCCTCCTCATATGTATTATCCATCTTTTCAAGCACCGGCTGTACAGCTCTTATTACGAAGGGAATGCCTACAAAAACAAGTGCCACAACTATTCCTGCCTGTGTGTAAGCCACATCTATTCCAAGCTTGCCAAGGCCCTTACCAAAAAAGCCTGTGCCTGAGTACAGCTTTGAGAGCGTGATGCCCGCAACCGCTGTCGGCAATGCAAACGGAAGCTCTATAAGTCCGTCAAGCAGCCATTTCCCGGGAAAATCGTACTTTACAAGTGTCCATGCCACTATGATTCCAAATACCACATTTACGATTGCTGCGATAAATGATGAGGTGATGCTTGTGATAAAGGCATTCCTCACATTCTCCTTCATGATAAGTGCCACGAAATCGCCCGGCGATATCTTTAGCGAATACACAAGCACTGATGTTAACGGAATGAGAACGATGACTGAAAGCATCGTAACCACTATTCCAAGCGAAAGATGGTAGCCCGGTATGACTCTGGTCTTTATGTTCTTTGATTTAGTTTTCTCTTTTGCTGTTTTATCAGTTGCCGTATATTTCATCGAACATTGCTCCATCATCGAAATATGTCTTGTAGGCTTCATTCCATCCGCCGTAATCCTCTATGCTCCAAAGCCTGATATTTAAATCAAACTTGTCGGAAAACCGGTTTAATATGTCCTGATTGGTTGGTCTGTAGCCGCTTTCGCCAATCAGCTGCTGTGCCTCATCACTGTAGAGATACTGTAGGTATTCTTTGCTTACCTCTTGTGTTCCGTTGCTCTTTGCATTGTCATCCACAATAGCAACAGAGGGCTGTGCTAAGATGCTGACGGACGGATTCACTATCTCATACTTACCCGGATATGAATCCATGGTCGTAAGTGCCTCGTTTTCCCACGCTATGAGCACATCTCCCTGACCGTTTTCCACAAATGTGGTTGTTGAGCCTCTCGCACCTGAGTCCATAATTGTGACATTTTCATACAGCTTCTTCATAAACGATTTCTGTTTCTTCAGGCTGTCATAATTTGTCTTCGCATAGCTTAGCGCTGCAAGAAAATTCCAGCAGGCTCCGCCACTACTCTTTGGATCAGGCGTAATCACATCCACATTCTTTTTCACCAGGTCATCCCAGTCACTTATATGCTTTGGATTGCCCTTTCTTACAAGTAAAACGATTGTTGATGTGTATGGTGCCGAACTGTCAGAAAACTCATCAATCCAGCCCTTATCAATTAAGCCGGTATTCTGTATCAGGTCTATGTCATGCTCAAGTGCCAGTGTGACAACATCTGCATTACAGCCCTCCACAACCGAGCGCGCCTGTGCTCCCGAGCCGCCATGTGACTGAATCACATTTATCTTTTTGCCGTGCTCGCTCTCATAGTAAGACTCGAATATTTTGTTGTATTTCTCGTAAAACTCTCGTGTCGGATCATACGACACATTGGTTATGGTGACTGTGCCGTCATCCTTCCTGCCTGAGCAGCCTGTCAGAAGAAGTGACAGAATCATCACTGTCGACAGCAGGGCTGCCGTATATTTTTGTATGTTTCTCATGTATGTTTCTCATTTTTCATGTTACAGTTTCCGGCAAAGCAAGCTTATGCCGTCAGTTTATATGCCATTAGTTTACTGTAAAAAGCGGTGTGGACAGGTATCTTTCTCCTGTATCCGGAAGCAGCACCACGATATTCTTTCCCTTGTTCTCAGGTCTTTTTGCAAGCTCTGTTGCCGCATATATTGCTGCTCCTGAGGATATGCCAACGAGAAGTCCGTCGCTCTTTGCAACCTCTCTTGCCTTGTCAAAAGCGGCCTCATTCTCCACCGGAATCACCTCATCCACTATATCCATGCGCATGACCTTTGGAATAAAGCCTGCACCGATTCCCTGTATCTTGTGAGGTCCCGGTCTTCCGCCTGAGAGTACCGGTGAGCTCTTTGGTTCAACAGCTACTATCCTTACATCAGGATTATGATCTCTTAATCCAAGCCCGGTGCCTGTACAGGTGCCGCCTGTTCCGACAGATGATACAAAGATATCTACCTTTCCATCTGTATCCTCCCAGATTTCCTGAGCGGTTGTAGCTCTGTGGATATCCGGATTGGCCTGATTCTCAAACTGCTGTGGAATAAAGGCATTGCCATAATGCTCTTTAAGTCTCTGCGCCTCATCGATTGCACCCTTCATGCCCTCACGCCCCGGTGTGAGCTTTATCTCTGCGCCAAGCGCTGTGACGATTTTTCTTCTCTCAACGCTCATGGTATCAGGCATGATAAGTATCAGGTGAAGCCCCTTTGAGGCAGCCACAAATGCAAGTCCGATTCCGGTATTGCCACTTGTCGGCTCTATGATTATTGTGTCCTGATTTATCTTTCCATCCTTTATGCCCTGTTCTATCATAGCTGCCGCCACCCTGTCCTTTACACTTCCAAGTGGATTGAAATACTCCAGCTTTGCTATGATTTTTGCTTCAAGCCCAAGGGCTTTTTCATAATTGGTCAGCTCCAGAAGCGGAGTATGACCTATCAGCTCAGTGAGCTGCTTTGCAATTTTTGCCATTGATATTACCTCTTTTTTGTTAATGTTTGTTTTGAGTATGTTATGAGTTTGAGCTTAGTTTGTATGGCCTGGATTTCCTACCATTCAAATATGATTTCTAAGTTATTGATATGTTACCACTAATTGATATTTTTGTAAATGTAATTAGGGTTATTAATATTTGTTAGCGGGCTATAAATTTTATTGATAGCTATAAAAAAAGAGTTCTATCATTCGCAGACACAAAGTCTGTGAAAAATAGAACTCTTTTTGGTCTCCCTTTGGCTACTCCGCCTGTTCATTTGCTTTATCGGTTCTCGTGATATACTTGATGATATACTTGATTCCGACAAAGGTTCCAATCAGGATAAGCACTCCTATGATAAAAGGTACTACAGGATTTCTGACAAAGCCTGCTATGATGTAGGTCAGGCACGATATGCCAGCCACAAGCACAGCGTACGGAAGCTGTGTGGATACATGATTCATGTGGTTGCACTGAGCTCCTGCCGATGCCATGATGGTGGTATCGGATATCGGTGAGCAGTGGTCTCCGCATACTGCACCTGCCATGCACGCTGAGATTGAGATAATCATCATCGTATGGTTTGTGCCCGAGAAGATATTTACTACTATCGGTATGAGTATACCGAAGGTGCCCCATGAGGTTCCTGTTGCAAAGGCAAGGAAGGCTCCCACCAGGAATATGATTGCCGGGAACAGTCCAAGCAGTGGTCCCGATACTCCTCCCACTAAACCTGCGACAAATTCCTTGGCGCCAAGACTCTCTGTCATGGTCTTTAGTGTCCATGCAAAGGTCAGTATAAGTATTGCAGGTACCATTGCCTTAAAGCCCTCAGGGATTGAATTACAGCAATCCGTAAAGCTTAGTACCCTTCTGATTGAGTAAAAGCATATGGTGATTATCAACGCAAAAAAGCTTCCAAGCATAAGACCGATTGAAGCATCGCTGCCTGCAAACGCATCAACGAAGCCTGTTCCGTCAAAAAAGCCTCCTGTGTATATCATTCCGATGATACAGCTTATTATGAGCACAAGAATAGGAAATACAAGGTCTATAACCTTCCCCTTGCCCTTTATAACATCCTGCTTTGCCTCCGCATACGGTCTGTCTCCTGTGGTAAACAAATCACCCTTTTGGGCATTGGCTTCATGCTTTGCCATCGGACCGAAATCCACCTGCAAGATAACAAGTGTCACCATGGCAATAATAGTAAAGAGTGCATAATAATTGTATGGAATGGCCTTTATGAAAATAGAAAAGCCATCCTCTCCCTTTACAAAGCCGGTAACTGCGGCTGCCCACGATGATATAGGTGCAATGATGCATACAGGCGCTGCTGTGGCATCTATCAGATATGCAAGCTTTGCTCTTGAAACCTGATGCTTGTCGGTGACAGGGCGCATCACACTTCCTACTGTCAGACAGTTGAAGTAATCATCTATAAATATAAGTACTCCAAGTATTATAGCTGAAAGCTGGGCACCAATCCTTGTCTTTATGTGCTCACTCGCCCACTCTCCAAAGGCCGCCGAGCCGCCTGCCTTGTTCATCATGCTCACCATAACACCGAGCACGACTAAGAATATCAGTATTCCCACATTGTACGAATCCGATAGCACTCCGACAAGTCCGTCCTCGAATATGTGAAGCACTGATCTCTCAGCCGAAAAACCAGACTGAAATACATTTCCATAAAACAGTCCGCCGATCACTATTCCGACGAATAATGAGCTGTAGACCTCCTTTGTAATAAGTGCCAGAACTATAGCCACAACAGGTGGAACAAGCGCCCAGACTGTGGCATACATAGCAGGCACGTATTTTACTGCCAGAATCATTATTTTCTCCTCCGTCTATCCCTTATGCTCTATCTGTCAACCGCACCGACAAGCTCTGAAATATCCTTAACTCCATACCTGTCCATGTACTCTGCGATGCCATCCACTATCTGCTCTGTGGTCTTTGGATTCACAAAGTTTGCTGTGCCGACTGAAACTGCCGTAGCTCCGGCAAGTATCATCTCTATGGCATCGGCAGCATTTGTGATACCGCCCATTCCGATAATCGGGATATTGACTGCATGTGCTGTCTCGTAAACCATGCGCACTGCAACCGGATGCACAGCCGGACCGCTCATGCCGCCTGTCTTGTTTGCTAACACAAAGCTTCTTCTGTTTATATCAATCTTCATGCCGGTTATGGTATTGATGAGTGAAACCGCATCAGCTCCGCCTGCCTCTGCTGCCCTTGCTATCTCTGCAATGCTTGTGACATTCGGAGAAAGCTTCATGATAACAGGCTGCTTTGCATATTTTTTAATCTCGCTTGTGATGGTCTCAACCCCCTTTGGATCTGTTCCGAAGGCAATTCCGCCCTCCTTTACATTCGGGCATGAGATATTTATTTCCATCATATCAATAGGCTCGTCTGCAAGACGCTTTACCACATCAAGATACTCGTCAAGCGAATGACCGCAGACATTTACCACAATCCTTGTGTCAAACTGCTTTAAAAAAGGAATATCCCTCTTTAAGAAAAGCTCGATGCCTGGATTTTGAAGTCCGACTGCATTGAGCATGCCGCCGTACACCTCAGCTACTCTCGGTGTGGGATTACCCTCCCACGGCTTATTCGCAACACCCTTTGTGGTGACTGCACCAAGTCTGTTTAAATCAACAAACTCGCTGTACTCTGCACCGGAGCCGAATGTGCCGGATGCAACTGTAACAGGATTTTTCCACTCAACACCGGCCACATTTACTGACATATTACTCATTACAGCTCCACCTCCTTCGCATCAAAAACAGGACCCTCTTTGCATATACGCTTGTTGTTTACATTGCTGTGGGCATCCTTGTCCTTTGTCTTGCATACGCAGGCAAGACATGCACCGATTCCACATGCCATGCGCTCCTCCATTGATACAAAGCAGTCCATATCATGCTCTGCAGCGTAAGCCTTGAGTGCACGAAGCATAGGCATAGGTCCACATGCATAAATCACGTCTGCTTCAAGAGCATTCTCCTTTATCGCATCGATGACATTGCCCTTTGTGCCGACACTGCCGTCCTCTGTGGCTACAAAGGAAGCTGCCTGCTCCTTAAACTCATCGAGCAGGAAGGTATTCTCATCACGATAGCCCATGACGATATTCATATCTGCCATTGCTGACTGTCCCGGATTTTTTTCTCCACCCGGTGTCTGCACTATGCCTGAATTTATATCCTTCGCAAGCTGCAGCATAGGCGGCACTCCGATTCCTCCGCCGATAAGGAAGGCTTTCTTACCCGGCTGTACTGTAAAGCCGTTTCCAAGAGGTCCTAAAAGCCTTACCTTGTCGCCCATGACAAGCTTTGAAAACTCCTCTGTTCCTGTTCCTTCACCTGTCACACGGTACACGAGACGGATAGTGTCCTCATCTCTGTTTATGCCACAAAGGCTTATCGGACGCGGAAGCAGCTTACTCTTATCGTTTGAGTAAACCGATACAAACTGTCCTGCCCTTGCCGCCTTTGCAATTTTGTCTGTCTTAAGTGTGAGGTCATAGATGCCATTGCCGAGTGAGCTCTGGTCAACTACAACTGCAATCTCCTCAAATTTCTCTGCCATTTTATCTCCCTGGTTTCGTTTGTTAATATATTTAAGCTTTCTGAATAACTTATTAACGATTTGCAAGTGCTCCTGAGATATCCTCAATCATATCCTCAACTGCCTTGCGTGATGCATCTGCAAAATTCTCTGCTGTGATGCCCATATCCTTGTACTTATCCTGCTTGTATGCGCAGATGATTCCACGTGATGAATTGACGATTGCGCCAAGTCCGTCCTCATTGAAGAAATGAACAAGGTCTGCACCCTTGCCACCCTGTGCACCGTAGCCCGGTACGAGGATGAAGCTCTTTGGCATTACCTTACGAAGAATCTTACCCTGCTCAGGGTATGTGGCGCCGACAACCGCACCTACATAGCTGTATGAATCACCCATGCAGTCAGCTCCCCACTCTGCAACCTTCTCACCTACCCACTCATAAAGCGGTCTTCCATCAATGATTCTGTCCTGGAACTCTCCACTGGACGGATTGGATGTCTTAACAAGGATAAAAAGACCTTTCTTCTCTTCTTTACATACTTCGATAAATGGCTTTACTCCGTCAGATCCAAGATACGGATTCACAGTAGCGAAATCTTCATCGAACGGTACATAGGATTTGCTTCCTACCTGAACCCTTCCAAGATGTCCAACAGCATATGCTGCTGAAGTAGAACCGATATCACCTCTCTTGATATCTCCGATAACAACAAGTCCCTTTTCTTTACAGTAGTCTACCGTCTTCTTGAATGCCTGAAGTCCCGGAATTCCAAACTGTTCGTACATAGCGATCTGCGGTTTAACTGCCGGGATCAGATCATAAGTCTTATCCACGATCTCTTTGTTGAACTGCCAGATAGCTTCTGCTGCTCCTTCCAAAGTCTCGCCATACTCTGCAAATGCCTTTTTCTGTACCTGCTCTGGTACATAGGAAAGCATCGGATCCAGTCCGACAACGATAGGTGCTCCTGTTTTTTTAATGTTAGCGACTAATTTGTTAATCATCTTATTCCCTCCAGTTTTCTATTTATATTTTTGCTGTAACAGAAAGTATTGTCCTTTTGTTACCTGAAAAAAAATATTCTTTACTTATGATATCATATTAAAAACTAAAAGGGAATGCCGTTTTCGGCATTCCCTCCGGACAAAAGCGTAAAAACAGCAGCAGG
>ERZ827088.2060-NODE-2060-length-22245-cov-5.357323_pt1 | contig 22245 bp, 18 predicted proteins | sample MGYA00519922_ERZ827088 | MGnify/ENA primary metagenome ERZ827088 (study PRJEB31778, sample SAMEA3449254) | human gut metagenome | biome: human gut; feature: human-associated habitat; material: faeces | place: United Kingdom | collected 2010/2012 ...
AATGGTATTTTTCGATCGTAGATGTCGTAAGTGTATTAACAGATCAACCGGACAGGAAGGAGCAGAAAGACTAAGTGAAAGTGCGATCCTGCTGGAATGTATGTCCAATCTGGTGGCGAATGAACTCTATATGGAGCAGGGGGCGGGAAAGGATACTGTCCGCTCTGTGACCGAAGGAATCAGGCGGTTGAAGGAGCAGAGCAGAAACCTGGTCATTGTTACAAATGAGGTTTTTTCAGAATCCGTTCCTGATTCCGTGGAAATGAAAAACTATAAGAAGGTTCTTGGTGAGATTAACCGGAATCTTGCCGGGATGGCAGATCAGGTGACAGAGGTTGTCTATGGGATTCCATGTATCTGGAAGAAAGATGCCGACTGTACACCGGGAAGACTGGTGGAATCTGCTGTGGATCATCATAAGGAAAATACTATGAAAAATTATGAAAAAACCGGAAAGGATCCGGAAAGGAAGAACGTTCATCTGATTATTGGCGGGGCATTCCAGGGAAAATTGCAGTACGCGGAAACGTTATATTCAAAGATCTGCTGGTATGATGGAGCAGAATGTCAGCCAGAGCAGCTTGAAAAGGAGCTGACGAAAATTGACGGGATTGTCCATTTTGAGCTGTTAGTCCGCCGGTGGATGGAAGATGGGCGTGAGACGGAGGAACTGACCGGACTGCTGATGAACAGAAGAAAAGGGCTGGTTCTGATCAGCGATGAGATCGGATATGGATTAGTCCCTGTGGATGCATTTGAGCGGAAATACAGAGAGGCTCATGGAAGGCTTATGACAGACCTTGCGGCACAGGCACAGCGGGTAGACCGTGTAGTCTGCGGGATCGGAACAAGAATCCGGTAGAGAAAGAAACGCAGGCAGGAATATGCCTGAAAAAAGACTACTAACGCAGGCAATAAGAAGTGGGAAGAAGGAAAAAGGTGATTCGGAAAATGAAAATGTTGACGGAAATTGAAAAAGTCCTGCCATCAGAAATTGAGAAACGCAGTTTTGAAATCATTACGGAAGAACTGGGAGATAAGAAACTTGTTCCCGGGACAGAACTGATCGTAAAACGCTGCATTCATACCAGTGCGGATTTTGATTATGCGGAGAACCTGGTTTTCTCTGAGGGGGCAGTAGAGCATGCGATGGATGCAATCCGAAGAGGAACACCGATCGTGACAGATACGCAGATGGGAAAGGCCGGGATCAATAAAAGAAAACTTGCAGAGTTTGGCAGTGAAGTGTACTGCTTTATGTCGGATGAAGATGTAGCGGCAGCAGCAAAGGCAAATGGTACGACCAGGGCGGCAGCAAGTATGGACAAGGCAGCGGCACTTGGCCGGGATGTGATCTTTGCGGTCGGAAATGCACCGACAGCACTGGTTCGTCTGTATGAGCTTATAAAAGAGGGGAAGATCCGGCCAGAACTGATCATTGCAGTACCGGTAGGATTTGTGAATGTAGTTCAGTCGAAAGAACTGATCCTGAGCCTGAAAGAGACTCAGTCGATTGTTGCACGGGGAAGAAAAGGTGGCAGCAATATCGCGGCATGTATCTGCAATGCCCTGCTTTATCAGATGTAGAGGGTGACAAGTGCAGAGCAGGAACAGATAGAAAGCAGATCTGCTGAAAAAATCTGAAAACAGAAAATAAAAGTTTTGAATGATATTATAGAAAATATTTATAACAAATTACCGGTCGGACAAAGGCTTGTGGACACTGTGTAAGACATTGAGATACCGAATGGTATCAGCCAATGCAGTAGTGGTTGAAGCAAGAATCCCCCCTGCTTTAGCTGTGGGGAGTGTCAAGCAGTACGGTAAGGACAAATTCACGGAAATGATGTGCTGCGGGTGAAAGTTCATGTCTGCGGCTTGTAACCATATAGATATCTCTCTGGCACTCAGGATAAGAAATCTGCAGGATACGGACATTCAGTCTGAGCAGAAGCTCCATATAGGGAACGAGGGCGATCCCGAATCCATGTGCAACAAGTCCGGCAATCACCTGATCCTCGTCAGTTTCATATACGATTTTCGGTTTTTGACCGATCTGCTCGAAAAGAAGATCGGTCACATAGCGGAGACCGGCACTCTGATCAAAATAAATATAAGGGTATGCAAGTGTTTCACTCAATGGAATCCGGTACTGGTCTGCCAGAGGATGTCCGTCCGGTACGATCAGGACGAGATCCTGTTTCATAACCGGTGTATAATGAAAATCGTTGCTTTCAGGCGGTTCTGATGAAAAGACAATATCATATTCTCCGGCATTCAGACTTTCAAGCAAAGCACCTGTAGAGCCGGTATGGAAACGGAACGTTGTTTCCTTGTCCGGGTTCTGCTTCAGATAACGGGAGGCAAGATCCGGGATATAATCTGTTCCCAGTGTCCGTAGAAATCCAAGACGGATCTTCCCCGCACCGGCAGCTTTACGCTTCAGGTTGGCGATCCCTTTATCGAGGATCGCAAGGGATTCAGAAGCACATCCGGCGAGATCTCTCCCACAATCGGTGAGGCTGATCGTGCGTCCATCCTTTTCAAATAATTTTACTCCCAGTTCATTTTCAAGCTGGGAAATGGCATAGCTCAGACTGGGCTGGGTGATGTTTAATTGGCGTGCGGCTTTGGTGTACTGCCTTTTTTCCGCCAGTTCAAGAAAATATCTTAGCTGATATAAGTTCATAAGCTTCTCCGTTCAGATGATTCTTCGTAATAAATGCTGTTAAAATTTTAACTCCAAAAATAGAAAATGTCTATAGAATTATAGAAGATTATTATTTGTAAAATAAAAAAGCATGTGATAGATTTACCGACGGTAAAATAAGCGAATAAAAAGGAGCGTATAAAAATGATATCAGCAGATAAGACGATATCCACAAATAAACTGATCACTACAGATCGAATGGCAGGAAAAGAAAAAAATTCCGGAAGAAACAAACTGACCGATGGAAAAGCAGAACGTGTGAAGGCAACTGCAACAGAGGCACTTCCGGTAGTCAGAGGAGAGCTGGCACTTTTAATTGTACTGGTGATCAACAGTCTTGGAGTTGTTCTGATGTTGTATTCAGGATCGGGGATTTCGGCAATTTCCAGTGTGCCGTATGCATTTTCAGAAGTTTTTTCCAAAGTTTCACTGGGAGTCTGGACAGACATTTTTCAGACAATTCTGGTCTTGAGCCTGATGATCCTCAGAAAGAAATTTGTGCCGCAGTATCTGCTGAGCTTTATTGTAGGGGCAGGATTCGGAACCGAGATCGATATCCATGAAACCTGGGTTCATACCCTGCCTGTGACACTGCCGCTCCGGTTTGTATACTTTTTTGCAGGATACCTGCTGATCAGTACAGGAATTGCCCTTTCCAACCGTTGTAAAATGCCGATCATCCCAACGGATCTTTTCCCGAGGGAACTGGCAGATATCACGAAGGCAGCGTACTCAAGGATCAAGATCAGTTATGATGTGATCTGTCTGTCCGTGACAGCATTGCTGACGTTTGTATGCCTGGGACAGATCAGAGGACTTGGAATCGGAACAGTGCTTGCGGCATTTACAATGGGAAAAGTAATTGGTAAAATAGGGGAAGGAATGGATAAAAAAGTGAGATTTGTATCGATTTTTTCAAAATAAAGAGGGAGTACGAAAGTGAATTTATGAGCAGGGAGAAACGATTGAAAGAGAGTAATTATACCCATGTGATCCACCCGTTTCCGGCACTCTATGATGCTGATTCAAAAATTCTGATCCTTGGCAGTCTTCCATCCGTAAAATCCCGCGAACAGAACTTCTTTTACGGACATCCGCAGAACAGGTTCTGGAAGATGTTGGCAGCGGTCCTGGGAGAGAAGATTCCTGAGACCATCGAAGAAAAGAAGGAACTTCTGCATCGGAATCACATTGCCCTGTGGGATACGATCTACAGTTGCGACATCATCGGTTCAAGCGACAGCAGTATTAAAAATGTAGTACCGACAGATCTGAACCTGATTCTGGAAGAGTCAGAGGTGGAAAGAATCTTCTGTAATGGGAAAGCCTCGGGAAATTATTATAAGAAATATCAGGAGAGCAGAACCGGTATCGAAGCGACAGTTCTTCCGTCGACCAGCCCGGCAAATGCAGCTTTTTCATTGGAAAAGCTGATTGAAATATGGAAATGTATCTTGTGAGAAAGAGCGAATGGTGGTATGATGGTTCTGTTCGGTCAGAAAAGACCGAGTGAAAAAGGAAGACAGAAGGGAACAAAAGAAAGTGACCTATAAAGAAGCAAGGGTATATTTGGACGAGATGTCGAAATACGGAAGTGTACTTGGCTTGGATACAATTCGAGGTCTGTTGCGTGAACTGGGGAATCCTCAGGAGAGTCTGAAGTTCATACATATTGCAGGAACGAATGGCAAGGGATCTGTGCTTGCATACACTTCAACGATTTTAAGTGAAGCAGGATACAGGATCGGGCGGTATGTTTCACCAACGGTAATCTCCTATCTGGAGCGGATTCAGATGAACGGCAGATGGATCTCGGAAGAAGAGTTTGCAGAACTGACAGAGAAAGTGAAAGAAGCTATTGCCCGGCTGAAAGCTGCGGGGGAGAATCTCCCGACAGTTTTTGAGACAGAGACGGCAATAGCTTTTTTGTATTTCAGGAAAATGAACTGTGACTTTGTTGTATTGGAGACAGGACTCGGTGGAGAACTGGATGCGACCAATATCGTGAAAAATACGGTCTGTGCTGTATTTGCAACGATCAGCAGAGATCACCTGGGGGTGATCGGCAATACGTTGGAAGAGATTGCACAGACGAAGGCCGGAATTATAAAAAATGGCTGTGCAGTCGTTTCGGCACAGCAGAAAGAAACTGTAAGTGAGATTCTGAAGAAGCGGGCAGAGGCATCTGACTGTAGCTACAGAGAGGCAGATCTGAGCCGGTTTCTTGTAGAAAAAGAAGACTATCATGGAATCCGGTTTTCTTATAAAGAATATAAGAATCTGAGAGGAAGTCTGGCAGGAGAATGTCAGATCGCAAATCTTGCAACGGCACTGGAAGTGATCCGTACGCTGAATGCACTGGGAATTTCCGTACCGGAGACGGCGGTGAGAAAAGGACTGGAAGAAACGAGATGGCCGGGCAGATTTACGTTTTTAATGGAGCATCCGGTTTTTCTGGTTGACGGGGCACATAATGAAGATGCCGCACAGAAACTTCGGATGTCCATGGAACGCTATTTTCCGGGAAGACGGCTGATCCTTATTCTAGGAGTATTTAAGGACAAGGAATATGAAAAGATCGCATCGATTCTTTGCCCGCTGGCACAGCAGGTTTATACAGTTGATCTTCCGAATGTGGAGCGTACACTGCCGGCAGAAAAGCTTGCAGAGTGTGCAAAAAAATACTGTCGGCAGACAGCGGCGGCAGGAAGAATAGAGGATGCCGTGGAAAAAGCGATGAAAGCAGCAGAAAGAGCAGGACAGAGGACGGCAGACAGTGAAGCTTCAGCAGCAGACGGAGAGCCGGTGATCCTGGCATGTGGTTCATTATCTTATCTTGGAGATGTGATCCGGCTGGTTGAAAAAAGTTACGGAACCCGGACGAGAGGTACAGGAAAGGAAGAAAAATGATAGATCATGAAAAGATAGAGCAGGCGGTAAGACTGCTGTTGGAAGGAATCGGGGAAGATGTGAACCGGGAAGGTCTGCTGGAGACACCGGATCGGATCGCAAGGATGTATGAAGAGATTTATGGCGGAATGGAAGAAGATGCGGGGATTCATCTGTCGAAGACATTTACAGTAGAAAGCAGGGAAATGGTCATCGAAAAGGATATCACTTTTTATTCTACCTGCGAACATCATCTGCTCCCGTTTTATGGAAAAGCTCATATTGCGTATATTCCGGATGGAAAGGTAGTGGGACTGAGCAAGCTGGCAAGAACGGTAGAAGTATTCGCAAGAAGACTTCAGTTGCAGGAACAACTGACCGGACAGATTGCAGATGCACTGATGGAATATATGCAGCCGAAAGGTGCATTGGTTATGATCGAGGCGGAGCATATGTGTATGACGATGCGGGGAATCAAAAAACCGGGAAGTCAGACGGTGACGCTGGCACGGAGAGGTGTTTTTGAGACAGATCCGTCGCTGGAAGAACGATTCTTCCGTATGCTGGGACGATAAAGGTGGCAGAATGAAGCAGATCAGGACAGAAAGGACCGGGATGGAACGGATCAGAATGGATCGTGTCAATGCAATTTTAAAGCATAAGACTTACAGAAAGTATTACGATCAGATTGAAAAAATTGAAAAGGACAGGATTTTCTGCCGCCATCAGATGCCTCATCTGCTGGATGTGGCGAGGATCGCTTATATCACGAATCTGGAGCGGAATCTGGGGTATGACAGGGAAGTGATCTATGCGGCTGCGATCCTGCATGATATAGGAAAATCCTTTCAGTATGAAGAGCGGATTCCGCATGAGATTGCCGGGGAAAAAGTAGCTTCAGAGATTTTGGATACCCTTCCGGAGGGACTGGCATTTTCTGCGGAAGAAAGACGCCTGATCCTGGCTGCAGTCCGGGAACACCGGAAAAAAAAAGACGGGGCAGAGCCGATCGCTGCACTTTTTTATGACAGTGACAAGCGTTCCCGTACCTGTTTTTCCTGCCCGGCAGAAAAAGAGTGCAACTGGAAGGATGAAGAGAAGAACAAGGAGATAATCATATGATCATAGGCAACAGAGAGTTTGATACAGAAAAGAATACATATATTATGGGAATCCTGAATGTGACACCGGATTCTTTTTCCGACGGTGGAAAATACAACGGAATGGAACAGGCACTGAGGCATGCACAGAAGATGATCGCAGAAGGTGCGGATCTGATCGATGTGGGTGGAGAATCGACCCGTCCGGGACATGTGCAGATTTCAGATGAAGAAGAAATCGCAAGGGTGACTCCGGTGATTGAAGCTTTGAAAAAGGAGTTTGATATTCCGATTTCGATCGACACATATAAAAGCCATGTGGCAGAAGCGGCACTTCAGGCGGGAGCAGACCTTGTAAATGATATCTGGGGCTTAAAATATGATGAAAAAATGGCAGAGGTCATTGCAAAATATCATGCTGCCTGCTGTCTGATGCACAACCGTGAAAAGGCCGAGTATGAAGAGTTTCAAAAAGATTTTATAGAAGATATGAAAGAATGTGTCCGTCTTGCAAAGGAGGCCGGAATCGCAGATGAAAAGATCATTTTAGATCCGGGTGTCGGATTTGGGAAGACGTATGAGATGAACCTGGAGATCATTGCACATCTTGAAATCCTTCAGGAACTGGGATATCCGGTTCTTCTTGGTACTTCAAGAAAGTCGGTGATCGGTCTGACGCTGGATCTTCCGGTAGATCAGAGAGAAGAGGGAACGATGGTGACAACAGTTTATGGTGTGCAGAAGGGCAGTGCGTTTGTACGGGTTCATGATGTGGAAAAAAATCTGCGTGCGATCAAAACGACGAAAGCTCTGATGAGGATGTAACTATGAAAGCAGATAAGATAAAAATACAAAACCTGGAGGTGTTTGCCAATCATGGTGTATTTCCGGAAGAAAATGTACTGGGACAGAAATTTGTCGTCAGTGCGGTGTTGTATACCGATACAAGAAAGGCGGGACAGACAGATGAACTGACTGCTTCGATCCATTATGGAGAAGTCAGTGCTTTTATAGACCGCTATCTGAAAGAACATACTTTTCAATTACTGGAGAAGGTGGCAGAGAGTCTTGCAGAAGAACTGCTTTTACAGACAAAAGGGCTTCAGAAGATCCGGCTGGAGATCAAAAAACCCTGGGCACCGGTCGGTCTGCCGCTAGAGACGGTCAGCGTGGAGATTGAAAGAGAATGGCATACGGCATATATTGCACTTGGATCCAATATCGGGGACAGTGAAGCTTATCTGAAAGAAGCCATTGACAAGCTGGATCATTTGCCGACGAGCCGGGTGGAAAAAGTTTCTTCTTTTCTTGTGACGGCACCTTACGGAGTGACAGATCAGCCGGATTTTCTGAATGGCTGTCTGAAGCTGCAGACACTTTTATATCCGGAAGAGCTGCTGCGGGAGCTGAACCGGATTGAACAGGAAGCCGGAAGAGAACGGATCATACACTGGGGACCAAGGACACTGGATCTGGATATTATTTTTTATGATGATCTGATCTGCGAGGAGGACGATCTGTGTATTCCGCATATTGAGATGCATAAGAGAAGCTTTGTACTGAAGCCGCTGGAAGAAATCGCTCCCTATAAACGGCATCCGGTCACAGGAAAGACGGTGCGGGAGATGCTGGGAGAACTGGAGAATGCCGGTCAGGAAACCGCTGATGCGTGATGACCGAGATGATAATAAACGGTTATTAGAAAAAATAAACTGTTTTTTCAGAGCGGATATGGTATGATGATTCTGTTGTCTTCTAACAGAGTAGACAAGCACCAAAAATGGAATGAAAGGGGAACAAAATGTTAGAAAAATTATTTAAACTGTCTGAGAACAAGACGGACGTGAAAACGGAAGTACTTGCCGGTGTTACTACATTTATGACGATGGCGTACATCCTGGCAGTCAATCCAAGTATTCTTTCCGCAGCAGGAATGGATTCAGGAGCAGTCTTTACAGCAACGGCACTGGCTGCTTTTGTCGGAACACTTCTGATGGCAGTATTGGCGAATTATCCGTTCGCACTTGCACCTGGAATGGGACTGAATGCATATTTTGCCTATACGGTCGTTATCGGAATGGGCTATAGCTGGCAATATGCCCTGACTGCCGTATTTGCAGAAGGAATCATCTTTATCGTACTTTCCATGACAAATGTACGTGAAGCAATTTTCAATGCGATTCCGAGAAACCTGAAGTCAGCAGTCAGTGTAGGTATCGGACTTTTCATCGCTTTCGTTGGTATGCAGAATGCTCATATTGTGATCGGTGGATCTACATTGATCGAGCTTTTTTCACTGGATGGATATAATCAGGTGAATGGAGTAGAGGCTGCTTTCAGTGATGTCGGAATTACGGTACTTCTTGCAATTATCGGAGTGATCATTACAGGAATCCTGGTTATTAAGAATGTAAAAGGAAATATTCTCTGGGGTATCCTGATTACCTGGGGACTTGGTATTATCTGCCAGTTTGCGGGACTGTATGTTCCGAATGCAGAGGTTGGCTGCTACAGCCTGCTCCCTGATTTCAGCAATGGTCTGGCAATCCCAAGCCTGTCACCGATCTTCTGCAAGCTTGATTTTAAGGGAATCTTTTCACTGGATTTCATCGTAATCTTATTTGCATTCTTGTTTGTAGATCTCTTTGATACGATCGGTACGCTGGTTGGAGTTTCTTCTAAGGCAGATATGCTGGATAAGGATGGAAAGCTTCCGCGGATCAAAGGAGCACTTCTTGCAGATGCGATCGCAACAACTGCAGGAGCAGTTCTCGGAACATCTACAACGACAACATTCGTAGAAAGTGCATCAGGAGTATCAGAAGGAGGAAGAACCGGTCTTACATCTGTGACAACAGCAATCCTTTTCGGACTGTCACTGTTCCTGTCACCAATCTTCCTTGCAATTCCTTCTTTTGCAACAGCACCGGCACTGATCATTGTGGGTCTGTATATGCTTACGAATGTAATGAACATTGATTTCAGTGATATGTCAGAAGCAATCCCGTGCTATATCTGTATCATTGCAATGCCGTTCTTCTACAGCATTTCAGAGGGTATTTCCATGGGAATTATTGCTTATGTTGCATTCAATCTGATTACTGGAAAGGCAAAAGAGAAAAAAGTAAGTGTTCTGATGTATGTACTTGCTGTACTCTTTATTCTGAAGTATATCTTCCTGTAAAAAGAATCGGGAAGAAGAAAATCAAAAAGAGGATGTATCCCCGGAATGGCGGGGATACATCCTCTTTGTCTTTCAATCCCACAGAACGGAATGAAAGAGACTGATGCAGGTGTCAGGGCCTTGTCTTATACAGGAATAAGCCTCCGGTTCGTTGCCATGTGCAGACTAAAGCAGGGCTTCAAACGTATCATAGAAAGTCGGATAAGATACATCTACGCACTTACTGTCAAGAATCTTTGTATTGCCCTCGGCAACCAGAGCTGCGATACTGAAGGCCATGGCAATCCGGTGATCCAGCAGCGTATGGATGGAAGTTCCGTGGAGAGGATTTCCGCCGTGGATGATCATTCCGTCATCTGTCGGAGTGACATCAGCTCCCATTGCTTTCAGGTTGTCTGTTACGGTTTCGATGCGGTCGGTCTCTTTGACTTTCAGTTCTGCTGCATCTTTGATGACCGTCGTTCCTTCTGCTACGGCTGCCATGACTGCAATGACAGGAATCTCATCAATGAGTGTCGGGATGATGTCCCCTTCAATCGTTGTTCCGTGGAGTTTACTGGTGCGGACGAGGATATCAGCGATCTTTTCTCCCCCTTCGGTTCTTTCATTTAATAAAGTGATATCACCACCCATGTCTTCGCATACTTTCAGGATTCCGGCACGGGTCGGATTGATGCCTGTATTTTCAATCAGGATTTCTGAATCCGGTACGATGAGTCCGGCCGCAATAAAGTATGCAGCAGAAGAAATATCTCCCGGAACGGTGATCTTCTGTCCGTACAGATCCGTACATGGACGGATGGAGGCGGTTGCCTTTGTACTTCCGATCTCATAAGTAGAGCGGATGTCAGCACCAAATTCCCGGAGCATCAGTTCGGTATGGTTTCGGGAAAGACTTGGCTCTGTGACAGAAGTTTCTCCGTCAGCATAGAGTCCGGCAAGAAGCAGACAGGATTTGACCTGGGCACTGGCAACCGGGGAATCATAGTGGATTCCGTGGAGCTGTGCCGGAGTGATATACAACGGTGCACAGCCATTCTGAAGCACACTGGCGATGTTGGCTCCCATGGAGGTCAGTGGTTCAATGATCCGCTTCATCGGACGGGAATTTAAAGATTCGTCCCCGGAAAGTTCAGAGTTAAAAGGCTGTCCGGCAAGGATACCGGAAATCAGTCTTGTAGTTGTTCCACTGTTTCCGACATCCAGAATGGAAGACGGGGCATTCAGTCCGTGAAGTCCTTTTCCGTGGACGATCACTTTTGACGGGGAGAGATCTGTTTCAATCTTAATTCCAAGGGTTGAAAAACAACGGATGGTAGCAAGACAGTCCGCACCGGAGAGAAAGTTGTGAATTTCCGTTGTACCGTTGGCAATCGAACCAAACATCACGCAACGGTGGGAAATCGATTTATCTCCCGGTATCGTAACCTTTCCTTTTAATCCGCTCATACTGCATAATTCCATAATAAAAATCCTCTTTCTGTAATATTTTGGTATAGATGATCTGACGGGATCTACTCAGACTTCATAAATCACATAGCGGTATTTCTGAAGTAACTTTGAGGCGTTGGCGGCAGAATCTTCATCATAAAATTCAATCCGGAGAACCCCTTCTTCAAATTCACGGTTGTGGATGATCCCAATATTTTTAATACTGATATGATTGCTGGCAAGGATTGTGGCAATCGTAGCGATTCCTCCTGCCTCATCAATGATATCACAATACAGTGCGAACTGCTTTTTGATCGGCCCTGCGGAACTGTTCGGCATGGAGTTGCGGTAATCCCTTGAATCCTCGAACATAGAATATAACGCAGTCTCATTTTCAGCATCAATCTGCTCCTTTGCCTGCGTGAGGGCTTCAATATAATGACCGAGAATGTGGGAAATATTCTCCCCGTTCTTCAGGCAGATCTGCTGCCACATCACCGGTGAGGAAGAAGCGATACGGGTAATATCTTTGAATCCACCGGCAGCGAGTGCCTTCATCAGTCCGTCCGCTGTATCGGTATCATGGACAAAATTCACAAGTGTTGATGCAATAATATGCGGCAGATGACTGATCGTTCCGGTAATAATATCATGCTCATTATAATCAAGAATGACCGGGAGTGCCTTCAGGGAGGTCACAAACTCTTTATAAGCACTGACCTTTTCTTTGGCTACTTTTGCAGTAGGTGTAAGAATATAATATGCATTTTCAATGAGATGAGCTTTTGAATTCATAAATCCGCTCTTTTCAGAACCTGCCATCGGGTGTCCGCCAATGAAAGATTCTTCCATACCGAGGCGGATAACTTCTTTGTGGATGGATGTCTTTACACTTCCGACATCAGTTAAAATACAGTCACTGTCGATCAGACTTTTCAACTGGGAGAGGTAGGCAGCATTGTAATTGACGGGTGCACATAAGAAAATATAAGTGCAGCCACGGAAATTATCATCGATTGATGAGCAGGCAGTATGGATCGTTCCCTCCTGTACTGCAAGTGCCAGAGATTCTTTATTTTTATCAAAAGCAATAATATCATACTCAGGATAATACTGGCGGATTGCTTTTGCAATCGATCCGCCGATTAGTCCGAGTCCGATAAATCCGATTTTTTTTGAAGTCATAATAGATAGTCCTTTCTGTAAATCATAGTTGATGCAATAGAAAATGACGCATCAATATACTTATTTTAACACGTCAAAGTATAAAAGTAAATTATTCTTGCCGCAGAGAAAAGACCGGAAAACCAGAAATAAGTTTTGATTATGACAAAAATATGGAATATGTGAAAATTAAATAAAATAGTTGTAATTATAATGATATTTTAGTATAATTTACCCATGGCTTGTATATCCGGTTGAAAAAAGGATATACAGAATAACCACATTACAAGGAGGCAGCAGCATGAAGGTTTACAGAACAGACGAAATAAGAAATGTAGTATTACTTGGACATGGCGGAAGTGGCAAGACAAGTCTTGTCGAGGCGATGCTGTATGTATCAGGTGCAACGAACCGTATGGGTAAGATCGCAGATTCCAATACTGTAAGCGATTTTGATAAAGAGGAACAGAAGCGTGGTTTCTCGATCGGCACAAGCCTTATACCGATTGAGTGGGAGAAAGCAAAGATCAATATTCTTGATACGCCGGGATATTTTGATTTTGTAGGTGAAGTGGAAGAAGCGGTCAGTGCGGCAGATGCAGCAGTCATCGTTGTATCAGGAAAGGCAGGAGTTCAGGTAGGAACGGAAAAAGCATGGGAACTCTGTGATAAATACAATCTTCCAAGGATGATCTATGTAACGGAGATGGATGTGGATGATGCAAGTTTCCGTCAGGTAGTGGCAGATCTGACAGAAAAGTACGGAAAGAAGATCGCACCACATTTCCAGCCGATCCGTGAGAATGAAAAACTGGTCGGATATATCAATATCATTAAGAATGCAGGAAGACGTTATACCGGTCTGGGACAGCGGGAAGAATGTGAGATTCCGGATTACTGTAAACCGAACCTGGAGATTCTCAGAGATTCTCTGATGGAGGCTGTTGCCGAGACAAGTGAAGAGTTTATGGAGCGTTATTTTAATGGAGATGAATTTTCCGTAGAAGAGATCCGTGCAGCGATGCGTACAGAGGTAATGGATGGAGATATCGTACCGGTAGCTATGGGATCAAATCTCCAGGCACAGGGAGTTGCGAACCTGCTGTCAGATATTGTACGTTTCTTCCCAAGCCCGGATAAGAGAAGCTGCGTGGGAATCAACCGCAGAACGAATGAGATCTTTGAAGCAAATTATGATTTCGCAAAATCAAAGACGGCTTATGTATTTAAGACGATGGTGGATCCGTTTATCGGAAAATACTCTTTCGTAAAAGTATGCTCAGGAGTACTCAAAGGGGATGACGTTCTTTATAATGCTGATACGGATGCAGAAGAGAAGCCGGGGAAATTATATACTCTGTGCGGAAATAAGCCATCGGAAGTATCAGAACTTTTTGCAGGAGATATCGGGGCGATCGCAAAGCTTACGAATACAAGAACCGGAGATACCTTATCAGTGAAGAATAATCCGGTATCGTATGCAAGGACAGATTTCTCTGTGCCATATACATATATGAAGTATCGTGTAAAGAATAAAGGCGATGAGGATAAAGTATCTCAGGCTCTTGCAAGGATGACAGCAGAGGATGTTACCTTAAGGACAGTGAACGACAGCGAGAACAGGCAATCACTTCTGTATGGTATGAGCGAACAGCATCTGGAGATTGTGGCAAGTAAGCTTGCATCAAGATATAAGGTGGAGATCACACTGGAGACTCCGAAGGTTGCTTTCAGAGAGACGATCCGCAAAAATTCAGATGTGGATTCCAAATATAAAAAGCAGAGCGGAGGTCATGGACAGTACGGTCATGTTAAGATGAAATTTGAGCCTTCAGGAGATCTGGAAACTCCATTTGTATTTGAAGAGTGTGTGGTAGGAGGAGCGGTTCCGAAGAATTATTTCCCTGCAGTGGAAAAAGGCCTTCAGGAATCTGTTGTAAAAGGACCACTGGCAGGCTATCCGGTTGTGGGTGTGAAGGCAACGCTTTATGATGGATCTTACCATCCGGTAGATTCCTCGGAGATGGCATTCAAGACGGCAACGATCCAAGCATTTAAGAAAGGATTTATGGAGGCTTCACCGGTTCTGCTTGAGCCAATCGTATCTCTGAAAGTGACAGTGCCGGATGATTATACGGGAGATGTCATGGGAGATCTGAACAAGAGACGCGGACGTGTGCTGGGAATGACTCCGGTTGCGGGCGGTAAGCAGGTGATCGAGGCGGATATCCCGATGACAGGATTATTTGGTTATTGTACGACACTTCGTTCCATGACAGGTGGAAGAGGAACTTATGCATATACTTTTGCAAGATATGAGCAGGCTTCGTCCGATGTCCAGGAGAAGGAGATTGCAGCAAGGGCAGCAGAAGAATAGAACGGATCTTTTGAGGGGATGATGAGATGGTGAAAGAAAAGGGAGTGTGTCTGAACGGGCATACTTCCTTTTCAGGTTAAGAAACTGCCAATTTTGTTGTACTTTCAATATAAAGGTGCTATAATTGCTCTGTTTACTGCACGGGAGATGTGTAGCAGGCAGGAAAAATGAGACAATATCGAGGAAAAAGAAATGAAGATTATTATTATCGGTGACGGAAAAGTAGGGTATAAGCTTGCCCGGCAGCTTTCCACCGAAAAATATGATGTTGTATTGATTGACAGTGATGAGAAGAAGCTGAGATTTGCAACAGATCATCTGGATATTGCGTGCGTGGCGGGAAATGGTGCGGACGCAGAAGTTTTAAAGCAGGCAGATATCGCCCATGCGGATCTGGCTATCGCATGTACTTCGGAGGACGAGTGCAATATGCTCAGTTGTCTGATCGCAAGGAAGCTTGGAGCAAGACATACGATCGCCCGTGTCCGTAACCCGATTTATTATCGTCAGATCGGACTCTTAAAGGAAGATCTTCATCTTAGCATGGCAGTGAATCCGGAGCTGATCGTAGCTGATGAGATCAGCCGGCTTCTGATCTTCCCGGATGCAAGTCAGATCGAGACATTTGTTAAGGGGAGAATGGAACTGCTGGAACTTCCGGTCAGTGCAAACGGAGTTCTGGAAGGAATGCGGTTATCTGATATGTATAGAAAGTTTCAGATCCGGCTGCTTGTCTGTGCAGTGGAGCGTGGAGAAGATGTGAGGATTCCTGATGGAGAATATGTCCTGAAAGCAGGAGATCGTCTCCATATTGCAGCATCTCATAAAGATCTGGAGCGGTTTTTCAAAGCCAACGGTAAGAGAAGAGAGAAGATAAAGAAAGTGATCATCTGTGGCGGAGGAAGGGTCGGATATTATCTGGCAGCCCAGCTTTCCACTCTCGGAATGCAGGTAAAGATCATTGAAGAAAATGCGAGACGCTGTGAGGAGTTGTGCGAACTGCTTCCAAAGGCAACCATCATCAATGGGGATGCAACAGACCATGATCTTCTTGTGGAAGAAGGGGTGGAGGAGGCAGATGCTTTTGTTGCCCTGACCGGGATGGATGAGGAAAATATCATCCTGTCCCTGTATGCAAAGAGCCAGAATGTGGACAAGATCGTTGCAAAAGTCAATGAAGACCGTCGTGCGAGAATGGTAGAAGAATTTGGAATTGACAGTATTGTATCTGTCAAGACGGCAACTGCGGATGCAATCATGAGCTATGTGCGGGCAAGAAAAAATTCCCAGGCAAGTGCCAATATTGAGACGATGTATCAACTGGTAGATGATAAGGTAGAGGCTTTAGAATTTATAATAAAATCTGCAACAGAATATACAGGAATCCCTCTGAAGGATCTGGCACTTAAGCCGAATAATCTGATCGTATGTATCGGACGAAAAAGGCAGATCATTCTGCCGAGTGGAGAAGACTGTATTGAAGTCGGTGACAGTGTGGTTGTTATTACGATGGAGAAGCACATTGAAGATATCAGGGATATAATGATATAGGTGCAGTGCGATGAATAAAAGAATGATTTTTTACATTTTGGGGAAAATGATGGGAGTTGAGGGGATTGTCCTTTTGATCCCGGCATTTGTGTCCCTTCTCTATCAGGAGAAAAGTGGATTTTCTTTTCTGATCGTATCGGCAGTCCTGATCCTGATCTATTTTGTACTGGGAAGAAAAGAACCAAAGTCAAAGCGGATCTACAGTAAAGAGGGATTTGCGATCGTAGGACTTGCGTGGCTGTTATGGTCAGCATTTGGAGCATTGCCTTTTGTGATCAGTGGCAGTATCCCACATTATATTGATGCATTTTTTGAGACTGTGTCGGGATTTACGACAACCGGATCGACGATTTTGACAGAGATTGAGATTCTTCCGAAAGGAATTGCGTTCTGGAGAAGTTTTACGCACTGGATCGGTGGAATGGGAGTGCTGGTCTTTGTTATGATGATCACCTCTCTGGACGATGATAATGCCATGCCGCTGATGCGTGCGGAAGTGCCGGGGCCGGAGGCAGATAAGCTTGTTCCGAAGGCAAGACGTACAGCAAAGATCCTGTATGGAATGTATTTTGCACTGACGGCAGTGGAGACTGTCTTTTTGATGGCCGGTGGCATGAGCTTTTTTGATGCGTTGCTTCATGCGTTCAGTACCGCAGGAACCGGTGGATTTTCAAATAAAAATGCAAGTGTAGGATTTTTTGACAGTGCATATATTGATGGTGTGATTACAGTCTTTATGATTTTATTTGGAATTAATTTCAATCTGTATTTCCTGTTCCTGTTAAAAGAATGGAAGACGGCACTGAAAAATGAAGAATTGTGGGTTTATCTTGGCATCATTGGTGCATCAATGGCTGCAATTACCGGAAATATCCTCCATATTTACGGTAATATTTTCCGGGCATTCCGGTATGCGTCGTTCCAGGTGGCATCGGTGATCACGACAACCGGATTCTGTACTGCGGATTATGATCGCTGGCCGGAACTGTCGAAGATGATCCTGATGTCGCTCATGTTCGTGGGAGCATGTGCAAGTTCTACCGGGGGCGGGATCAAGGTGAGTCGTCTGATTATCCTGTGGAAGTCTGTCCGTCAGGAAGTACGGAAAATCCTGCATCCGAATGCGGTGACAGTGATCCGGGTCAATGGAAGGAAGATCGGTCAGGATACGCTGAGAAATGTAAATATTTATCTGGCGTGTTATGTGTTGATCCTGGTTGTATCAACGCTGCTTGTATCCATTGATAATTTTGATTTTGCAACTTCATTCAGCGGAGTTCTGACAACGCTGAGTAATGTAGGACCGGGAATTTCACAGGTAGGACCGGTTATGAATTTCCATAAATTTTCAGTTTTATCAAAGCTGGTCTTCTGTTTTGATATGCTGGCAGGAAGACTGGAGATATTCCCATATCTGTTACTGTTCTCACCAGATTTGTGGAGAAGAAGATTTTAATGAATTTGAATGCGGGAAATTTTGTCGGTGACAGCTTATCCCGCATTGATTTTATAAGGAAAGGGAAAAAGAAACTATGAAAAAAGTAAAAGGAAAGATCCTTGGTGTGATCGGCGTGCTGGCAGTGTTTGGAATTTATTATTACGCGGCACTTCCAGCTTTTAATATCCATTCAATGGAATTCTGGATCTTACTGATTGTCCTACTGGTACTGGCAGCAGGAATTTATGGAAAAATTGCAAAAGTAAAGCCGGATAAGATCAGAAAATCTAAAGGGATGAGAATATTCTTAAGTCTGATCCTGATCGTGATCGGCATATGGGCTGTGGGAGCATTGCTGTCTTCACCGATTGTGAATGCCGGAAAATATCAGAAGCTGATGGCTGTGGAGAACGGAGAATTTTCAAAAGATATTGAGGAATTGTCTTTTGACCAGATTCCTCTTCTGGATAAGGATTCAGCAGAGATCCTTGGAAACCGGAAAATGGGAAGTATGGTGGATATGGTATCTCAGTTTGAAGTGGATGAACTGTATTCACAGATTAACTATCAGGATCGTCCGGTGAGAGTGTCACCTCTGAAATATGCAGATCTGATCAAGTGGTTTACCAACCGGAAAGAAGGAATCCCGGCATATATCAAGATTGACATGGCAACACAGAATACCGAGCTGGTAAAACTGAAAGAAGGAATGAAGTATACAACCAGCGATCATTTCAACCGGAATATTTACCGGCATCTGAGATTCGCTTATCCGACCTATATTTTTAATGAACTGAGCTTTGAAGTGGATGAAGAAGGAGTTCCGTACTGGATCTGTCCGGTGAGAAAATACAACATCGGATTATTTGGCGGAGCTACGGTGGAACGTGTTATATTATGTAATGCCATTACCGGGGAAATGGAAGATTATAAAATTGAGGATGTACCGCAGTGGATCGACCGTGCATATTCTGCAGATCTTCTGATTTCGCTGTATGATTATTATGGTACTTTGAGGCATGGATTCCTGAACAGTGTACTGGGGCAGAAGGACTGTCTTGAGACAACAGATGGATATAATTATCTTGCAGTTGATGATGATGTGTGGGTTTATACGGGAGTAACTTCCATTACCGGGGATCAGTCAAATGTCGGTTTCGTCCTGATGAATCAGCGGACAATGGAGACGAAATTTTATGAGATCGAAGGTGCAACAGAGACTTCAGCGATGTCATCTGCAGAGGGACAGGTACAGAATTTGAAATACAGTGCGACATTTCCACTGTTGCTGAACCTTTCGGGAGAACCGACCTACTTCATTGCATTGAAGGATGATGCAGGACTGGTAAAGAAATATGCCATGGTCAATGTGCAGAAATATCAGATTGTAGCGATCGGGGATACAGTCAGCGAGTGTGAAGAATCCTATACAAATCTGATGTATAAAAATGGAATCAAAACGGAAGCAAAGGATACCCGTACCGTAGAATCCATCAAAGGAAAGATCACTAAGATCGCACAGGGAGTTGTAGACGGAAATTCTCATTATTATCTGATGCTGGAAGGATCGAATGAGATTTTTGATGTATCGGTTGTGGATTTTATTGACATTATCCGCTACAATGTAGGCGATGAAGTGACGGTTGAATATAAGGAAGGGGAAAAGGCAAATACGGTTCTTTCTCTGACCGGGGATCCAAAATAGTCAGCGAGAACAGAATTTAACAGAAGACGGCGAATAAAAAAAGTCCATCGGAGTATCTTATAAAAGAGAGATTCCGATGGACTTTTCAGTTGCCATATACAACAAAAAGATCCGACAGGACTTTTTAGTTGAATCAGGATATCAGAGAACGGTACATTCCAGAGAATCAATATCCGGGATTTCGTTCTTATCCGCACTGACGCTGAGATAGAAATCAATATTATTCTCAGAAGAAATCTTAATCAGCTTCTGGATGAAAGACGGAAGACTTTCCAAAGTAATATTGGCCTGCTTTAAAATGCTGTCAATGAATACTGCCTGAATATCATGATTGCCTGCAGCCATACCATAGAGAAAACCGACGAATTCTTCAAGGGTAAGGATATCAGGATAATCTGCCATACGGATGACACGAATATTAAAGTCTACTGAATAAGTATCTTTATGACTTCTTTTGATGAATACGACATTACCGCTGGATGTCTTTACCTTTTCATTTGCAAGGTCGATCATTTGCTGGGTTTTTCCGCTGCCTCTCGGGCCTGTTATTAAATTTACCATGGCGACTCTCTCCTTTATGTAAGTAAGTATTTTTGAGACTGTATGATCGCTCAAATATTTATAAGCCTATTATACACTAAAGATATGTGAGTAACAACTAAAAAAGAGATAAAAATTTAAAAAAAATTATGCGGAATGACTATAAACAAATGAGAAAAGTTCTCAAAATATATATTGAAAATCATTCTCAAGTATGATATCATAACATTGATTGAAAATCATTCTCAAAACCAAGGAGGAATCATGCCAACCGAAGTAATATCCTACTATCTGAAAAATGAAGACCGGCTTGTAAGGCTTGGATTTCAGGTCGCATTGCAGTGTGCCCCGGTGCTGAAGGGAATAAAAATTTCCTGCCTTATTTCTATGGATGCAAGACTCCGTCCGGGATTACCGGAGATACTGATGGGGACAGATGTAAAATATCACTGCCTGTCCTGTTCGCAAGGAAAATGCCTTGTCCTTTTTTATCGACCTGACGAACTGGAACAGTATTTAAAGAAAGCAGATGTCAGTCAGCTTGCACAGGAATATGGATATAAGAAAGAGCCGGCAGAAAAAATGCTGGAGCGGCTTTCACAGAGAGTGAAAGATTTTTCAGAAAAAGGAATGGGATTCCCTCATGAGATTGGGATGTTTCTCGGATATCCGGTAGCAGATATCCGAGGCTTCATTGAAAATGAGGGCAGAAAATATCTGATGATCGGATATTGGAAGGTATACAGTAACCTGTCGCAGGCAAGAATGATCTTCAAGGAATACGACCGTGCGAAAGAATGTGCGGTCCAGGAATATCTGACAGGGAAAAGTATCCGGGAGATTTCGATGAAAAAGAAAGATGGAGGAAGATAAGATGAGTATATCAGTTGTATATTGGAGCGGAACAGGAAATACCCAGGCTATGGCTGAAGCAGTGGCTGAGGGAATCAAAGCAGCAGGTCAGGAGGCAGAACTTCTGGAAGTTGGAAATGCTGATGCAGCAACGGTTGCAGCAGGAAATGCATTCGCACTGGGCTGCCCGTCCATGGGTTCAGAGCAGTTGGAAGAAGCTGAGATGGAGCCGTTTATTGAGGAGATCGAGTCACTGGTATCAGGAAAGACAATCCTCTTGTTCGGTTCTTATGGCTGGGGCGATGGAGAATGGATGCGTGACTGGGCAGAACGCATGAAAAATGCCGGAGCAGTATTACTGCGTGAGGAAGGCATTATCACAAATGATGCACCGGAAGATGACATGCTGGAGGAACTGAAAGCGGCAGGTCAGGAGCTTGCACAGAAAGCGTAAAACAAAGCAGAAAGTCAAAATTCTCCCTGCTGCATAGTATAATTATGGGTAGGATTGTGGGAGTGCGTAGCACGGAGCAATCCGTAGGCATCAAAGTCGGGGGGGCTTTTGCCCCCGACATCTAATTATTAGAAAAGGTCTGTTAATGAAGGGAGAATGAGAAGATGAATCGAATGATTTTAGCGGGAATTTTAATACCATTTGCCGGGACGACATTAGGCTCGGCGATGGTATTTTTTATGCGGAAAGAGATGAATGAAAAAGTGCAGAAACTGTTGCTTGGATTTGCATCAGGAGTTATGATCGCGGCATCAGTATGGTCGCTTCTGATTCCGGCGATCGAGATGGCAGAGCAGGAGAAGACGATTGCGTGGATTCCGGCATCAGTGGGGTTCCTTCTGGGGATGGGATTTTTGCTGCTCCTGGATACCATCACACCGCATCTACATTTTACAGAAGATGAGCCGGAAGGAATCCCATCTCATCTAAAAAAAACGACCATGCTTGTCCTTGCCGTCACGTTGCATAATATTCCCGAGGGAATGGCGGTCGGAGTGACTTTTGCAGGAGTTCTGACGGAAAATACAACGATGTCGATGACGGGAGCATTTGCCCTGGCGATCGGTATTGCAATTCAGAATTTTCCGGAAGGGGCAATCATTTCCATGCCACTGCAAAGTCAGGAAATCTCAAAAACCAGAGCATTTGTATACGGGACACTTTCCGGGATCGTGGAACCGGTCGGAGCATTTTTGACGATTTTGCTGACGGGGCTGGTTGTACCGCTTCTTCCCTATCTGCTGTCATTTGCAGCAGGGGCGATGATCTATGTTGTGGTAGAAGAACTGAT
>ERZ827088.2067-NODE-2067-length-22176-cov-3.844175_pt1 | contig 22176 bp, 15 predicted proteins | sample MGYA00519922_ERZ827088 | MGnify/ENA primary metagenome ERZ827088 (study PRJEB31778, sample SAMEA3449254) | human gut metagenome | biome: human gut; feature: human-associated habitat; material: faeces | place: United Kingdom | collected 2010/2012 ...
ACGCGACGCATGGACTGAACATCGCCATCAAGACCCTGGTGCGGCCCGGGGACACCGTCCTCATCTCCGGCTATGACGGCGGAACCGGCGCGGCACCGCGCAGTTCCATTTACAATGCCGGCCTTCCGTGGGAGCTTGGTCTGGCCGAAGCGCACCAGAGCCTCATTGCCAACGGTCTGCGCGGCCGTGTGCGCCTCGAAACAGACGGCAAGCTTATGACCGGCCGCGATGTGGCAATCGCCTGCATGCTCGGCGCGGAGGAATTCGGGTTTGCAACTGCGCCGCTGGTGTGCCTTGGCTGCGTCATGATGCGCGTGTGCAATCTCGATACCTGCCCGATGGGCATCGCAACCCAGAGACCGGAACTGCGGAAAAACTTCTGCGGCAAGCCCGAATACGTCATCAACTTCATGCGCTTTATCGCGCAGGATCTCCGGGAGTACATGGCCCGTCTGGGCGTGCGCACCGTGGACGAGCTGGTGGGACGCTCCGACCTTCTGAAGGTCCGCGAGGGACTGACCGGCCGTCAGGCGGAGATTGACTTAAGCAACATCCTGAACAACCCGTTCGCAGGTAAGGGCCAGAAGGTTATCTTTGATCCAAAGCTGGTCTACAACTTCGAACTGGAGAAGACCCTGGATCAGAAGGTTCTGTTCAAGCAGCTGCTCCCGGCCCTGGAAAATGGCACCAAGCGCAGCATCGAGCTGGATGTGGGCAATACGGATCGTGCTTTCGGCACCATGTTTGGTTCTGAGATCACCAAGCGGTATCCGGAAGGCCTGGAAGAGGATACTTTTACGGTAAAATGTAAGGGCGCGGGCGGACAGAGCTTCGGAGCCTTTATCCCGAAGGGTCTGACTCTGGAACTGGAGGGCGACAGCAACGACTATTTCGGCAAGGGTCTGTCCGGCGGCAAGCTGGTGGTTTATCCGCCCAGAGGCGTACACTTCAAGCAGGATGAAAATATTATCATCGGAAATGTGGCTCTCTACGGCGCCACCAGCGGCAAGGCTTACATCAACGGCGTGGCCGGCGAGCGTTTCTGCGTCCGTAATTCCGGCGCGGTAGCAGTCGTCGAGGGCGTGGGCGACCACGGCTGCGAGTACATGACCGGTGGCCGGGTGGCCGTTATCGGCAAGACGGGCAAGAATTTCGCCGCAGGTATGAGCGGCGGCGTGGCTTATGTGCTGGATGAGGACCGCGACCTGTATACAAAGCTCAATAAGAGTATGGTTCTGATTCAGGAAGTGACCGATAAATACGACGTGCTGGAGCTGAAGGGCATGATCGAGGATCATGTGGCTTACACCAACTCCGAGAAGGGCAAGGAAATCCTGGCGAACTTTGGAGAGTATCTGCCCAAGTTCAAGAAGATTATTCCGCGGGATTACCAGCGGATGCTGATGACCATCGTCCAGATGGAGGAGAAGGGCTTAAGCAGCGAGCAGGCACAGATTGAAGCATTTTACGCAAACCAGCAGAAATAAGGAGGGGAGCATCATGGGAAAACCGACAGGATTTATGGAGTATGACCGGGTAAATCCGAAAGCCCAGTATCCGAAGGAACGTATCAAGCATTTTAATGAATTCCATACCCCTCTTTCCAAAGAGGAGCAGGAAAAACAGGGAGCGCGTTGCATGTCATGCGGCGTCCCCTTCTGCCAGGCAGGTATGATGATTGGTGGCATGGCTTCCGGCTGTCCGCTGCACAACCTGATCCCGGAGTGGAACGATTTACTGTATATGGGCAACTGGGAGCAGGCCTACAAGCGTCTGAAGCGCACCAGCAGCTTCCCGGAGTTCACGGGACGGGTGTGTCCGGCTCTCTGCGAGAAGGCCTGTACCTGCAACCTGAACGGCGATCCGGTATCCACCAAGAGTAACGAATTAGCCATCATTGAAAATGCCTACAAAGAGGGCTACGCCGTACCGACGCCGCCCACGAACCGTACCGGCAAGAAGATCGCGATTATCGGAAGCGGTCCTTCGGGACTGGCAGCAGCGGATCAGCTGAATCACAGAGGCCATTCTGTGACGGTGTTCGAGCGCTTTGACCGGGTAGGCGGACTTCTCCGCTATGGCATTCCGAATATGAAGCTGGAGAAGCACATCATTGATCGGAAAATCGACATGATGAAGGCTGAGGGCGTGGAATTTGTAGTCAATACGGATGTAGGTAAGGATAAGAAGGCGGCAGAGATTCTGAAGGATTACGATCGTGTGATTCTGACCTGCGGCGCTTCCAATCCCCGGGACATCAAGGTGCCGGGCCGAGAGCTGAAGGGAATTTATTTCGCGGTAGATTTCCTCCGGGCCACCACCAAGAGTCTGCTGGATTCCAATTTCGCTGACAAGAAATTCATTTCCACCAAAGGGAAGAACGTGATGGTCATCGGCGGAGGCGACACCGGAAATGACTGTGTGGGAACCTCTATCAGACTTGGCGCAAAATCCGTCATCCAGCTGGAAATGATGCCGAAGGCTCCGGATACCCGGACTCCGAATAATCCCTGGCCCGAATGGCCGAAGGTCTGCAAGACCGATTACGGCCAGGAGGAAGCTATCGCTATGTTTGGCTCCGACCCGCGTATCTATACCACCACCGTTAAGGAGTTCATCGGCGACAAGGCTGGTAATCTGAAGAAAGCCGTCTGCTGCAAGCTGGAGAGTAAGACGGACGAGAAGACCGGCCGTATGATGATGGTACCCATCGAGGGCAGTGAGTTCACCCTGGATGTGGACGTGGTGCTGATCGCCGCAGGCTTCCTGGGAAGCCAGGACTATGTAACCAAGGCCTTTGGCGTGGAGGTCAATGCCAGAACCAATGTCAACACCGCTCCGGGCCAGTACAAGACCAACGTGGATCGGGTCTTCACCGCAGGAGACATGCACCGGGGTCAGTCCCTGGTAGTTTGGGCCATCCGCGAGGGCCGAGAGGCCGCCTGCGCGGTGGACCTGGATCTGATGGGATATACGAGCCTGCAGGTGCAGTAAATAAACAGCGGGAGAAAGAGAAGCGTCAAAAACTTCTCTTTCTTTTTACGTTCTGATTTTAAATGAGAAAAATCTGCGGATTGGAAATTATGATTAATGGATAATCAGAATCCTGAATTGACAAGGAAAATTTAACGCTATATAGTAAGGAATAGGATAGATTTTAGTAACTGTTCAGGTACTGAATAGTTACAAATTTTATTCCAAAGAATCAATGGAGGTAAAACAATGAAAAAAGTTATCGCTACAACCAATGCACCCGCAGCCATCGGCCCCTATTCCCAGGCCATCGAGTATAATGGTATGGTATACGCATCCGGCCAGATTCCGGTAAACCCGGCTACCGGCGAGGTAGAGTCTGACAACATCGAGGGTCAGGCAGATCAGTCCCTGAAGAATGTGGGAGCTATCTTAAAAGAGGCAGGTCTCGACTACAGCAACGTGATCAAGACCACCTGTTTCCTGGCAGACATCGCGGATTTTGCCAAGTTCAACGAGGTATACAGCCGCTATTTTAAGGAAGAGGCTCCGGCCAGATCCTGCGTGGCAGTGAAGGACCTGCCCAAGGGCGTGCTGTGCGAGGTAGAGGTTATCGCGGGAAGATAAAAAAGAGATGAAAAAGGGAGCGCTGGGAGGCGCTTCCTTTTTTGATACAGTGCAGATGCAGAAAAGGCAAAATCAAATTTCGGTAATGAATCATCGCAGATTCATTACCGGTTTTCATTACGCTCCGCACAGCTCGCTCAAAGGATGAAAGGTATACCCCATCTCTTCCCATTTCGTCAGTAATTCATCGAGAATCTCCCCATTGGTTTTCGAGGTATTGTGAAGCAGCACCACGGCGCCCGGGTGGACGCGGGTCAGAAGCTTGTCGAAGGCCTGTTCGTGGGTGGGCTGATCATCCTGTTTCCAGTCCACGTAGGCCAGGCTCCAGAAGAAGGTGTGGTAGCCCAGATCTTTGGCCATCTGCAGATTCTTTTCGCTGTAAATGCCCTGGGGTGGCCGATAGTATTTCGAGATGGGCTCGCCGGTCACTTCCTGGTAAAGAGCTTCCAGGGACTTTAGCTCCTTCGCGAAGTCCGCTTCGGTACTGATTTTGGACATATCCGGGTGGTGGTAAGTATGATTGCCCACCGTATGTCCCTCGGCCAGCATCCGCTTTACCAGATCCGGGCTGGTTTCCAGATAATTGCCCACCACGAAGAAAGTGGCAGGCGCGTCGTGCTTCTTCAGAGCGTCAAGAATTGCTGGCGTATTGCCGTTTTCAAAGCCGCAGTCGAAGGTCAGATAGAGCCTCTTTTCCGCCGTTTCTTCTATGTAATAGGCGTCGTATTCCCGGAGAGTGGCTGCGGATGCAGTGCCGGTGGGCTGGGTTCCGGGTTCGCCGAAGCCCAGTCCCCAGCTGGTGGAAGCTGCTCCGGATACAGGGAGTAGTGCAGCACTTCCGTCCGAAATGCGCGCGACGCCCTGACCGCCGAAATAGGCCAGGGTCAGAAGCAGGGCAATCCCGCACAGGCGCAGGAACAGGTGAGCAGACATGGAAGCGACAGGTTTCATGGGCAGACTCCTTCGACTTGTAGTTTTACAGTATATGTGAAAATCAGAAGGTATATGAACGCAGGATTGCGTTCACAGGAAACCGCATTTCACAGTTTTTCCATAATTCTCCCATAATCTGAACACATAGTTCCGATATGATAACAGCATCAACAGAAAAATAAAAGCATTGACGCCGGATGCGGAAGGCTTTCGGGGCGTAAATGGAGGTATAAGATTATGAAGTATGCGAAATTGTTGGCGATGGGTTGTGCTGTGGCATTGGCGACAGTGGGAATGACCGGTTGTACAAAGACAACGGCAGATAGCACACAGACGTCTGAGGCAGAAGAGAGCGAGAGCGTAACTGCGCAGGTGACAGCGGTAGACGGCAATACGGTGACGGCGGACCTGGGCGCGATGGCTGAAATGCAGGCTCCGGGCGATGGTCAGGCTCCGGGCGAGGCACCGGAAAAACCGGACGGCGAGGCTCCCAGCGGCGAAGCGCCGGAGAAGCCGGACGGAGAGAGTACAGACGGGGAAGCTCCAGAGAAACCGGATGGAGAGGCACCGAGCGGTGAGGCTCCCGCAAAGCCGGACGGAGACAGCTCAGACAGCCAGGCACCTTCGGATAATGGCAGTGGAAACGGTGGCGCGCCAAACGGAGCCCCGGACGGCCAGGGTCAGGCGCCTTCCATGTTCACCGCCTCCGGCGAGTCCATCACATTTACATTGACGGATGACACACAGATTACGGTAGAACAGCAGGACGGTGAGACCACAGATGGAACGGCAGCTGACATCAAAGAGGGCAGCGTCCTGGAATTGAGCCTGGACGCAGACAACAATGCGCTGATGGTGGTTGTGAAGAACGCAGGCGGTCCGGGTGCGGGCGGTAACGGAGGTCCCGGCCAGAGCAGCGACGCTTCCAACGGAACGGCGGCAACTACGATAGATTCCGACACCACTGCAGACGGCGAAACCTACAGCTCCACCGGAGACGATGAGAATGCCCTCCGGGTGGACGGAGCTACAGCAGAGCTTACGAATATCACGGTAAATAAGACGGAAGGTTCTTCCTCCAGCGCCGACAACGGCGATTTCTACGGCATGAACGCAGGACTGCTGGCCCAGAATGGAGCCAATGTTACCATAAAAAATGCCACGGTGAATACCAGTGTGAAGAACGGCAATGGCGTATTTAGCTGCGGAACCGGAACTACGGTCAATATTTCTGATTCCACCATTCGTACTACCGGCGACTGCTCCGGCGGCATTCAGACCACCGACGGCGGAACCACCAACGCAGCCAATCTGGATGTGGAAACCCAGGGAAACTCTTCCGCAGCCATCCGCAGTGACCGGGGCGGCGGAACTGTGGATGTCAAGGGCGGCAGCTATGTGACCAACGGCACCGGAAGCCCGGCAGTCTACAGTACCGCGGACGTCAGCGTATCCGACGCAACACTGATTGCCAACAACAGTGAAGCCGTGGTCGTAGAGGGCAAGAATTCTGTCTCCCTGACAGACTGCAATGTGACCGGCAATATGACCGGCACCTACGGGGATGACAGTGAGAACATCCATAACATTATGATTTACCAAAGCATGTCCGGAGACGCGGAGGTGGGCGAGGCTAACTTTACTGCGGAGGGCGGCGTCATCACGGCAAAGAGCGGCGACATGTTCTATGTGACCAACACGGACTGTACCATTTCCCTGAAAAATGTGGTATTCAAGCTGGCAAATGAGGTATTTTTAAGAGTCGAGGGTAATTCTTCCAGCAGAGGCTGGGGAAAGGAAGGCGCGAATGGCGGCGATGTGGTTCTGGACGCGGCGGATCAGGAGATTGACGGCCAGATTCTGGTGGATGACATTTCCACTTTGAAGCTGAATCTGACAGAGGGTAGCGGCTTTACCGGCTGTATCAATCCGGACGGCGCAGAGGGCACCGTAGACGTGACCTTAAGTAAGGACTCCACCTGGACGCTGACCGGCGACAGCTACGTGAGCAGCTTCACCGGCAGTACGGATAACGTGATCGCAAACGGTTATCACCTTTATGTGGATGGTGAGCAGGTGCTGTAAACCCGCTCGATGTGCATGGCCAGATAGCCGATCTCCATCTCGTCGAAGGTAAGACCGGTGGAAGCGGCCAGACGGTCGCAGACAGAGGTGGCTAGGGCGTAGGATTTGGGAAATTTAACAGACATATAGTCGTTCATATTCACCTTCAGATCTTCGCCGGTGACACCCCGGGCGACCATGTATTTGATATGATTCATGAGACGATTGTAGGCAAGAGAGAGTACGTCGATGTGCTCTCCTGTTTCCTGCTCCAGCATGTCGACGCACTCCCGGACGGCCAGTGCGGTCTGCATGGCCATGGAGATCTTCTCATCCTCGATGGCAGAGTGGACGTGGAGAGCCACGTAGCCCACCTCGTGGTCGTCGAGGGAGAGCCCCAGACGATCGCGGAACAAATCCTTGATAAGGAGAGCCGTTTTAAATTCACTGTGGAACAGGGTGCGGATGTCGTCGGTCAGAGGATTGCTGATCTGTTCGCCGTTCCGGACCCGGGAGGCTGCGAAGGACAGATGATCGGCCAGTGGCAGCATGACCCGGCGATCCACGGTGCCGAAGCGGCTTTCGGCTTCCCGCATAACCGCGTCGGCCATCTCGATAAATTCCGGAGCCACATTCCGGGCCAGAGATTTTGCGGAACCCCGTTCCGTATCATCTGCCAGCCGGTACATGGACGCCCCTTCCGGCTTCTCAAACCGCTCCGAGACCTTCTTCCCGAAGCCAAGCCCCTTTCCCAGCAATACATATTCCTGATTATCATCCATATCAATGGCGATGACGCCGTTATTATTCAGAACTCTGCTCACCCGATACATAATGGAATCTCCCCCGTAAACGATGTTAAAATTATGGTAACAAATAGAAGGAAAAATGTAAAGAGGAGAACGGAAAGGAAATATTTTTTGTTCGGCTGCAACTGACTCGGCTGCAACCGAATAAAATTTGTTATAAAATCACGAGCAATTTGAAAAATCCGCTTGACTTTCCCATAAATCATGTTGTATACTCACCTTGCATTAAGTGTGTAACTGTTCGGCAGGCATTAACTTGGCATAGATATCACAAATATTTTTGTATGTTTATGTAGGGTTACTGTCTTTTTTTGTGCCTAAAAATCCGGTTATCCGGAGAATCGGGAATTGACCGCACAGATGAATAAGCTCTTGCATAAACGTCAAAAATAAGATTGCATTTCAAGGAGAGAGAAAACAATGAAAGACAAGATTTTTGGCGTATTGCAGCGGGTGGGACGCTCCTTCATGCTTCCCATCGCCATTCTTCCGGTAGCAGGTCTTTTACTGGGTATCGGCAGCTCTTTTACCAATGAAACCACCATTGCCACCTATGGCCTGACTGCCATTCTGGGCAAGGGTACCATTTTAAATTCCTTGTTAATTATCATGAATCAGGTGGGCAGCGCCGTGTTCAATAACCTGCCGCTGATCTTCGCCGTGGGCGTAGCCATCGGTATGGCCTACAAAGAGAAAGAAGTATCCGCCCTTTCCGCGCTGATTGCCTTCTTCGTTATGAATACTGCCATCAACGCCATGCTGCAGGTCAACGGTGAGATTCTGGCCGATGGAACCATTTCCGCGGATGTGCTGGAAGGAACCATCACCTCCGTGTGCGGCATCCAGTCCTTGCAGATGGGCGTCTTCGGCGGTATCATCGTGGGCCTTGGTGTAGCGGCTCTGCACAACCGCTTCCATATGATTGAGCTTCCGAACGCCTTATCCTTCTTCGGCGGCTCCCGTTTCGTCCCGATTATTTCTACGGTAGTATATATGTTCGTCGGCATCGTCATGTACTTCGTATGGCCGGTGGTACAGAACGGCATCTACGCCCTGGGCGGCCTGGTAACCGGCAGCGGCTACATCGGAACCCTGATTTTCGGTATTATCAAGCGTGCGCTGATTCCCTTCGGACTGCATCACGTATTCTACATGCCCTTCTGGCAGACTGCCGTAGGCGGCACCATGGAAGTGGCAGGCCAGCTGGTACAGGGCGGCCAGAACATCTTCTTCGCCCAGCTTGCTGATTCCGCCAACGTGGCGCACTTCAGCGCAGACGCAACCCGTTACTTCTCCGGCGAGTTTATTTTCATGATCTTCGGTCTGCCGGGCGCAGCCCTGGCCATGTATCAGTGCGCGAAGCCGGAAAAGAAAAAACAGGCAGGCGGCCTTCTGCTGTCCGCAGCTCTGGCCTGCATGTTCACCGGAATCACAGAGCCCCTGGAGTTTTCCTTCCTGTTCGTAGCGCCGGCCCTGTTCGCCGTACAGGTAATCCTGGCCGGTTCCGCCTACATGATTGCCCATATGCTGAACGTTGCCGTAGGTCTGACCTTCTCCGGCGGCTTCCTGGATCTGTTTCTGTTCGGAATCCTGCAGGGAAATGAGAAGACAAGCTGGCTTCGCATCATCCCGGTGGGCATTATTTACTTCATCCTGTACTATGTGATCTTCACCTTCCTAATCAAGAAATTCGACTTCAAGACCCCGGGCCGTGAGGACGACGATGAGGAAACCAAACTGTATACAAAAGCAGATGTAAACGCGAAAAACGCGGCAAATAATACAACTTCCGGCACAACTTCCGCCGCAACTTCCGCCGACCCGGTCAGCGAGACCATCACCAGAGGCCTGGGCGGCAAAGCCAACATCACCGGCGTAGACTGCTGCGCCACCAGACTGCGCCTTACCGTAGCAGATTCATCTAAAGTAAATGAGGCCCTGATTAAAACCACCGGATCCCGCGGCATCATCATCAAAGGCCAGGGCGTCCAGATCATCTACGGACCCCAGGTAACGGTTATCAAGGCAAAGCTGGAGACTTATCTGGAGACTGCGCCGGATACCTTCGAAGAGGAAACCGCGGCGGAGAGTACAGACACAGCATTCACCACAGAAGCTACAGAGGAAGCAGCAGCGCCCGCAGAAGAAAGTATCGTTTCCACCACCATCATTTCCAGCCCCATCACCGGATTGGCTACCGCTCTGGAGAACGTGCCGGATGAAGGCTTCGCAGGCAAAATGATGGGCGACGGCGCAGCCGTAACCCCAGAAGATGCCATCATCTGCGCACCGGAAGACGGCGAGGTAGTCTTCGTGTTCGACACAAAGCATGCCATCGGCTTCCAGACGGACAGCGGAGTAGCCCTGCTTCTCCACATCGGCATCGACACTGTAAATTTGAACGGAGAAGGCTTTGAAGTCTTCGTAGAAAACGGCCGGAAGGTCAAGAAAGGCGAACCGCTCATGAAGATCGACATCGACTTCCTGAAGAGCCACGCGCCTTCCCTCTGCTCCCCGGTACTCTGCACCGAGCTTGCCCCGAACCAGCGCATCCGCCAGATCGGCGACGGCGAAATCAAAGCAGGCGAGCCTCTGTTTGCAGTGGAGACCCTGGCATAACCCATTTATAATATATAAAAAAGCGATCCACCCCGTAGGATAATACGTTCTTTTTATTGAAAACGTATATCCCTGCCGGGACAGAAAAAATATCCCCCAGAGGGAACATTAGCTCATTTTCCGTAGGGACGAGCAGGTTGGCAGCATCTGAAGGAGGCCCTGTTTGAGGGCCTTGGCCCGAGTTGGCCGGTCAGATGCGAATAAGCCGCCTGCGAGGAGTAGGAAAATGTGCGTGTTCCCGACGGGGGATATTTTTTTGTCCTGGCAGTACACAACATGAAAAAAAATGCATCTCCCAGTTGAAAAAACACGATTTATGTTCTATAGTAATAATAATACGGAATTTTCTACACTAAAGTAACGCATCAAAGGGGAGATGAAAAAATGAACTTAAACTTAGCAGTCATATCCGGCGACGGCATTGGGCCGGAGGTCGTGCGGGAGGCAAGAAAAGTCCTTGACCGCATCGCAGAAAAATATGGACATGAGATTCATTACACAGATTTGCTGATGGGCGGAGCATCCATCGACGTTCACGGCGTACCGCTCACCGACGAAACCATCGAAAGCGCCAAAAAGAGCGACGCAGTTCTCATGGGCTCCATCGGCGGCAACGCAGCCACCTCGCCCTGGTACAAGCTGCCGGCAGACCGTCGCCCCGAGGCAGGGCTTTTAAAGCTTCGTAAATCCTTAGGCCTGTTCGCAAATCTGCGCCCGGCTATCCTGTATAAAGAGCTCCAGGACGCCTGCCCGCTCCGCAAGGACATCAGCGACAAGGGCTTCGATCTGATGATCATGCGCGAGCTGACCGGAGGTCTCTACTTTGGAGCCAGAGAGACAAAAGAGGTAGACGGCGTCATGACTGCCATCGACACCCTGACCTATAACGAGCATGAAATCCGCCGTATCGCAAAGCGCGCCTTCGACATCGCGGGCAAGCGCAGAAGGAAAGTATGCAGTGTAGATAAAGCCAACGTGCTGGATTCTTCCAGACTCTGGAGAAAAGTCGTGGAAGAAGTGGCAAAGGAATACCCGGATATCGAGCTGACTCATATGCTGGTAGACAACTGCGCCATGCAGCTGGTCAAAGACCCGGCCCAGTTTGATGTCATCCTGACCGAGAATATGTTTGGTGATATCCTCTCCGATGAAGCCAGCATGGTAACCGGTTCCATCGGAATGCTGGCCAGTGCCAGCCTGAACGACACCAAATTCGGTCTTTACGAGCCCAGTGGCGGATCCGCCCCGGACATCGCGGGACAGAATATTGCGAACCCCATCGCAACCATCCTGTCCGCAGCTATGATGCTGCGTTACAGCTTCGACCTGGATAAAGAGGCAGACGCCATTGAGCAGGCCGTCCAGCAGGTACTGACAGAGGGGTACCGCACCGGAGACATTATGTCCGAAGGCTGCAAGAAGGTAGGAACCACAGAGATGGGCGACCTGATTGCAGAGAGAGTATAATACAGTATTTATTATAGAAGGAGAACGAAAAGATGAGAAGTGACGCAGTAAAAGAGGGTATGCAGCAGGCGCCCCACCGCAGTCTGTTTAACGCGCTGGGCCTGACAGAAGAAGAGATGAAGAAGCCGTTGGTCGGCATCGTGAGTTCCTATAATGAGATCGTACCGGGACATATGAACCTGGATAAAATCGTAGAAGCCGTAAAGCTTGGCGTTGCCATGGGCGGCGGTACTCCGATTGTATTTCCGGCTATCGCAGTCTGCGACGGCATCGCCATGGGGCATGTGGGCATGAAATACTCCCTGGTAACCCGTGACCTGATTGCCGATTCCACCGAGTGTATGGCTATGGCTCATCAGTTCGACGCCCTGGTTATGGTGCCGAACTGTGACAAGAATGTACCGGGACTTCTGATGGCAGCAGCCCGTATCAATGTGCCGACCGTTTTCGTCAGCGGCGGCCCCATGCTGGCAGGCCATGTACACGGCCAGAAGCGCAGTCTTTCCAGCATGTTCGAGGCAGTGGGCTCCTACGCGGCAGGCACCATGACTGAGGAGGACGTAAAAGAGTTCGAGGCAAAGGTTTGTCCCACCTGCGGTTCCTGCTCCGGTATGTATACCGCCAACAGCATGAACTGTCTGACTGAGGCGCTGGGCATGGGCCTTCCGGGAAATGGAACCATTCCGGCTGTCTACTCCGAGCGAATCAAGCTTGCGAAGCACGCAGGCATGCAGGTCATGGAGCTGTGGAAAAAGAATATCCGTCCCCGTGACATTATGACAAAGGAAGCGTTCCTGAACGCCCTGACTGTGGATATGGCTCTGGGCTGCTCCACCAACAGTATGCTGCATCTTCCGGCCATCGCCCATGAGGCAGATGTGGATCTGAATATGGAGATTGCCAACGAGATGAGCGCCAAAACTCCGAACCTGTGCCACCTGGCGCCGGCAGGCCCCACTTACATGGAAGACCTGAACGAGGCAGGCGGCGTATACGCAGTTATGAACGAATTAAATAAGAAGAACCTGCTGAACACAGATCTGATTACCGTAACCGGCAAGACCGTCGGCGAAAACATTGCAGGCTGTATAAACCGTAACCCGGAGGTCATCCGACCCATTGACAATCCCTACAGCGAGATCGGCGGTATCGCCGTTCTGAAGGGCAACCTGGCGCCGGATACCGGCGTGGTAAAGCGTTCCGCAGTGGTGCCGGAAATGATGGTCCATGAGGGACCGGCCCGCGTCTTCGACTGTGAGGAGGACGCTATCGCAGCTATCAAGGGCGGCAAGATCGTGGCAGGCGACGTGGTTGTTATCCGCTACGAGGGACCCAAGGGCGGCCCGGGCATGAGAGAGATGCTGAACCCGACTTCCGCCATCGCAGGTATGGGTCTGGGCTCCACGGTGGCACTGATTACCGATGGCCGTTTCAGCGGCGCGTCCAGAGGCGCGTCTATCGGACACGTATCTCCGGAAGCAGCCGTAGGCGGACCGATTGCCCTGGTAGAAGAGGGCGATCGTATCCTCATTGATATTCCGAACAACAAGCTGGAGGTTCTGGTATCTGACGAGGAACTGGCAGCCAGAAAAGCAAAATGGCAGCCGCGTGAGCCGAGGGTCACTACAGGCTATCTGGCGCGCTACGCGAAAATGGTAACCTCCGGAAACAGAGGAGCCATCCTGGAAAAATAAATCAGTATTTTGAAATAAAATGTCCACAGACACTATTCCGCGAGGTGTTTTGGCATGGAATGCCAAAATCCCGAGTTGTGTACGCGCGAACTTATGCGAACAGCATAGGTTCCGTGCATTACGTTTCTGTGAACGACGTGAACAGAAAGGGAGAAGATTATGGAACTGACAGGAGCACAGATCTTAGTAGAATGTCTCAAAGAGCAGGGCGTAGACACCGTCTTTGGATACCCGGGCGGAGCCATTCTGAATGTATACGATGAATTATATAAGCACAGCGATGAGATTCGTCATATTCTGACCTCTCACGAGCAGGGCGCGTCCCATGCGGCGGACGGCTATGCCAGAGCCACCGGCAAGGTAGGCGTATGTCTGGCCACATCCGGCCCGGGTGCCACCAATCTGGTTACCGGTATCGCTACCGCGTACATGGATTCTGTACCCATGGTAGCCATTACATGCAACGTGGGAAAAGGACTGTTGGGAAGAGATTCCTTCCAGGAGGTAGATATTTCCGGTATTACCATGCCGATTACCAAGCATAACTTTATTATTAAGGATGCAGAAGCACTGGCCCCGGCTCTTCGCAAGGCCTTCGATATCGCCAGAAGCGGACGTCCCGGTCCGGTCCTGGTGGACATCACCAAGAATGCCACCGCGGATAAGACCGACTATGAATATAAGAAGCCGGAAGAGCCCAAGCGCGTAACGGATACTATCAAAGATGAGGATATCGAAAAAGCCCTGGAAATGATTCGGGAGGCAGAGCGTCCGTTCATCTTTGTGGGCGGAGGTTCTGTTATCTCCGGCGCATCCGAAATGGTAAATATCTTTGCCCATAAGGTCAACGCTCCGGTCTGTGATTCCCTGATGGGAAAGGGCGCGTTCAACGGCACCGACCCGCTGTACACCGGCATGCTGGGTATGCACGGAACCAAGGCGTCTAATTTCGGCGTAGCCCACTGCGATCTGCTGATTACCCTGGGCGCGCGTTTCAGCGACCGTGTCACCGGCGACACCAGCCGATTTGCCAAAAAGGCGAAGATTCTCCAGATCGACATCGACCCGGCAGAGATCAATAAAAATGTCCTGGTAAGCGGCAGTGTCATCGGCGATGTGAAATCTGTGCTGGAAATCCTGAACGCGAAGCTTCCGGATATGAAGCATGACGCATGGGTAGAAGAGGTAGAAGCCCTGAAGAATAAATATCCGCTGAAATTTGACGACGACCGTCTGACAGGCCCCTATGTGGTAGAAGAATTGTACCGCGTAACAAAGGGCGACGCCATTATCACCACCGAGGTTGGTCAGAACCAGATGTGGGCGGCACAGTATTATAAGTACAAGGGGCCGAGAACCTTCCTGACCTCGGGAGGACTGGGAACCATGGGCTATGGCCTGGGAGCCGGCATCGGAGCCAAGATTGGCTGCCCGGAAAAAACGGTAGTCAATGTGGCAGGCGACGGCTGCTTCCGCATGAATATGAATGAAATTGCGACGGCAGCCCGCTATCAGGTACCGATCATCGAGTTAGTACTGAATAATCATGTGCTGGGTATGGTACGTCAGTGGCAGACCCTGTACTATGGACAGCGCTATTCCGCCACCGTCTTAAACGATCAGGTGGATTTCGTAAAGCTGGCAGAGGCCATGGGCGCAGTCGGTATGCGTGTGACAAAGAAGGAAGAAGTCGCTCCGGCGCTGGAGAAGGCCATTGCCATGGGCCGTCCGGTGGTGCTGGAGTGTGTCATCGACAGTGATGACAAGGTGTTCCCGATGATGTCTCCGGGAGCCCCGCTGGAGGATACCTTTGATGCGGACGATTTAAATCAGAAGTAAGACATCAAAAAAACGAGTGGAGTAAAAAGTGAAAAAATGATAGCGGTAATAAAACGGATACGCTGGTATCTCTGGGTGTTAATTGTTCTTGTGGTGGCATACGTGGGAGTTTCCATTTATTTTATGGAACATTTTTTTACGGGTACCGAGGTAAACGGAGTGAACGCGGATCTGTATACAGTGAAACAGGTGAACGAGCTGCTGCTTTCTCAGGCAAACGCTTACACATTAACCATTACGGAGCGGGGCGGCGACACCGTCACCCTGACCCCGGAAAAGCTTGGCATGAGCTTCTCTGAGGGCGATACCGTCCGGACGCTGAAGCGGAAGCAGAACGGTTTTCTATGGCCCAGAATGTTCTGGCAGAAGGAACTGTACCAGATTGGACCGGAGATCAGCTACGATGAGGATGCCTTTGATGCAGCAGTGGATTCCTGCATGAAAACGGGCGCTTCTCCGGAAAATGCCTGGGTGGAAATGACGGAGGATGGCTACAAGATACATAAAGAGGAGCAGGGTGCCGAGCTTGATTGGGAAGCCTTAAGCGGCCAGATCCGCATTGCTTCCGAAAGCCTGATAGAGACCCTTGATCTGGATGAGGCAGGCTGCTATGTGGAGCCTCAGATTACTACAGAATCAGAAGAAATCACATCGCTGACAGCGCAGCTTGATGAATGGCTGGGAGCGTCTGTCACTTATACCTTTGGAAAACAGAGTGATGTGGCGGACAAATCCGTTATCAGCGGTTTTATTACCATTGATGATGATTACAAGGCAGCGCTTTCGGAGCAGGCTGTGACCGATTGGGTGACGGAGCTTGCAAAGGAGCGCGACACCTACAAGCAGGCCCGCAGCTTCAACAGTACGCTGCGCGGTACCATTACGGTAAAGGGTGGCAATTACGGCTGGCAGATTGATAAAGCGGCCGAGAGCGCAGCACTTCTCGCTTCTATTGAAAAGGGCGAGACTGTTACAAAGGAGCCGGCGTACAGCCATAAGGGAAATACCTGGGATGGACCCAACGGCGACATCGGAAGCACCTATATCGAGGTAGATATGGGAGCGCAGCATATGTGGTGCTATAAAAATGGTAGCCTGGTGGTTGACACCGATGTGGTAACCGGCAATATCAGCCGTGGTTACAATACGCCGGCTATCGTGTCCCAGATTCAGTATAAGACCCGTAACGCAGTGCTGAAGGGCGATAACTACCGTACGCCGGTAAATTACTGGATGCCCTTCTACGGCAATTACGGAATCCATGACGCGTACTGGCGTGCCGAGTTTGGCGGAGAGGTCTATCTGACCAATGGCTCCCATGGCTGTGTCAATACACCGCCGGCAGCTATGGCGCAGGTATATGCCAATATGGAAACAGGAACGCCGGTAGTACTGTATTACTAAAAAACATTGACAACAGTTTAACAGAGTAATAGAATAAAGGAAATTATAATACATACGTAAAGGCCCGGCGATAGTCAGGAAGTTCTGAATTATCTGCCGGGCCATGAGTGAAAACGGGAGGAATGAAAACATGAGTCGTGTGTACAATTTTTCAGCAGGACCGGCCGTAATGCCGGAAGAGGTTTTACGCGAGGCAGCAGATGAGATGCTGGACTACAAGGGAACAGGAATGTCTGTGATGGAGATGTCACACCGCTCTAAGGCTTTCGAGAATATCATCAATGAGGCAGAACAGGATCTGCGCGATTTGATGCAGATCCCGGACAATTACAAGGTGCTGTTCATGCAGGGCGGCGCGCATTTGCAGTTCGCGGCGATTCCCATGAACCTGATGAAAAATAAGGTGGCGGATTACATCATCACCGGACAGTGGGCAAAGAAAGCATTGAAAGAGGCGCAGATCTACGGACAGGCAAACGCTATCGCGTCATCCGAGGATAAAACCTTCTCTTATATTCCGGATTGCTCCGATCTGCCGATCAGCCCGGACGCAGATTATGTATATATCTGCGAAAACAACACCATCTACGGAACCAAGTTCCATACCCTGCCGGATACCAAGGGCAAGACTCTGGTATCTGATATTTCCTCCTGTTTCTTATCCGAGCCGGTAGACGTAAGCAAATATGGTCTGATCTACGGCGGCGTACAGAAAAATGTGGGTCCCGCAGGCATGGCCATCGTCATCATCCGGGAGGATTTGATTACCGAGGATGTGCTTCCGTACACGCCGACTTATATGAAGTACAAGATCCATGCGGATGCCAATTCTCTTTACAACACTCCGAACTGCTACTGCATCTACATGTGCGGCAAGGTTTTCAAATGGCTGAAGAAGCAGGGCGGTTTGGAAGTGATGAAGGCGAGAAATGAAGAAAAGGCAAAGGTTCTCTATGACTTCCTGGATTCCAGTAAGCTGTTCAAGGGCACGGTCCGCAAAGAAGACCGTTCTATTATGAATGTACCGTTTGTAACCGGTGACAAGGATCTGGACGCCAAATTTATCAAAGAGGCCACCGAGGCAGGCTTTGTGAACCTGAAGGGTCACAGAACCGTCGGCGGTATGCGCGCAAGCATCTACAATGCTATGCCGATCGAGGGAGTCAAGGCTCTGGTAGAGTTTATGAAGAAGTTTGAGGAGGAAAACTAAGCCATGTATCAGTACAAATGCATGAATCAGATCGCGCAGTTCGGTCTGAATCATTTCACAGAGGATTATAAGCAGACCGAGAATATGGAGGAGGCGGACGCACTGCTGGTCAGAAGCGCGGCGCTTCATGAGGTAGAATTCCCGGAAAATCTGAAGGCTATTGCCCGTGCAGGAGCCGGTGTAAATAACATTCCGCTTACCAAATGTGCGGATCAGGGTATCGTTGTATTCAATACACCGGGAGCCAATGCCAACGGCGTTAAGGAGCTGGTACTGGCAGGTATGCTGCTGGCAGCCAGAGATATCGTGGGCGGCGTCAACTGGGTGCAGTCCGAGCGTATGAACGAGGATATCAGTAAGCTTGCGGAAAAGCAGAAGAAGCAGTTTGCAGGCCATGAGATTCAGGGCAAGAAGCTGGGCATCATCGGTCTTGGCGCCATCGGCGTGCAGGTGGCAAACGCAGCCACACATCTTGGCATGGAAGTACTGGGCTATGACCCGTATATCTCCGTAGAGGCAGCCTGGAATCTGTCCCGCAATATCCGTCACATTACCAATGTGGACGATATCTATAAAGAGTGTGATTACATCACCATTCATGTGCCGCTTCTGGACAGCACAAAGGGTATGATCAATGCAGAGGCCATCGAGAAGATGAAGGACGGCGTAGTCATTCTGAACTATGCCCGGGATCTTCTGGTAGACGAGAAGGCTATGGTGGACGCGCTGAAGAAGGGAAAGGTAGCCCGCTATATGACTGATTTCCCGAACACCACCACCGCAGGCGCGAAGGGTGTGATCGTAACCCCGCATCTGGGCGCTTCCACGGAGGAAGCCGAGGAAAACTGTGCGCGCATGGCGGTGAAAGAGGTTCGCTGCTATCTGGAGCACGGCAACATTCAGCACTCCGTCAACTATCCGGACTGCGACATGGGTATCCCCAGTTATCCGGCGCGTGTGGCTATCTGCCATAAGAATGTCAAAAATATGCTGAGCCAGTTCACTACCATTCTCGGCGACGCCAACTACAATATCGGCAATATGACCAATAAGAGCCGCGGTGACTACGCGTACTCCATGTTCGATCTGGAAAGTCCGGCAAGCCCGGAGCTTATCGAGAAGCTGGAAGCCGTAGACGGCGTTCTGAAAGTGCGGGTGATCTGCTAATGGCAGAGATCAGAGCTTTTCGCGGCATCCGGCCCGCAGCCGGAAAAGAGGCAGATATCGCGGCGCTTCCCTATGATGTATACAATCGGGAAGAGGCAAGAAAGGCCGTAGAGGGAAAGCCCCTGACCTTCCTTCGTATCGACCGCGCGGAGACGCAGCTTTCCGAAGAGACAGATATCTATGCACCGGAGGTGTATCAGAAAGCAAAAGAGCTGCTCTGGGGCATGGTAGAGAACGGTGATTTCGTGCAGGACGACAAGCCCTGTTATTATCTCTATGAGCTGACCATGAACGGCCGCAGTCAGACCGGTATCGTGGCCTGCGCTTCCATTGACGATTATCTGAACGGTATGATCAAGAAGCATGAGAATACCCGTCGGGAGAAGGAAGAAGATCGTGTGCGTCACGTGGACATCTGCGACGCCCAGACCGGCCCGATTTTCCTGGCTTACCGGAATCAGGAGAGCCTGAAAAAAATCGTGGCGGACGTAAAGGCAGGCACGGTTCTGCTTGACTTCACTTCCGAGGACGGGATCCGCCATCGCGGCTGGAAGATTGCGGATACAGAGAAAATCAGCGCCATCTATGAGGCCTTTCATCAGATGAACGCCCTCTATATCGCTGACGGCCATCACCGGGCGGCTTCCGCTGTGCGTGTGGGCGTAAAGCGTCGGGAGGAGCATCCGGGCTATACCGGCGAGGAGGAGTTTAACTACTTCCTGTCCGTGATTTTTCCGGATGACGAGTTGATGATTATGGACTACAACCGTGTGGTCCGCGATCTGAACGGCCTGACGCCGGAGGAATTTTTAAGCGGGATCAAAAAGGTCTTTGATGTGGAAACGTTGGACAAGGCAGAGCATCCGAAGAGGAAAGGACAGGTGACTCTGTTCCTGGAGGACAAATGGTATCTGCTGACCCTGAAGCCGGAATATGGGAACTGTGATCCGGTGGAGGGTTTGGATGTATCCATTTTGCAGAAGCAGATTCTGGAGCCGGTTCTGGGCATTCAGGATCCGAAGACAGACAAGCGCATTGACTTTGTCGGCGGAATTCGCGGACTTTCCGAGCTGGAGCGCCGGGTACATACGGATATGAAGGCGGCCTTTGCCATGTATCCGACTTCCATAGGAGAATTATTTGCAGTGGCGGATGCCGGACTGCTGATGCCGCCCAAATCCACTTGGTTTGAGCCAAAGCTCCGCAGCGGATTATTTATCCATGCATTAAAATAAAAGGCTCAGAGAGCTTCTGAATTTACAATAAGCACTTGCAATATATGGAAAAATGCTCTATAATAGGCGCTGTTAGAATTTTGGAAGTAAAAGTCAGAGGAGGATTATGATGGCTGCTAAGAAAACAACACAGACAACGAAAAAGGCAGAAGACGTAAAGATAAACGCTCCGGTAAAGACAGTAGAGACAGTAAAGACAGAGACAGTAGCTCCGGCAGTTAAGGCAGAAGTAAAAGAGACCGTAAAAGAAGCACCGAAGGCTGAGGTAAAAGCAGAGGCTGTAAAGGCTGAGAAGAAGGCAGAAGTAAAGGCAGCGCCGAAGAAGCGCGGACCGAAGCCGAAGACTGAGAAGACAGAGAAGAAGGAAGCCGTACAGAATGTATATGTGCAGTTTGCAGGCAAGGAGATCCTGACTGCAGATCTGGTAGCACAGGTAACCGAGAAGTGGGTAGCACTGGGACATCGCGCATCCTCCATCAAGGAGCTGAACCTGTATGTAAAGCCGGAAGACAGCGCAGCATACTATGTCATCAACGGCAAAGAGAGCGGAAAGATCGAACTGTAATTTACGCCGGATAAAATACATGTGATACGAGGAAAGAGTCAGTCCAGCATGGACGGGCTCTTTTTTTTGCCATCGCACGTTCGCCCTGTAAAGGCAAATGTCCGTCCGGGATACAACTTTTTTTGCAAAATCCTCTTGCTATTCGATTTTAAACGTGCTATACTAAAGCCCATATTAAAAACCACGCACAAATGTCTTTGCAGGACGAACAAAAGGGTATGAATTGTCGGTGACAGCCGAAGCGTGGACAGAGGAGGAAAAAAGTTATGAAGAAGCGTGCATTATCAGTATTACTTGCGGCGGCTATGGTCAGCACCATGCTGGCAGGATGCTCCGGCGGAAGCTCTGACAGCAGTTCCGCAAGCGCCGACGCATCTGCCACAGACGGAAATGTGGTAAAGATTGGTGTATATGAGCCGGCGTCCGGAGACAACGGAGCAGGCGGAAAGCAGGAGACCTTAGGTATCCAGTATGCCAACTATGTAACTCCGACGGTAGAAATTGGTGGTACTGAGTATACGGTACAGCTTGACATTGTAGACAATGAGTCTTCCAACGATAAAGGACCTTCCGCAGCGGCTACTCTGGTGAGCGACAAGGTATCCGTAGTACTTGGTTCCTACGGATCCGGTGTTTCCATCGCAGCTTCTGACGTATTCAAGGAGGCAGGAATCCCGGCCATCGGCGTTACCTGCACCAACCCGCAGGTTACCGAGGGCAACACCCATTACTTCCGTATCTGCTTCCTGGATCCCTTCCAGGGGACGGTTCACGCGAACTTCGCCAAAGACAAATTTAACGCAAAGAAAGCATACGTCCTGACCAAGCTTGGCGACGACTATTCCACAGGACTTGGTTACTACTTCACACAGGCCTTTGAGGCGCTGGGCGGAGAGGTTGTAGCTGAGACCTTCCAGGAAGGAAACAGCGACTTTACCTCTTACATTACATCTGCAAAGAAGGCAGGAGCCGACGTATTCTTTGCTCCCAGCTCTACCGAGGCAGCAGCCCTGATTATCGAGCAGGCAGCCGCACAGGGACTGGAAATGCCGATTCTTTCCACAGATACCTGGGATTCCAACGTCATTCTGAATGCAGCAAAGGGTAAAGACCTTCAGATTTATGTAACTACCTTCTATCAGGAGGGTGCAAATCAGGAGTTCGATGCAGGCATCAAAGACTGGATTAACAGCGATTCCACCGCAAAGGCAAATAACGGTGGTGACGATACGGTATCTGGTCTGACCGTTATGGGCTATGACGCTTACTACACTGCACTGGAGGCTCTGAAGGCAGCAGGCTCTACCGACCCGGCAGCAGTGAACGAGGCGCTCTGGAACGTGGACTACACCGGCGTAACCGGACACATCACCTTCAATGAGACTGGTGACGCGAACCGTGATACCGCTTACATCAAGCAGGCGATCGACGGCGGCTTCCAGTTCTACAAGGTCCAGAACGCCGACTGATTTCGCAATACTGACCACAATGGTTTCCGGCCGGAGGAAATCCCTCCGGCCGGTACGCATTTTCATCCGGCAGCGTTCGAACCCGCTGCCGGATGGAACCA
>ERZ827088.2072-NODE-2072-length-22161-cov-3.247399_pt1 | contig 22161 bp, 22 predicted proteins | sample MGYA00519922_ERZ827088 | MGnify/ENA primary metagenome ERZ827088 (study PRJEB31778, sample SAMEA3449254) | human gut metagenome | biome: human gut; feature: human-associated habitat; material: faeces | place: United Kingdom | collected 2010/2012 ...
TTGCTGACTCAATTCCGGTTCCTGCTGGGCCAACACCAAACACGATCATATCCTTGTCAATGGCTTCCACATATTTTTTCTGTCCCAATGTTTTCGCCTTAACCGGCTTTCCATTTGTTGTATGACAGATAATATTCGAATCTGCTGCAAGCGTCGATACGGCTTCTTCCTCGCCAGTTCTTGACAATGATATCGCATAATTCACATTCTGATCAGTAATCTCTTCCCCTTTATCTGCCAGAGCAACTAACTGTTCAATTACTGAAACTGCCCGTTTCACGCTGCCCTCCGAGCCTGTGATACGCAGCTTATCATCCCGTAAAACCACCGCTACATGATATGCCTTTTCCAGATTCTTGATATTGCGGTCGAACTGTCCGAACACCAGCTGAATCTGATCTGCAGGCACTGTAATTGTCTCATAATATGCACTCATAACTGTTCCTATTCCTCATTTTTCTGAATCGTCTCTTCCGGGATTACAAATGTCTCCGGCGCACCAATGATTTCCCTTACAACCAGTATTCCCGATGCAAGACATTCTCCATCTTTACACTCTATTGTAACATTATTTTCTAGTATTTCCACCCCTTTTTTCTTGAGGTCTGCAATATAAGTCTGCAACAGCTGTTCCTGCTTTTTGCGTGCCTCTTCCTCAGTATAAGTCTTTGTCTCATAAATCGGCTGATAATACTTTGTGACAGTCACAGAAAATGGCAGATAATATGCTTTTCCTATATGAAACGTATGCGTGGTGGATACCTGTTCATAACCGTCTACCAACTTTGGCTGATGCAGCGTTTTCACCGAATTTCCAAGCTGGATCGTTATTCCTGTCTTTTTCTTTTTCCCCTGTCTTTTCTGTGTATAATCAAGTGGAAATGCCTGTTGATACTGATACTTCGTCTGCGCATATACAATACCATCTGCCGCCACATAATTCGTCTCGATCAATTCTTCATATTCATTATAGATGTTTACAACTCCAGTAATCAACACATCCCCTTTTTTTACTTCATCGCCAGGATTAACCAGCTTTGTTCCGCTCTTGGCAAGCAGATCAAGCACAATGCCGTCCTTGACTGCCACTATATTGCACGGTGTATCAAACGTCGTTACTTCTTCCTTTTCTACCGTTTCCACAAATCGGACAACCAACCTGGTTCCCTCTACATCACAAGTGATCCATGCGATCTGGTCATACTGCATCCGCAATGTTTTTTCCAGTTCAGCAATCGAAATTGCCGCCCGTTTTGTCCCAATCGGCACGAGTGAATCACTGATATACGTCACGATTTCCTCCTCTGTATAGATAGATGTTCCCTCCACATCTATATGCCAGATAAAAAGAGATGAATAAAAAACGATCCCGGCGCACACCATCAGACTGACAACAAACGCCACCCGCTTCTTATACTTTCGTAAAAATGGATACAAGCCTGTCTCTGTTACAATACTACAGCTAACCTGACATTTCTCCTGCAGCTTCTGGACAGTCTTCCATGCTTTGTACGAGATTGTTGCAAATACCCCGGTCTTATCCATGATTACATCCGTAAACAAAATATCATTATGCTTACAGATGTTCAAAAAGCGTTCTACTTCCCAACCGGTTATATGAATGACACAGCGGTGTGCACAAATATCCGACCATTTACGCATGTTTCTCTGCCTCCTCCACCTTCCATCGCACAGCCGCAATATCACCACGAACCGTGATCTCCGCTCCATCGAACGATGCAATCCGAAGTGCATTTCCTTCAATGACGAGCATATTTTTCTTACATCGAAGCAGAACCTGCGTTGTGTCAAAGCTGACAATCTGTCTGTACCCATCCACATGTACACATGTCTGATCGTAAAAATGCACCTGCGTCATATTCCATCTCCGAACAGCTTTTATTTCCAATATATGCTTGTGGCGCTCTCATTATGATGTATCCAAAAATTTACACAATAAAAAAGGTGCTACTAAAATAGTAACACCTTAATGTCTGTATTATTTGAACTTGCGCTTTCTAGCTGCCTCAGACTTCTTCTTACGCTTTACGCTTGGCTTCTCGTAATGCTCTCTCTTACGAATCTCCTGCTGAATACCGGCTTTCGCACAGTTTCTCTTGAATCTACGAAGAGCGCTATCTAAAGTCTCATTCTCTTTTACGATTACGTTTGACATACTTCTCTCACCCTCCCTCCAGTTGTAAAATATCTCGTGTTTGTGCGTTTCATAAACAACTGTTTGGGTATTTACCAAATTGCACAAGTTAGATTATAACACATAAATCAAATTCGTCAACCAAAAATTGAAATTTATTGTCATGAATTTACATTTTTTCTTATTTCACTTCATCTCTGCTTGAGAAGATGTGATCGATCAAGCCATATTCAAGTGCCTGATCCGCCGTCATCCAATTGTTACGATCGGTATCCCGCTCGATTTCTTCCATGGACTTACCTGTATTCGCACTTAAAATACGATTTAAACGTTCCTTTGTACGAAGGATATTATCCGTTGCAATCTTCATATCCGTTGCCTGATTGTGTCCTGGAAGTCCACCCAATGGCTGATGGATCATAATCTCGGAATTTGGAAGCGCAATTCTCTTTCCCTTTGTACCACCAGCAAGAAGGAATGCACCCATGCTGGCTGCCATACCAACACAGATCGTTGATACGTCACACTTGATATAGTTCATTGTATCGTAGATACCAAAGCCGGCAGATACAGATCCGCCCGGGCTGTTGATATAGAGGCTGATATCCTTGGAAGGATCCTCAGACTCCAGAAACAGAAGCTGTGCGATAACCAGACTTGCAGTTGTATCGTTTACTTCATCTGCCAGAAAGATAATTCTCTCCTTTAACAATCTTGAATAAATATCGTAAGCGCGCTCGCCTCGGCTCGTCTGCTCTACGACGGTAGGTACTAATGCCATATTATGTTCCTCACTTTCTATTTATGTCAAAAATCTATGAAAGCTGTGTTTCAGCTTCCTTTACACCAGCTTCCAATGCATCCTTGATGCCTGCCGGGTTCTTACCACCTGCCTGTGCCATGTTTGGACGGCCACCACCGCCACCACCGACCATCGGTGCAATCTTCTTGATAATATTTCCAGCATGCGCGCCAGCCTTCACTGCATCATCCGTTGCCATCACAATCAGGTTTACCTTATCTCCCATGTCGGAAGCTAAGATGACTACACCAGATGCAATCTTTGTCTTCATCTCATCACCGAGATTACGGAGTGCATTCATATCAACACCACTGACAGATACCGGAAGTACCTTGTAATCTCCAACAGAAACAACGTCAGACAATACATCGCCAACAGCCGCCTTTGCCATCTTATCTTTGAGCTTCTGGTTCTCTGACTGCAGCTGCTTGATCTCTGCAAGCATACCTTCGATTTTCTCTACAAGGTTTGCAGGATCTGCCTTAGCTGCAGCACTTGCCTGTTTCAATGTATTCTCTAAGTTATGATAATATGCAAATGCACCGCGGGAAGTAAGTGCCTCAATACGACGAACACCTGCTGCAACACCTGCCTCTGACACGATCTTGAATGTTGCGATCACGCCTGTCTTTTCTACATGTGTACCACCACAAAGCTCGATAGAGAAATCGCCCATATTGACAACTCGTACCGTCTCGCCATACTTCTCACCAAAGAGTGCCATTGCCCCTGTCTTCTTTGCTTCCTCCAGGCTCATAACCTTTGTTACAACCGGAAGATCCTCAGCGATTTTCTCATTGACAATAGCCTCTACCTGCTCAATTTCTTCCTTGCTGAGTGCCTGATTATGTGTAAAGTCAAACCGGAGACGATCCTGATCTACATAGGAACCTGCCTGCTCGACATGTCCACCGAGAACTGTCTTCAATGCCTTCTGCAGCAAATGTGTTGCCGAATGGTTCATACAGGTATGCAGACGCTTATCTGCATCAACAGAAAGCTTTGCTGTATCAGAAAGCTTGATCTCACCATTTTCTACATATCCAATATGTGCGATCTTACCACCGACAACCTTGATCGTATCTTTGACGATGAACTTACCAGTTGCTGTCTCGATCACACCGGCATCGCCGCACTGACCACCCATAGTCGCATAAAATGGTGTCTCTTTGACAAGAATGGAACCATTTTCACCTTCGGAAAGGCTGTCTACGACTGCATCTTCGCCTGCGATTGCCACGATCTCAGATTCGTGTGTCAGTCTGTCATAACCAACAAACTCGGTTGTGATTGCAACATCAATCTGCTCATAAACTGTCGCATCGGCACCCATATAGTTGGTTGTCTTTCTTGCTTTTCTTGCACGCTCGCGCTGTTCCTGCATACAAGCCTTGAAGCCTTCCTCATCTGCAGCAAATCCGGACTCTTCCAGAATTTCGACAGTCAGATCAAGAGGGAATCCATAAGTATCATACAGCTTAAATGCATGCTCGCCAGAAAGAGTTTTCTCTCCCTTTGCCTTCATATCTTCTACATAACCGTTCAAGATAGAAAGTCCCTGATCAATCGTCTTGTTGAAGTTTTCTTCCTCTGTATTTAACGTTGCAAAAATATGCTCCTGCTTTTCAGCAAGTTCCGGATAAGCATCCTTGGATACTTCGATTACTGTCTTGGAAAGCTCTGCTAAGAAAGCTCCCTTGATACCAAGCAGTCTGCCATGTCTTGCTGCACGGCGAAGCAGACGACGAAGCACATAGCCACGACCTTCGTTAGATGGCAGGATACCATCAGATGTCATAAATGTAACCGAACGGATATGGTCAGTGATAACACGGATGCTGACGTCTGTATTTGCGTCTTCTTCGTATGTAACACCTGCCATCTCGCAGACCTTGTCACGAAGTGCCTTGATCGTATCTACATCAAAGATAGAATCTACGTCCTGTACGACAACTGCCAGACGCTCGAGTCCCATACCTGTATCAATATTCTTCTGCTCAAGCTCTGTATAGTTGTTGTGTCCATCGTTATCAAACTGGGTAAATACGTTGTTCCATACTTCCATATAACGGTCACAGTCACAACCGACTGTACAACCCGGCTTGCCGCAGCCATACTTTTCTCCACGGTCATAATAAACCTCTGAACATGGACCACAAGGACCTGCACCATGCTCCCAGAAATTGTCTTCCTTGCCAAAACGGAAGATACGGTCTTTGTCTACGCCGATTTCCTTGTTCCAGATATTGAACGCCTCATCATCTTCAAGATAAACCGATGGATACAGACGGTTCTTATCGAGTCCGACAACCTCAGTCAAAAACTCCCATGTCCAATGAATTGCATCGTGCTTGAAGTAATCACCAAATGAGAAGTTACCAAGCATCTCAAAGAATGTACCATGTCTGGCTGTCTTACCTACATTCTCAATATCACCGGTACGAATACATTTCTGACAGGTTGTCACACGTCTGCGTGGTGGAATCTCCTGTCCTGTAAAATAAGGCTTTAACGGTGCCATACCAGAGTTGATCAAAAGCAGGCTGTTGTCATTGTGTGGGATCAGCGAAAAGCTGTTCATCTTCAAATGTCCCTTGCTCTCAAAAAACTCCAAAAACATCTTACGCAATTCATTCACGCCGTAATTTTTCACGTCAAATTTCCTCCTGATTTTTCACATCTTTATTCTTACGGATTTTCTTTCCTACCATAATTCCAAGACCTGCACATACAAGCATTGACAGGAACTTAATCACATAAACCAGCAACTCACTCCATACATGTATCATAGTTTACCCTCCACTTAGTCATCTTTCAACATATTTTTGAAAAAGCAGCTCCGGCTTCCTGTATGGCAGGCAGCTCCTATCTGCTCCACACGTGCAAGAATCGTATCATTGTCACAGTCAAGATACAGACTCTTCACATATTGATAATGTCCACTTGTCTCGCCTTTTAACCACAGGCTCTGTCTGCTCCGGCTAAAATATGTCATAAGCCCGGTCTCTAACGTTTTATTATAAGATGCTTCATTCATATATGCAAGCATCAGTACATCTCCAGTCACGTCATCCTGTACGATTGCCGGAATCAGTCCCGCTTCATTTAACTTAAATTCCGAAAAGGGAATCGCAGCTGTAAGCGGCTTGTAGCCAATTTTCTTGTCTTCCATTGTCGTTTTATCCTCCTGCATGCGCTTATAAGCTTCCTTTTGTCGAAAGCACCTGTCCGGAAAGCCGGCTGTCATACTGTGTTGCCTCATCCAGTGCCTTTGCAAATGCCTTAAACGCCGCCTCAATGATATGATGGTCATTGGAACCAGCAAGCTGTTTGATATGCAGATTCATCATAGCTGAATAGGAAACAGCATAGAAGAATTCCTTTACCATCTGTGTATCAAAATATCCGACCTGCGGTGTGGAAAGATCCAGATCATACACCAGATATGGACGACCGGACAAATCTAATGCGGAAAGCACCAGCGTCTCATCCATCGGAAGCATAAAAGAGCCAAACCGCTTGATTCCCTGCTTGTCGCCAACCGCCTTTGCGATTGCCTGCCCAAGCACGATTCCGGTATCCTCGATCGTGTGGTGGCTGTCTACCTCCAGATCTCCGGTAACTTTGACAGTCAGATCAAAAAGTCCATGTCTTGCAAAGCCGGAAAGCATATGGTCAAAGAAACCGATGCCTGTGGAGATATCCGCTTTTCCGCTGCCGTCCAGATTCAGGGTAATGGAAATATCCGTCTCTTTCGTGGTTCTGGAAAGACTTGCGATTCGTTCCATAGTCTAGTCCTCCTTTTTCTCAAAGCGTACCGCAATGGAGTTCGCGTGTGCCGTCAGCCGCTCCGCTTTCGCGAAGGTTTCAATATCCTCATGTACCGCCTCCAGCGCTTCTCTTGAATAGTATACGATACTGGATTTTTTCATAAAATCGTCCACGCTCAGCGGGGAGAAGAACTTCGCCGTACCGTTGGTCGGCAGGATGTGGTTCGGTCCCGCGAAATAGTCCCCCAGGGGCTCGCTGGAATTCTCGCCGATAAAAATCGCGCCTGCGTTTCGGATTTTAGTCATCACCTGGAAAGGATCCTTTGTGACGATCTCCAGATGCTCGCTGGCGATCTCATTGGCCGCCGCGATGGCCTCATCCAGATTCTCCGCAATCAGAATATATCCATAATTTTCCAGCGACTTTTCCAAAATCGCTTTCCTGGACAGCTTCTGCACAAACCCTTCGATCTCTACCTGAACCTTGTCCGCCAGCTCCTTGCTGGTGGTTACCAGGATTGCGGACGCCATCTCGTCGTGCTCCGCCTGGGAAAGCAGATCGGCCGCCACATAGCGGGGATTGGCGGTCTCATCAGCCAGTACCAGAATCTCACTGGGGCCTGCGATGGAATCAATACTTACGTAGCCATATACGGCCTTCTTTGCCAGAGCCACATAGATATTGCCGGGCCCCACGATCTTGTCTACCTTCGGCACACTCTCCGTACCGAAAGCCAGCGCCGCGATGGCCTGGGCTCCACCCACCTTGTAGATCTCATCCACGCCCGCCTCACAGGCTGCCACCAGGGTATTCGGAGATACCTTGCCGTCCTTTCCGGGCGGTGTGGTCATGACAATACGCTCCACACCGGCCACCTTGGCCGGGGCCACGTTCATCAGAACGGAGGACGGATAGACTGCCTTGCCGCCGGGTACATAGACGCCACAGGAGGCGATGGGCCCGATTTTCTGGCCAAGCAGGGTGCCGTCCGGCTTGCTGTCGAACCAGCTGTAACGGCGCTGCTTCTCGTGGTAGCTGCGGATATTGACCAGGGCTTTTTTGATGACCTCCAGAAGCTTCGGATCTACCTCATGGTAAGCCTCCTCGATCTCCTCTTTGGTGACGCGGATGGTGGATGCGTCAAGCTTCGCCCCGTCGAATCGCTCCGTATAGGAAAACAGGGCCGCGTCTTTATTCTTTTTTACATCTTCGATGATGGCGTTGACCCGTTCGGAAAACTCCCCGTAATGATTGGGGCTTCTCTTCAACAATTCATCCAGCAGATTCTGTTTGCTGTTTTCATCCAATGTAACGACTTTCATTTTGATGACCTCCCAATAAGACGTCCGAACCAGCGGTTAAAAATCCAGGCAATGGGAACCTCCGCGGCACAGACCAATATGGCAACGCCCAGATTAAACGCAGGCTGGGACATTGGTATCCATTTTTTTACAAAAAACATTCCCAGTGACACATAGTATACCACCAAAAAGGTGGCGTGTGTACACATAATGACTAAAGAATTCCGGCCAAGCCAGGATAACACGCGGCTCACCGGCAGTGCCTTCACCAGGGCGATGAGCCCGGCGCAGCACAGAAACGCGTTCAGGTAATGCACCGGATGTACATACAGGTAATGCAGATCAAACACCGGAGCCCGCAGCGCCAGCAGACTTCCGGGAATCAGCAGCAACGCAGGCCAGCCCTTGGGAAGCCTCGTCATGTACCAGCCCATCACCAGAAACGGCATAGCCAGAACTCCACGCAACACCGTAATTAGGATATCATAACCCAGATATCCGCTTAAGGTACATTCCCAGGTTACATACCGATCAAGCCCAAGCCCGGCAGAAATGCCGTAAGCGCCGGCGGCCAACAGCACAATCAGAAAATTTCTCTGCCATTCCTTACAGGTTCCCGTCAGCACAGCGAACAGCGTGCCTGCGATAAAATAGGCCGGTAAAAACCATAAAATATGCACACCGTAACCTGTAAAGGTATCCACATACTGCCTCGCAAGCGCCGCTCCGGACAGGGCCTCGCTGTTCAGCAGATGCGTAATCGTATTCATGGTCAGCAGCATCAGAGAAAAGGACAGATACGGCGTCAGTACGCCCCGCACCCGGCTTTCAATGGACTGAAAGACCGAACGCTTTTCTCCCTGCTTCAGACGTGCCAGAATTCCTCCCACCACGAAAAACAGCGGCATATGAAAGGAAGAAATCCATTTCAGGGTATCCTCCTGTATATATTCGATATGACCCAGGATCACCAGAAAGATTCCAATGCCCTTTGCCATATCCAGATAGTCCAAACGCTTTTGCTGCATGCTTCCTCCGATTTACAGTGCAGCCCTCAGATCTTGAATCAGCTTGGTAATCCGCTCTGATTCCATCTTCATGCTCACCTGATTGACCACCATGCGGGCAGATAGAGGCATTACCTCTTCCAGCACGCCAAGGCCGTTCTCGCGGAGCGTGGAGCCGGTCTCCACGATATCCACGATCACATCAGACAACCCCACAATGGGCGCCAGCTCGATGGAGCCATTCAGCTTGATGAGCTCCACGGTCTGATGCTTCTGATTATAGAAATAATCCTTTGCGATATCCGGGTACTTGGTGGCCACGCGGATCTGCTCCTGATGAGCCAGCTTCTCCCGGGCCGATTCCGGTCCGCAGACACACATACGGCATTTTCCAAAGCCCAGATCCAGCACCTCGTACATCTTCCGGCCCTCTTCCACCAGGGTGTCCTTGCCGACCACGCCGATGTCCGCCGCACCGTACTCCACATAAGTGGGGACGTCCGGACCCTTGGCCAGGAAGAATTTGAGACCCAGCTCCTCATTTACGAAGATCAGCTTCCTGCTGTCCGGATCCTTCATTTCCTCGCAGGTGATACCCACCTTTTCCAGAAGCTCCAGGGTCTTCTTGGCCAGACGTCCCTTGGTCAGCGCGAAGGTCAGATAACGCTTGCCGTCATCGGTGGCGTTCACCTTCTTCTCCGCGTCATTTCGAAGAGCCCGCTGCAGCTGATCCACCACGATGGCAAAGCCAACCGCGGGCAGCTCCCGGCCAAAATGGGACAGCAGGTTATCGTACCGTCCGCCCTTGGCAATAGGCTCGCCGTAGCCGTATGAATAGGCATGGAAAATAATGCCTGTATAGTAATTATACTTGCTTAGCATGCTCAGGTCAAAGGTTACGTACTTTTCATAACCCTTTTTCTTCAGACCTTCGTAGATCTCCTGAAGCCGCTCCAGTGCCTCCAGTGCCTCCGCGTTGTCTGTCAGGCTTCTGGCTTTCTGCAAAGCCTCCTCGCCTCCGGTCAGCGTCGCCATCTCAAGGAAGGTTGCGCGCAGCTTTTCAGAAATATCATAGCTTGCCAGCAGCTCCTCCGCGCCGAACCGGTTTTTATCGGAAATGAGTCTCCGCAGACTCTCCTCCGCCGCATTGCCGATACCGGCCTCCCGAAGCAGCGCCTTAAAGAACTCCACCTGCCCCACGCTCACCTGAAATTCCCGAAGGCCCGCTTCCTGCAGGGCTTCAATCAGCACCGAAAGCAGCTCCACATCAGACGCCACACTGCCATCTCCCATGAGCTCTGCACCCATCTGGGTAGTCTCTTTTAAGCGGCCCTGATATTTGTCATAGTTGATAAAGGTGTTGCCCATATAGCAGAGCCGGATGGGGGTCTCATCGTGAAAATATTTGGACACGGCTCGGGCGATGGAAGGCGTCATATCCGGCCTGAGTACCAGGGTGTTGCCCTCTTTGTCAAAGAATTTATAGAGCTCCCGGGAGGAAACTGTACCGACTTCTCTGGAAAATACGTCGAAAAACTCGAAGGTAGGCGTCTCAATACCCTGATAGCCGCGGCCCGCAAGGATCCGGTATAAAAGCTGCTGCAATTCAAATTTCTGTACGAACTCATTACCATAGATGTCCCGGACGCCTTCCGGGGTATGCAAAAGCGGATTTTGATTCTTCATCTTACTTTCTGCCTCCTAAACACTTTACTGATTTACCATTATAAAGTGTTTAACCCGATTCGTCAATCACTTTCTGAATTCCGTCCAGATAGGGAACCAGGTAGCCGCCGTGGGGCGCAAGCACATACGACAGGTCAAGCTCGTCATGGCGGAAGCTCTTCCGTCCGCCTGCCTCGGCCCGATCCCAGAATTCCTTCATTTTTTTATACGGAAGAAAATAGAGTTCATTTCGCTTTGCAAAAAGAATGATCAGGAAGGACACGCCGTCCTGACGCTCGAAATCGCCCATAAATTCCACCTGATGGGCATGAATATTCTGGAGCGGAAACGTGTCCGTATCGCATTCCTTGGCGTCGAAGCACACGGGAATGCCCTGTACAGCTCCGATATAGTCCACGGTACTTTTCTGGTCAAAATAAGCCAGGGTAATGTGCCGGTGCTCTTTATCAATCTTAATGGGGGTAATGGGGGTCGGCACCTTCTGAATCAGTGCCAGTCCCTGTTCCCGGTATTTTTCATTGGTCCGGTTGATCAAATCCTCCAGGGTAGAACCCCGGAGCCCTCTGGAATTCCAGGTCGCCATAGTCAGGTCCTCTTTATCTGAAAATTTTTACGCGAATAAAATCAAATATCATTATAAATCGGAAGTCATGATAAAACAACCTCTGATTTCGGAAAAGCAAAGCCCGGGGATGCAAAAAGCCAGCTCCCAAGGAGCTGACTTTCCGTATTAATATTTAATCCTCTTCCAGCACCCGATGGATATGAAGTGCCAGATACATTTTTTCCTGGCTGGACAGCTTCTGGCGAAACTGCTCATATACATAGATCTGTATCTTCTCCACACAGGCAAATTCCTTTTGACAGATGGAATGAATCTGCTCATAGAGAATACTGTTCTTCTCATCCGGCAGCTGATTGCGGCTCACCAGACGCTGGGCGAACAGGCGCACATGGGTTACATACCTGGAATACGAAGTGCTGTCCTCGTTGTAAGTAATCCCAAAGGCATATTTTACAATATCCAGCACCGCGTCCAGCGTCCGGGAAATCAGCAGGTTCTGACTGTTGTAGGGGTGGTTGAACTGGGCGTTGATGAAATGAAAGGCGATATTGCCCGCCTCATCCACCGGAATCTCCAGATCCAGACGCTCCCGCATGAGTTTCACCGCATATTCCCCCACCTGAAACTCCTGAGGATTGAATTTTTTCATTTCCAGCGTGTAAAAGTTCTGCAGAACAATGCCTTCCCGTACCCGTCTGGCCGCAAAGGACAGATGATCCGTCAGGGACAGATAGATACGATCCATCAGCTTCATATCGAACTGTTCAATGGCATAATCAATCACCGCCTTGGCCAGCTCAAAGAAGACGCTGTCTGTCTCTGCCGCCAGACGGATGATGTTCCGGGAGACCTCCTTGTCCTTGAGAACAAAGACCTTTTCAATCTCACTTTCCTGAAACTCATATCCTATGGACTTGTGAAAGCCGATTCCCTTTCCCATGAGAATAGACTCCTGGCCCGCGTTGTCCAGCGCAAGCACCAGTGAATTGTTCAACACCTTAATGACACGCATGGTATTACAAACTCTCCCCGTTTGTCTTAATTACATTCTGATACCAGTAAAAGCTGTCTTTCTTAATTCTTCCCAGATCCTTCAGATTGAAGTCGTCGCGGTTGATATAGATAAAGCCGTAGCGCTTCCGGAAGCCCTGATGGGAACTTAAAAGATCCATCACAGACCAGGGGCAGTAACCCATCATTTCCACACCATCGTCGATGGCGTCGGAAATAGCCTGGATATGGCCGCGCAGATAGTCGATCCGGTAATCGTCATGCACGCGTCCGTCCTCGGTCAGCTCGTCCGCCATACCGAGACCGTTCTCGGTGATAATCAGCGGCAGATGGTATCTGCGATAGTACTCATTCAGTACAATCCGAAGACCCATGGGATCAATCTGGGCACCGTATTCGCTGGCTTTCAAATTCTCGTTTTTCTCGTCCCGGCAGTAGCCGTACTGGTCAAAGTCTACCTCATTGCCGCGGAAGACTCTGGATCCAACCGGATGTTCCTCGTCTGCGGGCAGATAGCTTGCACAGAGGGTACGGTAGTAGTTCAGAGCAATGTAGTCTATTTTCGCAGACTTCAGAATGGCTGCGTCGCCCTCTTCCATCTTCGGAACGATATTGCGCTCCTTCAGATAACGCATATAGTAACCCGGATACTCGCCGTTGATGTGCATTTCCAGGCAGTAATTTGTCTTGAACCAGTCGTTCATCTTCGCGGCCCATACATCCTCCGGCTTATTGGTCAGCGGATAGGTGCAGGTGGAGGATACGGCCGGAGCGGCCTTTCCGCCCTCAACCAGCTCATGGCAGGCATTGACCGCCAGCGCATGACCCAGGAACATATGGTAATCCATCTGGGCACGCATGCGGTCTGCTTCCCATTCGTCCTCAGTGTAGATATTCATACGGTTGTTGACACGGATCATCAGGTTCTGCTCGTTGATCATCTGCCAGTATTTTACCCGGTCTCCGAAAGCCTTATAGCAGACCCGCGCATAACGCTCAAAAGCGAAGGCACAGTCTCTGCACTCCCAGCCATTGTACTTCTCTACCAGAGCGTAGGGCAGATCGAAATGGTATAAGGTTACGAGGGGCTGGATGCCCTGCTTGAGCAGATAGTTGATCACATTATTATAGAAGTCGATGCCCTTCTGGTTGACCTCGCCGTCTCCGTCCGGAATGATGCGGGCCCAGGAAAGGGAGAAACGGTATGCCTTCATACCCATCTCTTTCATCAGGTCAATATCTTCTTTCCAGTGATGATAGAAGTCACTGGCCACCTTGCTGTCCGCCTGCTTGTCGGAACGCTTGAAGGAATTGTAATCGGCCACGGTCATGCCCTTGCCGTCCTCATCCCAGCCGCCTTCGATCTGAAATGCGGAAGAAGATGCGCCCCAGAGGAAATTTTCAGGAAAATTTGTCATGATAAGGTTCTCCTTTAAAAGTTGTAAAAGCCAGGCGGAAGTGTACTGACTTCCGCCCGGCGGATGTTTTTGTTACAGATTCAAACAATTACTTTACAGCTTTGATAACAACCCTGGTAAGGTCAGCCTTCTCTGCCGGAACACCGGTGACCTCTGCGAAATCAGCCGTATTGGAAATGATAACGCTTACGGTAGTATCATAGCCTGCCGCTTTGATCTTGTCAATGTCAAAGGATACAATCGGGGTTCCTTTTTTAATTTTGTCTCCTTCGTTCACATGCTTTGTGAAGCCGTCGCCGTTCATGGCTACCGTGTCCATACCAATGTGAATCAGAAGCTCTGTGCCGTCTTCGAGCTTCAGGCCCATAGCGTGAAGGGTCGGATACAGAACAGATACGGTACAGTCAGCCGGTGCTACCACCTCTCCCTTGGTCGGAAGAACTGCGATTCCTTTGCCCAGTGCCTCGGAAGCAAATACCTCGTCCTGCACTTCATTTAACGGGTAAGCCTTTCCCTCTACCGGAGAAGCGATTTCTACGGTCTCGCCTGTGTGAACCGGTGCGGTCGGCATAGCCAGGTCAGACTCCAGTGCTGCTGCGCCTGCCGGAACTGCGTCCACATCTTCAAAGCCTACGATGTAAGTCAGGATAGCCGCGCCAAAGAATGCCACTGCGATACCCAGTAAGTAAGCTACGAACTGTCCCAGGCTTGTTCCCTCGCCATAGTAGGACATGATGGTCAGAATACCATTATTTGCGAAACCTGTGTTGACTGCGTGGCCGATACCCATGATACCACCGCCGAGAGCTCCGGCGATTACCGCGCATACCATCGGCTTCTTCAGACGAAGGTTACAGCCGTAGATAGCCGGCTCAGTAATACCTACCAGCCATGCGGACAGGGATGCGGAAGCTGCTACCTGCTTTAAATCCTGGCTCTTGGTCTTCAGCATAACGCCAAGTGCTGCGCCTGCCTGAGAGAAGTTTGCGGAACCAGCGAAGCACATCAGGGTGTTGGTTCCTGTCAGGGCTACGTCATTAAGACCAATCGGAAGCAGTGCTCTGTGCGCGCCGAAGATAACGCATACGCCCCACAGACCGCCGACGATGATACCGCCCAGTACCGGACTGAAGCCGTACAGCGCATTGTAAAGGAACTGAATAATATAACCAACATAGATACCAACCGGTCCTACAACAGTCAGCATAACCGGAACCATGATAATCAGGGACAGACCCGGTACCAGGATGAGCTGCAGAATCTCCGGAATGACCTTCTTTAAGAATTTCTCCAGGAAATACAGTACAATCACGCCCAGAAGAATCGGGATAACGGACTCAGTGTAAGCAAATACCTTAGAGGACTCTCCTACGGTAAACGCCATCTTGATAACCGGAAGTCCGAAGATGGTGGACTTGGTAGCTACGTCCTGAACCAGTGCGTCAATGGTGGGATGGCAGATAAAGCCGCCCAGCATCATAGCTACAACAGTGCTGCACTTCAATGCCTTGGATGCGGTGTAAGCAAGGAAAATCGGCATGAAGTAGAAAATAACATTGGAAGCGGTGTTCATGATGATGTAGGTGCTGTTGGCTGTATCAAAGCCCGGCACCTTGGCAAATGCTGCCAGAAGACCCTTGATCAGACCTGCTGCCGCAATAGCCGGTACCAGCGGTGTGAAGATCTCGGTGATCTTCTGCAGAATCAGGTTGCCCAGAGGCTGCTTCTGATCCGGAACCTGCTCGTCTACGGAACCGCCTGCAACGGCGTCTCCGAGGATAGCTACGGTTGCGTCATAAATCTTTGTGACCTTTGCGCCGCATACCACCTGGAACTGTCCGCCGGAAACGACGACAGAGATAACGCCCTCCAGATGCTCTACCACGTCTTTCTTTGCAAGGCTCTCATCCTTCAGGATAAAGCGCAGACGGGTGAAACAGTGTGTCACCTGTTTTACATTGGCTTTGCCGCCCACATTGTCAAGAATGTCCTGGGCAATTTTGTTGTAATCCATGGTTTTCTCTCCTTTGTATTGTAAATGTGTAAAATATAAGGTTCTTATATCCGGCCAGAATATATGGTATCGAAAGACCTGGTACGTATCAGAAAATTTCACACAAAAAAAGACCCAGTGAAATGAATTTCCAATAGAAAACGCAGATACTAATACAGCTTATCCGCACTTTTCTATCCTCTTCATTTTCACCCGATCTTGCCTGCCTAACCAGTAACACGTCGTATGTGAAACCACGATGTAATTGTCTCTCAATCTGATAATACTTTAGCACAGGATTTTTTACTTTGCAAGTGTTTCTTAAATTTTTGTGAATACTATATGAATTTTTCGAAAAGGTTTTGTGTAGAATAACGAAAAACCGTGGCTTTTACATCAGCCACGGTTCAAAACGTTCATAAATTCTTTGGGAAGCGGCGCAATATACTGCTGCCCCGAAAGATTCGAAAGAGCTCCGGTGAGCTCCGGAAGCTCCAGCCGATAGGCATGGAGAAGCTGGTATTTCAGACCGAAGTTTTTCCGGAATTCCGCGTTTATCTTCGGACTGCCGTATTTGGTATCCCCGATAAGCGGATGGCCGATGCTGGCCAGGTGCGCGCGGATCTGATGGGATCGGCCTGTAATCAGGTTGATTTCCAGATAGGTATAAGGATTTCCGTTGTAAGTCAGCTGTTTTAACGGCATATACTCGGTACAGATAGGCAAAGCGTCCTTTCTCTCCTGCTTAAAAATCTGTACCTGATTGGTCTTTTCATTTTTCTGAAGCCAGCCCTCGATGTGCTGTTTATCCATGACAGAGCCTGCAGCTATGGTGCGGTAGTATTTGTGCAGGCTGCGGATACGGAACAGCTCGTTCAGCTCCTGAAGGCCACGGAGACTCTTGCCTGCGGCTACCAGACCGCTGGTGTTGCGATCGAGACGGTTGCAGATGCCGGGACGGAAGCTGCGTAAGCTTTCTGCTGTGGCTTCGCCGGTTTCCAGAAGATGCTCCGTCAGGTATTCCACCAGGGAGATATCCGAGGGCTTCGCTTTCTGTGACAGGAGACCTGCCGGTTTATTAAAGAAAATGACATTTTTGTCCTCGTAGATGATTTCCGGTCGGAGCCTTAATGGGAGCTTTTTCTTTGACTTGGCTCCTGCTGCCATGGTCTCCTTTTTCCCACTTTGTCTGGTTTCGGTTCCCATTTCCCCCATCATACTGGAAAAGCCGTCTATGGTCTCGTCCGCCAGGAACAGCTTGATCTCGTCTCCTGCTTTCAGGCGCTCTTTTCCTTCCGCCTTTTTCCCATTCAGGGTGATATTCTTTTTGCGCAGCATTTTGTAAAAAAAGCTGGCCGGGGCCTTGTCCATATATTTTCCCAGCAATTTGTCCAGCCGCTGTCCGGCTTCGTTTTCGCCTACGGTCAGAAGACGCATGGTTTCTCTCCTTTACATCCTATAAGTGAAAATACAGCAGGCCATTGATATTTAGAAAGCCTGCTGCATTATCGTTTTGCTCATTTTTACAGGGACAGTGCCAGAATTACCCCCCGGATCAGCTGCTCCCGGTTCAGGGACGGATAGCGCTCATCCGGCGTAAACGGGATCTCCTCCGGTTCCTTTTTCGCCAGGGCGTCCACCCGATCCAGATAGGCCTTCAGATCCGCAAACACATGCACATGGACACCGGAGATCCCATTCTCCTTCAGGATCTTGGTGACATGCGCCTCCACCGGTTTTAAGTCCGTATTTTTCAGTGTGGTGTAGCCTGCAATCTCATTTCCGCGGATCACCAGGCTATGGACAGGATAATTCTTTTCATAGGTGGTCAGAACCAGCTCATAAGCGTGCTCCATAGCGCCGGTGTGTCGCTCCAGCTCCTCGTAGAGATCCTGAGGGATGGAACGGCGTCTGCAGAACACGATCACGTTGACCAGCTCCTTGCAGGCCGGAAGACAGCCTACAACCGCCACCACTGTGAACAGATTCAGGCGTGTCCCGGACGTCACATAGCCGACGGTAAAGATGACGGCGGGCAGCAGGAAAAAGATAAAGGTCTTAATAATCTGCGCTTTTTTATGGGCGTCCGTATAGCCGTGGTCGCCTTTCTGGGGTACATTTCGCATAAATAGGTTCTCCTTGTAATTCCTTTATAGGATGACTTTGTTTATTTTAATGCTTTGATGTTCTCTTCTGTCAGATCTACCATGGGGACCTCGATCTGGCCTGCGTCTCCGATGCAGAAATCCAGCCAGTCTTTCAGAACGGTTTCGTCAATCTCCGTCTCCGCCCCGCCTGCCAGAGTCTGATAATAGATGTCCGGCTTATCCTGCTGACAGACAGAGCCCAGAAACTCATACGTATTCACTTCCTCGTCATAAATGAAGAGCGTAAAGGGCTGGAAATCACTGTCCTCTACGGTACTTGGATCGTGGCTCCAGTCCGCACGCACTACACCATTGTCATAGAACGTCGCAGCCGGGAAGCCGGTAAATTCCTCATGCACCGCGTCCAGCGCTTCCACAAAATCATAGATCAGGAACATCTGTCCGTCCGCGGACGCTGTCGTATAAGCGATCAGCAGCTCGTCGCGGCCATCGCCGTCGATATCGTAGACGCCGTATTTATTTTCCGAAAGATCCAAGCCGTTATAATCCAGTTCTAAACCATTGGGGAACTGCTGATTATAATAAATATCATCCAGCACAGAACGGTAAGCGCTCTTTGCGGCGTCAGACAGGGTACCTGCGCCTGCCAGGATAGCGTCTTTCGTTCCATCGGTCTTTAAAGCTTCTTTTTCCTGATCTTCGGTTTCTTTGTTCTCCGCCTCGGCTTCCCTGGCGGTATCCGTTTTATCTGTGGTACCTTTACAGCCTGCCGCCAGCACCGAAACGCCCAGCAGCACAGCCAGCCAGTATTTTTTCATGATAAACTCTCCTTTTTCTGTCAAACCATTTCTGTCAAGGGGCTTCTCACCCGCATTTCATTATACGCAGATCTCCTGCATACTTCAAGCATTCTTTTTTGTGAGAAAGACAAAATTTCGCGGCTCAATGCCGGGCTTACCTGTATCCAGCAATCCATTATGAATCTGGGTATTCTGGCGGTCCAGGGGCTGGTCAACAGCTTCGGACCCGTCGTGATGGCTTCCTTCGCTCTGTCCGCGATTCCTGCCTTTGGAGTGGTCGGCATCTGGTGGTCAGTACCGATTGGATGGTTTCTGGCGGACGCGGTCGGCGTGGTGTATTATGGGATAAAGAAAAAAACTTTTTTATTTTCTTGCAATGATATACCAGGTTTTGCTGAAATTTCCTTCATTTTCCAGGAAATGATTGGCACATTTTTCCACCCGGAAACCGTTCTTTCGAAGCAGTTCACAGACGGCTTTCTCGTCGTGGACAATTTCTTTGATATTCTCCTCGAACTGCTTTACGCCATTTTCATAAACGGTGGTTTTCAGGTTGATGCGGCCATCCGGATCGTGGGTCACCATAAACTGGGCCTTGACCGTCTCGCTGAAATCCAGATCGATGGGTTCCGCCATCGGCACTTCTTTTTCATTCAGGATATCGAAAATGAAATAGCCGCCCTCTGCCAAATATGCAGATACATTCGCGAATATCCGATCCATATCTTCCAAGCGCATGATATGATTCAGCGCATCGCCGGTGCAGGTCACCAGATCAAACTTTTCATCCGGTCGATAGGTAATCATATCTGCCACCTCATAGGAAATCTCCGGATTTCGCTGCTTCGCGATCTCGATCATACCCTCCGAAAAATCCATTCCACTGGCCTCGATACCATCTCCCGCCAGAATCTCGCAGAGCACGCCCGTGCCGCAGGCCAGATCCAGGCTTTTGCGGACAGTTATCTGATACTGGTGAAGCCAGGTAAGCAGCTGTTCGCCGAAGGCCTCGGGAAAATAGTTCCAACCGAACTGATTGTATACTTTACAGAATGCGTCACTGTACATAAACGTTCCTCCGTATCACTTATTTACACGGCGTTCCGCACCCATTGTCAAGAAATTTCAGCCAATCCAGTGCTTTTCCGTCCAGCACGCACTCCTCCAGCGTATCGCCGTCATAGGTAAGCTTTAATGAGAAAAATGGCGCCTCCTGAGCCAGCAGCTTAAAGAAAACTTTATCCCCCACCCAGAGCTCCAGGTCATCGATTTTATCCTTCGGGATCCATTCCAGTACGCCTTCCCGACAATTGTAGTCCAGCTCGCCGTCCCAGCCGGTGGCAGTGTAAAGACACATATACTGGGTCTCGACGCCCTTCAGGGCGAAGGTGACAATGCCGCGAAAGCGGTAATCGGTCAGGGTCAGGCCGGTTTCCTCGAAGGTCTCGCGAAGAAGGCAGTCCTCGGGGCTCTCGTAGGCCTCCGCATGTCCTCCTACACCGATCCATTTGTCCTGGTTTACGTCGTTTTTCTTCTTAATTCGGTGCATCATCAGGAATTTGTCGTCCTGCTCCAGATAACACAGTGTCGTCAAGGTTCCGACTGTACTTTTTTCCATAATAAAACTCCCCTATCCATTTTTAATATGTTATTTTCCCGTTTCAGAAAGAAAACAGCATCGCTGACAGCCGCGTCATCAGGCTCTGGGGCAGTACGCCGGACGCCGCGCGGACCAGCTTCATACTGCCGCCGGAGATGGATACGGCCTTGCCCTTTTCGGCGTCAAATAGGGCCTTCCGTACTACACGCTCGGGCTTTATCAGGAACAGGCGCTTGACCGGGTTCAGCTTAATGCCGCCGGTGGCGAAGAAATCCGTTTTCACCGGGCCCGGACACACGGCGGTCACGGAGATCTGGCGGCTGCGCAGCTCTTCCTTCATCGCTCTCGACAAAGACAGCACGTAGGCCTTGCTGGCCGCGTAGGCCGCGAATCCCGGCTGAGGCAGAAAGGCCGAGCCGGAATCCATCTGAAGGATTCGGCTGCCCTTCCGGAAATAGGGCAGGCAGGTCATGGTAACGGCTGTCAGCGCGCGGCAGTTGACATCGATCATATTTAAGATCTGATCCACATCCTGGGTTTCCAGCTTTCCGGCATGTCCCAGGCCTGCGGAATTCACCAGAATCCGGAGCACAGGCTTTTCTTTTTTTAGCAAAGCCGCAAGCTCCGCACAGGCGTCCTTTTCCGCCAGATCCATGGGCAGGGTCCGAATCGTCGTTTTATCCTTCAGCTCCTCCTGCAGTGTAAGCAATGCCTGCTCCCGTCTCGCGATCACCCAGATTTCCGATATGGAGCGGTAGCTTTCCGCTATCTGACGGACGAATTCCCGGCCCATGCCGGAGGACGCTCCTGTTACGATTGCGATGGATGCTCTCTTTTTTTCCATCCTTTCCACCTCCCGGTTTTATCCAAGCAGATATTTGTAAATGGCTTCCGCGCAGCCGTCGTGATCACAGTCCGCCACGGTGGCATCCGAAATTGCTTTCACCGAATCCAAGGCATTTCCCATGGCTACGGCAAGTCCTGCGGCCCGTAGGACACTTAAATCATTGTCTGCGTCTCCCACGGCGATGCTGGCGCTCACCGGAATGCCGAGGGCTTCGCAGAGCTTCGTAAGGCCCATGCCCTTATCGACGCCTGTGGCAGTCAGCTCCAGGGACGAGCTCTCCGCATCTACCATTTCCACCGGAAGCGCCAGAGCCTGAATCCGCTCTTTGGTCCGCGTCCTGGATTCCATACTCTGATGATACAAATTGATTTTCTCCACCGGAAATGGATTGGCCATGTAGAAGCCATACAGATCGTCATGGGGCTCCACAACCCGGGCATGCAGCTCCTTGTAGACGCCCATGCCGTAGCGATCGATGTGGGCCAGCTGGTTGGTCTGTTCGATGGATTTCTCATCCAGGATGTGCAGCATGGCTTCTTCCTTCCGAGCGAGGCGGAAGATTTCCTTGACCACAGGGATATCTATGGTGTTGGAATAAATCACCCGCTGCTCCCGAAAATCGTAAACCATAGCTCCGCTGGTGCAGTTCACATAGCGGAGACCCGGGATCAGTTTCCGGAATTCTGTCAGCTCCGGGCGGCAGCGGCCGGTGGAAAGCACAACTTCTTTGCCTTCTGCCAGTGCTTTTTCGATGGCTTCTCTGCATCCGGGGCTGATTTCTTTTTTGCTGTTTAATAAGGTGCCGTCCATATCCAGGGCGATCAGCTGATATTGACTCATAAATAGCTTCTCCTATTTCTTCTTGTGTACATTCCGGATCGTCTTCTTTTTCGCTCCAGCGTTCTTTCGAACGTTTGTTTCTGTTCGTTCCGTGCGTCCGCCTGCTCTGTTCCCGGAACTGTTTTTCCAGCTCTCTCTGCCGCTTTTTCTGTAACATGTCCTGCCACAGCCTTGGCGCCAAGCAGTCCGATCCATGCCATATCCGTAATGTTATAGGCGGTTCCCAGCATGGAAGAGATCATAATAGGCAGAGCAAG
>ERZ827088.2073-NODE-2073-length-22138-cov-3.717158_pt1 | contig 22138 bp, 18 predicted proteins | sample MGYA00519922_ERZ827088 | MGnify/ENA primary metagenome ERZ827088 (study PRJEB31778, sample SAMEA3449254) | human gut metagenome | biome: human gut; feature: human-associated habitat; material: faeces | place: United Kingdom | collected 2010/2012 ...
AATAGCTGAATTTCTTGATTTTGCTATTCAAGCCAAGTTTGCTTATGTCAACAAGAAGAAGGGATGATCGCCATGCGGGATCATCCCTTCTTTAATGGGTGAAAGCAATAGGCAGTTTGCCGACGCGGGCGGCCTTACATCTGCGCGGCGATATCGACAATCTCCATCGAGCGGCGGATGAACTCGGTCATCTGTTCGGCTTCCAGCGGCTGGCGGCTTAGCTCGGCGAGGTCATAGAGCTGGCGGGCCAGCAGCACGCTGCGCTCGTCTTTCTCACGGGCGGCCAGTTTTTCGATGGTCTTGCTGCGGCTGTTGAGCACGACGCTGTATTTGGCCGGCATCGTAAATTCGCTGTGGCCGTAAATGCGGCCCATGTCGTTGAAGCGGCGGGTCTGCTCGTCCTCCACCAGCATCACCGGCACGCTGTCGTTGACCAGCGGCTTGACCTCGACGGTCAAATCCTTGTTGCCGCTCGCCTCGCGCATCAGCTCGGTCAGCTTTTCGCTGTCAAGCGTCGGGGCGTCCTCGGTGCTGGTCAGGCTGTCCAGCTCGGCGTCAACGCGGCAGTAGCGGAATTTGCTCTCCGGGTCGGCGCTGTATTCCATGTAGGAGACGAAGTTCACGTCGATGGGCTGATCGAGCACCGTCACGTCGATGCCGCGCTCGGTGAACAGACGAATCGCCGCATCCTGCCGCGCCGGGTCGGAGGTGTAGACCATCTTATCCGGCAGCTTTTCGCCGTTGCGCTCCTTGTATTCCGCCAGCGTCAGGAATTTGCCGTCCGTCGTCTTGAAGAGCAGGCAGTCCTTCATGCGCTCGGCGAATTTCTCGTCACGCATCACGCCGTACTTGATGAACGGATGGATGTCCGGCCAGAAGCCCTCGTAGGTTTCGCGCTCGGTCTTGAACATGCCGGTCAGGCGGTCGGCGACCTTCTTGGTGATATGGTTGGAGATGCGGCGCACATAGCCGTCGTTTTGCAGGAAGGAGCGGGAGACGTTCAGCGGGAAATCCGCGCAGTCGATCACGCCCTTGAGCAGCATCAGGAATTCCGGAATGACCTCTTTGATGTTGTCGGCGACGAACACCTGACCGGAATACAGCTTGATCTGGCCTTCGATGCCGCCGAACTGCTCCTTGATCTTCGGGAAATACAGAATACCCTTGAGCTTGAACGGATAATCCACGTTCAGGTGAATCCAGAACAGCGGATCTTCGTACTCGTGGAACACCTTGCGGTAGAACTGCTTATAATCCTCGTCCGTGCAATCCTGCGGCGCGCGGGCGTAGAGCGGCTGGGTGTCGTTGATGGGCTTCGGCGCTTCCTTCTCGGCCTCGGGCTTTTCCTCGGCGCCCTCGCCCGTCACCTTGGCCTCTTCCTCCTTGATTTCGTCAAGGTAGATCGGCACGGACATGAACGAGCAATAGCGGTCGAGCACCTCGCGCACGCGCCAGACCTCGAGGAACTCGCTCTCCGCCTCGCTGACGTGCAGGGTGATGGTCGTGCCGCGCGCGGTGCGCGTGCCCTCGGTCATGGTGAAGGCCATGCCGTCCTCGCTCTCCCAGCGAACCGGGGTCGCGCCCTCGCGGAAGGAGAGCGTGTCGATGGTCACCTTATCGGCGATCATAAACACGGAATAGAAGCCCAGACCGAAGTGGCCGATGATGCCGGAATTTTCCTTATCCTCGTTCTTGGCGTATTCCTCCATGAAGGATTTCGCGCCGGAGAACGCGACCTGATTGATGTTGGTCTTGACCTCGTCCTCGGTCATACCCACGCCGTCGTCGATGAAGCGGAGCTCGCGCGCGGCCTTGTCCACCTCCACGTGGATGGAGCAGCCCTGCGCGGCGGCGCTGTCCACCATGCGCAGCTTGGTGATCGCGTCGCAGCCGTTGGAAACGACCTCGCGGATGAAGATATCTTTATCGGAATACAGCCATTTTTTGATGATTGGCATGATATTTTGCGCGTCAATGGATACGTTGCCCTGAATCGGTTCCATAATTAAAAACCTCCTTATAAACGGGATAAACCCGCTCACGATTCGTTATGCAAGCGTATTGTATCGCTGTTTAAGAGGGATGTCAAGAGAAAATTAGCACTCAACACAAAAGAGTGCTGATTTTCTATTGACTTTTCCGTTCCGCCGCGTTACAATATTTATCAGTTACGAAACATACTTACTTAAAGGAGTGAACGAAAATGGCAAATACACATGGAAGTCTTTCCATTAACAGCGAAAATATTTTCCCGATTATCAAGAAGTGGCTCTATTCCGACCACGACATCTTCTTCCGCGAGCTGATTTCCAACGGCTGCGACGCGATTACGAAGCTTCATAAGCTTGCCCTGATTGGTGAATACAACTATCCGGAAGGCCACAAGGACAGCGTCCGCGTGATTGTGAACCCGGAAGAGAAAACTCTGAAATTCATCGATACCGGACTTGGTATGACCGCAGAAGAAGTCGAGGAATACATCAACCAGATCGCATTTTCCGGAGCGGCTGATTTCCTGGAGAAGTACAAGGATAAGGCCAATGACGACCAGATCATCGGTCATTTCGGACTGGGCTTCTACTCCGCATTCATGGTAGCAGACGAGGTTCACATCGACACCCTTTCCTATCAGGATGGCGCGAAAGCCGTTCACTGGGAATGCGATGGCGGTACCGAATACGATATGTCTGAGGGAACCCGTACTGAGATCGGTACCGAGATTACCCTGTTCCTGAACGAGGACTGTCTGGAGTTCGCCAACGAATACCGTGCCCGCGAGGTCATCAGCAAGTACTGCTCCTTCATGCCTGTAGAGATTTTCCTGGAGAAGGCAAATGCGGAACAGGAATACGAAACCATCGACGAGTCCGAGCTTCGTGACGACGACGTGGTGGTCGAGCATATTCATGAGGACGCCAAGACGGAGGAGATCGAAAAAGAGGACGGCACCAAGGAGACCAAAGAGGTATCCCCGGCCCGGGATCGGGTCAAGATCAACAAGCGTCCTGTTTCCTTAAGCGATATCCACCCGCTGTGGACCAAGCACCCCAATGAGTGCTCTGATGAGGAATACAAGGCCTTTTACCGCAAGGTGTTCCAGGATTATAAGGAGCCTCTGTTCTGGATTCACCTGAACATGGATTATCCCTTTAACCTGAAGGGTATCCTGTACTTCCCGAAGATCAATACGGAGTATGACTCCATCGAGGGAACCATCAAGCTGTACAACAACCAGGTATTTATCGCCGACAATATCAAGGAGGTCATTCCGGAATTCCTGATGCTCTTAAAGGGCGTCATCGACTGTCCGGATCTGCCGCTGAATGTATCCCGAAGCGCCCTGCAGAATGACGGCTTTGTAAAGAAGATTTCCGATTACATCTCCAAGAAGGTAGCAGACAAGCTGACCGGTATGTGCAAAACCGATCGGGAAACCTATGAGAAGTACTGGGACGACATCAGCCCGTTTATCAAATTCGGCTGCCTGAAGGATGAGAAGTTCTGTGACAAGATGAGCGATTATATCCTGTTCAAGGATCTGGACGGCAAGTATCAGACTCTGAAGGATCTGGTTCCGGAGGAGGAGGCCGCCGATGTGGACGTGGTAGAAAACCCGGACGACAAGCAGGAGGATACCGAGGAGAAGGAGCCGGAAAAGACGACCATCTTCTACGTAACCGACGAGGTACAGCAGAGCCAGTATATCAATCTCTTCCGCGAGGAAGGCAAGAACGCTGTCATCCTGAAGCACAATATCGACGCTCCCTTCATTTCCCATCTGGAAATGAAGAATGACAAGATCAAGTTCCAGCGGATCGACGCAGATCTGACCGAGGACTTCGTGGAAGCCACCGACGAGGCAGAGCTGAAGGAGACCACCGATTCCCTGACTGAAATCTTCCGGAAGGCTCTGGGCAATGACAAGCTGGACGTGAAAGTAGAGAAGATGAAGAACGAGAATATCTCCTCCATGATTACCCTCTCCGAGGAAAGCCGCAGAATGCAGGATATGATGAAGATGTACAGCATGAACGGTATGGATATGGGCATGTTCGGCGGCGGAGAGACCCTGGTTCTGAACGCGAACAACAAGCTGGTTCAGTACATCCTCGCGCACAAGGACGGCGAAAACGTCAACCTGTTCTGCGAGCAGCTCTACGACCTGGCCATGATCAGCCACCAGCCGCTGGCTCCGGAGAAGATGACGAAGTTTATCAGCAGAAGTAATGAGATTATGATGTTGCTGGCGAAATAAATTACTAATTCACTTACAAAAGAGAGACAACAGATGAATGTTCTGTTGCCTCTCTTTTTCAACTCTGACAAAATAATTTCTTTATTCAGCATATTAGTAACTATCCAGTCCTTGACTTTTTTTCTATATCCAAATATAATTGTATTATAAACCAATATATTTATATTTGAAAGGAGTGTTTTTATGGCTACAAGTGTAATGCAAGTGCGTGTTGATAATGAACTGCGTACCCAGGCTACCGCTGTCTACGAGGAGCTAGGCATCGACCTTCCCACTGCCATCCGCATGTTTTTAAAACGTTCTGTTGCTGTGAACGGCGTTCCATTTTCCATGACGCTGCCCAGACAGGACTACAACGCCGAGCGGGCAATTCGCGCCATGCAAAGCCTGAGTGAAGCTGCACAGCAAAATGACACATCCGATATGACATTGGACGAGATCAATGCTGAAATTGCCGCATCCAGAGCCACCCGGGCAGCAAGAACTGTTCAGAATGGAGTGTAACTATGAAATACTATGCTGTCCTTGACACAAATGTGGTTGTTTCCGCTTTATTTAATTTTTCCTCCGTTCCCGGTATGATTCTGCAGGAAGCGCTCGCAGGCCGTGTGATTCCTTTGTTGCATGAAGATATTCTGGACGAATACAAAGAAGTTCTACATCGTCCTAAATTTAAATTTGATCGACATAATATCGAACTCATATTGACAGGCTTAATTAAACGGAGCATCTTTTTGGATGCAGCTACCACTCAGGAGTCCATTCCTGACCCCGATGACGCAATTTTTTATGAAGTCGTTATGGAAGCAAGGAAAAACGCTGACGCTTATCTTGTAACCGGCAATACTAAGCATTTCCCAGTTAAGCCTTATGTGGTGACTCCAAAAGAAATGTTGGATATTCTGAATGAAAATGAGACTTAAAGCTATGATACTTTCCAAAAGAGAGACAACAGATATGATCTGCTGCCTCTCTTTTTCAGTTCTGGCAAATGTTATAGCTCTTCGCCATTCGTCTCAATAACTCTCTGATACCAGTAGAAGGAATCCTTTTTCCTGCGCTTACCACTTCCCTGCCCCAAATCGTCCAGGTCTACGTGAATATAGCCATAGCGCTTGCTCATCTCCGCGCTGGAGCTGGACACCAGATCGATGGGACCCCAGCTCAAGTAAGCGAGAATTTCCACTCCATCCTTTACGCACTCTTTCAGCTGCGCAATATGCTTACGCAGATAATCGATGCGGTAATCGTCGTGGATACTGCCATCCTCTTCTACCTTATCCAACGCGCCAAAACCATTCTCCGCAATCATCAACGGCTTTTCATAACGATCCCAATACTGGGACAGACAGTTGTAGAAGCCCAGTGGATCCGCTCTCCACTCCCATGGCGTCGGATCCAGATACGGGTTCTGGCAGGTATCAAAGGGCTTCATGGTATTTTTCTCTGCGTCTACGATACCGCTGTAGTAATAGGAAATAGCCAGGAACTCCATCGTATTCTTTTTTAACAGTTCCTCATCTCCGTCTTCCATCCGGATGCAGATATCATGATCCTTGAAATAACGAAGCGCGAATACCGGATACTCGCCTCTCAGCTGCACATCGGTGAAGAAATACTGCATACGGTTTTTCTTCATTGTCATGACCACATCGGCAGGCTTGCAGCTCGCCGGATATGCCGTGCCATCAGCAACCATGGTTCCCATTAGCGTCCGGATCAATCTCTTTTGCCAGCGCCACCACCTTCGCACCGGCAATAAACTGATTATGTACCGCCTGATACATTAATTCTTCCATCTTTTCCGGCGCCGCCTGATCATCGTAGATTCCCAGGCTTCCGAACTGCACTGTGGGCACCAGGTTTACCTGATTGCATACAATCCAGTATTTTACTTTTCCCTTGTACCTTTTTAATAACACCTCTGCGTAGCGCACAAAGAAATCAATCATTTTCCGGTTCGCAAAACCGCCATATTCTGTCACCAGATGCAACGGAATATCGTAGTGCGACATGGTGATAATCGGCTCCATGCCGTCTTTCTTGATCTCGTCAATCAGACGATCGTAAAACTCCAACCCCTTTTCATTCGGTGTCTCTTCATCGCCGTTCGGGAAGATCCGGGACCAGGAAATACTGGTGCGGAACGCGCGGAAGCCCATTTCCTTCATCAGTGCCAGATCTTCTTTATAGGTATGGTAAAAATCAATGCCGTGGCGTTTCGGAAAATAGCTTTCTTTATCCTCCATCGCTGCCTTAATAGCCGCCAGCGTTCCTCCGCCTTCTTTTTTGATGTGCGCCCGATCCAGGTGCTTGTCAAAGGCATGGATATCGGATGTGGACAGCCCTCTGCCATCCACATCATACGCGCCCTCTATCTGGCAGGCCGCCACAGCGCCGCCCCACATAAAATTCTCCGGAAATCCGGTCGGTACTTTTTTCATTACTTCTCCTCCTGCTTTCTCAATCCAACTCCGTTCCCCTGGACTGAATCACTTTCTGATACCAATAAAAGGAATCCTTGCGCAGACGGGCGCATTCCTTCGGATCGTCGTCTGTACGGTCCACATAGATAAAACCGTAGCGTTTTTTGACTCCGTTGCTGGTGGATAACAGATCCACTGCGGACCACGGACAATACGCCAGTACCTCCACGCCATAATCCATGGCTCTTTTCATGGCCTTGATATGATCCCGCAGATACGCAATCCGATATTTATCGTGGATATGTCCGTCCTCAGTCAGCGTATCATAAGCGCCCAGACCATTTTCCGTAATCATCAGGGGCTTATTGTAGCGCGTATAAATATCCCGGAAGATATATTCCAGACCAGTCGGATCGATGGCCCAATCCCAGTCCGTCGTATCCAGATTCGGATTTTTACACATCTCATAGAAACCGGGGTGGGTTTCAAAGCCGTTCATATCGCCCTTTTTACCGGACCAGTTCACGCCGCTGTAACGAATCTCTTTTCCTTCTTCCATCGGACACGCCTTCGCGCATTCGCTGGCATAATAATTCAGTGCCAGGAAATCGGAATAGCCTTCTTTAATCAGCTCCATGTCGCCTTCTTCAATCACTGGTGCCAGTCCATGCTCCTCCAGATAAATCATCGCGGATTTTGTATACATGCCCTTGAAATAGATATCCAGATAATAGGCGTTGCGCAGGTCGTGGGCGTTCTGGGCCGCCATCACATCCTCCGGCTTCGACGTCAACGGATACACCGGCGCGTAGCCAAGGGCCGCGCCCACCAGTCCGCCCGGTACCAGCTCGTGAACCAGCTTGCAGGCAATGGCGTGGGCCAGATTCATATGATGGTTGATCTGGTAACGCAGCTGATTATTTCCCCGCAGTTCTTCCGGAATATAGCACTTCTGTGTCCAGAACTGTACAATGATGCTCTGTTCGTTGATTGTGGTCCAGTATTTGACCTTATCCTTAAATTCATTGATAATATAGCGGGCATAATACGCGAAGTCATCCACCACTTGACGGCTCAGCCATCCGTTATACTTTTCCACCAGCGCCCAGGGCAAATCATAATGGTAAAGCGTCACGATAGGCTCGATCCCGTTTGCCCGCAGTTCGTCGATCAGATTACGATAGTATTGGATACCGGCCTCATTGACCTCGCCGACACCGTCCGGGAATACCCGGGACCAGGCGATGGAAAAGCGGTAGGCCGTAAATCCCATCTCTTTCATCAGCGCCACATCTTCTTTGTAGTGATGATACTGATCGCTGGCAATATCCGCCGTGGCAAATCCACGCTTTTCATAATTCTCTTTATTGATCACGTCCTGCTGACTGGCCTTCTTGCCGTCTTCATAGGCGGCGCCCTCTACCTGATAGGCGCTGGTAGCGGCACCCCACAAAAAATTATCGGGAAATGCTTTGTTCATACTCTCTCCTCTTTGTCTCACTTTGTTTTTTCTTCTATAATCTTCAGAATATCGACCATTTCCTTCGCCATACGCAGCTCGGAGTGAATGGTCATCAGCGTATCTTGCGCATGAGCAAACAGAAGAGAAAACTCATAACTCTCGCCGCTCGCTTCATTCTGGATGATTTCTGTCTGCGCCTTGTGCGCCAATACGAATGCCTTTTCCGCTTCCTCCATCAAAGCTTCCGCTTTCTCAAAGTCAAATCGTTTTGCTTCCTGCAGGCCCTCTGTCACCTTGACTCTGGCGTCTCCCGCATGCAAAATAATCTGCATCGCCACGGATATTAATTCATTTTCTTCTGCAAATTCGCCCATTGCAATTCCTCCTATGTCATATAACGGCTACGCTTCTGCGACAGCCTCTTCTTCCAGCTTCTGCTTCTCATATGCCTTAAAGAACGGATACCAGATCGCCAGGTAAATCACGAACAGGATCGCCCACCACAGCAGCGCGCGGATATCCTCCGTAACCATCACACTGCAAATCGGAGCCGGAATCTGTCCCACCTGAATCATCTTGGACGGGATGTTCAGCAGACCGGTACTCATCAGAATCCATACGTACACCGGTCCCACAACGGAATTGATCCAGGCCGGAAGCATCAACAACGGATTAAACACAACCGAAGCGCCGTACATCACCGGCTCATTGATATTAAAGATGGACGGAGCGATAAAGATACGTCCCAGTGTCTTTAACTGCTTGGATTTGGAAAAGCACATTAAAACATTCAGTCCCAGTGTAGCGCACATGCCGCCCATGGTAACAAAGGCCAGTGTAAAGGTGGATTCGCTTGTCACGATGTTGGTCGCAATGCCTCCTGCGGCAACCGCATCAATGTTCGCCTGAATACCAGCCATGAAAATCGGCGTTGTAACCGCTCCGAACATCCAGCTGGAGATACCCATGGTATAGAAGAACGCCGGAAGCAGGCAGCACAGAATAAAGCCCGGAAGCGTCTGTCCGATGTTCGCGATGGGCATGAATACAGAAATAATCGCATTATATAAATTGATATGCAGAACATGAACCAGAATCATCGCAATTCCCAGGGAAACCACGTTCGGCACGATGGTATTGATCCAGGCTGTTACGAAATCCGGAATGCTGCTGTCCTGTAAAAAACGGAGTTTTCCCCAGTTATGGAAGATCACTGCCACATACAGACCGACTACCATACCAACGGCGATTCCCGAAGGTCCCAGGTTCGAAAGCAGTGCGGAAATGCTGTCCGCGCTTTCTCCCACCGGCATTGCGACCATCAGCAGGATTCCGATGGAAGTGATTCCCGCATTGATGACATAAGCCGGATGATTCAGTTTCTCCATGCACTGATTTGCCATCATAAATGCGACGATCAGGGTAATGACGCCGAAACTGTAATTCAGAATCGGTGATAAATCCGGAAGCGCCGGTATAAACGATACAAATACGTTATAGAAATAAATCAGGGATCCGGTTAAGATAAACGGAATAATCTTCTGCATACAGCTTGAGATGGCCGACGGCCAGGGTTTGCTGAAAAGTTTGTTCATGGTTGGCGCGAAGGATTCCGACAGCCATTTCATAATATTTTTCATTTGTAAAATGTCCCCCTTTTTCAGTAGTCATTCAGTAGTCTCTTTCTGCTTTATCTTGCACATTTTCTCCTGATAGGGTATAATAGGCAGAAAGAAGTCTTACGCAATTTTTGATTTCTTTTAAGGGCTAAGATGGCGGTCTTAGCTCTTACTTTTGTTTTGCCAGTTCCATAGCAATCTCCAGAATCCGCGCGCCGTCCAACGCTCCATACACATCCTGGGGTATCACGGCTACAGCCACCCCATACGGCTTCGCCAGATCCTGAAACTTGTCCAGATCCACTGCGTAGTGCGGTCCCAGAAGCAGGACATCAATGGAGGATAAATATTCCGCTACTTCCGATTGACTTCTCGCCTCTATGCTGACTGCCAGCTTCTGCTTCTTTGCGACCTTCCGCGCGTTGCTTGCCAGAAATCCGCTGGACATTCCCGCGCCGCAGCAAAGCATTACCTTCAGGTTTTCCATGTTTCTTTCTCCTTTCTTGTTTTTGTCTGTGTCCACAGTATACCTCACGAAATTCTTTTTTTCATCCTGTCTTTTGCACCCTGACGGGCAATTAAAAAACTCTCCGTTTGCCCCTTAAAGTGAAAAAAAATGGTTGCTAAGCCAAATCGGACTTTTTATAATATAAGAAGCTTGTTTTTATATACGTACTTAAACAGTGTAAAAAACGAAGTACCTGTTTTTGCACCTGTATGTTATAGAAAAAGGAAAGGAAGAGAACTGTTTATGAAAAAGAAACAGCATGATCTGCTGAAATATCTCTTATCCCAGAGCAAACCCATAACCAGTACAGAAATCGCCAACGCGCTGTCCATCTCCACGCGTTCTGTAAAGAATTATGTCAGCGATATCAATTCCTTATACAATACCAAGCTCATTCTGTCCTCCAGAAACGGGTATGAACTCAACCGTCAGGCTTCCTCTCTTCTGACCCTCGACAACAGCGAGAGTATTCCTCAGACCGGTGAAGAGCGCGCCTTTTTTATCATCAAAGAACTGATTCTCTATCATACCTCACATCTGGATTTATTCGAGCTATGCGAAAACCTGTGTATCAGCTATTCCACGGTAAAGGCCGTGATTTCCAAAATGAATAAAGCCTTTTCTACTTATGGCGTGGAGTTTCTCTGTGAGAACGACTGTCTGTATATCAAAGGGGAAGAAAAGAATAAGCGGAAACTTATCAGCTATGTCCTCAGCGAGGAATCCAAGAACTGCTTTATCACCCTGCAGCAACTGAAGCAATGTTTCCCTGACCTGGATATCGATCAGTTACATAACATTGTCGTCAGCTCCTTTAAGGCGCATAACTTTTATCTGAACGATTTTGCCACCGCTAATTTACTGCTGCACATCGTCATTATTATCGATCGGAAGCTCAACGGCAACCCGTTAGATTCCAGCGCATTTACCTTTTCCATAAAAACTGAACAGGAAAACGCGTTACTTCAGCAGCTGATAGCGGAATTGGATTCTCTGTTCGGTATTTCGCTGAATTCTTATGAGCGCTATGAGATTTATATGCTGATCAAAGCCAACGCCAACTATTCCATCGTGGACTCAAAAGCGGAGCTTAAAAGTCTTGTAGGCAATGAAGTCATATCCCTGACGGAATATTATATCCGACAAATCAATACCCTTTATTTGATTGATTTATCCGATGAATCCTTTGTGACTCCGTTTTCCCTGCATTTGAAGAACCTCCTGTTCCGACTGCGCAACGGACAGAATATCGCGAATCCACTGACAAAATCCATTAAGCTGAACAGCCCGGTGGTCTTCGATATGGCAATTTATATCACTCTGGATATCATGGAACGCTACCATTTCTATGTCTCAGAGGATGAAACAGCTTTTCTGGCCATGCATATCGGCGCGGAGATTGAACGTCAGACTATCAACCGTTCCAAAATTCCCACTGTATTGTTGTGTCCGGAATACCGTAATCTCGGCGTGGACCTTCTGAACAAACTGTTGCTGAATTTCGGAAATCAGATCAATATCGTGTCCAGCGTCCACAGCGAGGAGGCTTTACAGTCCCTGGACATCTCGTCCTTCGGTCTGTTGTTCACGACTGTTCCGCTGTATCACACCTATGACTGCGATACCATTCAGATTTCACCGTTCAATCTGTCGCAGCAATACAGTGTCATTCAGGAAACCATTGTCAACAGTCAGAACCGTTATAAGAATCATAAGCTGAAGACCAACTTCCACGCTTTCTTCGAAAAAGATCTGTTTGTGGCCAACACGAACATGACAAGCAAAAATCAAATTCTTACCTATCTCTGTGATCTTTTGCAAGTGAAGCGTTACACAGACGCCGGCTTCGAAGAAAAGGTCTACAAGCGGGAAAATGCCTCTACCACCGCCTTCGGCCATATTGCCATCCCCCATTCGACGGATATGGACGCCATCAAAACCAGCATTGCCGTCGCCGTCAGCAAGAAGGGCTTTCAATGGGACAACAATACCGTCCATCTGGTATTTCTTCTGGCTATCAACAAGGCGGATAAGAAAACATTCCGGGAATTGTATGAATCTCTGATTTCACTGTTCAGCAACGATTCTATCCTGCAGGAGGCCCGCAGCTGTACCACCTTCGAGGAGTTTGAGACCCTGGTCTACAGCAACATCAATCAAGAATAAAGGAGCACCTTATGAATAAAAAAATCATATTTGCCGACATCGACGGCACCTTATTTGACCATGAAACCGGGAAAATTCCGGCATCCGCATGCGAGGCGCTGCGGCAGGCCAGGGAGAACGGGCATCGCATCTTTCTGTGTACCGGGCGGCCTCTTCCTGATATTACCGGGGATCTGCGCCAGCTCCCCTTAAGCGGTATGGTGCTTGCCTGCGGTGCGCATATCATTGCAGAGGGCGAGACTATCTTCGAGCAGAACTTTCCCACCGGGGATCTGAAGCGGCTGATCGCTTTTATGCAGGAGCACCACATCGAATTTAAGCTGGAGGGCAGCAGGCGCAATTATCTGACTCCCCTTGCGTATTCCCTCTTTCAGGGAATCTTCACGGAACAGCCGGATGACAGCGAACTGGCAAGGGCCGCTATGGCAGACGTAGGGATGTTTCCTTTTTCCGACATCGCAGAGGCAGACCTCGGGCAGATTCTGAAGCTCTATCTCTTTTCGAAAGACCCCAGCGCCCTCGAAGCGCTGAGTCAGGCTCTGCCGCCTCATATCCAATGCTTTCTCTATGAAAATATGGAGCGTGACCTCGCCAATGGCGAAATTACGCTGCGCAATATCACGAAAGCGGCTGGCATCGACCGGGTGCTTTCGTTTTATGGGGATTGTGGGCTGAAGGATACGATTGCGCTGGGCGACAGCCTGAACGACATGGAAATGATTCGCCACGCGGGCGTCGGCATCGCCATGGGAAATGCCGTGGATGCGTTGAAAGAAAACGCCGATTACGTTACAAAGGATATCGCAGACGACGGGTTCGCGCACGCTCTACGACAACTGTGTCTGATATAAGATTCCTGCGTTTTTTCAAAAAACTCCCGGGTGAATCAACTCACCCGGGAATTTTTATATACTTTTACAATTTTGCAAACTTCTCATACAACGGCACCAGGCACTGATAAGCCTCATCAAAGATGGGCTTCAGCTCCTCATAGGCCTTCTGGTTCTCTTTCTTGGGCTCCACATGCTTCTCAAACTTCAGGAAGCGCTTGATCTCGTCGAAGCTGTCGAAGACGCCTACGCCGACGCCTGCTATAACCGCCGCGCCGATGGAGGTGGCTGCTTCTACGCAGTCGGGCATGTCGAAGTCCACGTTCAGGACGTCTGCCAGAATCTGGGAGACTACCTCGCCCTTGGCTCCGCCGCCGGTCAGGTTCATGCGCTCGATCTTGGCCTGCTTGCGGTAAGCCTTCAGAATCAGCTCCATGTTCATGGCCACGCCCTCGATGACCGCGCGGATGTAATCCTTCTTTTCATGCTCCGGCTTAATGCCGAGGAAGGCCGCGCTGGTGTTCGGGTTCCATCTGGGGCTTCTTTCTCCCAGCATATAGGGCAGGAAAATCAGGTTCTGAGCCCCTGCCGGGGATTTTTCAATGAGCTTGTTCATCTCATCATAGGACATACCATCGCACAACGCACGGCGGATGTAAGCATAGGAACTTCCTGCAGCCTGCATGGTTCCGCAGGGCATGTATTTGCCCGGAATGACATGGGCGAAGCAGAATACGGTCTTGTCCGGATCAATGAAAGGCTCGGTGGTGGTTCCGCCAATCCATGCTGAGGTTCCGTAGGTCAGGTAGAACTCGCCGTCCCTGATGCAGGCCGCGCCCACCGCAGATACCGGGCCGTCGCCGCCGCCGCAGACCACAGGAGTCCCTGCCGGAAGTCCGATTTCACCGGCTACCCTGTCCTGAATATAGCCTGCCACATCGATAGAGCGCTTTAAGGCCGGCAGCTTCTCCCTGTCAATGCCTGCCGCATTTAAAATCTCGTCTGACCACTCCAGTCTCCGAAGATCCAGCGCCTGGGTGCCGGACGCGTCGGAATAATCGGTCACAAACTCACCGGTCGCTCTCTGGATAATATAATCCTTGGCCTGCAGCATTTTATAGGTTTTCTCATAGACCTCCGGCTCATTGGCTTTCAGCCACATCAGCTTCTCAATGCTGTAGCTGGCAGCTACCCGGTGTCCGGTAATCTGATAAATCCGGTCGGCGCCGATGGCGTCCTCCAGCTGCTTCGCCTCTTTTACCGCGCGCATATCCGCCCAGATCATAGAATCCCTGAGGGGTATTCCGTTCTTATCCACCGGCAGGCAACCCTGCATCTGGGCGCTGAAGGACATGGCCGCCACACGGCTTGCGTCTTCCCCTTCCAGCACTGCCTTTGTGGCCTCGCAGACTGCGTCCCACCAGTTTTCCGGATCCTGCTCCGCGTAATTGCCATTAAAAAAGTGTACGTCATAGGACGCCGTGTAGCTCCGCACCTGCCGTCCCTCCGTGGTAAAAAGCGTCGCCTTATCCCCCGATGTACCCAAATCGTGGGCGATCAGAAACTGTTCCATTTTATCTTCTCCTCCTTGTAGTCATAATATTTCCCAATACTTTCTTGCCGGTTTCTATTATACTCCCGGGAAGGGGAATCTGTAAACCTCCTGTAATGACCTTTCTGTTTTTATTGACAACTTTTCAGCACTGTACTATGCTTTTTTTAGTGTGTTTTTCACAAAAGAAAGGATTTATTTTATGAGAAATAACAAGTTTCATTCTGCTCGGGTACTCTCCTATTTCCAGGCAGAATGGAAGGTACTGCTGGCCGTCACGGTGTCGGGCCTTATCTACAATCTGGGCCTGCTGGCCGGTCCCTGGTTCGAGGGAAAAATAGCGGCCTGCCTCATTGATATTTTAAATGGGAAGAAGTTCTTCTCAGATATGCTGGCGCTGGTCGCAGCCTATGTGCCTGCCATCGGTGTGGTGCAAATCGCCCGCTATATTAAGCGCTTCTACGTGCGCCGCTTCGCCAACAATGTAAACCGGCGGATGAAGCATACCCTCTACAGCAGTCTGGTGCAGAAAAGCCGCCGAGCACTCTCCGAGGAAGGAGCCGGAAATGTAATGACCAAGGCTATTCTGGACGTAGATGACTGTGCCGAGGGCATGCGGAAATTCACGACGGAAATCTTCGATACCGGCGTGGCGCTGCTGGCCTACGCAGGCATGCTGTTCTTCTACGACTGGCGGCTGGCTCTGATTAGCCTCATTTTCCCACCGGTTTCCTATGTGATCGCGGAGAAAATGAAGGTCATCGTCCAACGGACCGGCGCGGCTTTCAAGGAGCAGTCCGGACATTTAAGCGCCGCCACCCTTGACCGGGCCACCAACGCCGTAACCTACCGGGTCTTCGGCTGCGAAAGGGAACGCTCCGAGGCTTACGAGGCAAATCTCTCCGCTTACGAGCGCTCCGCCGTCCGGGCCAACATCTGGAACGCTTCCCTGCCGCCCGTGTACCGGATTATCTCCATGGCCGGACTTATGTTCATCCTGTATTTCGGCGGTCGAAATGTGCTGGGCGCGGGCTGGACAGCCTGGAATATCGCAGCCTTCACCACCTTTATTTCCTGCTTTACCAGGCTTTCGGTGAAGTCCTCCAGCGCCGCCAAGCTCTTTAACGCAGTACATAAGGCGCAGGTATCCTGGAAGCGGATCAAGCCGCTCATGTACGCACCGGAGACGCCTGCGACGCCGGAGACGGGCGCGCCTTCTGCTCTTACCGTGCAGGATCTTGGCTTTTCCTATCCCGGAAGTAAGGGGTTATTTACAAACATTTCCTTTTCAGCCATTCCCGGACAGATTATCGGCGTCACCGGGCCGGTAGCCTGCGGGAAATCCTCCCTTGGCAAGACCTTTTTATGTGAATATCCTTATCAGGGCAGCATCCATCTGGGAAAGGAAGATCTTACGGAAATGGACGAACGAACCCGGCTCGGGAATATCGGGTATCTTGGACATGATCCGGAGCTTTTCAACGATACCATCGAGCAAAATGTCCGGATGGGTGATGCGGGCGACGCCTGGGAATACCTGCGTCTGGTCTGCCTGGATGAAGAAATCCGCAGGATGCCGGATGGCATAAAGACCTTGGTGGGAAATGGCGGTGTGCGGCTTTCCGGCGGCCAGGCCCAGCGACTGGCGCTGGCCCGGACCCTCTGTCATAAAAAGCCTCTGCTGATACTGGACGACCCGTTTTCCGCCCTTGATCGGGATACGGAGAGGCGGATTTTCGAAAATCTGCGGGCTTACGCGGCGGATTCGGTGGTACTGCTGATTTCCCATCGGCTCTATCTGTTCCCGGAGATGGCGCAGGTGATCTGGTTGAATGAGGGACACGCGGTCGTGGGAACCCACGAAGAGGTAAGAGAGAAAGTACCAGAGTATGCACAGCTTATCTCTATGGAAGCCGAAACAACTCAAGGACAGGAGGTATAAAACCATGCAGCATGCAAAAAAAGGAAACGAGGTATCTCCCGTCTGCCAGATTATTCTATCCACCCTGGCCCGGCACCGGCTCCTTGCCCTCGGCATTCTGCTCTCGATCTGCGGCGCTATCCTGACTGCCCTGGTGCCGCCGCTGGTGCTGGCACGCATCATCGACACCCTGACACTGGGAACCCTGCCCCCGCTCTTTCTGGTTCTGTTCTATTTCATCATGCTGACCCTTACCGGACTTCTGGAATCTGCAAGAGAGGGCCTTCTGACCGTCTGTGGCCAGAAAATTACCCACGCGCTTCGCAGCCGCCTGATGGATAAATTTGTCCGCCTCTCCGCCGAAGATCTGAACCGTCAGGAGCCTGGCGCGGTAGTCTCCCGCTTCGTGGGCGATGTGGATACCGTGGAGAACCTTTTCACTTCCGGAATCATCAGCATGTTCGCAGACGCCTGTAAAATTATCAGTATCCTGGTTGTCGTCTGGTTTCAGACGAAGGGCCTTGCTCTGATTTTCCTGCTACTTCTGCCCCTTCTCTTTCTTTTTACCCGGCATGTGCAGAAAAATATGCTGGCTGCCCAGATCGAAAACCGGAGAGCCGTCAGCCGCGCCTCCGCCCATGTGCCGGAAACCCTGCACAACATCCGCACCATTCAAACGCTGGGCAAAGAGCGCTATATGGAGCAGCAGTATGACCGTTATATCGGCGACAGCTACCGGGCCATGGAACGGACGAATTTCTACGATGCCATTTACTCGCCCATTATCCTGATTCTGAACGCAGTAGTCGTGGCCGCCGTTATGTTGCTGTCCGCCTCCGGAGGCCCCCGGATTCTGACACTTTTCGGTATGTCTGCCGGTACCGCCGTGGCTGTCATGAACTATATTTCCCAGATCTTCTCCCCGGTAGAGAGCCTGGGCATGGAGATTCAGACCATTCAGTCGGCGATGGCGGGTATCCACCGGATACAGGAATTTCTGGAACTGCCGGAGAAGGAACGCCCGGAAACTGGTGCTTCCGATTCTCCCGCTTTTACTGAAAATGGGGGAAGGGCGGCTGCCGACGCTCCCATCGTGGAATTCCGTGACGTTTCCTTTGCCTACGAGGATGGCAAGCTCGTTCTGAAGCACCTGAACCTGACCGTCGAAGCCGGAGACCAACTGACGCTCCTGGGCCGCACCGGAGCCGGAAAAAGTACGCTCTTCAAGCTGCTCCTGGGTCTTTACCGGCCCACCTCCGGACAGGTCCTGATTCACGGCGTCCCGGCGGCCTTCATTCCGGAAGCGAGACGCCGGAAGCTCTTCGGCTACGTGGAGCAGTCCTTCCACATGGTTCCCGGAACCGTGCGGGACCAGATTACGCTGTTCGATCCGGCCATTTCCGACGAAGCCGTCCGAAAAGCGGCAGAGCTGACCGGCCTCTCCAACACCATTTCCCATCTGGAGCAAGGCTATGATACCCCCTGCGCGCCGGAGCTCTTTTCCCAGGGCCAGTGGCAGCTTCTTTCCATCGCACGGGCAGCCACTTCCGACCCGGACCTTCTGCTGCTGGACGAAATCACCGCCAATCTGGACGCGGAGACCGAGCAGCATGTACTGCGGGCCCTGCGCCGTGTCTGTGCGCACCGCACCGTGCTTTCCATCTCCCACCGTACCTCGGCGGAATTTGGACGCACCTTTACTCTTCACGGTAACGCAGATATTCCCGAAATTTAAGGCAGGCTATCCGGCCTGCCTTCCCTTACAGAAAATTAAATTTTAAGCTCCGCTATGGCTTTTCCAAGCGCTGCCGTCTCCACCGGCTTCACCACATAGCCATCCATACCGGCTGCCAGGGCTGCCCTTCGATCTTCCTCAAAAGCATTGGCCGTCATGGCAATGATTGGTATGGACGCTTTGGCGTCAGGAAGTGCCCGAATGGTCTTCGCCATCTCATATCCATTCATCCGCGGCATCTGAATATCCGTCAGGATCAAATCATAATACCCTTCCGGCACCTCCCGAAGTTTCTGAATTGCGCAGACGCCATCCTCCGCAAGATCCACCTCCGCCTGGGCGTCCGCAAGCAGCGTCATGGCAATCTCCGCGTTCAGCACATTATCCTCCGCCAGAAGAATTCGTTTTCCCGAAAGCATAAGTCTGTCCGTGGAGGCTTCCTTCTGCTTCAGATCATTTTTCTCCGCAATCCGGCAGGAAAGTAAAACTGTGAACCGGGTTCCTTTTCCCTGCTCGCTTTCTACCAGGATGCTTCCGTCCATCATATCCACAAAGGACTTCACAATTCGCAGTCCCAGACCTGTTCCCTGAATTCCACTTTCCGATGAATTCCGTTCTCTTGTGAATTCCTCAAAAATATGGGGTAGATATTCCGCGCTGATACCGATGCCGCTGTCCTCTACAATCCCGCGAAACTGCGCATATCCAGCTTTCTCAGAGGGCAGTTCTTCCATTGTCAGGCAGACCTTTCCTCCTGCAGGCGTATATTTCACTGCGTTACTCATGAGATTCATCAGAATCTCCCGCAGCTTCATGGCGTCGCAATAGATATAGGGATGCGTCACACGCATATGCTTTTCCAGCTTCAGATGCTTTCTGACTATCTCATCATTCAGAAGCATATCAATGGTATCTTCCAGCTTCCGCATATCCCAGACCTCTTCGCTTAAGCTTTCTTTTCCGCTCTCAATCCGCGCAAGTTCCAACACATTTCCGATAAGACCAAGCAAAAACTGACTGGCCTCTTTCAGCTTCTTCAGATATCCGGCGGTAAGCTCCTTCTCCCCCCAGTGGGTCTCCATCAGATTCGCGTAGCCGATAATCGCGTTCATGGGCGTCCGAAGATCATGGGACATGGCAAAGAGGAAGGCTGATTTGGCCCGGCTCCCCTCCTCTGCCTGCCGCAGGGCGTTTTTCAGAACCATCATTTCTGAGATATCCACAAAGGTGGTAAGGGCAGCCCGCTCTCCGGTCGGAATCTGCACAATCTTCGTCTTGGCCACAATATGGCTCTCATTGGAACTGCCTTTTCCGATGATACACTCGTAATCCACGGAATCATCTTCTTTCTGAAGCTTTCTCAGTCTTTCCACAGTCCCCGGTTTCGGATAGTATACGCTCCGCAAGGCATTCCCGATTTTTTCCTGTGCATCACCTATATTCTTTATCCCGTACATGCGAAGTGCTTCCGCATTCATATGGACGACCCGGTGATCCGGTATGGTATAGGCAAGAATTCCACAGCTCTGTATATCCAGAAGCTCACGATAATAATCCTCCCGGCGTTCCCGATCCCTCTGAAGGCTCTTATTCATCTCCTTCAGCCGCCGCTCCATCTCCCGTTCCCGCTCCAGCCTTACGGTTTCAGAGATATCCTGATGCGTCCCCATGGTATAGATAAAGCCCTTCTCCGACATGTCCCGCACACCGCCGCAGCGCACGATCATTTCCCCTTTTAAGGGGTGCAGATACCGGTATACAATCTCTGTCCGTACTTCCGCCAGTTTATCCGCATATTCCTGAAACATGGACATATCTGCCGGATGCACATGGGCGATATGGAACCGGAAGCGCTCCTCCGGCGTCACATCCCCGGTCACACCCAGCAGCTCGTCCATCACTGCGTCCGCATAAAAACGGGTCGGTTTTCCTTCCTCAAATTCCACCCGCCACAGACCGATCCGGACCGCAGAAAGTATCTTCTCAGCATCTGTCTCATTCAGCTGATTCATATAAAATCCCCCTCGAATACACGATGATTTTTCGCGTCTTTCGCTAAGATTATCATAGTATATCCGAGGGGGATTTGCAAGCCAGTCACTCCTCATTTTTTACTTTTTCAGGCTGCCCTTCCGGATATTTTCCTGAAGAATGCGATCGGTTTCTTCATAGAGCCGTTCGGAACCAAGCCGGGTTTTCCGCTGTCTTCCGTAGACCTGCTCCGCCGATACGTCATGCTCCTTCCAGTCTCCGCCGCCATTGCTGTTGTTCAGGAGCAACGGCTGCAGGTTGTCCATGGCATGGGCAAATTTGGACTCCGGGGTTGCAAATTCTTCAAATTCATCAAACAATTGCATCAATTCCTGCTTCTGTTCATCCGGAAGCAGAGAGAAAATACGCTCCTTAGCCGCGTTCTCCCGGGCTTTCTGGGTCTTCAGGCCCTCCGCGTCGTAGGCGTAGGTGTCGCCTGCGTCGATTTCCACGATATCGTGAATCAGGCACATGAGCATGACCCGCGCGATATCCACCGGTTCATTGGCGTACTCCCGCAGAACATAAGCCATAATCGCCATATGCCAGGCATGCTCCGCGTCATTCTCATTTCTCCCGTGTCCGGACAGGTGGGTCTGTCGGAAGATATTTTTCTCTTTATCGATTTCCAGGGCAAACTCGAGCTGTTGTTTCAGGCGTTCATCCATGAGTTTTCCACTCCCTTACTTACTTTCTTTTTGTACTTTACCATGATTTTTCCCATCATTTTGATAACTTTATCAATTTCTTTTCACCCATTCTGCCAGGGTCGGACCTGCCTGAGCTGCCATGCTTCCATGTACGGGCAGTCCCTCTTTCACTTCCGCCGTCGGACAGAGCTTCTTGATCACGCCTTCGCTCCGGCCCATGCCGCTTCCTTCGTTGGTGCAGAAGGGCAGAATCTTCTTCCCTGTAAAATCAAAGGCCGTCAGAAATGTGGTGACCGCCTGCGGCATGCTTCCACAGTAATTGGGATAGCCCAGAACGATCGTATCATAGGGTTCGATACTCTCCGGCAATTTTTTCAACTCCGGGCGCCTCTTAATGGTCATATCCTTCATGGCCTGCGCCACACATTTTTTATAGTTGTCCGAATAGGGCTCTTTCATCTCGATTTTGAAAAGATCCGCCTCGATAGCTTTCTTAAGCTCCTTTGCGCAAATTTCGGTATTGCCCACTTCTACGCTTTTGATTTTACCTCCGAAATAATTTTCTCCGGCTCTGGAGAAATAAGCGATTAAAATATGGTTCATAGCTTTACTCCTTTTTATTCTTTATTTGTATTGATAATTCCTTCTATTACAAATACGGTATACAAAAAAATGCGGTATTACCAAAATTCCGACTTCAGCTGTCAGACTTTCTTTTACACAGCTTATATATTGCACTGTTTCCAGTATAATCCTCAAGGACATAACATGTAAACAGATAAATTTTAATTTTTTTGATTTTCATTTATCCTCAAACGACCAAAATCGGCATCAAAAAAGGGCTTCTCATTTCTGAGAAACCCGCTAAGTTCGAGGGAGTGGGGGCTTCCTCCCGGAAGTCCCCGAGTGTTATGAATGAAATACTTTCAACTACCCTTTATCTTCTCTTGTCAAGTGCTGTTTTTCCTTATAAAATAAGGCTT
>ERZ827088.2089-NODE-2089-length-22026-cov-5.994902_pt1 | contig 22026 bp, 18 predicted proteins | sample MGYA00519922_ERZ827088 | MGnify/ENA primary metagenome ERZ827088 (study PRJEB31778, sample SAMEA3449254) | human gut metagenome | biome: human gut; feature: human-associated habitat; material: faeces | place: United Kingdom | collected 2010/2012 ...
CCTGCCAGTAACTTTGCGCGTCCGCAGACGCGCCCTCAAGCTGCTCTTCCCCAAAATTTCCGTGAAGAACCATAATTAAAACGGGCGAACGCGCTGTTTTTTCCGCGCATTCGCCCGTGTTTCTTTATGCTATTTCCAAAGTGAGAATACGCCAAAATGCGACCACGCGGCGCAGTTGAACATTACTCTTCCACCAGCTGAATTTTCCGCACGTCGCTTTCGCTGACCGTCATGAAAAGCGTCCGCTGGTTGATGTAGATAACCATGCCGGGAGCGGCGCCGCCGGGCTTTTTGACGAAGCGGCGGAGCGTGTAGTCAATCGGCACGCCGGAGGAATTCTGCCCCTTGGAGTACCACGCGGCGAGAATCGCGGCTTCCAGCAGCGTCTGGCGCGGAATCTCCCCTTCTTTGCGGATGATGACGTGGCTGCCGGGCATGTCCTTGGCGTGCAGCCACGTTTCGTTCGGGCGCGCATCCCCGGTCAGGCGGTCGTTCTGCGCGGCGTTCTTGCCGACGTAGATGTCGATGCCGTCCGTCGAGCGGTAGTGGTACGGCTTCGATTTCGGCAGCGCCTTCTGCTGGCGGCGGTTGACGCCCTTGCGGATGTAGCCCGCGCGCATCAAATCCTGCCGGATTTCCTCCAGTTCGCTTTCGCCGATGCACTTGCCCACGTCCAGCAGCGTGCCTTCGAGATAGTCCAGCTCCTTGAGCGTCTTTTCCTTCTGCTCGGCGGCAATTTCCCGCGTCGTCCGCGCCTTTTGATACTTCTTGAAGTACCGCTGGGCGTTCTGCACGGGGGTCAGCTGATTATCCAGCGGAATCGTCATGCTGCCGCCGTTTTCGTCATAGAAATTCGGCAGCGTCGCCTCGGTCTGCCCCTTTTTCAGCTGCCACAGATTCGCGTTGATGATTTCGCCCATGATGCGGTATTCATCCATCCGCGCGGCGCTGGACAAATCCTCCTCCTGCTGGGCGAGTTTCTTTTCGCAGCGCTCAATCTGCCCTTTGAGCAGCTTGACCATGGACGCGCTCTTCTGGTTGATGCGATCCTGCTGGTCACGCGCGCCGAAATAGCGTTCGAGCGCCTGCGACACAGTCGGGTACGGCTTCTGCCGATCCAAATCGCGGCTCAAATATGGGAATGGGAAGATGTCCGCCGGTTCGCCCTGTTCATCCTCCAGCACGCGCGGATCAGCCATCTGCGGCAGGCGGCGCAGCAGTTCCGCAAGGCGCGCCGCCGTTTCGGGCAGATTGTCCGCGCGGTCGCACCCGGCGGGCAGCACACGATAAGCAAGTTCCTTCGCCGCCGGGTTCGACAGTCCCGACACGCTGGCGGCAAGCGCCTTTTGCAGCGGCACATCCCCCTGCGCTTCCAATTTGGCAAGCAGGTTTTCCGCGTCGGCGTCTTCCGGGGCGATTTTGTCCTGCGCGGGCGGCGGCAGGTACGGCAGCCCCGGCTGAATCTGGCGCACGCGGCTCATGTCCGCGCTGACGTGCCGCGCCGCTTCAAGGATTCGCCCGTCCTCGTCCAGCAGCATCAAATTGCTGTGCCGCCCCATGATTTCCAGCACCAGCCGGCGCAGGACGTGGTCGCCCAGTTCATTCACCGTGTCAATATCGACGTGAATCACGCGGTCGCCGTGCATTTGCTGAATGCTCAAAATGCGCCCGCTGAGGATTTGCTTGCGCAGGAGCATACAGAACATCGGCGGTTCGAGCGGATTCGGGAAATTCAAATTCGTGAAGTGGCAGCGCGCATTGTTCGGCGACGCGCACAGCAGCAGCCGATGATTCGCCGCTCCTGCGCGAACCAGCAGCACAATGGTATCCTTCTCCGGCTGCGTGATGCGGTCGATTCTCCCGCCCGGCAGAATCGCGTTCATCTCCCGCGTCGCAAACCCCAGTGTCAAGCCATCCATCGGCATAAGATAACACCTCCAACCAGAGGCTCTGCCTCTGGACTCTGCCAAAGGGTCTTCGACCCTCTGGACTCCCTTTCGCGCGATTGAGTTGCGCGCGATTGCATACCGTGTCCGCGTGTTTATGCAGGGATTTCGCCTCTGCGGAGGCGACAAGGGGGCTTTGCGCTCGCCCCCTTGACCCCTTCGCCTCCCCATCTAAGTTTGTTGAGCTGTATCGCGGCTGATTTTAGTTAGTGTGCCTATCGTTTTTCAACGTAACGGCATAAACCAACCGCAAGCAACCCCAAAAGCAGCGGCGCCGAAGGTTTCCAAAGGGCGAGCGGAAAGCCCTTTGGTCGCCACCGCAGTGGCGAAATTCCTGCGACAAATCAAGTCAATATAATAGAAGAAATCCATCAAGCACAGCAAGCCGCCAAGCGCGCAACCCGCGCTCATCGGGTCACCCGCCAATGCTCCGGCATCAGCCGCCGATACGCCGGATAGCTGTACCGGTCATCCAGCAGCAGCGCGACCCCCGTGTCCGTCTCCGTGCGAATCACCCGCCCGACCGCCTGCGTCACCTTCTGCATTCCAGGCAGCATGTACGCATACAGGAAGCCGTCGCCCAGCGTCCGCTCGAAGTGCGCCCGAAGCACCTCTTGATACAGATTCACCTGCGGCAGCCCGACCCCGACGACCACCACGCCGTCCAGCTGCCGCCCTGGCAGGTCAATTCCCTCCGAAAACACGCCGCCAAGGACACACAGGCTCAGCACATTTCCGCCCTCCTGCCGATAAGCATCCAGAAACGCCCTGCGCGCCGCCTCGTCCATCTGCTTCTCCTGCACCTGACACGGCAGCATCAGCCGCTCCGCCGTCATCCGCAGAAATGCAAAACTGGGGAAAAACACAAGGTACTTTCCGGGTTTTTGCGTCACAAGCGCTGTAATCTGCCGCGCAATCTCCGTGCACGCCGATGAGCGGTGCGCATAGCGCGTGTTCACGTCCACTTGGCGGATTTGCAGTTGCTCCGGCGGAAACGGCGACGGCATGGCGAAACACGCGTCATCCTCCGCGCCGCCCAAAAGAAGCCGCATTTCCGGCAGCGGATGCAGCGTCGCGGAAAAGCACGTTACGCCCGAAAGCCCCTGCGTCGCCTGCTGGAAGTACCCCGCGCTGTCGAGTGCAAACGCGGTAATCTTCGGATGCCTGCGCCCCTCCCAGAGAATCGCGTAGTCCGCCGAATCCCGCTGACGGGCGCGGTTGAAAGACAGCAGCGGCATCAACGTGTCGCCGAGCCGTCCGCCCGCATCCTCCCACGGAAAATGCTCCTGCCGCGCGTCCATGAACGCATCCGCCAGTGACAAGCATACACGGTCAAAATCATCCGGCAGTTTCGGGAGTGTCCCTTCCGTCGAGCCGTCCTCCGGCAGCAGCAGGTTGTCCACCGCGCGAATCACGTCTGTCATCGCCTTGTACAGCGGATGCTTCTTCCCCGCTGCCTTGCCGACGACCGTCCGCAGCTTCCGCAGCCCGGCGGAGTCCACCGACCCGGACAGCATATCGCGAATCCGCTCCGGCAGGTGGTGCGCCTCGTCGATGAGCAGCGTCACGTCGCGTGTTGCGTCGAAAATCCGCCGGATGTGCACTGCCGGGTCAAGCGCGTAGTTGTAGTCGCAGATGACCACGTCCGCGATTTCGCACAGCGACATGGCGAATTCAAACGGGCACAGGCAGTATTTGTCCGCCACCGCCCGCACGTTCTCCGCTGACCAGTCGTCCGCAGCCATCATCTCCTCGATGGCTTCCGTGTCGCGCAGAAAATGCCCCTTCGCCCGCTCGCAGTAGTCCGGGTGGCACAGCGTGTGTGTCGGGCATTGCTTGTCCTTCGCGTCAATCACCAGCGCCCAAAGGTGCAGCGTCTGCTGATGCAGGCGCGCCAGCGCGTCGAGCGCCCCCTGTCGCTGCGTCGTGCGCGCAGTGAGGTAGTAAACCTGCCCCGTCAGCCCCTCGCCAAGCGCTTTGAGCGCCGGAAAGAGCGTCGCGGAGGATTTGCCCGTGCCCGTGGGCATACAGGCGAAGAGCCGCTTTTTCCGCTTGATAGCGGTGTACACCTGCACCGCCATCTCCCGCTGACCCGGTCGGTAATTGGCATACGGGAATTTCAGCGCGGCGAGCGACGCATTCCGCGCCCGCGTGTGCCGCCGAACCGCCCGAATCCGCCGCAGATACGGCAGCAGCACCGACTGGAATTCCGCCCGACATTCTTCCGCCGTCAGCCGCTCCGGAAATTCACCCTGCACCTTCCCGCGCCGCGTCACATACACCACGCGCACGTCCACTGCCGGAAGCCCGCGCGTCACGCAGAGCATATGCCCATAGCAGACCGCCTGCATCCGATGTGCGGGAATCGGCGCTTCCGGTGGATGTTCCCCCTGCCAGAGCTTGATTTCCTCCACGCACGGGACGTCGGTTGCGTCACGGAAGGCGTCCATCCGCCCGCCGAGGACGAGCGTCAATTCCTCGTCCTCTACCAAAATCGGCAGATTCAGGGGAACTTCCGCCTGCCAGCCGTCGCCCAGCAGCTTCTGCCGCGCCTGATGACCCAACGTGCCGTCCAGCATGTCCTGCATCCGCCCGGAGATAAGGCGGATATCCGCGCCGTGCAGGGTAAATTCGACAAGTTCCCGAACCGAGACGCGAAGTTCCTCCACGGCGCACTCCTTTCCGACAAAAAGCGGCAGACAGCTGCTTCGCCATCTGCCGCTCGTACTGTCCGATTTTCGCCATTTGCGCTATTTCCGCATAGCGAGCATTGCCCACGCAGGGATTTCGCTCCTGCGGGAGCGAGTCGGGGGCAATGAAAACAGACGAAGTCTGCGATCGCCCCCGACACCCCTTCGGTCGCCACTACCGGAGTAGTTTTTAGCCGAAAGTTTTTAGTTTGAAGTCCTATGAACCTTACAGCAGCTTGCTCAGACCGTTCAGGGCATTCTGCGCCTGCTCGTAGTAGGACTTCGCCGACGCTTTCAGGCTGTTCACCTGCGCGGTCAGGTCTTCCTTCTGCTTCGTCAGGTCGCTCAGCTGCTGACGGGCCTCGTTCTCTGCGTTCGCCAGAATCTGGGATGCCTTCGTCTGCGCATCCGCAATCGTCTGATCCTTGACACGCTTCGCCATTTCGAGAATCTCGCGGAAGCTGTCGTCCGTCGCCGCTTCCGGGCGGGTCTGCTGGGGCACGGTATTGCTGCCGTTCGCCTGCGCCGCCTTCAGCTGCGCAATTTCCTGCCGCAGGGTGTTCATTTCCGCGTCGCGGCGGTCAAACTCGTCGCAAATCTGGTCGAGGTATTCATCAACCTCCTGCTGATTGAAGCCCTTCGCCACCGTGCTGAATTTCTTGTCCAGAATGCTGTCCACCGTAATCCGCTGTTCCATTGTCGCTGCTCCTTTCTAATGCTTCCTTATGTTTTATGATGACCTTTCCCGTTTGAATACTTCCAATTGGATGCTGATTCTATCTTTGCGCGTCCGACCGCCGATTTCCGTCAGTCGAATGCGCCCAAACCCACGGATGGAGAGCAGATCGCCCGCTTCCAGCAGGGTATCAACGCGCTCCTCCGGCGTGTGATTCCGCTGCACAAGGCCTTGCCGGATGATTTCCGCCGCGCGCGCCCGTGAAAGCGACATGCCCGCCGCCAGCACGCAATCCAGCCGCAGGGACGCCACCGTATCGCGCATTTGCGCCCCTTGCGGCGGCGTGAACTGCGGCGGCGCGTCCAGCAGGCGCACGCGAATCGCCGTGTGCCCCGCCTCGTGCCACTCATCCTGAAGTGACTTCGCCGCTTCAGGCATTGCCAGCAGGTACGCCGTGCCATCCTCCACCATCAAATTCCCGAACAGGCTTCTGTCCATGCCCAGCGCCATCAGGCTGCCAAGCAGGTCACTGTGCCCGACGCGGGCAAATTTCGCCGCCCAGCTGATTTCCAGCCAAACCGCCGTAAATTCCGCGTCCACCCCATCCGGATGAAAACACACCTGCACGCGTTCCGCGTCGTCCCAGCCGCCGTCAAAGGAAGCCAAAACGCCGCAGACCTTCGCCTCCCGCTGCGCCTCCTGCCGCTCCATGCCGGTCACAAAGCGCCCCGGAACCGCGCGTTCAAGTTTCTCCGCCCGCTGTGCGCCCTGCCGAAGCCGAAGCGCGGTTTGCCCTTCCGCGTCCGCCCTCATAGCAGAATCGCGCGCACCAGCCACACCAGCAGCAGCAGCACCAGCGGCGACAAGTCAACCGCGTTCCAGCTCTCCGGCAGGTGCTTGTTCAGCTGCGCCCGAATCGGCGAGAGCAGCGGCTCCGTCATGCGGTCAAGCAGGTTCGTCCACTTGTTCGGCGTCACCTGCAGCACGCGGATGATAACCACCGCCAGCACGATGAGCATGTACAGGCGGAGCAGCATATCCAGAATCTTCAAAACAATCATGATGTACCTCCCTTAGCGAGCGTTTTGATAGCCCCCGACGGTGCGGTAATTGGCCTGTACGCCGCCGAAAGACGACGTGAATCCGCCGTTGTCCGGGTAGGGCCAGTTGAGCTGAATATCCTGTTCGCCCATCCGGCGGAGGCCGTCGAATGCTGCCAGCTTCACGTCGGCGGGGGCGATGATGTAGAGCGTATCGCGCGAGACACGCGTCAGGCGGCATTTCGATACCACGCATGCGCCGTAGAGGATGTCCAGGCAGCGGCGCGCTTCCATGCGGTCGGAGATATCCTCGGCGTTCACCAGCAGAATCTCGTTATTTTGAAGGAACTCAATCAGCCGATAGCACGACGACACGCTTGTCACCTGCACGACGTTGAGCACCGCGCGGTAGCTGGTGCCGTCCTCCTCCACAAACGAGCCGGGGAAGTAGCTCACATTGCCCCGCACCTGCTCCGGCGCGTTCTGCTGCGTCCGGTTCATCTGCCCGGTGGGCTGCTGATACGGCTGATTCGTCCCGTATGGCTGCTGATAGCCCGTCTGCCCGCCCACAGGCGTGCCCTGCACGGGCTGACCGCTCATCGTGTTGCCCCGCGGCGGATTCGCATAGTTCTGCGGCGGATTATGATAGCCCGTCTGCCCGCCCATGCTGCCCTGCGGTTGATACCCTGTGTACCCCGGCTGCCCGTTCGGCTGTTGATTATAGCCCGTATTGTACCGCTGGCTTGCGCCCATCGGCTGCCCCTGCGGAGCGAACTGTGCACTCTGGAAGCGCTGGCTCGTGCCGTACTGCGGATTGTTGTACTGCGCGTTCGTGCTCTGCGTGTTCTGCGCGTTCGGGAAGCGCTGGCCCATGCCGTACTGCGGATTGTTGTAGGGATTCTGGCTGTTCATGGCGTTTCCGCCGCCCTGCGCATTCTGCCCGTTGTTCGGGAAGCGCAGCCCCTGCCCGTACGGCACATTGCCCGTCTGCTGCTGCGGCTGCACGGGCTGCTGCCGCTGCGTGCCGCTCTGCTTGTCCTGCTTGCCGAGCGCGCGGTTGAGCAGGTCTTGGAAGGAGCGGTGCTTCGCCGTCTGCTGAGGAGCCGCCCCGCTGGGATTCTGCCGCCCCGTCGCCGCGACGCTCTCGAAGCCGGCATTCCCGCCGAACATGGTGTCCGGCATCACGCCGCCGCCGAACGCGCCCGCCGGAACGTCCTGCTGCGGCTGGGGGGTATTTTGATTGCGCACCGGGCGATAGCCGCTCGTGCCGCCGTTGCTGCGCCGGTTGCGGTTCTCCTGCTCGCTGCCCTGCATGAATCCCTGAAATTTCTCCTTGGCTTTATCGAAAATCGCCATGCTGCTTCTCTGCTCCTCCAGCTTCGGGCATGTTCCGACGAATCAGAACAGCCTCCATCAATGTTGCCCTTGCGGGCCGTAGTCGCGCGCGCCCATCAGCGCACTGCCGATGCGTACCATCGTTGCGCCGTGCCGCGCCGCCAATTCGTAATCATGGGACATGCCCATGGAAAGCTCCTTCATCTCAATGCCGGGAATCGCCTCCGCCCGCGCCCGCTCAAAGAGGGTGCGCATATCAGCGAACAGCTTGTCCAGCAGCGCCGTATCCGGCGTGTTGGGCATCACCGCCATCAGCCCCTGCACGGAAAGCCCCGGCAGCTGCGAAACCGTGCGCAGGAAGGGGATTAGCTCTTCAGGGGGCAATCCGCCCTTCTGCGCCTCGCCGCAGGGGGACACCTGAATCAGCACAGGCATCACGCGATTGTGCTTCTGCGCCTGACGGTCGATTTCCTGCGCGAGGGACAGCCTGTCCACCGAGTGAATCAGGCATACATGGTCTATTATATACTTTACTTTATTGGATTGCAACCTTCCGATGAGGTGAATCCGAAAATTCTTCTCCAGCGCAGGCAGTTTTTCCATGATTTCCTGCACTTTATTTTCCCCGATGTCCGTGACGCCGAGATTTTGCAGCGGCAGAATATCCTCTGCCGGGTGCGTTTTGGTGACGGCGATGAGCTTCGGGACAGGGTACTTGCCGTCCGATGCAGCGGCAAGGCGCTGCTGAATCAGCGTCAGGTTGGCTTGCAAGTTTTCCATGCGAATGCTTCCTATCTTCCAGAAATTACTTGCCTTGTTTTTTGCAGGATTTTGCTCCTGCGGATTGCTTTTTATCGTTGCAGAGCGTTTGCGCCCGTGATAATCCCCTATCAGAACAGCTTGACCGTCAGCCCCTCGTAGAGCAGCCCCTGCTGGACGGGCTGGAAGTAGATGTAGCCATCCGCCTTCGTCAGCACGCTGATGGGGTGGAAGGATTCCGTCTGCCCTTCGACGACGACGATGCCCTGCGTCTCGTTCTGCACATACAGCGCGCGCTCCGGGACGCGGAAGGTGTCCATGTTCTCGCCCAGCGTCGCTTCGGTCGAGCGCATGTACAGCACGGGATGCACGTCGCTTTCGACCCGCAAACGCACCAGCAGTTCTCCGCCGGAGCGGCTGAAGGATTCCACCGTTGCGGAGACCTGCGTGCTGTCAAAGCGCCCAAGTTTCAGCTGATAGGTCTGCCCGTTGACCGGGTTCCAGTCTTTATCCGCCGAGAGGAACAGCACGTTCCACGAGCCGTTCTGCACGATGCGGTAGAGCGTCGTTTTGCCGCGGAGGGCGTCGTCCTGATCCGGCACCTGCCCGCGAACCATCTGCCGCACCTGCGTGGGCGTGAAGCTCTGGTAGGTCTGGGAGGTGAGCGCATATTCGTAGCCATCCAGGTAGAACGACACGATGCCGACGTAGTTGCTCGTGAAGTCCTTCGTCCAGCTGTTGATGCGCTGCTGCTGGGAGAGTTCGTCATCCAGCTTGCGGGAGAAGCGCTGGTCATCCGCATAGGTGGTCTTAATCTGCTCCTGCCGCGTCTTGATGGAGGCTTTCAGCAGCGTCTCCTGATTGTCAAGCGACCCCGTGTTGCTCCAAATCATCTCGCGCAGCTCGCGCAAATGCCCCGTCACTTCGCTCATCAGGCGATCCATGCGCGCGTCGCTGATGGCGCTGGTGATAAGGTCTTTCTGATAATCGCGGATTTCCTCCTGATAGCTTTGCAGCGTCGTCACCTCGCGCGTGGAAAAGCCTGCCGAGTAAACCTGACAGATGCGCGTTTCCTGCGCGACTTCGCTGCCCTCCTCCGCAATGTAGGTGATGGAGGTCACGCCGTCGGCGGTGTAAGGCGCTTCGTTGCGGGCAATCAGCGCGTCGCCGGTGTGGGTGGCGTTGATGCTTGCCAGCTCAATCGCGCCGTAGCGCGCCGCCTGCGGGGCAAACTGCTCGTAGCAGAACCACGCGGTCAGGCCGATGACGGCGAGCATAATCATCACCATCAAGGGGGTGATATGCAGCCGCGGGCGCACCTTGCCGGGCTCTTTGCCCGCTTCGGTGAAACCGCCGGGGGTCTGCTCCGCGGGCTGCGGCAGCGGATTGCCGTTCACGTCATACACTGCCGGAATGCCGTACACCAGCTGCCCCTGCTCGTTGAAGCCCATGGTGTCCCAAATCGGGCGGCCCTGCTCATCCTGCCCGCAGATGCCGCTGAACACCGGCTGCTTGTAAGCATCATAGCCCTGAAACACGCCGAAAATCGGATTCCCGACCGCATCACTGCCGACGTACTCCCCATAAATCGGATTTCCGGCATCGTCGTTGCCCATGTACACGCGCTGATTCTGGTCGTTCATGATGCTTGCATTTTCCTTTCCTCTATCACCAATGGCGCGGGATTACTGCACTGCCGTCGTCATTTTCTCCCGCAGCCGCGTCAGCAGGCGCCGTTCCATCCGGCTGACCTGCATCTGGCTCACGCCGAGGGCGCGCGCCGTCTCCCGCTGTCCCAATCGTTCCTCAAACCGCTTTTGCAGCAGCAGCTTTTCCGTCGGCGTCACCTGCCCGTACACCCAGTTCAGCCACTGCGCCTGTTCCACCTGCTCATAGCCTTCATCCAGCCGCCCCAGAAACGTCTCCAGCCGCGGCGCTTCCGCGTCGTCCGACGTTTCCGCGTCCAGCGACACGGTCTGTGCCGCGCGGCGCGCGTCCAGCAGCGTCAGCAGTTCTTCCGGCGGCAGTTCCATTGCCTCCGCCAGCTCGCGCATGGACGGTTCACGCTGCAATTTGCGCGTCAGCTCGTCGCTCACGCGGCGGAGCTTCGTCAACTGCTCGCGAAGGGAGCGCGTCAGGCGAATCGTACTGCCCCGGTCGCGCAGGTAGTTGCGGACGCTGCCCGCAATCGTCGGCAGCGCAAAGGTGGAGAATTGCAGACCGCGTTCGGGGTCGAAGCGCTCAATTGCCTGCATGAGCGCCATAGCCGCCACCTGTTCGAGGTCGTCCTTCTCCACGCCCCGCCCCTGAAATTTCCGTGCTACCGCCTGACTCAGCGGCAGATTCTCCTCCACCAGCCGCGCCATCACCGCATGGTCGCGGCTTCGGGCATACTCCCGGAAAAGGTCGTCCGCTTCCGGGCGTGTCATTGCTTTTTCAGCGGCGCAGTCGCCTTGTGCAGCAGCAGCGTAATGCACTGCACGCAGTCGCCGCAGCGGGTCATCTCCACGTCGCTGGCGAGGGTCTGCAAAACGGCGCGGGTGATCTCCGTTTCGTCCTCGCAGGGGCATTTTTTCTCACCGTAGCACGCGGAAATCGCCACTTTCAAGTAGTCGCCCTCATCATAGACGGCGACTTCCAGATGGTCAACCGTTCTTCCTTGATGCAGCAGGCAGTCGCACATTTCGTCCGCCGCCATGCGCAGGTCATCGAGGGTATCCGCGTCCAAATCCTTCAAAATCGCCACACCGCCCAGCGCGGTGCGAATCGCCAGCGCATACTGCCTGTCTCCCGGCACGCGCAGCAGAACTTCCGGCTCTGACACTTGCACACCTCCCGATTTTTTCCATCACGTCAGGGCATACTGATGCCTTTCCGCGATTCTCTTATCATAACACAAAAAGGTGCCTTTTTGCAAGCAAAAGACACCCTTTCGCGCCGTTTCCGGCGGGTTTTCATCAAATTTTCATTTTCGGGATGCGGATTTATACGATTTCCAAACGAGAATGTGCCAGAATCAACATGGCACAGGCGAATGCAGGAAATAGTATCACTTCACGAAGGCGTTGTAAATCGCCTGAATCGTGCTTTCATAGTCCGCGTCGTTCACGCCGACGATAATCGACAGTTCGCTCGACCCCTGATCAATCATGCGGACGTTGATGCCCGCCTTGCTCATCGCCGCGAACAGGCGCGCCGCCGTGCCGCAGTTGTGCACCATGCCGCGGCCGACCGTCGCGATAATCGACATGTTGTCGTAGACCGTGATGGTGTCCGGGTTCGTCTTATGCACGATGCGGGAGAGGATGATATCGCGCTTGGGCGCAAACACTTCGCCCGACACCACGACGCACAGCGTGTCAATGCCCGTAGGCAGGTGCTCAAAGGACACGCAGTTCTCCTCAAACGCCTGCAAAACCTTGCGCCCGAAGCCCAGCTCGCTGTTCATCATCGCCTTCTCAATGCTGATGACCGAGAAGCCCTTGCGCCCCGCAATACCGGTGATGGTGGGGTGCAAATCATCATGCGGCGCGTTCAGGCTGATAATCGTGCCCGGATGCGACGGGTCGTTGGTGTTGCGGATGTTGGTGGGAATACCCGCCTTGTGCACGGGGAACATGGCGTCCTCATGCAGGACGGACGCGCCCATATAGGACAGTTCACGCAGCTCCTTGTAAGTGATGGAGCTGATTTCGTGCGGATGCGGCACAATGCGCGGGTCAGCCATCAGGAAGCCCGACACGTCCGTCCAGTTTTCGTACACGCTGGCTTCGACCGCGCGGGCGACAATCGCGCCCGTGATATCCGATCCGCCGCGCGAGAACGTCTTAATTGTGCCGTCCGGATAGCTGCCATAGAAGCCCGGCACGACCGTCGGCACGCCGTCAGACAGCTTCTCCGCCATCAGCGTGTTCGTCGTCTCCGCGTCAAACGCGCCATCCGCCGTGAACTTGACCGCTTCCGCCGCGTCCATGAACCGCCAGCCCATGAAATCCGCCAGCAGCAAGCCGTTCAGGTACTCGCCGCGGGAGGCGCAGTAATCCGCGTTTGCCCCCGCGTCAATCTTTTCGTTCACTTCGTCCAGCGCCGCGCCCAAATCCACATGCAGACCGAGTTCCTCCGCAATGTCCATGTAGCGCGCGGCGATCAGGTCAAACGTATCCTGATAGTCCTCGCCCGCCGACTTCTGCTTGTGGCAGCGGTAGAGCAAATCCGTCACCTTGTCGTCGTCCTTGAAGCGGCGGCCCGGCGCAGAGGGAATCACATACTGCCGCGCTTCGTCCAGCAGCAGAATGTCCTTTACTTTGCGGAACTGTCCGGCATCCGCCAGTGAGCTGCCGCCAAACTTCGTTACAATCTTTTTCATGCGCCCAATCCTCCAAGGCATCATCCCGCTTCTTTGCGGCATGACATCCGAATATTTTTTGCGATGCGCCTCTCATCATACCGTTTTCCAGCGCGATTGTCAACAATTCCGCCGCAAAAATACAGATTCCGAACGAAAAAGGGGGCGATACGCCTGATTTTTCCCCGTCACGCGTCGGCAAAGCGCGACAGAATCAGCACATCGCGGTACGCGCCGTCGCGCCACAGCTCCTTTTCCAGCCGCCCCTCCTCACGGAAGCCGCAGGACAGGTAGCAGCGCACAGCCGCTTCGTTGAACGCGAACACCGACACGCGCAGCTTGTGCAGGTTCATCTCCCGGAAGCAGAAGTCGCACAGCAGTTCCATCGCTTCCTTGCCGTATCCCTTGCCGCGGTAGGGCTTGCCAATCATGATGGCGAGCTTTGCCATGCGGTTCTTCCAGTCCACGCGGATGATGCCGCAGCGCCCAGCAAGCTCGTCGCCATCGACCGTCTCCACGGCGAACTGGTACTCCCCGCGCGTGTAGCTGGACTGCTGGGACAGCCACTGCTGTTCATCCGCGTAGGAGGACGGGAACGGGATGCCGCTCATCATCCCGCGCAAGGTTTCCGGGTCGTTGACGAACTCGTGGTTTGCCGCCGCGTCCGTGCCTTCAAACGCACGCAGGCGGATTCGCTTGCCCTCTATCATGCCTGTTCCTCCCGTTTCGCCCACTCGTCGCGCAGCACTGCCATGGACACAATGTCATGGAACTTGCCGTTCTTCCACGTTTTCTGACGCGCCACGCCTTCCTCGGTGAAGCCCGCTTTCAAGTAGCAGAGCCTTGCGCGGCTGTTTTCCGCGAACACGGTCAATTCCACGCGGCGCAGCCCCAGCGCATCGAACGCATAGCGCAGCAGCAGCGAAAGCGCCTCGCGCCCGATGCCCTTGCCGCGGTGCTCCTCCTTCGCCAGCACGACGCCAACTTCCGCCGTGCCGTCGCGGCGGCTGATGCGCTCCAGCGAAATCTGCCCCCAGTATTCCTCGGTCACGGGGTCAGCCATGACGAACATCATGTGGTCGCTGCCGCCGGAAAGCGCGTAATTCAGGAAATCCTCGCCGTTTTTCTCGGTATACGGCTGGTCGAAAATTTCGGTCAGGTAGCGGGTGGCTTCGGTGTCGTTTGTCCACGACAGAATGCCGGGGAGGTCGCTGCGGCGGTACGGGCGCAGCAGGACGTTTTTTCCTCGCAGGATGGGCATTGTGTGGGTGGCTCCTTTCGTTGTTCGTGAAAGCATTGGGAAATCGGTGTTTTTTTTCGGGGTGAATTGCGTTGACTTTTCTTTCAAGCTGGACATATTAGCGGCTTCCAGCGGGCAATCGCAGACTTCGTCTGTTTCCATGCTCTTCGGTCGCGCCCATTTGGCGCGACACAGCGCAGATGGTGGAAAGAGCAGCTTGGGGGGCGCGTCTGCGGACGCGCAAAGTTACTGGCAGGGACGCTCCGCTGCCTGCACCTTGCTTGAGCTTTCTCTTTGAATTGGTTGTCCGAGAAACAGTTGGGGCGTTGCCCCAAACCCCACAAGGGACGCTGTCCCTTGACCCTGCAAGGGGCAGACGAAAAGGGACGAAGTCCCCCCTTGACCCCTTCGCGCGATTGAGTTGAGCGCACTTTCATACTGCTTCCGCGTGTTGCTTTTTTCTTTTTTTACTCCTCTATGGGTGCGCCGAACACATCCACCTTCGGCAGCATCGTCGCCACCTGCCGCAATCGGTCACTCAGCGTCGTATACCGCTTCATGATGTGGTCATTCTCCACCATCTGCCGGATAATTTCTTCCCTGCCGACCAGCACCACCAGCTTTCTCGCGCGGGTCAAAGCCGTGTAGAACAGATTCCTTGTCAGCAGCATCATCGGGCCGTATACCACCGGCAGAATCACCACCGGGAACTCGCTGCCCTGACTTTTGTGCACGGACAGGCAGTACGCTAAATCGAGGTCTTCCAGCTGCTGACCCGTGTATTCCGCGTCCTTTTCGTCGTCGAAGCGGACGGTCAGCGCGTGATTCTCCGTATCCACCGCCGTCACAAAGCCCACGTCGCCGTTGAAAACGCCCTTGCCGTCCTCCCAGCCCAGATTCACGCGCCTGCGCCATTCCATGTCGTAATCGTTGCGCGTCTGCATCACCTTATCGCCAACGCGGAAGATGGTTTCCCCGTAAGTGAGGCTCGGCTTGCCGGGCGCGGGCGGATTGAGCGCCTCCTGCAAACGAATATTCAGCGCCTGTACGCCGCATTCGCCCTTTTTCATCGGCGCGAGCACCTGAATTTCACGCACGGAGCGGCTGCGCCAGTCGTCGCCGAACTTCAGGAACCTCGGCAGACGCTGCGTCGTCAGGGCGACGATGGTGTCCGCGGCCTGCTGCAAGCTCATCTGCCGCTCGAAGAAGAAGTCAGTGTTCTTCTCGTTCAGCAGCGGCATCTTTCCCTCGTTGATGCGGTGCGCGTTGGTGACGATGCGGCTTGTTTCGGACTGGCGGAAGATGTCGGTCAGGTGAATCGACGGAATCACGCCGCTTTGCAGGATGTCGCCCAATACGTTGCCCGCGCCGACGGACGGCAGCTGATCAGCATCGCCGACGAGAATCAGGCGTGTACCCGGCGCAACCGCGCGCAGGAAGGAGCGCATGAGCATCATATCCACCATGGACGTTTCGTCGGCAATGATGCAGTCGCCCTCAATGGGCGTATCCTGATTGCGGCCGAACTGCCCCTCTTCGCCGCCGTACTCCAGCAGGCGGTGGATGGTTTTCGCCTCATGCCCGGTGGTTTCGGTCATGCGCTTGGCGGCGCGGCCCGTCGGCGCGCACAGCACCACCTCCCCGAACTCGGACAGGAGGGAAATAATGCACTTGATGATGGTCGTTTTGCCCGTGCCGGGGCCGCCGGTAATCACCAGCAAGCCGCGCCGGAGCGCCATCAAAATGGCTTCCCTTTGGCGCTGGCTGAACTCGATGTGATAACGTGCTTCAAACGCGTCGATGCTGTCCTCGGCGTTTGTGGCGCACGAGGGCACAGTGGACGCCATCAATTCGCACAGGCGCGTCGCCACCTCGCGTTCGGCGCTGTCGTACGCGGGCAGGTACACATGCTCATCGCCATCGTCGCCGGAAATCACCAGTTCACGCAGCAGCTGCATCGTTTTCAGCTGATGCGCCACCATCTCCCGCGAAACCCGCAAAAGCGCCGTGCACCGGTTCAGCAGCTCATCCATCGGCAGATAGACATGCCCCATGCTCACTGCCTGATCGCGCAGAACGTACTTGAGCGCGGCGCTGATTCGCCCGTCGCTGTCCGGGGGGATGCCGATGGCCGTGCCGATAGCGTCCGCCGTTTTGAAGCCCACGCCGTCAATATCGTCGCACAGCTGATACGGATTCGCTCGGATGACCGCCTGCGTCCGCTCCCCGTACACTTTGCTGATTTTCAGCGCCAGCGACGCGCTCACGCCGTACGTCTGCAAAAAAACCATTGCCGCGCGCGTGCTCTGCTGCTGCTGATAGTCCTCAATAATCTGCTTCCAGCGTTTTTTGCCCATGTTGGGCACTTCCTGCAATCGTTCGGGGTGCTCATCGAGGATTTTCAGCGTATCTTCGCCAAAGCAGTTGACGATATCGCGCGCGGTTTTTGCGCCAACCCCGTGGATGATGCCGCTGGAGAGATACTTCAGGATGCCCTGCAGGGTCGTCGGGCGCTGCAGCTCCACCTTCTGGCACTTGAACTGCCGCCCGTACTGCGGATGCTCCATCCACTCCCCGGTGAAGATGCCCATTTCGCCGCCGGACAGCATCGGCAGTGTACCGACGACCGTCACGGTTCTCAGCCCTATTTTCTGCTCCGGCTTCACCGTCACGACGGAATACCCGTTTTCGGCATTGCGGTAAACCGTCCCCTCCACCGTTGCTTCGAGCTGATCCATCTCAGCATCCCCCTTAACACTTTCTCAAAAATCAGTATATCACCATTTGCGGAAAAATGGAATGCCCTGAGGAAGGCATTTTTCCGCCTTTGCGGAGGACTTTGTGTGGCTGGCGGAATTGGCTGCTTCTCCGCAACTGGTCATACTTGCAAGTTCCAGAGGGCAATGAGAACAGACGAAGTCTGCGGTCGCCCTCTGGACTCCTTCGCGCTCCCCTCCGGATGCGGCTTGGGTTTTGGCGAAAATTTTTACGTTGCTGTGCTTTTTGGTATTCTGTACGCGGCTTTATTCCGCATTCCGCATTCCGATTTCCGCATTTCTAATTGCTTTTTTACCTTATTAGTGCTAAAATAAAACCCGGTTTCACTTTCCACCCCGAAAAGGAGTTATCACCATGAATGTATGCATCGACGTTCAGGACGTTTCCTTCACCTATGAGGATGCCCCTGAACCCGCTCTCCACCATGTCTCCCTGCAAGTCCACGAAGGCGAATTTCTCGCCGTCCTCGGCCATAACGGCTCCGGCAAATCCACCCTCGCAAAGCTCCTCAATGCCCTCTATCTGCCCACAGAAGGGCATATCACCGTCTGCGGCATGGATACCCAAAGCGACGAGGAGCTCTGGGAAATCCGCCAGAAGGCAGGGATGATTTTCCAGAATCCCGATAATCAGCTTGTCGCGACCGTCGTTCGGGAGGATGTAGCATTCGGGCTGGAGAACCTTGGCGTTCCCCGCGAAGAGATGATTCCGCGCATCGACGCGGCGCTTCAAGCGGTTGGCATGAGCCAGTTCGCCGAAGCCGCGCCGCATATGCTCTCCGGCGGACAGAAGCAGCGCATCGCCATCGCGGGCATTCTGGCCATGCAGCCGTCCGTCATTATCGCGGATGAATCCACCGCCATGCTCGACCCGTCCGGGCGGCGGGAGGTGCTGTCCACCATCCGCCGTCTCAACCGCGAAAAGGGCATCACCGTCGTGTGGATTACCCACTTCATGGAAGAAGCGGCGCAGGCAGACCGCATCATCGTGATGAATCAGGGCGAGGTGGCGCTGTCCGGCACGCCGCGCGAGGTGTTCCCGCAGGTGGATACCCTGCGCGAATTGCACCTTGACGTGCCGCACATGACCGCATTGGCGGATTCGCTCCGCCGGGACGGGATGCCCCTGCCGGGGAACATCCTGACCGTTGACGAAATGACCAAGGAGGTGCTGACGCTGCTATGTCCCTCGAAGTAAAGCACTTGACCCACACATACAGCGCCGGCAGCGCTTTTCAGGCAACCGCCGTGCATGACGTGTCCCTGACGATTGAGGACGGCGAATTTGTGTGCATCGTCGGGCACACGGGCAGCGGCAAATCGACGCTGGTGCAGCATTTGAACGGACTGCTCAAGCCCACCAGCGGGCAGGTGCTCGTCGACGGCGAGGACATGAACGGCGAGAACGTCGACCGCCGCCGTATCCGGCAGAAAGTCGGGCTGGTGTTCCAGTACCCGGAATATCAGCTGTTTGAAGAGACGATTGCCAAGGACATTGCGTTCGGCCCGAAGAACCAAGGGCTGTCGGAGGAAGAAATCGACCAGCGTGTGCGCCGCGCCATGGCGCATGTGCATCTTGATTACGACAAGTACGCCGAGCGCAGCCCGTTCGACCTCTCCGGCGGACAGATGCGCCGCGTGGCGATTGCGGGCGTGCTGGCGATGGAGCCGAAGGTGCTGATTCTGGACGAACCCGCTGCCGGGCTTGACCCGCTCGGCCGCGAGCGCATTCTGGGGATGCTGCAGGAATTGCACCGCGAGGGCGGCGTGACCATCGTCATGGTCAGCCACAGCATGGACGACTGCGCCCGGCTGGCGACTCGCATGATTGTGATGAGCAAAGGCGAACTGGTGCTGACTGACACGCCGCGCAATGTCTTCCGCCAAGCCGACCTGATGCGCTCCATCGGGCTGGGTGTGCCGGAAGCGGCGGAATTGTGCGGTCGCCTGCGCGCCGCTGGGCTTCAACTGCCTGACGACCTGTTCACGCAGGAGGAGCTGCACGACCATCTGCTTCGTTTGTGGAAAGAAAAGCAGGAAAAGGAGGCGGCGAAATGAATCTGAACATCACCATGGGGCAGTATTACCCCGTTGACAGCTTCGTCCACCGCCTTGACCCGCGCACGAAAATCCTTCTAACCATCCTGATGATTGTCGCGGTGTTCATGGTGCATTCGCTCATCGGGTACGCGCTGGTGCTGGCATTCCTCTACTGGGCGGCGAAATGCTCGAATGTCCCCTTCAAGATGCTGATGAAGGGCATCAAGCCCCTGCGCATCATCCTGATTCTGACATTTGTGCTGAACCTGTTCTTCTCCAATGGCACGACCCCGCTCATCGACTGGTGGATTATCCACATCACCCGCGAAGGGCTGACGCAGGCGGTGCATTACTCCCTGCGCCTTGTGTTCCTCGTCCTCGCGACCTCGCTGATGACGCTGACGACCTCCCCCATCGCGCTCTCCGACGGCATTGAGCTGCTTTTATCGCCGCTCAAGCGCTTTCACTTTCCCGCGCACGAGCTGGCGATGATGATGTCCATTGCGCTCCGCTTCATCCCCACGCTGATGGAGGAAGCGGACAAAATTATGAAGGCGCAGATGGCGCGCGGTGCGGATTTTGAGACGGGCAACCTCTTCGCCCGCGCGAAGGCGATGATTCCCTTGCTGGTGCCGCTGTTCGTCAGCGCGTTCCGCCGCGCTGGTGAATTGGCAATGGCGATGGAAGCCCGCTGCTACCACGGGGGCGAGAACCGCACGCGCCTGCGCAAGCTGGAAATCACGAAAAACGACTACATCGCCGGCGGCGCGGTGCTTGCGCTGATGCTCCTGATTGTGCTGGAAGGCGTCGTCGTGTCGCACATCGGGGGAATCCTCTGATGGCGCGGCGGATTCTGCTGACGATCGAGTACGACGGCACGGCGTATTCCGGCTGGCAGCGGCAGTATAACGGCTTGGCGGTGCAGCAGCTGATTGAGGAAGCGCTCACCCGCGCGACGGGCAAGGCAATCACGATCACAGGCGCAAGCCGGACGGACGCGGGCGTACACGCCTTGGGGCAATGCGCGCATTTCGACACCTCCTCCCGCATTCCGCCGGAAAAGTACCCGTTCGTGCTGAACACCATGCTCCCGCGCGACATTCGCGTGCAGGCGGGGCGCGAAGTGCCGGACGGCTTCCATGCGCGCTTCATGACCTGCGGCAAGCGCTACACCTACCGCATCCTGAACAGCCGCCACGGCAGCGCCATCCGCCGGAATACGTTCGCGCATGTACCCATTCCGTTGGATGTGGACGCGATGCGTCAGGCTTTGCCGACACTGCTTGGTACGCACGATTTCGCCGCGTATCAGGCGTCCGGCGGCACGGCGAAGACGACCATCCGAACCATCCGCATGGCGGAGATGACCGTGCAGGGCGACGAAATCATCCTCCTTGTCGAAGGGGATGCTTTCCTATATAATATGGTGCGCATCATTGCCGGTACGCTCATCGAAATCGGCTTGCATCGGCGCAGTACGGACGCCTTCACCGAGGCGTTCCGGACGCTTGACCGCCTGTCGCTGGGCGTGACCGCGCCGCCGCACGGCTTGGAGCTGACGAAAGTCTACTACCCGGAGGAAGCGTTTCGGATGCCCGAAGCGGTTCGCTGGCACGAGGAATAACCATTTTTACCCCACAGGAGCTGTTGACCCATGGTAAAATCATTCATGACGAACATGCCCGACCAGTGCGGCGCGTTTCTGGCGGCAAGCCGGATTATCGAGCGCCATCAAGGGAACATCGTGCGCGTGAGCTACAACAAAGCAGTGGATGCGCACGCACTGTTTCTGGATGTTGAGGCGGACGACGCGGTGCTCAGTGCCATCGAGGGCGAACTGAATCAGGCGGGATTCCTCAAATCCGTGCCGCACGCGAAGATTATTCTGGCGCAGTTCGACGTACCGGATCATCCGGGCGCGGTCGTGCCGATTCTGGAAGTGCTGAACCGCCATCACGTCAACATCTCCTATATTTCCAGCCAGTCGAATGACAGCGGTCATGCGTCGCTGAAAATGGGGCTGTACATCGAAGAGCCGGGCGTGATGGATACGCTGCTGCGGGAGTTGTCGGCGCTGTGCCCGGTGCAGATTCTCTCGTACGATTCCGGCGAAAAGAAGCTGGATACCACCGTGTTTTATCTGCGCTTCGCGTCGGAAATCCGCCGGCTTCTGCGCCTGACGCAGGAGCAGACGAATGAGTTCACCTATTACGCGAACCTCATCATGCAGGAGCTGGACGAGCGGAACGAGCCGCCGAGCAAGACGTTTGAGTACATCAACCGCTTTGCGCGCTTCGTGGCGGAGCACAACGGCGCGGCGTATGAGTGCCGCGTGACGCATGTGCCGCTGACGGAGCAAGTTCGGGCGGTTGTGCTGGAGCCGCCGTTCGGGAGCAACATCACCGTGCTGGAGGACGTGAAAACGCGGGCGCTGCTGGTGATTGACAGCGGCTTCCGGTGCTGTGCGCGCTACACCTTGCGGCAGCTGCGGACGATTTTTCCTGATTTTGACGAGCAGAAGCGTGAAATGCTGCTGACCCACTCAGATTCCGACCACACGGGACTGGCGGAAAGTATGCCGGTCATCTGGTGCAGCCAGCGGACGGCGGACTGCTTCGCGAACGAATCGCTGGGGCTGCCATCCCCGCGGGAAGCCAGCGCGACGGGGCTGCCCTACTATCGGCTGAACAAGCTGATTACGGAATACGCCGTGCCGCCGCTGAACCGCCTGCGCATCCTGAACACGTCCCACGGCGATGACGAGCAGCCCATCAGCCCGATTGGCGCGTTCCTCTTCGGCGACATGCGCTTTAACGTCCTGCAAGGGAACGGCGGGCATGTGCCGGGCGAAACGATGCTGATTGACCCCGTGCACCGCGTGGCATTCACGGGCGACGACTACATCAACCCCCACAACATGACCCCTCCGCAGAAAGAGTTCGACCGCCTTGCCCCCTACCTCGCCCGCAGCGTGAACGTCGATTCCCCGCGCTACCACGCGATTCTCCGCGCTGTCCTCGCCATGCTGGACGGCAAAGGCTACCTGATTTTCCCCGGTCACGGCGGCGTTGTGCAGCGGACAGAAGCGATGTAAAGGGAGAGACGAGGGGCGTTGCCCCTAACCCCCACCAGAGGCTTTGCCTCTGGACTCCACAAGGGACTTCGTCCCTTGACCCTT
>ERZ827088.2092-NODE-2092-length-21968-cov-3.808242_pt1 | contig 21968 bp, 22 predicted proteins | sample MGYA00519922_ERZ827088 | MGnify/ENA primary metagenome ERZ827088 (study PRJEB31778, sample SAMEA3449254) | human gut metagenome | biome: human gut; feature: human-associated habitat; material: faeces | place: United Kingdom | collected 2010/2012 ...
CAGTGTCTTTGAAAATATGGTTATAATGTTTGATCTTCACACTGTAGGAAGAAAATATCTTCATACCACAATGTCTCCTTTCTGAAAATTACTGGATCTTCTGGTGGTCGATATAAAGCTTGTAGGCCGTTTTACTCACGACTAAAGTCACGAGTGTGCAGCGGCAATTACATCAAGACGTATTTTTCCCGCATATGATTTTGCATCTTTATCATAGAAACCAATCCAGTAGGAATCTATGGAGCCGCCAAAATAACCTTCGCCAACCCCTTCTGATAAACACCATGCGCTTACTACATTATTTCGCCAGAACGGCTTCTGATGAATCCGTTTTTCATCCTAATCACAGCTCTGCAAATGTCCTTTGGCTTAAGATTATACTTATTTTGTACCTTTGGTTTTCTCAAAGCATTTTCCCTTCTGTAACTTTTTGATTATTTTCAAAGAACCCGGTATGATATTCCCGTAGTTCGCAATAATACGAATATCCTTTTTAGCTTTTTCTATAGCCTCCGTCTTATTTTCCGCTTCTATCTCAAATGATTGAGGTTCAGAAAAATAATACTCCGCACAAATTAAATATCTATTCATCGAATCCTCCCGTTAATTTTGGTTCCAGATCATATTTGATTTCATCATATAAATTAGCCAAATCCTTTTTAAGAATTGCACATACAGCTTCGCTTCTTGTCTGCTGCATTGTTTCTCCGGCAATTTCTCTTTTCTGATTTAACTTTTCGATATACTGATCCGACTGCTCTGCCGTAATGACATCCGCTTCGATAAAAGCATTGATATCTTCTTCGGAAAAGCATTTTTCTCCATGAACCAACACATATACCTGATTCACTTTTTCTCTTTCTTTTACAGCCAGCTTTTCATATTTCTCAATAAGCCGAACATATTCTTTTTCCAATACCTTTAATGCATCATATTTTGATTTAGCTTTTGCTTTTTCGATTTTTACCAAATAATCCATCAAATCCTCCTTGTTTTATGCAACGAAATTCGATTTCTGCATTCCGGGAAGCTCTGGCCATGTGATCTGTGGTTCCTGTCTTATCATATTTTCACCATCGAATACATAGCGTTTAAGATTACCCTTATTATCGGCAAACTCCATGTAACTACCACATTCTACAAAAGGGGCAATTAAACAAAGAATTTTTTCAAATGCATAATGGGTTTCTTCTGGATCCGCATGATATTTTAATTCTGATGAGAAATCTTTATAGTCATATACGTAAAACCCAATTTCTTCCATGATTTCATCGAACCGGCAATATGCGAATTCCATTGCCATTTCTTTATCTTCAAAAATTGCTTCCTTTGCATTCACTTTAGACTTTGGTTTAATCCTAACTCGTCCATCTTTATAGATTAACTGACACATAATTTTCCTCCTTCTCTCTTTAGATAAAATTATTATGACAGAAAAAAAGAAATGTATTATTACAATCAAATCTGCCGTATACTCTTATAAAATATATGGAATCCTATACTATAATACAATTTGTTTTCTCAACTTTTTTGCACTAAAAAGACCTTCTAACCAAGAAAATCTTTCTTAATAATTACAATTTTCCTTTTGAAATTTTTTCTTCAAGTTCGAAAGAATCCGCCGCTACATTTATTCCAGCCTTCTTTAAATTATCAACTATTTCCAGGCAATGGTTAAAGGTATGCGTACATATAACATATTTATTGATAAAAATAACGGCCGGATTTGGATATGGTATCCATGGCTCATTATTATACTTTGTAGACGGCGAACGATAAACATTTAATCCAGAAATGACATTGGTAAGATAAATGAGCAAAACATCTTTTTCTTTATCTTTTAAATCAAATGTGGATTGTGGGATATGATATTCATTTAAAAATCGATTTCTTATTACCTGATTTTCTTCCCATTGCTTTTCTAATGCTTCGATATTTTTTCTATACTTTTTCTTTTTTGAGTGTTTTTCCCATATAGAAACCAGAAAATCGATGAAAATTGTAAGGAATAAGCTTGCCACAAATATTAGTAAAGTAACTATGAGCGGGTTTGATAAAATACTCTGCATAAAAAACCTCCTTTTTCTTAATTAATATGAAAGAAAAGCATCGGTTTTGCCGATGCTCTTCTTTTGGTTAATTTAGTTTTGAATGATATAAGTTCTCATACCATCTAATAAACTATCTTTGACATTGAATTTCTGGTGTTCTGATAAGGTCCTTACTGTCACACCTTCGTTAACGCTTACACTTTCTCCATTTTTAAAAGCAGTTATTTCGATATCGTAGTTATCTCGATCTTCAATATCATAAGGAATCGGGAATTTAATTACTTCTGTCCGGATACCAAATCTCTGAAGATCTTCCTCGTTAGTGTCTCCGGAGCCAATCGGTTTTTCATAAAAATAATTTTTGATTGTTTCGAATCCGCTCTTGGAAAATTCACTAGGGAATTTTACCTGCAACTGATCCGCATATCCGCTTGTTCTTACAATCAGAACTCCTGTTTCGCCTTTTTTGAATGTGATATATCCATTATCTGCTACAGTATCCGAACCGCTTTTTCCTACCAGTTTTGTATGAAGAGAAAATTCTCCAAGGCCTTTAGACTCTTCCGTGATATTTCCCACGTTATCTGATACATAAATCAAGAAATTTATATCACCCTTAAATAACAAATCATCATTTATGATATTGATGGTAACCGTACCAGTCTTATCATCACTAGAAATGATACCTGGATAAGTATGTGTTGCATTATTATCCTGATTTTCAACGACAACATAAAACTCTTTTAAACCACTTTCATCATCTTTTGCCTCTAAAGTGATTTCATAATTGTCCGGATACTTTGAGATATCAATATTGTCAAAAACTTTTAAAAATTCATATCCTTCGCCAGAAAGCTGAGGTGCTTTTCCGTCAGCAATCAATACGATTTTATTCAAAGCATCAGCGGCATCGTCTGAATACGTGTAAGAGCTGTTATTGTATTTATCTGTTGTTTGATATGCCATGGCTTGTGGTGTTATGACAAATTCTGTGTTGTTGTAAACAGAGTCCATGGAATAAGCTGCATCAAGTGATACATTACGCAAATTGTTATATCGGGACATTTCGAAAAATGACGCATCTTTGATATAACTTTCATTATTTACTCCAATGACTGATTTTTTAACATCATCAATGCTGATTTTAGAAATATCACTATCATCATTTTCTCTATAATAACTTAACTTTTGCTTAGTCCCCAATTTATCAATAATGTAGGACAATGCATTTATCTGATAGTTTTTGGAGGCAACTGCATCACCAATTTCACTTATTAAGCCATTTGTTTTCAGGTAGAAGGGAGTTATTCCGTCTGCCTTCACAAAATAAGATCCGTCTTTTTCATATACATTATCATCCATTCCTCTAACAGAAATTGGAGTTGTTTCAATAGGATAAAATACTTGTCCATCTGCCGATATAGTACTGCTGATTTTCAAATGAGCCGTAGCACTAACATTACCGGCACCATCTACTGCTGCTACATGGATATATTTTGTAGTTTTATCAGACAATGAAACAATATAGCTGGTCTCAGTTTGATATATACCATTATCTTTTGTGACAATCGTATCCTCATTTTCATCAACCAGAATAACATAACCTTTAACCCCAGAGGTCATAACATCAGTTGTGATATTTGATTCCAACATGGGAGCCATGGTTTCTGTGTAAAAAGATTTTACCTGGTGCTGATATGTTGTTCCGTTATCACCGGGATTATTCCAAACTACTGTTGCCTTAGAATAATCATTATCATCTTCTACAGGTTTTCTTTTAAGGACAGGAATATTAGGCATAGCTTCATCCGTTGCTATGATTCCTTTCAGTTCATTATCCTTATATAATCCAAGCTCTGCCCCCGTAATAGATACATATCCATTTCCAGTTTGCGTGCTTGCATAATCAGTTTTACCAAAATAAATTTTACCCTCTTGTGTATTAACGCGTAATCCGTTACTGCCTCCATACGAAGGGTAAGCAGATACAACTTGACCTTCTGTGTATCCACAAGCTAATTTTTTACCACCACTAAAGCTTAATCCTTTTATTCCAGCAGTAAACCAAACACTTCCTCTTAAATGGAAATTAAGATGTACGTAAATATGTGTAGTTCCTTCTGGTAAAGCAATATTTAAGTTTTGATAGAATTCGCTACTTCCAACATGATTATTACCATTCCAGGTAAAATTATCAGTAAAAGGATAATCTCTAAATTTTCCCTGTGCAATTTTTGTACCATTTTGATCCAAAATTACAAATTCAGACGGTTGCTCTTCATCGGGCAGCCAATTGGTGTTCACAATATTGTCTCCTACATCACCCCATCCTTCGCAAAAATATGAAAGATTCAATGTCGTATTGCCATTGGTGGGAATTCCTTTATATCCAGAGACATTCCACCAATTGGCTTTGTTTTCAACAATATGACATTCTCTGGACCAACCAACTCTTACTGTACAAGTACTATAATCATCATCATCTGATGTATGTCCGTTATATTGATAAGAATTTATGCCTGAGGAATCAAAACAACTATGTCCCCACATATGAGATTCCCAGTTTCCAAATGCAGGTATATATGATAAATCCTGATAACATGAACTGCTATGGTGGTGCACTACTGCAGTTCCTTGTTTTCCTCCGATATTTCCGCCACCGCCACCGGCCATTCCGTTTTCTCCGGATCCATTGCCATCAGCTCTATAGCTTCCAGAATTAGCTGCATTGCCGTTGCCCATCATGGTTGCACCGCCACCGCCACCAGCTATGGCAAAAATACCGAGTCTGTCCGTCCTCAGATAAGATGCTGATCCACCATTTCCATAAGACGTTGCTGATCCTCCAGAAAAATATTTACCTTTACCATCTTGAGAACCAACACCTACATAGACTTTTTCACCTTCATAGAAATAAATACGGCCTGTCACGATGCCTCCTGCACCACCGGAATAATTGCCATATTTTCCGCCTTGAGCTCCAGTTAACTTAAAATTGTATAATCCACTGTACGGAACAATATATACTTGCTCTGAATTAGCAGAATCACTATTTCTGTAAAAAGTTTTTTCTACACTATCGACATTATTTTGAATTGAATTTGCGCTTTTTACTTCAATCCAATTTCCGTTTTCTTTTTTCTGATATATTTTAAATACTTTATCAGCAGAATCTGTCTGGATCCATGATAAGTCTATAGCTCCTTTTTCATTATTTGCAGTCCAGTTTTCTACGCTGTCTGCATGAAGTGTTGACCACTTTGCATATAATGTTATATCTTCATCTGTCGAGAAATCATCCCCAGGGCCACCTATAAATATTTCACATTCAGGATCGGCATACCATCCACCAAATCTTTTCTGATCCGTTGGATCATCTCCATTCGGATAGGTTGCCTCTGGAAGTTTAAAGCTATCGCCGGCATATTGTGCTATAGCTGTATCAATGCATCCATCATACCAGACAGATTTCATTTCTGAAAAAATATTATTAGCATCGTACAATCCAAAAGCATAGCGATTTGACGCAGAAACAAATACACCATGTAATGGATCAGTAAATGTCCATCCGGAAAAATGAGTTGTTGTGTGCGTTGGCTCAATCTTATTTCCGCCTTGTGTATCATATGTAACTATTGGTCCAGCAGGTGGTGTCAATTTATTTGGATCAAGCGAATAAACAGTACGAAAACGTTGTGTAATCGTAGTTTCTCCATTGTATGATCCACCATTAGGATCGATTATCAGAGTGGAATAAGCAGGTTTCCACTGGGCATATAAAACAATAACTTCTCCATCATCATTATTTCCTAAATTCAATCTATTTTGGATATTAATAAAATCATCTTCATTTTTAAATTTCTGTCCACTTCCATCACGTTTGGTATTCCAACCATCAAACACATATCCTGTTCTATAAAAAGTATTTACGGATAACTTTTTTTGTGGAGTAACTGTTTGTCCTTCGTAAGTCGTGTAATTATTATAATAATGGAAACTATCAGAAATATATCCTCCATTAGCTCCATTCCCAACATATTGGATAGTATATTTATTCCATGATACTTCATCACACTTATGGCTAATATATGTAGCTGTCTCTAGATTATTACATTTTGGGTCAACGCAATTTGATACATAACAATCGCCAGTTGATAAAGTTTTTAATTGACTAATAGTATCTTTTGATGAATAGAATAAGATACCTATTTCTCTTCCACATTTAGCGCATGTGGCTATCCAGCCGGGTTGGCATTTTGTTGTTTTGCATGATTGTCTGCCAAAGGAAAATCCCATCCATTCATTTCCGTCTGGATAAGATGCATGAATGCAATAATGTTCAGGATATTCTATTGTCCATTTTGAAATTGACACATTTACCGTGTATTCAGCTGCATACAAATGTTGCCCTTTTTCGGTCTTTGTCAAAGTAACGGGTTTGAAATATACCTCTTCTCCCATTTTACCTTCATAGATATTTTTATTATATCGATCTAAGGTAAAAGCTTCATTCGTATATGATCTTTCAATTCCGGTATTTGCAGAGACAGTAATTCCACTCATTAAAATACCTGCAGCCAGTAACGGAAAAAGCAATTTAGTCTTAAGTTTTCCCATACCGATTCTCCTTTCTTTTTTTAATCATCTCTTAATTAATATGACAGAAAGATTGAAAGAACGGAAAATCTGCATAAAAAAGAGCTTCCCGCAGGAAACTCCTTTTTCTTATAATTTTCTGCCTAAATATTTATCCCCGTTTTTGTGAGTCATATGAGTTTTGTCTTCTTCTACCCATATTTCAGTATCCCATGCAATTTTAGGATAAACGCTGAGCATCTTTTTGGTTGTTGCGAAGGCCGTGATAAATGAAACTTCTGTATCCGATCCACAATGACAGCACTTTTTGATTTCCTCAACACGGTCGATGTTGAACTCTCCCGTGCTGGAGTATGCTTCTATAAAAATTATCCGTTTGCGTTTCCGGTCGTACAAAACAATATCCGGAAGTTTTGTAGACTCTGAGAATACAGATATACCCACTTCATTTAACACGACATCATTTCTGCATAATTGCCGGTCGGAGGTATCCCCGATATATAATAATTCCGCTCCCGATGCAAAAAGAGGAACAAATTCTTCCAGTATCTGTTTCTGAAGCTTATTATGCGGGGATCTACCCAAAGAGAATGCTAATTCTCCGAAATTAACGGGATAACCTTTCTCTATGTCCTTGACCTGTTTTAGTTTTTCGCTGTATACATTATGTGTTGCTAAAAAGTGGTTTAGTTCTTCCTGCCATCGGTCCGTTCCATAAGCCCGCAAAAGTGCTGCAAACTGTGCTGTGAATCGATAGGAATTATTTTTGTCATTTGACGCAAGGCCAAATTTTGTTTCCATAATAGCGGCTGTCACATATTTCTTCAGTGTTTCATCCCGAAATGTTTCCCGTGAATTCTCTTGATATCCCTGTTTATCCAAACCAGCTTTGTTTGGAAAATTTTCATTGATAAACCGGATAATATCGTGGGTTCCATGATAGTTCTCAGAAGCATATTTCCATTTCATTCCCGGTTTGATTTCCGCACATGCAGCCAATGTCATTGCACACCTTGGATTGTATAACTGTGGTGGCATTCCGATACTTTTGAGAATATCTCTGGCTTCGTTCAGACAGTTATAATTATAGTCTTCTATATTCTTTTTCATACTATTTCCTCTTTTCTTAAAGGGAAGTAATTCAGTTCCCTCGCATTTACCTGCGTACTGCCGTTTATAAGCCTGAAATAAACATCATATTCATCACTTGACAAGACTTTATGAATATTCTCGGCTTCTTTTTTTGAAAGCGGAGACCCGTCTTTTTTCACCAGATAATTTATGTGATTTTCTATGGATATATATTCCTTATTATTCTTACTAATATAGCAACAGGATTGAAGGCGGCGTTTCTCTTCTTTCGCAGTAAGCCGTTTTACAAAAACCGAGTTTGCATTTCGAACCAACAGCTTGGTTGCTTTTCCGGAAATGTATTGAGCTTTTCCACTATATACGGGAAATTTTAATCTTCCACCGTTTACATTGCTTGGACGGAACATTGGTATATATCCGTCTTTAGGCTCTTCTGATATCATTTCTTTTGCGCGGAATTCTACAACCGGACCTGTCTTAAACTGATAACCAAGACTATCGAAAGTATCAGTAATATTACTCATATCCCGTATAATACGAATATCATCTTCATTTGTCGGGATTAACAGATAACTTTCCTCTCCTACCGACTTTATCAAATCCGCTGGAACCGAAAGCGTCTTTTCTAGCTGCATGTAAGAATCACTGGAAACATTAATATCAATTTTCTCTATTTGCTCTTTTTCCTTTTTTCCAAAAAGGATCATTGTTTCCTGCAAGACTTGTTCTCCTGAAAAAACAGTATCTCGGTCTGAGAAAATATGGATTTTTTCTATATCTGTTTTTAAAATAGCCTTCCGTACTTCGGTATAATAAAGTCCGGATACCCAGGAACGTGGCGTAATATAGATATACTGACCATCTTTCTTTAACAACTCCAACCCTTTCGCCATAAATAAGCCATACAGATTTGGCTGACCGTAAACATAATCTTTCATGAGACTGGCCTCTTCGGAGTTTTTTGCTATTTTCTTATACGGAGGGTTAGATATAACTATGTCATATTTCTGCGATATATTTATGGCAAAAAAACTGTCAGACCATATCGTATAACGAAATATAATATTATGGTTTTCACAGATATTTTGTATATAGTCGGCATTTTTCTTCAGTAATGGAAGAATAATAGGATCATTTTCAACGAAAGTGACTTTTATGCTTCGGCAGCCGTCAATAGTCAAAAGATGTTCTATGATACCCGCTGTTAGTATTCCGCTCCCGGCTCCGGCATCCAGTATATCCAAATGCTCTTTTGCCATGGTCCATTTCCCCATATAGGCGGCAATATTCACAGGCGTAAAGAACTGTCCTTTTTTCTTTCGGACATCTTTTCCCTCGATTTTCATATATTTAGTTGTTTCTTCATAAATATGTCCGAGCATATTACCTCCATAAAATTCGAATATATGTTCATTATAAACAGTGGTTAAAGGAAAGTCAAACAAAAGAGCCTCCGCAGAGACTCTTTTATTTATCACTCTTATGCAATTACGTCATCGGATGTGTCTACGCTATTTTCTTCACTTGTGGTAGACGTGTCGGAATTATTTGTCTCAGATTCCGTATCAGGAGCTGGTGTGGGAGTATCACCATAAAGATCCTTTATTACATCATCAACGGAAGGTACATCGGGCTGAGAATGATCTCTTAATTCTTCTCCGCATCGACTACACCAGCCATCACCATTATCCGAATGTCCTAATCCATCAATCGATCCACTATTAATTACCGCTCCGCATAAGTCACAGGTTTCTTCCCACCAGCCGCCGGAAGTACATGTGGGTTCTGTTGTAGTATGTCTGGTTGTACTACCATGGCTACCCTGAGGATGGTAATTCGTTCCTAAGAAAGCTCCGCAATCAGCACAATAGATATTATCGTATCCATCATGCTGACAATTCGCTTCAACGGCTGTCTCATATTTCTTATGTTCATGAGTGCACGCAGGCTGTGGAGTTGCGGTTGCAGCAGGTTTGGTTGTGGGCTGAGGAGTTGCTGCCGGTTTTGCCGTTTCCGCAGGCTTGGTAGTCGCTTTCGGTTTTGCTGTCGAAGTTGGTTTTGCTGTCGAAGTGGGTTTTGCCGTAGATCCAGGCTTTGCTGTTGCTTCTGTCTTCGCATTTGCTGTAGTCGTATTTGAAGCAGTTGCTACGCTACATGTTTTCCCGCTACTATTCGAAGCCGTTGTTGTCTTCGGAGTTGTTGTCTTCGGAGTTGTTGTCTTCGGAGTTGCTGTAGGGTTTGCTGTCGTTGCAGCGGCAATTGTTGACTGTGCGGCATCTACTGCTTCCGCGGTATTAACCGGCTTATCTTCCTTGGTTTCTTCAAGACTGCTTTCTTCAGTTGTCTCAGCAGTTTCAACGACAGTTTCGGTAGTCGCTGTCTCTGTTGCTTCTGTGGCCTTATTACCACAGGCTGTCATAGACATGATCATGATCCCGGCAAGGACCATTGTTAATACTTTCTTTTTCATTTGATTACCTCCAAATATATGTTGTATTGTTTAGTTGTGATCCATTTGATAAATTCATTATAACACATATTCAAAGGAATACAAATTTCTGCATGGAAATTTTTGTGTTAAAATTTATCACGGATCTAAAATTGTTACAGCGAAGTGAGTCATATATTTTTCTCCTTCTTGCTATTTTATGATTCCACAATTAATATGATAGAATTCTTTGCTGAAAAACTCTGACATATTAATATTAGATCGATAGCAAGGAGTTATATATTGTATATATGTCGCTTGCCTAATGTAATAATACAAAAGGAAAGGAGGAATATTGTATGAATGGCGGCGGAGGTCCTGCATTTTAATCAGAAATATTAAATATGCTATAAACTTGAAAAAAGGTACTCTGTAATGAGTGCCTTTTTTGTGTAAATAATTCTAGCACGAGATTATACATGGAAAATATACTCCCTCGGCATGTTTTTCTTGCATTGCAATTACAATTCACACTCCGTACCGGGAGCGCCTATTCCCTTACGATTGTTAGGACATTAAGCGAGAATCCTCGGTTATTCAATCGCCGAGATGAAAACGCAAGCAACTCCATACAGGAGTTTCTTTCTGATTTTATGGTATGCTATATGTATGAAAGAAAATCTTATAGTTTACCGCACATCCGTATGTAACATTAACTACCATGTGGTCTTCTGTTCTTCTGTATTAAAACAACCAGTTTTATAGAGTGGAAATTTCTGCACAAAAAAGAGCAAATAACACATTCGCTCTTCTCATATTAGGCAATAGACAAAATTTCAAATTTTTCGTTAAATGTTGCAACCATAGATGTTCTTTCGATTTTGTCATTCCATGCGCCCAGGTCATTGCCATATTCGTCTTCGGTCACAGTTTTTAAGACACGATCGAAATGAACGGTGAATTTTCCGGTAACTTCATCCAGGAGGATGTTAGATATAGTTATATCCTCGTAATAATGTACACCACGATAGTTTTCATAATCATTATCTATTCCGAATTTTATTCTCAGTTTGTTTTTTATTCTTTCTTCCATAAAAAATTCCTCCGATTTTCATTTTTATTATTATGAAAGAAAATAAATGCAAATTTCCATTGACAAATAGATTCACTGCTATTATGAAAGAAAAATAATATAGAGGATTTTTTACAAAAATAAAAGAGCGAAATAATTCACTCTTCTATTTTACATATTATTGATATTGTCGGCGTGCCCGAAAACGCCGACATTGATGACAATATTCCCTTCGAGGGTTAATTTTTCCTGCATTTATTAAACAGAAAGAAAATTATTCCAGCCAGGTAAGTCCGCTGCAGCCGGAGGTCTCAAAGTAGTATACCGTAAAATCCAACAGGTGCCATTGCGGTCTGTACCAGGACGGAGATCGTAGCTGAAATGCCGATTGTGTGGAAGTCTACAACATCCTGAGACTCTATTTGCAGGAAAAAGATCCGGCTTCTATTCCGGATCTCTCTTTCTTTGATATTTCTTAACATGTTTTTCTTGCATTGCAATTACAATTCACGCTCCGTACTGGAAGCGGCACTTGTTTGCCTTGCATATTTATTGATTTTATTATTTCAATTCACGCTCCTGTAAAAGAGCGCCTTTACTTTCAGAACAAATTGATGAAGATTTATTACAATTCACGCTCTCATACCAAGCGTTCTACCCTCCATAAGAAGTTTCACTTTTCAATTTCAATTCACGCTTCTGCATAAGGAGTGCCTTTCACCATCAAAATATGACATAATGTTATATATATTACAATTCACACTCCCGCATAAGGAACGCCCAAATGCAAACATCATATTCCTTGGAAGTGCCACAACATTCTTAAGATGGATATAGGAAATTTCAATTCACTCCTCTACATAGGAAGAGTCAAAAACAAGCATACGAGATGTTGGCCATTGCTATTGCAATTCACGCTCCCACAAAGGAAGCGATATGTTTATATGAGTGTATCTGAATTTCGAAGCCGATTACAATTCACGTTCCCGTACCGAAACGTTTTTTAGTCTGTATTAAGCCAATTTCCTTTTTCCTATTATAATTTACGCCCCTTACTTGGAGTGCTATATCGATTCGCTCAGTACGAAATTTTTCTGATATTACAGTTCACATTCTAGCAATAGATTGTCTTGAAAGCGAAAACTATGCTGAATAACGAAGCCATTACAATTCACGTTCCAACGTAGGAGCGCTATAATAGGTGCTGTTTTGAGTGTAATAGGAGCTATTTTAAGGTTTATTTCAATTCACGCTCCCGCATAGGGAGCGCCATAATAGCAAAATTGCTAATTTATTATTTTAGATATTACAATTCACACTCCCATGTATGGAGCGCCCCATAGATCTTGGTATTGGCGTATACATTTTACAATTCACGCTCCCGCATAGGGAGCGCCTTACAGGTTCCGGTCCAGGTCCGACCCAGATGCGATTTCAATTCACACTCCCACGTAGGGAGCGCCCATACAAAGTGCCAAATATATGGCTGATAATAAATTTCAATTCACGCTCCCGTATAGGGAGCGTCGATATTCATGATACATTTCATGTGCAAGTATAAAATTACAATTCACGCTCCCGTATAGGGAGCGTCATATTTCTGCATGGAAATTCAATTTTTAATCAAATTACAATTCACGCTCCCGTATAGGGAGCGTCGGCAATATATAGACAAATAATATTACTCAAACCAAAATATTGTACAATCTATCTTCACTACGTACATAACATTATAATATCTCACCTGATTTTTAAAAATTTAGGTGCGGATCTCCCGGCAATTTCCCGTTCACTCCAGATCCGCACCTTAATTCTTTTACAGATCGATAGCAAATACTTCGACATCTTCCGGCATATTTTCCATATTTACGCTGATCTTATAATCATCCATAGAATGAGGATAATCTTCGTCATTTACTTTTTCGATTTTTACTCGGTCTGCATACTTTTTAAGAGATCCGGTAGCTCTTTCATTACCGTGTTTGAATACGATAAGCTTTTCTGTACACATGCCGTTTCTGCATGCAGACAGATCATTGTCATACATGGAACAAATAGTTTCAAAGAGCAGCGCAAGATCTTCATCTGTTACTGCATTCTTTTTTCCCTGACAGGCCATATATCTGCCAAATGCCTTATACAAACCAAATTCCACAACGGGCTTTGTAGCAAATTCTCCTCCGGCATTTTCTCCGCGGGCCTCTGTTGTATGTGCATTTCTTACGCACTTGGTCTGACGGATATAAATAGGATCCTCGCTGACACCATAGCTGATCTGAACAGCTCCGGTTACATGTGCATTTGTATCCTTCATTTTACCAGTGCTTAAAACTGCACCAAACATACGGACATCATAAAAATGATTCAACATATAATTAACAGCAGATACGGAATCGACTTTGCTTTTCTTATCCGTTGCGGGGAACATATCGGCAACCTGGTCCGTAATTGCATTCAGATAGATCTCCGGCTGAATAAAAATCTTATTCTTTTCAGTATCAATTTCTCCCATTTCCGCAAGCTGGATAATACGATCTCTGATTTTTCTCTTCAAGCAGTCATTTGTAATCTCTCCACATCCTGTTTCTGGATTCCGTCTGGGCTGATTATCAAAATCCGGATCGCCATTGGGATTACTGTAAGTACATGAATTAAGTAATACAAAGTCATAAGTGCAATTTGCGTCGATAGGAATGTTTCTGAATTTCATAATATTATTCTCCTTTTGGTATGTAATATGTTAAATAAGTTATTGACTATTTGCGAATTATGCAATTGCTGTATCTGCATCGCCAGCTGTTTCTTCTGTATCTGAGTCAGAAACGTTTTTAGCAGAAAATAAAGCCGTCTTTTGCTGAGCCAGTCCGACAAAGAAGAAACTTCTGTCTCTGTCATTTAATTTCTTTGGAATTCCATTATCGAATTTATCAAGGATGCTATTAATCAGCTTGTCATAATAAATTTTAGTTCCCTTATTTTTTGCTCTGGCCAGATAATATTCTTTATAATGCAATATCTGAACAAATGCATCCGCCGGATACATGGATACGGAAGCAATCCTTGTTGTGATCAGTCCCTTATTCGGTTTTGGATCCGCCGTCACATACTGTAAAGAATCAACGGCAGCCAACAGGCGTCCGCATAAGTATCCCGCATTTGTATTGTCTTCATTTAACATTTCAGTTAATACCTCACATTCATTTTTTGTATTTTTCATCAGCCAGGATTTTAATATTCCAACCTGAATATAAAACCTACTGCTGAAAAAGTTTCTTTCTACGGATAGTCTTAATAATGCTCTTTGAGCTATATTAAACGATGCGTATCCATCATAGAAAGCAGATCGACGAATTTCTCTCAGCATATACTCTTCTTTGTTCAGAACATTATTTGCGTTTGCAATATCCGGGAATAAAACATTTCGTATGTTCTTATATGAACGGATTGTTTTTTTAGAACCAATCTGCAAAGACTCCTGAAATTTAACTACGTTTTCAACAATATTCGAAAATGTTGAATAGCTATAATTTTTTACAATAATTCTTCCTTTGGTTCCGACATCCAGTTCAAGGATTCGAAAATCGCTATTAGCAACTTCTCCAAGTAATAAATCCAATCTGTCTCTATCCAGGATTCCGCAATGGACACATTCAAATAACTTACGGATCTTCTCTTCTATGGCTTCGTCCATATTATATTGATCCAGTAATCCAGAATAAATTTCTTCTGCTCTTTCGCTTCCGTCCATGGACCAGAAAACAAATACGCTGTTACCTTCTTTAAAATTATGTTTTGAACCACTGGCTGCCAAATAGTTCAAGGCGCGGGTGTACTTTTCCATATCATAAACGGAAGTCCCGCATGTATTTGCATCTAACAGACCATAACTTACTGCCGCCTCGAAATTATTGCAGGCAAATGTGATTCCGCTTCCACCCCACATTCCGGTTATCTGATTATGGACACTTGCAATCGGAACCAATGTTTTTCCATCCTGCTGGCTGATGCCGTTATAATTCGACTTTTCCAATAATCTTTGTTTAAAGATAACCTCATCCCAACGTTTTTTTAATGCAGGGTCTTCATGCAAAAAACTGCATTCCGGGTCATCGACACAAATAATATAATTAAGAGACAATACCTTCTGCGCCGTATTTGTTTCAAGAAATGGCTCAAAAACCGGATTGTTCATCCATTTTTCCGGATTCCATTTTTCAACAAATCTTCGATAAGCGTTTACTACCGGCGAGTCTACCTTATTTGGATCATCTTCATCTCCAAGAGCTTTTAATGTTTCTTCCATCAGCTTATCATGCAATTCGAGAAAGCCGTTCTTATTCTTTTTAATAACAATTGTTTTCTTATCTTTGTCAAATTCCATTCCAAAAAGATATTTTCCTCGAATTTCCGGGATTCGGATATTTCCTTTTGTGGAATTAGCAAATGTTGTCTGGATCACTATTCCCGGCTTTTCTTCGGAAGCCAAGGATTCGATCTTTGTAATGCACCCATCAATAGATAAATGAATACAATAATGAGCAATTTTATTCTCATAGCCGCAAGGCAAGATTTTTCCAGCCTTTTCTAATTTTTCACAATAATCTACCAAATCAAGGACCAGTCCCTTATTCTGCGTCATTATGCCTCCTCCACGGTGATTATTCCATTTTTCATAAGAGCATGATAAAATGTAGGATCCGCTGCTTCATTCCATACCGGATTATCCCAGTTATTATTATCCGGGTGTCCGCCGTTCCTGAATTTCATACGGCATCTCATGAACCCATAGTCGATATCTCCAGAGGTTTTCATTTCTTCGTCCATATTTTCGCATATGGCCTTTTCGAAATTATCAATCCAGGTTACATCAGCAATGCATTCTGAACATCCTAAGAAGGGTGTACGGAACTCACTCTGTTCCATAAATCTACGTTTTATGATTTCCCGGTATTTGTTTTTGATGTTTACCCCTGATGCCAGATCTCTTTCTACTCTGTTCGGAAGTAAGAAAACTTCTACCTGAATAATGTATTTTGGATTTACCAGATATCCTGTATTTCTTTGTGTGCGGCTGTCCTTGACAGAAATTCCTGTAGTATAATTCGTAGCCTTTGCCTTATCTTTTATTTCATTACGCTTTATATTACGGTATTTAGGTTTACGGCACACGGCAATCTTTTTGATCCGGTACTCGATAGGCGGCTTCCAGAAAATCTGTTTCAACATTCCCTCTAACGCTCCAGGAGTGGGAACGGGATAGGAAAATCTGTCTGTTTTAAATTCCTGGGCCGTAAAGCAAGCCAGTTCAGCTTCTGCCATAACATTAAATGTCATAATTTTTTCGGGATGACTCATATTCGATCTCCTTTTTCTTTATCTATTGTTATTATGACAGATTCTGCTCATTTCGGTAATTTCTGCACAGAAAATTTAGAAATAAATGTTTAATAATAAAATTTACTTATGTTTTATAATAAATTTTGACATAAAAACAGGACCTCAAATTGAGGTCCTATAGTTCCTGGTGATATCAGTTGATGTCCCTAGGGGTAAGTTCGATATAACAGTTACTTCTATCGGACTTTCCAAAATTCACACCAATAAAATTACAGATCAATAACAAATACTTCGACATCTTCTGGCATATTATCCGTATTTACGATGATCTTATAATCATTCATGGAATGAGGGTAATCTTCGTCATTTACTTTTACATAGAGCATCAGTTGCTTTTTCGCAGCTTTTCTTTATTTTTGCCTTGAGCAATACAAAAGCTCCCCGGAGGGAGCTTAAAATTAATTGATTCTAATTCCGGTACATTGGAAGAAAATATCAGCATTAAAGTTTGGTATTCCCTTGATGATATTCTTCTGATAGTCAGTCAGGGCATCCCACCACAACTGACCACATTCAGATTCATCAAGCACTTTGATGTACCCGCCTGTTGTTTCATAGGTTGGATGTGCTGCCTTTTCCGTATCAGTCATATTTTCTTTATGTACCCATTCAACAACATTCTTTGGTATCTGATTCAGTAAATGTCTTGCATCTGAATCTATCCATTCACGATATGTCATGCTTGACGGCTTATTGAATAGCCTGATCTTCTGTTCTTTTGTGTTAAAACAGCCAGTATTAAAAGACGATTTGTTCCAATCCCCGGTGTTCCAATCCCCGGTGTTCCAATCCCCGGTGTTCCAATCCCCGGTGTTGCTGTCTCCGGTATTCCCGTTTCCGGTGTTCCTGTTTCCGGTGTTGCCGTCTCCGGTGTTGCCGTCTCCGGTATTCCCGTTTCCGGTGTTCCTGTCTCCGGTGTTCCAGTCCCCGGTGTTCCTGTTTCCGGTGTTCCTGTTTCCGGTGTTGCAGTTCCCGGTGTTGCAGTTCCCGGTGTTGCAGTTCCCGGTGTTCCAATCCCCGGTGTTGCAGCGACCCGTGCAATTTTTTCCGATATTGACGATTCGCAGCACTTCATCCCACGGGATTTCACGCACGATTTCCAGTTTATCAGTACATGACTTGTCATCTTCTGTCTGCACTTCACCATAAGCAATGACTTCTGCAACCTTGTTATTGCTGTCAAAACTATAATAATTGAAGCAGTCGGCAGCAGTTTGACAGAAGTGCATACCGTGAAAGCAAACAACAAGTTCCCCTTCTTCCTCAAATTTTCCGGGGCAAGTGTATTGTTTAGTGTTGCCATTAGGTGAACAAGTCCAATCAGATCTGAACACCTTGAACCCATGCACTACATTCTGAACGGTATTATTTTTCATTATCTTTTCTCCTTTTCTCTTTTTTGTTTATATTATTATGACAGAAAACAATATTGATTTATTTTGTGTAAAAAAGCCATGAAGGGAACTTGAAATCAAATTTCAAGTGCCTCTTAATCAGATTTTTATCAGGTGCATCTACAATCCTTTGGTTCTTTCATTACGTTTTTCTCCTGTTATCTTTGCTTTCCTTTAATATGAAAGAAAACGGATATCTATAGACATAAAAATATCCCCGGCCAGCCTGACCGGGGAACGCATCAAAGATAATTGGGGGAAGTCGGTTGTTTTGTTAACCGATGATCATATTATAGCAGATATTAAAATGTACGCAAATTTCTGCACAAAAATTTTTCAGAGAAAAACTCCGGAAAAGACCGGAGCTAATTTCTCTTTTTACCTTCGATGATGATACAGTCGCCATCGGTGGTGATATTTTTCAGGTATTCCTTTGCTGTCCTGTATTCTTCCATGTAAACAACATGATCATGGGCTCGCTTGCATTTTTCCTCAAGCATGGCAATGTAGATAGCCAGATTCATATCGGAAAACATCTCTTTTTCGTTATAGCCGTTCTCGCAGGTAAACATATATATTGATACCATGCAGTTTGCTTTTGACAGCCAGTATGCCGTCTTTTCATTAAACGCATTTTTGATCGGGGTAGCGACATACTCTCCAATAACGATCTGCTTATATTCTTTCTGTTTATTCATATTCTTTTCCTTTCAGATTTTTTCCAGACATCCATCTTCGGCCCGAACGTACTTGCCATCATTTTCCAGCTTCAGGCAGAGTAATTCATTGTTTCTGTGCGGCAACGATAATTCGATCTCATTAAAAACGATCCGGCCCCTCGCCATATCCCTGCGCAAAAAATTTAATACCTTTCTTTGCTTCACTTATCAGCGTATTTTTCTCCTATACTTCTTCCAGATATTTACGGATTACTGCTTCCGCTCTCTTCTGAAATCGTTTATAATCTGTGGCTGTTATGATAGATTTAAGATCTGTCAGCCAAAGATTGTGATACCAATCGTCATCGGATTCATATAAGTTTATGGAGATTCCTCTTCTTCCATAATCCCTTATAGTCTCCCACTGAATATCGGCGATATATCGACCTGCGTCTGTATCAATCAGAACATATCCATAAATATCCAGTGTCCGATCAGTGTTCAGCCGCGTCAGATCCTTTGTTGTAAATCTATGCCAGTCGAACTTAATATCTCTTTGCATTTTTTCTTTCCTCCATTTCTCTATTTGATAATTTTATTATGAAAGAAAAAGCCCTCCGGAATTTTCCGGATGGCTTAAATAGTCATTTTGCGTTCTTTTTCTTTTCTACCCATTTGTCCACGACAATCTTGACGTCTTTCGGTTCCGGCTCTTTGAAAATTCTGCATAAAAATAGCGCCATGAGGGCGCTATTTCTTATAATTCAATCAGCTGCTTCGCACACCAGCTCTGCATCATTGCTTTATAAGCATTCTCATAATGTTTCGGCTTTTTCCATATAATTTCTCTATGAGAGAACCCGTCGTATCTGTTCGGAACATTGATCCAGCCTCTGTGACCAAAATTCTTACCGAATCTCTCTGCTTCCAGAAGTGTTTCTGCCGTGATTTCACGAAACGGATCTTCATTGTAACGACATCCCTGTCCAAATTCGCGGGAAGGCTCATAATGATATACGATATTGAGTCCGTCTGATTCAAAATCGATCGACATCCAGGAATTGTTCGGGGTAATCACATACAGCCATTCCGACGTTTCGCTCTGAAACAAAAATGATCTGAATCCTTCCGGTTTAATTTCTGCCGCCAGTCCTCTGTAAAAATTAATCTCTTCATTCATCATAAAAATACTCTTCCTCCGTTTTTCTTTGATGCAATTAATATGAAAGAAAACAGTGAGGAAAAACAGCCGCAAGGGCTGCTTCTCTTATAATTTTTCATATAAAATTTTCTGGTCTTCTTCCGGAAGTGCTTCGTGATCTACTTGTTTTTCAGCATCTGAGTCTGTGCCGTTGCAGCCGTAATCGCAGAATTTGTAATTGCAACTTTCACACATACTGCACGGAGCGAGCGGCTTACCGCAAAGACATCTTGTGATACCTTTTGCGTAGATCACCTGCTCTTTTCCGCACCATGGGCAGATCTCAATCGTGAAGTCCTTCGGATTATATTTCATTTTCTTTGCCATCTAATGATTCTCTCCCTGTGATTATTTTGCAACCTCTGCCGTGATTATACCAATACAGGGTTTCATAGAATAAATTGTGTCTTTAACATCTTTTATGTCTTTGAGTTCGACACATGTAGCTAGCTTCTTGTCTGCGACAACCTCGACAAAAGTTTTGACGAAACGCAAATATCCTTTTCTTGTTTTTAAATATACTTTTATGTTTTTCTCTCCTTTAATTTACATAAACATACCACCAGCCGGTATGTTCGGTTTCTTCTCCATTTCTTTTATCTTCTTCAGGATCGTAATATCCGGTATTTACGGATATTTCTTCTCCCTGCGATCTGTAGAAGGCTTCAATGAGGTCGGCTACAACATTAGCTGTTTCTTCTGTTGTCACAAGGATCTGTCCGTCGTCATCGCACCAGATAGCGTCGCTTTCGTTTCCAGCAAGCATATCTGCAATGGCCACGATCCAGTTTGTTTTCGGCTTTTGAGGGAGGCTACCACTGTAATCCGCAGAAATAAATTCCTGTGCCTCTTCCGCCGTCATCAGATCCGCCATCATATTAATTTTACTGATATTACGTTTGCAGGTCTGAATAGCTTCTTTGCCGTTGCATTCTGACACTTTATTCCAGTCAGAACCGATATCCCACTCCATATACTCTACTGATGATAACGGCGTATCGCTCTCTGAGGTAAGAAATGCGTATTTGATGTTTCCGGCATTATCAATATCGATCAGCAATCTTCCATCGTTGTTATCCTGCCCGTAAAACAAAACATCGTTAAGAGAATCCTCCGGACCATATAATTCCTGGTACTCTTTCAGAATATCACTGCTGATCACACAGTCGCCCATGTCGAAATTCGTATCAAGAATTCTCGGTATTTTCTCTGCATAGAAAGATATAAGCTCATAATTTTCTTTGAGCCATTCTATTGTATGTCTTGCACGACTGATCATGCGTTCTCCGTAATTCCAGCCATAATATCTTGCCACCAGTTTGCGGGTTCCGTCTTTTTCCTGATAGCGTACAAAAATTTGTGATCTTTGTCCCATAATATTTTCCTCCATTTTATCTTAGTTTTGACAATCTTATTATGAAAGAAAAAACCTTTCGGAAGTTTTCCGGAAGGTTTTCTGAAACATTATGGATATTAGCGCCGTGACGGGGACTTGAACCCCGATACCGGATTTTTCTCCGAGATGGCAGATTAGCAATCCACTGCTGTACCAATCGCCGACCGTTTTGACACAATTTCTTCTTAACGTTAAATATAATCGTTGGGAAAATTTAAAATCGTCAACAGTAAGTTTTTTCTCTTCCATAGACATATCCTGCATGGATTTCTTTTTCTTAATCCAATGCGTCAGACCGTTTCGCATAATCACTTCCATACATGGACGACGCATAAGTCTGCGGAATTTATCGGTCCGCAGTATTTGCAGAAACTCATATACATAAAAGCCGGCATATTGCCGGCTTTTCATTAAATTTCGCTGTCATTGATATTTCGCAGTTCTTCCGCTATTCTCAGCAGACAATCGCTGTCGATGTAGGATATAACTGCCACGGTATTACGATATCCGCTTAATTTACCATACTTCCAATAGGCTCCCCATTCGTCGTTGTAATCTTCTTTTCCGGGGCTTGTCACTTTATATTCAATTTTTCTTTTTTGCAGGAACGGCTCCAGTTTATTCAGCGCTACTCCGGGAAGAAGCAGGTGCTGCTTTTCGTTTCGGTATGTAATTTCGGGAT
>ERZ827088.2098-NODE-2098-length-21925-cov-3.172977_pt1 | contig 21925 bp, 14 predicted proteins | sample MGYA00519922_ERZ827088 | MGnify/ENA primary metagenome ERZ827088 (study PRJEB31778, sample SAMEA3449254) | human gut metagenome | biome: human gut; feature: human-associated habitat; material: faeces | place: United Kingdom | collected 2010/2012 ...
AGCCAGTCGGCGCGCCGGTGCGACACCGAGGCATTGTAGCCGTAGACGCGGTTCCCCGCAGGCGAAGGTTCGGGAGCGAAGCCCTTTTCGGCGAACAGCCGCGTATAAGCGTCTTTTCCTTGGGCCACACGCAGGTAGGCGGCGGCCAGCTCCGGGTCGATCTCCCCGCGGCCGTCGGGCGTACCCGCGACGGCCAGCCGGGCATAATGCCACGGGACCAGTTCGCCGCGGCCGTCGGGATGACGGCCCGAAAGGGCCAGCGGAAACGACCGCAGGTTGCAGTAGAAGCGCATTTCGAGCAGCGCGCGTTTCAGAACGGCATGGCTTTCGGCGCTCACCGCGAACTGCGTCTTCGACAACAGCCACACGGCATTCACGGCCCCGCCGCTGAACCCGTCCACGGCATAGGCCGGGTAGTGACGCCGGTGGTGGAAGACCGTGCCGTCGCTCTTGAAGCAGGGCCCGGTCCCCTCGGTGACCTTATATCCGTTGTCGACCCAACGGGAGAACGCCTCCAGCCAGGCCGCCTTCACCGAGGTGTCCGGGAGCATCACGATGCTCGCCAGACGGCCGACGAGCGAGGTGTTGAACGCGTCGATGTCCATCCCCGGCTCCGCCGGCGGAAGTTTCACCTCGCCCACGCCCGAAAACCACTCCATAGCCTGCTGCACGTCGTGTTCCAGCCCGGCGCGACGCAGCACGTCGCGCATGATGACGGGAGCCGTGTAAAAATTGCGCATGCTGTACCCCAGGTGGTGCAGGGTTCCCTGCGCACTTCCCGCGGCGAAGCCCTGATCCAGAAGATGCCGCGTCAGCAGCACATACATCCGCTCCAGCTCCGCCCGCTCGGCGGCGTCCGCAGCGGCATCGTGGGCCACGGCGACCTGGAACAGGAAGTCATTGTATTTGCGCAGCGTCTGGCCGTTGTCGTTGAACAGTTTGCCGACATCGGGATGGCCCAGATTGATATAGGTCTCGGCATAGCGCACGAACCAGATCGGCTTGCCCCGAAGCGTCCCGTCGGGATTTTCCGCAATGCCGTATGCGTCGAAGCGTTTGCGCAGGGTCTTCATCGCCATCGGCTTCCGGCCTTCGAGCAGCAGTTCGCGCAGACGCCGTTCGACGGTCGCCATATCGCGCCGCTCCCCCTCACCGACCGCGGCGGGGAGTGCGGGCATCGGATTGCGCCACGATTGCAGCAGCGTGAGCCAGTGGCTCGTGGTCGCGGCGTTGATGAACGGCGCCTGGAAATCGGCCGTATGGTGCCGCACGTCCTGAAACGAGGAGAGAATCAGGTGGTCGAAATACAACTCGCCCCGTTCGACGCCCTCCGCCGTGACGACCAGTTCGTCCATCCCCTCCTCGGGCCGGCCCTGCATGTCGCGGTCGAAAGCCACCCATGCCCCGCGCCAGCCGGTGAACTCCAGTCCGTAGTCGAACCACGCGCAGGTGCGCCCCTCCTTGCGGAACTCGAAACGCAGTTTCCCGTCGAGCGCCTTCGGGGCGTAGACCCAGAACACGAAGGTCGAAACGGAGGTCTCCCTGGGATTGGGATTTTCCGACAGGTAACCCACCGGGGATTCGATGCGCACCCGGGCGCCCGCCCGCGACCATTGCCAGCGGAGCGCGTGCGCGCCGTGCTTGTAATGGTCGCCCGAGACGGACAGCGACGAGCCTTCCGACGCAGTGAAAGGCGCCGCAGACTCCTCGAACGAAAGAATCCGCGCATCGGCGACCTCCCGCACCGACTGCGCCGGTGCGGCCCACGACCACACCGACGCAGCGGCGAGAAACAACAGTTTATACATGGGCATCCGGTTTAAAACAAAGGTTCGCCCGCCTCCAAGCGGCCCTTGCGGATCAGTGCCTCAAGGAAATAGTAATCTGCGTAGTTCAGCGGCACGTCGATATTGCTGCCGTGCGGGATGCTGCCCACGGAGTGCATCAGCAGGAACCCGCCGTTGCCGCCCACCGGAGCGCGGTAGGCCGGCGACGAGAGCGACTCGACGATCCGGTCGGCCTTCTGCTTATACAGCCCGTCCCCCGTATAGGTGTACATTTCGTAGAACGCCGAAGCGATGATGGCCGCCGTCGAGACGTCGCGCGGTTCATTGGGAATGTTCGGCGCATCGTAGTCCCAGTAGGGAACCAGGTCGGCGGGCATGTTCTTGTCGCCCAGCATGAAACCGGCCACCTTCCGCGCATGGTCGAGGTAGCGTTTGTCGCCCGTGTAACGGTAGCAGGCCGTATAGCCGTAGACGGCCCATGCCTGTCCGCGCGCCCACGCCGAATCGTCGGCATAGCCCTGCGCCGTGCAGCGTCCGCGCACGTCGCCCGTCGTCAGGTCGTAGTCCACGACGTGATAGCAGCTGTAATCGTCGCGGAAGTGCTCCTTCATCGTTCGGTCGGCATGCTTCACCGCGATATTATAATAGGTGCTGTCGCCCGAAAACTCCGTGGCCTTGAACATCAGTTCGAGATTCATCATGTTGTCGATGATCACCGGGCACTGCCAGCCGCGCTCGCCCTGCCAGCCGCGGTCGGCGTCCCACGACTGGATGACGCCCGGCACCGGCCGGAAACGCGTCGCAAGCGACTTGGCCGTCTGGACGATCACATCCTCGTAGCCGGGTATGTTTTTCAGCCGCAGTCCGTTGCCGTAGCTGTCGTAGACCATGAAGCCCACGTCGTGATGCCATTGCAGGTACTGCACCGAATCGAGGATCTCGGTATGCTTCCGTGCGCGCGCGGCCCATGCCTCGTCGCCCGTCAGTTCGTACATGTACCACAGCGTCCCGGCGAAGAAACCGCTCACCCAGTCGTCGACGGGCACGTAGTCGATCCGCCCGTTCTTCCAGGTCGAGGGGATGCGGATCACACCGCCCGTCTCGCTCGAATCGGCCAGCATGCCGATCTGCTTTTCGGCGACGGCGATGTTTTCGTCAATGATCGAAGCGCGCTTCGAAGGCTGCGAGCAGGCGGCAGCCCCTGCCAGGAGGAGCACGACGGTCGCATATTTAAATAAGGTCTTCATAAATTAGGTGATTAACATGATTATTTTGGTAAACCAAACCAGCTTTTCGGACAAAGGTAAAGTTTTTTTCGGACATGCAACATATTTTAATAACATTTTCCGATGAATGTAAAATTTTTATTATTTTCTCTTTGAAAAATTTTGGCGAACCAATTTCTTTATTTATTTTTGACCAAATATGAATCTATGAAAAATATATTAAAACACGCTGTACCAGCGATTTGGATACTATTCGGCACGCTTTGGGGCCAGCATGCCGCTGCGGCAATCGACGCCAAAATCAGTTTCGAAACGGAAATTCCCAAGGCTTTCGTATGCGGCGAAAACAGCACGGCCGAATTGAGCGGCCTCCACTACAAGGACGGGAGCCGTTCGCTGCGCTGGTCGTGGAGCGCGCCGTCGACGCTCCGCTTCAACGACTTCGGACAGCTGATGCGCTCGCTGCGGGTCAAGGGCGCGGGCGTCATGCTCTGGATCTACAACCCCAGGGCCGTCGACGCCGACATGCGGTTCTCGTTCGAGACGCCCACCGGCGAAGTCCCCTACCGGTTCGATTTCCACATGGATTTCACGGGCTGGCGCGCCTGCTGGATCAAGTACAACGACATGCCGGGCGACCACGCCTCGCAGCAGGTATCCCGGCTGACGATCTCGACGCCCGCCGGGGTCGAAAGCGGCGAGCTGTTCCTCGACCGCCTGACCTTCTCCGAGGTCAAGCTCCACGACCAGATCACCCCCGACAAGCAGATTCCCGGCAACAACTGCAATCTCTCTCGCGAATTGTGGCACTGGGCGCGCCTCTGGGAGTGGGAGCAGTACGAATACGAAGAGCCGCTGCGCGACGTCACGCCCGCAGAAAAGGCCCAGCTCGACGCCGTGAAATCGCGCATCGAAAGCATCATCGCGGCCAACATGTCGAGCGCCAACTACATCAACGGCACGATCATCCCGCGCGCCCGGGCGACCTTCGAAAAGGCCGCGATCCGCCGCACCGACGACGGCGGGATCATCGGCGCCCCGCTGCTCTCGAACGACGAGTGCAACCGCCCGAAAGGCGAACTGCGCCTGGACGACATCGAGAACATGCTCAACGCCTTCGCGCTGAACAGCCATATCAACAACGATCCGAAATACGACGACGATTTCTTTCTGGTGATGGACCACGCCATCGACCAGGGCTTCGCCTTCGGCCACGGCAACGGAACCAACCACCACTACGGCTACAACATACGCAAGATCTACGACGCCATGTGGCTCATGCGCGACAAGATCGCCGCACGCGGCAAGACCGACGAATACGTCAAGGTGCTGGCCTACTGGAGCGGCCTGGCGGAGACCCGCAAACCCTACGTCTACGGCCGCGACGAGCTGCTCGACTCGTGGCACACGCTGCTCATCCCCAAGATCGTCAGCGCGCTGATGCTGCCCGACGAGGCCGAACAGTACCGCGCCATGAAGAGCCTCGGCGTATGGCTTTCGGGGAGCCTCGGCTTCACGCCGGGCACCATCGGCGGCATCAAGCCCGACGGCACGACCTTCCACCACGGCGGCTTCTACCCCGCCTACTCGACCGGCGCGTTCGCCATGATCGGCTACTTCTGCAAAGCAACCCGGGGAACGGATTTCACCCTCTCGGAGCAGGCGCGCCGCAACTTCAAGCTGGCGCTGATGACCATGGCCAGCTACACCGATCTGCGCGACTGGGGACTCGGCCTGGCCGGCCGCCATCCCTTCGGCAAGAACGGCCGCATCCCCGACGCCGACGTCAACGCATTCGGTTATCTGGCCGCGCTGGGCGACCTGACGGGCAGCGGCAAGGGCGCGGACCCCGAACTGGCGGGCGCCTACCTGCGCCTGAAAGGCACGGACAAGGAGTTGAACAGCCTCTTCAGGAAAGAGGGGATTTCGGCGGGTCCCACGCCCTCGGGATTCTTCGTCTATAACTACGGGGCCGCGGGCATCCACCGCCGCGGCGACTGGATGGTGACGCTCAAAGCATTCAACACCGATGTCTGGGGATCGGAGATTTATACCAAGGACAACCGCTACGGACGCTACCAGAGCTACGGTTCGGCGCCGATCATCGGTTCGGGCAATCCCGTCTCGGCCGCGGCGAGCGGATTCGTGCAGGAGGGCTGGGACTGGAACCGCGTGCCGGGCGCCACGACCATCCATCTGCCCTACCCCGAACTGGAAAGCCCGCTGCCGGGGACGCTCATGGAGCGCAACCCCGAGCGCTTCTCGGGCGCCTCGTCGCTCGAAGGCCGCAACGGCATACTGGCCCTGCATTTCGTCGAAAAGGACCGCAAGAACTTCACCCCCGGGGCCACGGCGTACAAATCCGTCTTCTGCTTCGACAACCGGATGGTCTTCCTCGGCAGCGGCATCGACAACGACAACCAGGCATACCCCACCGAAACGACGCTTTTCCAGCTGCGGATGGACAGCCCGGCCGAACAGATAGAAGTCGACGGCGAGCTTTACGACGCTTTCCCGCTCAACCTTTCCAAGGGAGGCGAGCGGCTGGCGCTCTCCGACACGAAGGGCAATTTCTACGTGGTGAAGAACGCCGCAGCGGTGAACATCACCAAAAAGGAGCAGACCTCGCCCAACGACAAGACCCGCGCACCCCAGACGGGCAACTTCGCCACGGCCTGGATCGACCACGGCCGCGCCCCCAAGCAGGCCGGATATGAATATGCGGTCTACATCCAACCCACGAACAAGGAGATCACGCGCCTGATCAAGAAAGACGGCTACGAAGTGCTGCGCCGGGACAACACGGCCCACGTCGTGAAGGACCTCGCCACGGGCATCACGGGCTACGTCTGCTTCGGGGAATACACGGGCCAGGGGCTTGTGCGCAAAGCGACCGGAGAGTCGATCGTCATGGAGCGCACCGACACGGACGGACAGGTCGTGATGAGCGTCTGCACGCCCGACCTCGGCCTCACGGAGAAGACCTACACCACGCGTCAGGAGAGCCGTCCCATCGAAAAAGAGGTGCTTTTGGACGGCGCATGGGAGCTTGCCGCACAATATCCCGGCGTGGAGGCCGTTTCCCACGACACCGGAACGCTGCTGAAGATAACCTGCCGCCACGGACAGCCCGTGGAGTTCCGGCTCAAGAAGAAATAACCATTTTCACCCACAACCTGATTTATTTATGAAAAAAGCACTTAAACGCATGGCCGCGGCAGCGCTGGTGACCCTATCGGTACTCCGGGGGGGGGACGCCTTTGCGCAGAACGCCGTGGACGGACGCGTGGTTGACGCCAACGGTGCACCGCTGGTGGGCGTAACCGTCCTGATCAAGGGGACGCAGTCGGGAACGGCCACGGGCGCCAACGGCAGCTACTCGATCAAGGCCCGGGAGGACCAGACGCTGGTCTTCTCCTATCTGGGCTACACGACCGTCGAGGAGTATGTCGGCAAACGCACGGCGATCAACGTCAAGATGACCGAAGAGGCGTCGCAGATCGGCGCCGTCGAGATCGTCAACATCGGCTACGGAACCACCACGCGGCGCGACCTCACCGGCTCGGTGGCCAAGGCCGACCTGGGAACGATGATGAAGGCCAACGTCACCAACTTCGACCAGGCGCTGGGCGGACGCATCGCCGGCGTGGTCGTCACCACGGGCGACGGCTCGCTGGGCGCCGAAGCCAATATCACCATCCGCGGAAACAACTCGCTCACGCAGAGCAACGCCCCGCTCTACATCATCGACGGATTCCCGTCCGAAGGGTCGTTCGCCGCGTCGATCAACCCCGCCGACATCGAGTCGATCGACGTGCTGAAAGACGCTTCGGCGACCGCCATCTACGGAGCGCGCGGAGCCAACGGCGTCATCGTGATCAACACCAAACGCGGCAACGAGGGCAAGCCCACGGTGAACTTCAGCGCCTCGTTCTCCCTGAACAAGATCGCCAACAAGGCCGACCTGATGGACTCCTACGAATTCGTCCGGCTTCAGAGCGAACTGATCAGCGAGGAGACGATGAACAAGAGCTATTTCAGCGAGGGACTGACGCTCGACGACTACCGCCACATCCCGGGCATCGACTGGCAGGACCAGCTCTACCGCACGGCTTTCCAGCAGAACTACAACGTCTCGCTCTCGGGCAACAAGGAGGGGCTGCGCTACAACGTGGGCTTCTCGGCGCTCGACCAGGACGGCATCATCATCCGTTCGAACTTCCAGCGCTACCAGGGCAAGGCCAACTTCACGCTGCCCATCTCGAAAAAACTCACGCTGAACGCCAACGCCAACTATTCGCGCACGGCGACCAACGGCGTGACCCCCACCACGGCGCAGACCACCTCGTCGTCGTCGGGCTGGCTGATGTACTCGGTCTGGGGCTACCGCCCCGTAACGCCTCCCGGGCAGGACATCCTCGACTCGATGCTCGACGAAGCCGTAGACGGATCGAACGACTACCGCTTCAACCCGGTGAAGACCGCCAAGAACGAATACCGCAAGACGCTGGTGGACTACCTCAACGCCAACCTGGCGCTGACGTGGAAGATCACCCCCGACCTGACGTTCAAGACCACGGGCGGCTACGTCCTGAACAAACGCCGCCGCGAGGAGTTCAACGGCAGCGAGACCTACACGGGCTACGCCGGCTCGCCCAGCGGCAAGGGCGTCAACGGCGCCATCTACTGGACCGACCAGACGAGCTGGTCGAACGAAAACACGCTCAACTACAAGAAGCGCCTGGGGCGCAGCCACAACCTCGACCTGATGGCGGGACTCTCGCTCCAGGGGCAGAAGAACACCTACGACGGCGTTGCGTCGACGCAGATCACCTCCGAGGAGCTGGGCATCGCGGGCATCCACACAGGCAACTACCAGAAGGTCCAGAGCAACTACTACGACTGGCGGATGATGTCGGCCTTCCTGCGCGCCAACTACAATTTCCGCTACAAATACTACCTGACCTTCTCATTCCGCGCCGACGGCTCGTCGAAATTCCCCTCCGACAACCGCTGGGGCTACTTCCCCTCGGCCGGCCTTTCGTGGAACTTCAACCGCGAGAATCTGCTGAAGAAGAGCGAGTGGATGAGCAACGGCAAGCTGCGCCTCTCGTGGGGCCTGACGGGCAACAACCGCACGCAGACCCCCTACGACTTCTATTCGCAGATCACCGTCAACCCGGGTTCGGGCAACTCGCTCGACTATGTGTTCGGCGGCGAGCGCGTGCCGGGCTACTACGTCTCGAACATGGCCAACGAGCGGCTCAAGTGGGAGACCACCGAGCAGTGGAACGCGGGTCTCGACCTCGGGTTCTTCGAGGACCGCATCAAGGTGACGGCCGACTGGTACGACAAGGTGACGCGCGACCTGCTGCTCTACGCCCTGCTGCCCGCCTCGTCGGGCTTCGAACAGGGGATGCTCAACATCGGCAAGATCCGCAACCGCGGCTTCGAGCTGACGCTCGAAACGGTGAACGTCAAGACCCGTCAGTTCCAGTGGTCCACGTCGTTCAACATCGCCTTCAACCGCAACCGGATTCTCGGGCTGGTCGACGGACAGAACACGCTCCAGAGTTCCGTATCGTGGGAGACGCGCTTCAACTCGCAGTTCCCCTACATCTCGCAGGTGGGCAAGCCCACGGGCATGATGTACGGCTTCATCTACGACGGGACCTACAAGGCCGAGGATTTCGACGACAAGGGCAACCTCGTCAGCGGCGTTCCCTCGTTCAAGGGCAACGCGATGCAGCCGGGCGACATGAAATACCGCGACATGAACGGCGACGGCGTCATCGACGACTACGACCGCACGATCATCGGCTGCGGACAGCCCCTCAACACGGGCGGCTTCGGCAACAACTTCAACTGGAAGAATTTCGACCTGAACATCTTCTTCGCGTGGAGCTACGGCAACGACGTGCTGAACGCCAACCGGCTGGTCTTCGAATCGGGATGGAGGAGCCAGACCAACCAGCTGGCCTCCTACGCCGACCGCTGGTCGCCGGAGAATCCCGCGTCGAACATTCCGCGCGTGAACGCCGTCGGCCGCGAGGAGTACTCGTCGCGCGTGATCGAGGACGGTTCGTTCCTGCGGCTGAAGAACGTCTCGCTGGGCTACACGCTGCCGAGCCGTTCGCTGCGCAAGGCGGGCATCAGCCAGATGCGCGTCTACGTCTCGGCCGACAACATCTGGACCCTGACGGGTTACAGCGGTCCCGACCCCGAGGTATCGACCCGCAACTCGGTGCTGACGCCCGGATTCGACTGGTCGGCATATCCCCGCGCATTCGGCTTCACGGCCGGCGTAAACCTCACATTCTAACGGTTTAAACGCAACATTACGCCATGAAAATCAAAAGCATATTGAAACTGGGAACGCTGGCGCTGCTCACCGCCGCCCTTCCGGCGTGCAGCTTCCTCGACACCGATCCGCAGATCATCCCCGACGACGGCTACTACAACAGCGAACAAAAGCTGATCTACGGTCTGGCGGGCGTCTACGGCGCGCTGAACAGCGAAGCGCTCTACGGCAACTACTACTCGCTGCAAATCGCCAACGCCGACGACCTCTGCTACTTCAACAACTACAACAACAGCGAATCGCGTCCCGACCGCTACAACCACAGCGCCGGCACGGCGACGATCTACGACACCTGGTCGAAGCTCTACGAAGGCATCAAGAACGCCAACCGCTACATCGAGGCCGTCGAAAAGACGGAGATCGACCCCGGGAAACTTTCGGTGGACATCGGGCTTTACATCGCCGAAGCGCGGTTCCTGCGCGCCTACTACCACTTCCTGCTGGCGCAGGCGTGGGGCGATGTGCCCCTGCGCGTCAAGGCGACCACCTCGCCCAACCCCAACGACGTGCAGATGGCCGCAACGCCGCAGGAGCAGGTGCTCAAATGGTGCGCCGACGAGATCGAAGCCACGATTCCCGACCTCTACGAGCCCATCGACAACACCCCCTCGCGCGTCAGCCAGACCGTCGCCCAGGGCATTCTGGCCCGCGTCTATCTCTTCATGGCCGGCGAGAGCGTCAAGCAGATCGACGGACTGGATAAAAAGGAGATGTACCGCCGCGCCGCCTACTGGGCCAACGAGGTGATCGCCTCGCACAAGCACGACCTGAACGAGAGCTACGAGGAGATCTTCATCAACATGATCCGCGACCAGTACGACACGCAGTTCCACGAATCAATGTGGGAGGCCGAATTCCTCGGCGACCGCACCAGCGCGACCGACTGGACGAACGGCCGCATCGGTGACCTGATCGGCCTGCGTTCGCAGTCGAGAACGACCAACTACTCGGAGTGGGCCTGCAACTACTCCTACGGCTACTACAACGGCTCCTACACCCTCTGGCAGCTCTACTGGGAGAACGACCGCACGGCAGACGAAACGGCCAGCGCCACGGTCATCGACAAGCGGCTGACGTGGAACCTGCCGGGCTACAACTACCGCGGAATGAACAACCAGAAAATCTCGTACAAGAACAAGGCGGGCGAGACCGTGACGCGCTACTTGCAACAGACGCAGAGCATGTTCAAGACGCCGTGGGTCTACAACAACAATTTCGCCATGCCCGACATCGAGGGGCTGGACCAGACGATCGAGGACGCGTTCGACCCCGCCGATCTGGTTTACGACCCGACGGTGATGTGCGCCGTCCGCAACGCCGGCAAATGGCGCCGCGAGACGGTCTACGAGAAACAGATGTCGGCCAAGAGCCTCTACACGACGATCAACTTTCCGATCCTTCGCTACGCCGACGTGCTGCTGATGTACGCCGAGGCGATCAACGAATACGCCGGGGCGCCGGACGACCAGGCCAAGGAGGCCATCCGGGAAATCCGCAAACGCGCGGGCGTCAAGACCGACGAGAGTCTGCTGGGCGACTACCGTTCGTTCCGCGACCTGGTGCGCAACGAGCGCGGACGCGAACTGGCTTTCGAGGGGCTTCGCAAGTGGGACCTGATCCGCTGGGGCACGTTCGTCGAGAAGATGCACAACGCCGGGACCAACCAGCCGACGGAGAACAAGTACCGCAACGTCAGCTATACGAACTATGCGTCGGCGAACTACGCCAACGTGACGGCACGCCACATCTACCTCCCGATTCCGACCAAGGAGCTGGCGGTGAACCACGCGCTCCGACAGAACCCCTTATGGTAAAACGCTTAATTGCAGAGCATACGATGAATACGAAACGAATCACATACCTCGCGGCGACGCTGGCCCTCGCAACCGCGGCAGCCTCGTGCGAACACGAAGAGATCTACGAGCCGCTGGAGTTCTCGGTGCAGCTGGCGCCGACGAACACCTACCGCACGGGCGACCCGGTGGTCTTCAACTCCAGCCGCAACGCCTACTTCATCACCGTCTGGACGGGCGACACGGGACACGAGTACAAGCACCGCAACCGCACGAAGGTCGACATCGCCGACATCGAGTCGTGCGAACTGGAGATCGAGATCAGCCAGCAGTACGGCACGCTGAACAACCTCGACCTGTTTGCGGGCAACAAATTCGCGGGGCTGAACGGCAGCGACGCCGCCACCGACCGCCCCGTGGTCGAAGCCATCGCGGCGAACGACTGCGCCGACTGGACCAAACTGGAGTTCACGCCGAACAACGCGAACAAGTTCAAAACCTACACCTACGACATCACCCGATTCGCCGACCGTTTTTCGTGGGGCATGCACCTTTTCTATCCGGACCCCAAGACTACGATGCGCACCTATCGGATCAATCCGAAGATCACGGTCAAGTTCAAGGGCCACGACACGCAGGTCTACAACTACCCGGACATGGAATTCGTCCCCTTCTCGCTGGCTTCGCAGCACGCCGACAACCCTTATATCCATAATGTATCGGGCAACGGCAACCTGAAATTCCAGGGCCGGCCGGGAGCGAACAACACTGCCAATATCGTCTTCCAGGGCTTCAGCGCCGGGGCTTTCCCCGAGATCGACCAATGGGCCTTCATGCAGCCCGTCGCGCTCAACACGATCTCGCCCGACACGGGCCTGAACATCAAGGGCGTGACCGACGACCTGCCGAGCTACTCGTACACCTACACCGAGCCGGGGACCTACACGGTGACCTTCATCGTCGCCGGCGGCAACTACCAGGGACAGTCGGCGCCCGCTCCCTACGAGGTGACGTTCACGGTGATCGACCCGATCGAATAACCCGTCCGAAAGTTTTCGCAAGCCCGCCCTTTTGAAAGAAAGGCGGGCTTTTTCACAATATCCGGTTGCATTTCTGCGTTTTTTCCAGTAACTTTGGAGGCGAAACTTAACCTTTAACAACCAAAACCGAAACAACCTCATCGTATGAAGGCTGAATTACAGGAAATAGCGTCGCAGTTCGCGCTGGAAGGCGCTATCACGGCAATCGACTCGCTGGGCGAGGGATTCATCAACGACACGTTCATCGTCCGCACGGCGGGCGATGCGCCGGATTACATCCTCCAGCGCAAAAACAAGAGCATCTTTCCCGACGTTCCGGCCATGATGGAGAACATCCGCAAAGTGACGGATCATATCCGCCGCCGCGTCGCAGCCGCCGGGGGCGACCCCAGACGCGAGGCGATGACCGTGGTTGCGACCCGCGACGGAAAGCTCTATCACGTGGACGCACAGGGCGAATATTGGGCCGTTTCGGTTTTCATCAGCGACACGATCGCCTACAACAAGGCCGACTCCCCGGAACTGGCCCGCAAGGGCGGCGAGGGCATCGGCAAGTTCCAGGCCCAGCTGGCGGACTTCACCGAGCCGCTGGCCGAGACGATCAAGGGCTTCCACAACATCCGCCACCGCTTCGTGCAGTGGGACGAGGCGCTGCGCCGCGACGCCGCAGGCCGCGTGAAAGACCTTGCGGAGGAGATCGGCTGGATCGAATCGCGCCGCGACGAGATGCTCTCGTTCTGGTCGAAGGTCGAGGACGGCACGATCCCCACGCGCGTGACCCACAACGACACGAAGATCAACAACGTGCTCTTTGACGAGGAGACGAGGAAGGCGCTGGTGGTCATCGACCTGGATACGGTGATGCCGGGTCTGGTCGGCCACGATTTCGGCGACGCGATTCGCTTTGCGGCGAATTTCGTCGAGGAGGATTCCCCGCGCGCGGACAAGGCGGGCGTAAATCTGAACGTCTATTGGGCGTTTGCCGAGGGCTTCCTCAAGGAAACCGCCGCCACGCTGACCCCGCGGGAGGTGGAGACGCTCGGCCTGAGCTGCTTTGCGCTGGCCTGCGAACTGGCGACGCGCTTTTTGGATGATTACATCGTCGGCGACAAGTATTTCAAGATCAAGAACGCCGAGCACAATCTGGTGCGCACGCGCTGTCAGATCGCGCTGGCCAAGGACATGCTGCTCAAGATGGACGCGATGAACGCCATCGTGATGGATTGCTACAACCGATACAGATAACAAAGGAGGCCGGGCAAACGTGAGGATTGCGGTGATTGGCTGCGGCGCGATGGGCGCGCTGTACGGCGGCTATCTGAGCCGGAACAACGCCGTGACGCTGGTGGAAAGAAACCCCGACCGCATCGCGAAAATTCGGGCGGACGGTCTGCGCATCGCCGAGCCGGACGGAAGCGCCGCCGTCTATCGGCCGGGCATCACGGGCGACACGAGCGGCATGGCGCCGGCCGATCTGGTGATCCTGTTTGTCAAGTCGATGCAGAGCGAGGCGGCGCTGGAGGCGAACCGCGCGCTGATCGGCCGAGACACCTATCTGATGACGCTGCAAAACGGCAGCGGCCACGAGGAGGTGCTCCGCCGGTTTACGGATGACGCGCATATCGTCATCGGTACGACGCAGCACAACAGCGCCGTCACCGGGAACGGCGAAATCCGCCACGGCGGCAGCGGCTGGACGCACATCGGCCCCCTGGTCGGGGACGCGGCGCGGCTTGAGCCGATCCGCGAGGCGTTTGCCTCCTGCGGCCTTGAAACCGACTGCAAGCAGGATATCAAGCGCCTGATCTGGCAGAAGATGCTGACCAACGTATCGGCCAGCGTGCTGACCGGCGTGCTGCAGGTGCCGCTGGGCTTCATTGCGGAAAGCCCGAACGCGTGGGCGATTTGCGAAACGCTGGTGCGCGAGGCGGTGGCCGTTGCGGCGGGCGAGGGAATCGAGTTTGACGCGGATGAAAAGGTCGCCGAGGTGCGCAAGGTCTGCACGGACAGCCCCGCCGGTTTGACGAGCATTTACGCCGACCTGCGGGACGGCCGCCGCACCGAGGTGGATACCATCAGCGGCAGCGTGATCCGCGCCAGCGAGCGAAACGGCGTGCCCGCGCCGACCCATCGCGCGATGGTTCAGTTGGTGCACGCGATGGAACAGAAACATCAGGCATAAAGCAAAGGAGCTGTCAAGCTTTACCAAATATTTCAAGTGTAAAACGAAGCATTTGCGCTCGAAGGTTTCCAAAGAGGTTTTCGGTTGTTGCTGCCAGAGGCAGAAACAAACAATCGAAAACGGAAAGCCCTTTGGTGGGGCGATGGGACAACGCCCCATATCCCCAAAATGCTTAGACATTTGTTTCTTGAAATGTTCGGTTTAAGCTTGACAGCTCCGTACGCTTTTTTGACGCACGGAAAAGGACGTCAAGACCGGCCGCGCGCGCAGGATCGAGCGGTTCCTGACCGCTGACGCAGGCGGGCTGAATCTGCTTTTTGCATGAAATGACGATGAACAGAAAATCAAGGAGTTTTGTATGGATTATATGGGAAGTATTTTGGCGATGGTCATCTGTATTGCCATGTCCGCCTATTTCAGCGCGACAGAAACGGCATTTTCGTCTTTGAATAAGACTCGGCTGAAGGTTCTCGCGGATAACGGAAACAGGAGAGCGGCGCTGACACTCAAGCTGGCGGGAAATTACGACAAGCTGATCTCGACCATCCTGATTGGAAACAATATCGTGAATATCATGGTTGCCTCGATCGGTACGCTTCTGTTTGTCGGGCTCTACGGCGACATGGGCGCGACGATTTCCACCGTCGTTGTGACGGTCGTTGTTCTGATCTTTGGTGAAATCACCCCCAAGAGCGTGGCGAAGGATGCGCCGGAACGCTTTGCTATGGTCAGCGCCCCCTTTATCCGCCTGTGGATTTGGGCGCTGACGCCGCTGAATTTTCTTTTTTCCCAGTGGAAGAAACTCATTTCCCGCTTTTTCAAGACCGACGAGAACGCCAAAATGTCCCACGAGGAATTGCTTCTCTTCATGGAAGACGTTGAGCAGGACGGCGGCATTGATGAAAACGAGGGGGAGCTTCTGCGAAACGCGCTTGAATTCCGCGATCTGACAGCGGCGGAAATCCTGACGCACCGGATTGAGCTGGAGGCGGTGGAGATTCAGGAAAGCCATGAGCAAATTGCAAAGGCCTTTACGCAGTCCGGTTTTTCCCGCCTGCTGGTTTATCGGGATACGATCGATCAGGTGGTGGGCGTTCTTTGCCAGAAGGATTTCTATTGCAACGGCAAGATGACGGAGCGCCCCATTGCGGAAATCATGACCGCGCCGCTGTTTGTCTATCAGCACACGAAGATTCGGGATATCCTGAAGACGTTCCAGCGCCAGAAAGCGCACATCGCCGTCGTTATAGACGATTTTGGCGGAACGCTCGGCATTGTGACGATGGAGGATATCCTGGAGGAACTGGTCGGTGAAATCTGGGACGAGCATGACGAGGTGGAAGAGCATTTTGAAAAACTGGATGAAAACGCCTACCGCGTGGATTGTTCCGCCAGTTTGGAAGATTTCATGGAATTCTTTGACGTGAAGCTGGAATCCGACAGCATTTCGGTCGGCGGCTGGGTGATGGAACAGTTGAACCACATTCCGGTTCGGGATGAATCCTTTTCAGCCTGCCACCTGAAAATTACGGTTTCTGAGGTAAGCGCTTGTCGAGTATCCTTTATCACGGTCAGGCCATGCGAGCCGGGCGAAACGTATACGGAATAACAAAACGGGGGAAGTATGGTGAAAAAAGTACAGGATACGAACAGCGATCAAAGCTTGACCTCTGCGCCGCAGGAAGGAAAATCCTTCGATCTCTATATCGTGCAGTACATCGTCCGCGCGCTGATGATGCTCATTGCTTTTGCGTGGGCGCTGATGAATCTCGATGCGGTTCTGCGCTTTCTGAACAGCATGTTCGCGCTGGTATCGCCGTTCCTGATTGGCGGGGCGATTGCGTTTTTGATGAATATCATGCTTCGGCCGCTAGAGCGCCTTTGGAGGAGCGTGTTCCGAAAAGCACCTGCGAAACTGATCCGACCGGTGTGCCTGACGTTAAGCGCCGTCCTCATGCTCGGAATCCTGTTTGCCGTTGTGTTTATGATGATTCCGAGTCTGCGGGAATCGGGAAATGAATTTATCCGCAATATTCCCGCCTATGTTGAAGAAATTGGTCAATGGTGGATGGAGGTTTCCCGGTTTGCGGCGAAATACAATGTCATTCTGCCGGAATACGCCATTGATTCGGATCTGCTGATCGAAAAAATCACCGCGTGGATGGATATCGAAGGAAACGGGCTGATTTCGGTCACATGGGGCGCGGCAACATCCATCCTCTCCATTTTGGTCGATGCGGTTCTGGCGTTTGTCTTTGCCATTTATCTGCTTGCGAAAAAGGAGAGCGTCGCGGTTCATTTGAAAAAACTCACCCTGACGGTGCTTCCGTGCCGAAAGGCGCAGCGATTGCTGAACATCGCATCGCTGACGAACCACACCTTCACGAACTTTGTCAGCGGTCAGCTGACGGAGGCGATCATCATCGGCGCACTCTGTTTTGTCGGCATGTTGATGCTGGGCATTCCATATGCCGGGGCGGTTTCAACGTTTGTTGCGGTTACCGCGTTGGTGCCAATCTTTGGCGCATGGCTTGGCGGCGGTTTTGGCGCATTTCTGATTCTGCTGGCAGATCCTGTCAAGGCAGTATGGTTCGTCGTCTTCCTGCTGGTTTTGCAGCAGGTAGAGGGCAATCTGATTTACCCAAAGGTTGTCGGCAAATCCGTCGGTCTTCCGGGGCTGCTCGTTTTGATGGCGGTCACGATTGGCGGCGAGGCCTTCGGCGTCATGGGCATGCTCTTCAGCGTTCCGGTCTGCGCGGTGCTGTACAGTCTTTATTTGGAGTTTATGAAGAAAGCAGACGCATTGTAAACGCGCGAAAGGCCGCATAAGAAAAATTCCGTCAGAGTCAATGATAAGACTCTGGCGGAATTTTTTCGTTATGGCGGATTATCTCGTTCGGCGCTTGGAAGAAGCCCTTCTCCGTCTGCCGTTTTCAAAATAATCGTAGTGGAAGGTAAGAAAAAATCCGAACCCATTTCCGATTTGGAAAATCTGGTTCGGATTATACTGGTTTGGTGCGGGAAACAGGACTGGATTCTCGCGGCTCGTCGCCGCTCGGTCAGCGCCGTTCTCAAGCCCCACTGGGGCTTGATTCATTGCGGCTTCTTCAAGTCCGTTTCCCGGTTTGCAAAAAAAGAAGCCCGACGCTTTTGCCGAGCCTTTTTCTTTGGTGCGGGAAACAGGACTTGAACCTGCATGAAATTGCTTTCACTAGAACCTGAATCTAGCGCGTCTGCCAATTCCGCCATTCCCGCAAGCCGTCTTGTCTTGCGACAAAGAGTATTATACGATACGGCTTGTGAAAAGTCAACCCTTTTTTACAGAAAAATGGGAGGAATGGCCGAAAACGACAATTTGCGCGTAAAAACTTGCAAAATCAGCGCCTGTTTGGTACAATATACGCGATTCTGGCTGCCGCTGCATGCAGGGCAGACCGAGAAGGTTGTTTTCTTTTACGACGCCGCTTTTGCGGCAAAGACTTGTCGGGTATCCTGTGCGAACCCGAACGGAGGATCAAAAATGAATACTCAGCCTCAACAGAAGATCAGCGTGCAGACGCTGACGCAGCTTGCCATCCTTGTGGCGATTGAAGTGGTGATGAAGCTCATCGGCTTGGGCAGCGTGCCGGTCGGACCACTGTACATGTCGTTCCTGACCGTGCCGATTGCCATTGGCGCGATTGTCATCGGGCCGCTGGCGAGCATGCTGCTTGGCGGCGTTTTCGGCTTTGTGAGCTTCATGGACGCGATCAAGGGCGCGTCGATTATGACCTCGACGCTGCTGGGTGTGTCGGCCATCCACACGTTCATCCTGTGTTTTGTCACGCGCCTGCTGATGGGTCTGTGCGTCGGGCTGGTCTACGGCGCGATGGCCAAGGCGTGCAAAAACGCGACGGCCAACTGCTTTGTGGCCTCGCTGTCCGCGCCGCTGCTCAACACGCTGTTCTTCATGGGCTATATCGTGCTTGCGTTTTATCATACGGATTACGTCCAGAGCCTCGTGCTGGCCAAGGGCGCGAGCAACCCGCTGATGTTTGTCATTCTGCTGACGGGCATACAGGGGCTTGTGGAAGCGATTGTCTGCTCGGTTGCGGGCACGGCCATCGGCGGCGCGCTGCTCAAGGTGACGGGCAGGATGAACGGGCACCGCTAAATCTTACGCCGGTTAGGGGATAGAATTATGATCGTTGCAATGGATATTGGAAACACCAATATCAAAGCCGCTGTGTTTGAAGGGAGTCGGCTGGTCAAGCGCTGGCGCTGCGCGACCGACCCGGTGATGACATCGGATCAATATGGCATCATCATGGCGGATCTGTTTCGTTATCACAACCTGAATATGCAGGCGGTGGAGGGGATTATGATTTCCTCCGTTGTGCCGACCATCAACTACACCATCGAGCACATGTGCCGGGATTACTTTCATTTCGAGCCGCGGCTGCTCGTGCCCGGCATGAAAACAGGGCTGAACATCCGCTACGAGAACCCGCGCGAGCTGGGCAGCGACCGCATCGCCAATGCCGTCGCGGTGTCAACACTTTACGGCGGTCCGTCCATCTTTATCGACTTCGGAACGGCGACCACCTACGGCGTGGTATCTGCCAAGGTGGAGTTCCTCGGCGGCGCAATCGGGCCGGGTCTGAGGATGATGAACCGTGCGCTCTCCACGGGTACGGCGAAGCTGCCGTCCATTGAGCTGGTTCTGCCGCCGCAGGTGATCGGCAAAACGACGGTATCCAACATACAGGCGGGCATCCTGTACGGCTACATCGGTTCGGTCGAAAAAATCGTCGGGCAGATGAAGCAGGAGCTGAGCGGCGAGAATATCCGCGTGATTGCCACCGGCGGCATGGCGCATCTGGTCAAGAGCAATTCCGACGTGATTGACGAAATCAATCCGGATTTGACGCTGACCGGCTTGCGCCTGATCTACGAGAGAAACCTGTAAACATTCATTTGAAGGAAGGACGCACGAAAGCATGGAAAAGATCGTCGTGGGTTTTCTGGGCTGCGGCAACATCGGCTGCGGCGTGTATAAACTGCTGGAAACGTATGGGGCGCAGATCGAAGAAAACGAAGGCGTCGGCTTTGAGGTGCGAAAAATTCTCGTGCGTTCGCTGAACAAGAGCCGCGCGTGGGCGATTCCCTCGACGCTGCTGACGGATCGCCCGGAGGACGTGCTCGACAACCCGGAAATCGACATGGTGATGGAATTCATGGGCGGCGAGCAGCCGGCGGCTTCCTATATGGTGCGCGCGCTGGAAAACGGCAAATGCGTCATCACGGCCAACAAGATGGCGTTGGCGACGCATTGGACGCAGATTGTCCGCGCCGCGAGGGAGCATGCCGCCGGGCTGTATTACGAGGCAAGCGTGTGCGGCGCGGTGCCGATCATTCGGGCGATCAACGGTTCGCTTCAGGCCAACCGGATCAGCTCGGTGATGGGCATTATCAACGGCACGACGAACTATATCCTGACCCGAATGGCCAACGAAGGCGCGGCTTATGCGGACGTGCTGGCCGACGCGCAGCGGCTGGGGCTGGCCGAGCCGGATCCGACCGCGGACGTGGAGGGCTATGACGCGGCCTACAAGCTGAGCATCCTGTCTACGCTGGCGTTTCACCGCCACGTGCCGGTGGAGAACGTGTACCGGGAGGGAATCACGGGCATTACACCGCTGGACGTGCAATGCGGAAAGGAGTTTGGGCTGACGCTCAAGCTGCTGGCCGTCGCGAAGGAAGAAAACGGCGAGATTCAGGCGCGCGTGCACCCGACGTTTGTGCCGAACAGCCACCCGCTGGCCAACGTGAACGACGCATTCAACGCTGTGTTCGTCAAGGGGCATGCCTGCGGCGAGATGATGTTCTACGGGCGCGGCGCGGGCGATCTGCCGACGGCCAGCGCACTGGTATCGGATTTGATCTGCGCGGCGAAGGCCAAGCGGCACGAACTGCCCGCGGTGAGCGAAGCGCCGTGCAGGATGGCGGAGGATTGGCACTGCGTGCACTTTGTCCGCATGCGGGCGAAGGATGAACCGGGCGTGCTGTCGCTGATTACGGGCGGCTTCGCGGCGGAGGGCGTCAGCATCGCCTCCATGGTGCAGAAGGGCGAGCGGGATGAAGCGGGTTTTGTCCAGCTGATTTTCCTGACGCATCGGGCGGGCGAGCATGCCGTGCGCCGTGCGCTTGCGAAGATGGATCCCGCGCAGGCGAGCGCCGAAAGCGTGATCCGCGTCGAAGAATAAAATCGACAGATAGAAAAATGCCGATGACGCTATGCTGCTGCATAGCGTTTTTTCTATGGAAAAGTGCGGAAATTTTGAAGAAGACTGTGAAAATATCAATATGTGCAAGGTGCACAAGAACGGTTCGGAAACCGACGCATAAGAAAAAACAAATGAAATGTGCGAATTTGAAAAAGAGGAAAAGAATTGCAGGAAGTCGGCGAAATGGACGCATAAAATATGTCGAAAAAGTTCGAAACGGGAGCAAAAAGGAAAAAATGTGAAAGAAATGCGAAAAATCAGGGGAAAACGATTCGCACAAACGAAGGGGTCAATCAGCAGACGATGTGGCGGGAATGACTAAAACCTACAAAAAAGCGGGTTGAAATAAAGGGGATAAATCGACCCGCATCCGAATATTTTTTGTGAACTTATTCAATTGCAAAATACACGCCCGACCCGTATAATGAACTCAGTTGTTGAGGCCGATGAACGAAAGATTCGGCTCAAGCTGGTTGTTGTGTGAGAATGAACAAGGGGGATTTTACTATGGCGAGCTTGAAGCTTAACCACATCTACAAAATCTATTTTCTTTACCATATCAAAGGCATCACAGTTATATACCTTACATTCTTCTTTAGCAAAAACAGCAGCATTGTATGCATCTATATTCTCACGCATATGACTTTCAAATGATTGATTATGATATGCTCTTTTTCGCTTATACTTCATATAGCTGTAGTCTTCGTCACGCAGTTTCTGAATCTGTTCCCAAGGCACGTTCATTCTCGAATACGGAAGTTTTCTTATCATCGCTCTACGAATTAAAGCAAGCATCATATACTTTTCCGAACCTTTTAGCTTTTCTGCAATTGCAACTAATTTACTTAATTCCTGCACCTCTTCCTGATAATACAAACAACCTGTTAGAAACGAAAACTTCTCTGCTAAGTCCTTTACTCTTTTTTCACTTACTTCTGTATGAAATACGCTTGTTGATAACTTTGTATCTGAATTCTCTACTAATGCTTTAGCTATAACATAATCCGCATACAATATATCATTTGCAATAACCGAATATCCACTATTCTTCAATGCATAGGATACGGAACAACCACCAGCAAATATATCTAATACAGTGCCACTTTTTACTGGCATCTCCTCTATTATCCAATTAACTAACTTCTCTTTGTTTCCTATATAGTTTACTTTCGGATACTTTGCCATTATCCAGTGCCTCCTCTACCTGCAAAGCAATCTGGTAAGCCAACTTCGGTGGCACAGCATTGCCTATCTGTTGTTGAATCTGAAT
>ERZ827088.2111-NODE-2111-length-21839-cov-3.374587_pt1 | contig 21839 bp, 19 predicted proteins | sample MGYA00519922_ERZ827088 | MGnify/ENA primary metagenome ERZ827088 (study PRJEB31778, sample SAMEA3449254) | human gut metagenome | biome: human gut; feature: human-associated habitat; material: faeces | place: United Kingdom | collected 2010/2012 ...
CAACACCGGTGACAAATGGTGCATCTACCCCATGTATGATTTTGCCCACCCCATCGAGGATGCCATCGAGGGTATCACCCATTCCATCTGTACCCTGGAATTTGAGGATCACAGACCGCTGTACGACTGGGTTGTACGGGAGCTGGAATACCCTCATCCGCCCAGACAGATCGAATTTGCGAAAATGTATCTGACCAACGTGGTCACCGGTAAGAGATATATCAAAAAGCTGGTAGAAGAAGGCATCGTGGACGGCTGGGATGATCCCCGCCTGGTATCCATCGCAGCGCTCCGCCGCCGTGGATTTACGCCGGAGTCCATCAAGATGTTCGTAGACCTGTGCGGCGTATCCAAGAGCCAGTCTTCCGTAGACTACGCCATGCTGGAGTACTGCATCCGCGAGGATCTGAAGCTGAAGAAACCGCGTATGATGGCAGTGCTGGATCCGATTAAGTTAGTGATTGATAACTATCCGGAAGGACAGGTGGAATACCTGGACGCAGCCAACAACCTGGAAAATGAAGAACTGGGCAGCCGTAAGATTCCGTTCTGCCGCGAGCTCTACATCGAGCGCGACGACTTCATGGAGGAGCCGCCGAAGAAGTACTTCCGTCTCTTCCCGGGCAACGAGGTGCGTCTGATGCACGCTTACTTTGTAAAATGTGAGAGCTTCGTCAAGGACGAGAATGGCAAGATCATCGAGGTACATTGTACTTATGATCCGGAGACTAAGGCAGGCAGCGGCTTCACAGGCCGTAAGGTCAAGGGAACCATCCATTGGGTACCGGCTCCCTGCGCTATCGACGCAGAGGTTCGTCTGTATGAGAACATCATCGACGAGGAGAAGGGTGTCTACAATGAGGACGGCAGCCTGAACCTGAATCCGAATTCCCTGACTGTCGTAGAGCATGCTTACCTGGAGCCGGGCTTCGAGGGTGCGAAAGCCTTTGACAGTTTCCAGTTCGTGAGAAACGGATTCTTCTGCGTGGATTACAAGGATTCCACACCGGAGAAACTGGTCTTCAACCGAATCGTATCCCTGAAGAGCTCCTTTAAGCTTCCGAAGGCATAAGAGAACACATGCGCGAACTGACGATAAATTTAAATCTAAAGGCAGAGACACCTCTGTACGAACAGATTTACCATTATATTAAACAGGATATTCAAGACCAGAAGATCCTGGCTGGAGAGAAGCTTCCCTCCAGCCGGGCTCTTTCTCGTTATCTGGAAGTGAGCCGAAGTACGGTGGATTTGGCTTATGGGCAGCTTCTGTCAGAGGGCTATGTGGAATCCATCCCGTGCAAAGGCTATTATGCCTGCCAGATTGAAGGACTGTATCATCTGAAGACCGGAGCGGACCGGGGGGAGTCTGAGCCAAAGACCGAAGAAAAGCGATGGAAATATGATTTCACCCCCAATGGCATCGACCTGGACGGCTTCCCCTACGGCATCTGGCGGAAGGTGACGCGAAATGTGCTGCTGGACGACCGGAAAGAACTGTTCCAGCTGGGTGATCCGAAGGGAGAGTGGGAGCTTCGGGAGACTATCAGCCGCTATCTTCACCAGGCCCGTGGCGTCAACTGCCGTCCGGAGCAGGTAGTGCTGGGAGCCGGAAACGATTATCTGATGATGCTGATTGCCGCCATCCTGGGCAAGCGGAAGCTGGCCATGGAGAGCCCTACCTACAAGCACGCATACGGTATCTTTGAAAAAATGGGTTTTGAGCTTTGCACCGTGCCTGTGGACGCTTCCGGTATGCGTGTGGATGAGCTGACCGCGTCGGGCGCGGATGTGGCTTACGTGATGCCGTCCCACCAGTATCCGCTCGGCATTGTCATGCCCATCAAGCGACGGCTGGAGCTTTTGAAATGGGCGGCGGAAAAGGAAGACCGCTATCTTATCGAGGATGATTACGACAGTGAATTCCGCTATCGCGGCAAGCCCATTCCGGCACTGCAGGGAGCGGATCAGGCCGGGAAAGTCATTTACATCGGAACCTTTTCCAAATCCATTGCGCCCGCTATTCGAATCAGCTACCTGGTGCTGCCGGAACAGCTTCTTGCGACCTGTGAACCGGAGCTCCAACGCTTTTCTTCTACCGTATCCCGTATCGACCAGATGATTCTGAACAGCTTCATCAAAGAGGGACACTATGAGCGTCACCTGAACCGCATGCGCGCCATCTACGGCCACAAGCAGGAGATCCTGGTGGGTGAGCTGAAAAAGCTCTCCGATATCTGCAGCATTCGCGGTGAGGACGCCGGCGTCCATCTGCTCCTGGAATTCCGCAATGGACTGACCGAAGCCGAACTCATCCGCCGGGCGGAAGCCGAGAGCATCCGGGTATATCCGTTGTCTGAATACAGCATCGATGCCACCGCCCCGGGACGCCGCCCGACCATATTGCTGGGGTATGCGACCATGACGGAAAAGGAGTTGAGAGAGGCTGCGGAGAGACTGGCGGAGGTGTGGAGGTAGTGATAGTCAGAAACTTGGAAAAATGAAATCAGAAATATATTTAGAAAGATCATTCTATATGGAAAATAGAATCCATATAGAATGATCTTTTTTTGTATGCTTAAATAAAAACAGGAGGAACGAACCACCATGGATCGCGTCATTACAAATGAGAAAATTGAACAATTCCACCAGCGCCTGATCTGCACAGAAAAAAGCAGCCAGACCATCCGCAAATATCTGCGGGATATTCGAAAACTTCAGCAGTATGCAGGAGACAGGGAAGTAAGCAAAGAGCTGCTGGTCAGCTATAAAACATATCTGGAGCAGAAGTGCCACTACAAGGTGAGCAGCATTAACTCCTACCTGGCGGTCATAAACCATTTCTGCGCCTGCATGGGCTGGAACGACCTGCGGGTGAAAATGATCCGAATACAGCAGGACGCCTTCGCTCCGGAAAATCGAGAGATGACCCAAGAGGAATATGCCCGGTTGATTCGAACCGCTCAACATCAGGGAAATGAAAAACTATCCTGTCTGATCCAGACCCTGGGCAGCACCGGCATCCGTATCAGCGAACTGTGTCATATTACCGTGGAGAGCCTGCGCTTTGGCATTGCCGAAATTCATAACAAAGGAAAAATGCGCCGCATCCTGTACCCGGGTGAATTGCAGAAGCTATTGAAAAAATACGCAAAAAAAGAAAAAATCGAGAGCGGCCCCATCTTCCGAAGCCGCAGCGGAAAACCGCTGGATCGCAGTAACATCTGGCGCATGATGAAGCGCCTGAGCCATGCGGCAAAGGTGGACGCCGCGAAAGTCTATCCCCACAGCATGCGTCACCTGTTCGCCCGCTGCTTCTATAAAATAAAGAAAGACATCGCCAAGCTGGCAGACGTCCTGGGCCACAGCAGCATCGAAATCACGCGAATCTACATCAAATCTACCGGGCGCGAGCATAAGAGACAGCTGGATAGTATGCGGCTAGTGATAGGTGATGGGGAACAAAAAAAGACGACATAATAAATATTATGTTGTAGATAAGAGATAGATTTTGAGGATGAAAACAGATTCATGGATACCCTATGAAAAAAGAGGTCTCATTTTGGGACAAAATGCCCCTATGACATTACACATCTGTGTAGTGCCGTGAGTCAAATTGCTTGAAATGTGTTTGATTTTCCAGAAAGAGGATTCTTGTGTTTTAAAAATACCTTGTATTACTGTATTGAATGCGCTATAATCTATAAATGATAAGCGGGAGAGACAACATAATATTTATTACGTTGTCCTTCCCAACCACCCAATCCCCGCAGAAACAAGGAGCCGAAAGCAAATGTGGTACGTAGCGCAGACAGCATGCGGAAAAGAAAGGGCAGCCATCGAAGAGTGCCGCAACGCACTCCCTGAGAAACTTGCGGCACGTATTTTTGTGCCCAGATATCAATATAGGAAGAAATATCAGGGACAATGGCATACCGAGGAAGCCGCAGCCTTTCCGGGATATGTATTTATAGAAAGCGAGAACCCCACAGAGTTGGAAGAGGCACTGGAACGCATTCCGCACACGGTTACGCCGGTACGCATCGGCAACGGCTTCTACCCGATTCGGTCAGAGGAAGAGACTTTCTTAAGGCAAATGCTGGATGAGCAGGACTGCATCCGCTGCTCCATCGGCTATCTGGTAGACGGCCAGTTGATGGTGTGGCAGGGTCCCTTAAAGCACGCGGTAGAGCGGGTGCGGAAGATAGACCGTCACAAACGCCTGGCAGAAGTGGAAGTAAGGCTCTTTGAAGAAAGCCGACAGATGAAGCTGGGGCTGGAAGTAAAAGCGAAGGTCAGTGTGAAAGAGTATGAAAGGATGCTGGAGACGGCATAGGAGATTATGGAAAATAAGAAATCGGATGAATTAAAAATATGTCTGGTTGGTTCCTCAGGAGGACATCTGACACATTTATATATGCTGAAACCGTTCTGGAAGGATAAAAAGCGGTTTTGGGTCACCTTTGACAAAGAGGATGCGCGGAGTCTGCTGGAGGGGGAAAACATGTATCCCTGTTACTATCCGACCAACCGCAGCCTGAAAGCCCTGATAAAAAATACGAAGATTGCTTGGAAGGTACTTCGAAAAGAAAAGCCGGATTTAATCATATCCAGCGGGGCAGCCGTGGCGGTTCCCTTCTTTTATCTGGGAAAAATATTCGGCGCAAAGCTCATTTACATCGAAGTCTTTGACCGCATTGATAAGCCGACCATGACCGGAAAAATAGTATATCCAATCGTAGACAAGTTTATCGTCCAGTGGGAAGAACAGAAAGCAGTTTATCCGAAGGCTGTAAACTTAGGAAGTATCTTTTAAGGAGAAAATCACATTATGATATTTGTAACGGTAGGAACCCACGAACAGCCGTTTAACCGCCTGATACAGAAAGTAGACGAGCTGAAACGCGACGGTATCATCCGGGAAGAAGTCGTCATGCAGACAGGCTTCAGCACATACGAACCACAGTACTGCCAGTGGAGCAAGCTGATACCTTATCAGCAGATGGTGCAAAATGTGGCCAATGCCCGCATCGTCATTACCCATGGCGGTCCGGCCAGCTTCATCATGCCGCTGCAGGTCGGTAAGATCCCGATCGTTGTACCGCGACAGCATCAGTACGACGAGCATGTGAATGACCATCAGGTGGAGTTTGCACGGAATGTGGCGGAACGGATGGGAAATATTCTAGTGGTTGAGGATATTGAAAAACTCGAACAGATGATAACGGATTATGACGAGATTACCAAGGGTATGAGGAATGAGAGTGGAAGCCATAATTTGGAGTTTAATCGGGAGTTTGAAGAGATCGTAAATAATTTATAGAAAATAGCAGGTAGAAATATAAATATGAGAAAAATACTGGTACTGATGGCTACTTACAATGGGGAAAAATATCTTCCAGAGCAGTTGGAAAGTATTTGGAATCAGAGAAAAGTAGAGGTATCTTTGTTGATTCGTGATGATGGGTCAAAGGATGGAACGCGGAGATTATTAGATGCATATCAAAAAGATGGAAAATTAGAGTGGTATACAGGAGAGCATCTAAATGTATCAAAGGGATATTTCGATTTGATGTGCCATGCGGAAAAATATGACGTGGACTATATTGCTTTTTCTGACCAGGATGATGTGTGGGATGAAGATAAATTATATATTGCGACCACTGCACTTGATAAAGTAGATGGAACTGTTCCTGCGCTTTATTATTGCGGTCAGGAACTGGTTGACGGAGAACTGAATTCAATAGCAAAACATGAATTAAATAGGGAAAGAACATTAACAACACGTTTTGTCCTGTCAGATTTCGCAGGATGTACAGGAGTGTTTAATAAAAAACTTCTTAGTGAAGTGATAAAGTTCAAACCGGATTATATGTTAATGCATGATACATGGATATTGAAGGTGTGTCTCTGCCTTGGAGGAAAGGTTATCGTCGATCCGGAAACACATATGAAATATCGTCAGCATGGAGGTAATACAGTAGGACTTGGAAGAAGTCTACCGGCTTACCTGAAGCAGGTTCAGCAGTATCTGAATGTGTATCAGATCGAACGACAGATGAGGGAATTGGTACGCGGGTACGGTGAAAAAATGGTTCCGGAATATAAGAAGCAGGCCGAAATGATATGTGAGTATAGACATAACCGGAAATATAGAAAGAAATTGCTGGATCGAAATTATATTAATTTTTGTAACAGAGGGCTGAATTTGACATATTGGTTGAAAGTTCGGCTGAATAAATTATAAAATCGGAGAAAAGAGATGCTTTTTAGTATAGTAGTACCTGTATATAATGTTGAAAAATATCTGGAAGAATGTCTGGATTCCATTATGAGCCAGGTGACGGAGATAGAAGAAGGATGTGAAGTGATTCTGGTGGATGATGGTTCCACGGATTCAAGTGGGGAGATTTGCGACCGGTATTGTAAAAAATATCAGGGGATTGTTAAGGTGTTTCATAATACAAATCATGGATTATTATATACAAGAAGATTTGGATACAAGCAAACTTGCGGAGAATATATTGTTAATTGTGATTCGGATGATTGCTTGGAACCGGAGGCTTTGACTAAACTAAAATATGTTATTGCCGAAAATGATAATCCCGATATGATTTTCTTTAACCAGTATTTGTACAAAGATGGAAGCAAAACGGTTGCGTTTAAAGATATTTTTACAGAAAAAGAAAATTGTAAAGTTGCAAAAGCAGATGTATTAAGAGAGTATTTAAAAGGATACAGCATTATTAGTGTGTGTTGTTCTATAAGCAAAAGAGAATGCATTGACATAGAAAATGGATATGAAAATTACGGATATTATAATAATGGAGAAGACAGTATTCAGAAATTGGAACTTTTAGATAACGCAGATACTTTTGCATATATAAACGAAGCTTTGTATGATTATCGTATGGGGTCTGGCATGACTGGAAAATATGATCCGGAGTTTTATCATACATTTAAACACTTATTTCAAGAAATAGAAAAGAGAAAAGAAAATTGGAAATTATCAGATTTTGATGAAATGGTAGCGGTGAAAACATTATTTACTACGGGAAGAGCCATCACACAATCAAGATATGGTAAATATGAAAATACCAAAGAACAAATAGACTACTTAAAGAGAATTCGGGAAGATACAATATTTTGTAAATATATAGGACAACTGTATAAAGTAAAATCATATTTGCAGAAGGATCATGTTGTTTTACTGTGTCTTTTAAAAAAAAGATTTTATAGGACAATTGTGTTAATGTTAAAAATTAAGAATATGGTAGGATAGTAAAAATGAATAAAATTTTAACGGTAAGCATTGCAGCGTATAATGCAGAAAAAGATATAGAAAGATGTCTAGATTCATTAATAAATTCTGGGAAAATAGAAAAGTTGGATGTAATTGTTGTAAATGATGGATCTACAGACAAAACCAGTCAAGTGACAGAGAAATATGTTAAACGGTATAAGGATTCAATTAGATTAATTAATAAAGAAAATGGTGGTCATGGTTCAACAATTAATACAAGTATAGAAGCTGCCATTGGAAAGTATTATAAGATACTCGATTCAGATGATTGGGTAAATAGTGAAAATTTGGCCAAACTGGTAAGCTACCTAGAACAAAATGATGTAGATATGGTATTAAATTCCTATGAGGAGATATCATATTCAGATCATAGCAAAAAGAAATTGATCGAACCGGAAACGGGAAAAACAACTTTTGAAAAAATATATCATATTGAAAAAATGAATAGCGACAATGTTCTATATATGCACTCTCTTACTTTTCGAACGGAAATAATGAAGAAAATGGGAAGTGTTATAGACGAGCATTGTTTTTATGTTGATATGGAATATTGTGTATTCCCGTTGCTGTATGTCAAAAACTTTGTATATCTCGATTATCCGGTATACCAGTATTTGCTGGGTTCTCAGACCCAGAGCATGAATATGCAAAACTTAATAAAACGTAGAGAGCAACATCTAAAAGTAACAAAAAGGCTAGTTGAGTATTATAACAAAAAAGGTAATGCAGTTCCGGAAAATGTAACCGCTATTATGTTATTAAGAATTAAATATGCAGTATATCAGCAGTATAAAATTTATCTTAATATGCCAGAAAGAGAATCTTATGCAGAAATTAAAAAATTTGATCAATGGTTGAAGACAAAGGATCAGAATTTATATGAAGGTCCACAGGGAAGGATGATGAAATTAATTAAATTGAATCGTAAAACAGGGTATAGATTGTACATACCGATAATTGGTGTAATGAAAAAGATAAAAATAATACGATAAAGTTTGGAGGCATAAATGCACATAACATATAAATGGGGTAAGAAAGAAATACTATTTTTTTTAGGCTATTTTCTGCTGGGATTAACCAATGTTGTAATTGGCAATTCATATTTATTTGGAGAAAAACGTCTTATAATATGTGAAATAGTGCAATATATATCGGCAGTAGTATTTGTTACATCTTTTTGTATTGATAAATATAAAACGAAAGAATTTTTAATTAGACTGGTGACAGCTGCAGTCATTTTTTTGGTGACGGCTAAAAGTCACAGTATAGGCTTTGGGTTATGTGCGTTATCAATAATAACATCATTAAATATTAATGTCGAAAAAATTATAAAAAATACTATAAGAAATAATTTGTTTTTTATAGTAATAGTGGTTATCCCAGCATTACTTGGGTTTATACCCAATAATGTATATATGCATAACGGAATAAAAGCATACTCATTAGGATTTGCGTATTATTCCAATTTACCTAATATTATTTTCATGATTACATTAGCAATGTATTGGCTTTCAAAATCAAAAATAAAAGAAAGTTTAATCCTTTTGATTAGCTTTCCTGTTCAGGTGGTTATATATAAAATAAGTACACTTCGACTGACGTTCTATCTTTATTTACTCTTTTTAGTAGTTGCTGTTTGTGCTAAGTTTTATAATCGCAAAAAAAGGCATAGATTGATGACTATATTTTCTACAGTCATGTTTCCGGTTGGATGTATGGGGACTTTTATAATGTCCTTTTTATATGAAAAATCACGACTAATAGCAAAGTTCAATGAAGTAATAAATTATAGATTAGGGTTCAATTATAAAGGTTTTATGATGTATGGATTAAGTTTGTTCGGAAAAAAGATAGAAATGGTGGAGGAATATTGGGATGCTAATAATATCAATCATTATTTTTATATTGACTCAGGGTATGTGTTTTCATTTTTAAGCTATGGAATAATCTTTTTTTGTCTCTTGATTGCTATGTATACATTTTTATCAAGATATGCAATAAAAAATAATCAGATAAAATTAGCTGTTTGGTGTCTAATGATATGTATTTATTCAGTTATAAATGATGTTATGTTTAATACAGCATTGAACCCATTACCTATGATTGCATTTAATTTGATGTGGAATTCTTGGAGTGGTAAAAAGAAAAGAGGAAAATTGGAGTGGGAACAAAGAAGTATTACTGCACGATAATTGTAATTAGCAACAAAGAAAATGTATTGGAAGAATACAAAAAGAGTTTGCAGATTCAAAAAAATGTTGATTATCAGTTGATAGTAATTGACAATACTAAAAATCAATATAAGAGTGCAAGAAAAGCATTTAATAGCGTGCTTGCTCAGGCATACTATGAAATGGTTATTTTTTCTCACCCTGATATTAGATTTATGTCTGAAAATGCATTATTTGAGATTTTACAGATGGTAGAGAAAATAAATAATTTTGGGGTGATTGGCATTGCGGGATGTCAGGCAGGAAAAAATTGGGCAATATTATCTAATATAATTCATGGAGATGAAAAAAGAGAGGCAGGTAAGAAAATAGAGCAGGCCATTGAAGTACAAACGGTGGATGAATGTTTCTTTATTATGAAAAAGAAAATCATTCAGGAACTTAAATTCACAGATGAAGATGGATGGCATTTATATGCGGTTGAGCAAAGCCTTCGAATGCTTGATAAAGGGAGAAAAAATTATATTGTTCCGGCAGAAATATGGCATTTATCAGATGGTAGATCTTTAGAACCCGCATATATGAAAGGATTAGAAAAAATAATTAGCAAATATCGAAACAATGTGGAGTATATTAATACGACTGTAAAGCAGTGGAAAACAAGGGGAGTAGAGGCGTATTGGTATAGAAAATATTATTTTATGAAACAGATAATGAAGAAATTGATATACAGATAATAGGGAAATTATTATGGAAAAAAAGCAACATTCAGTACGGTACAATTTTATAATGAATTTCATATTAACAACATCGCAATTTTTGTTCCCCCTAATTACGTTTCCATATATTTCTCGCGTATTATTAGCAACAGGAAATGGAAAAGTTACTTTCGTGGCTTCTGTTGCTAATTATTTTATGATGGTTGCATCTTTAGGAATTCCAACATATGGAATAAGGGCGTGTGCGCAGGTAAGAGACGATAAAGATAAGCTATCAAAAACGGCGCAGGAAATTTTTCTGATAAATTTAGTGATGACATTATTAGTTTGCATTACTTATGTCATTTGCCTTTACACTGTACCCAGATTTCAGGCTGACAGAACACTGTTTTGGATTAATGGAATCAATATCATATTAAATATGTTTGGAATAAATTGGTTATTCCAAGCATTAGAACAATATGATTATATAACAATACGCTCCATTATATTCAAGATGATTTCAGTCATCTTGATGTTTTTGCTTGTTCACGAAGAAACAGATTATGTTATTTATGGAGCAATTACTGTATTTGCAGCTGTTGGCTCCAATGTTTTAAATTTCATTCGGGTACATAGATTTATCGAATGGAAAGTCTATAATAGTTATGACCTTAAGCGACATATGAAACCCATTCTTATTCTATTCGCTCAGAGTTTGGCAATTTCGATTTATACGAATTTAGATACTATCATGCTTGGTTTTATTAAAACAGACACCGATGTAGGATACTATAATGCAGCTGTAAAAATCAAGACAATTCTTTTGAGTTTAGTTACTTCATTGGGTAATGTATTATTACCTCGAATGTCATATTATGCAGAAAAAAAGGAAATAAGAGCGTTTAAAGAAATGACTTTGAAAGCACTTAATTTTACAGTACTGATGTCGATACCGTTGACACTATATTTTGCTATGTTTGCAGAAGAATCCATAGAATTTCTTGCTGGACCAGGATATACAGGGGCAATTCTTACTATGCAGATTATTACAATGGCAATAATTCCAGGTGGAATCACTGGAGTTTTGGGTATACAAGTATTGACAGCATTGGAAAAAGAAAAATATGTTTTGTATTCAGTCAGTATAGGGGCAATAGTAGATTTCATTCTTAATTTGTTATTTATATATCCATTAGGTGCTGCAGGAGCGGCTTTGGCAACGGTTTTAGCAGAAATTATGGTATTGATTGTACAGGTGATATATACAAAAGATCTACTTTTGGAATTAAAAAAAGGATTCAGGGCGCATATTTATTTAATGATAGCAATTGTAAGTATGCTATGCTCATGGAGCATTAAATATATAACAATTGAATCCATATTTATGAAATTAGTATTGTCATCATTGATTTTCTTTGGCATTTATGGTTTGGGATTAATTATTAGTAAAGAAGAAGTGGCAATGGAAGTATTGAATGGGGTTTTACGGAAAATTAAATTGAAGAAAAGGAGCTAAAATGTACGATTACTTAGTTGTGGGATCTGGTTTATACGGAGCTATATTTGCGCATGAAGTGAAGAAAGCAGGAAAAAATGTTCTGCTGATTGACAAGCGTTCTAATGTAGGAGGAAATATATATACAGAAAAAATTGAGAATATTCAGGTACATAAATATGGAGCTCACATTTTCCATACCAATAATAGGAAAGTATGGGAATATATAACCCAGTTTGCGGAGTTCAATCGTTTTACCAATAGTCCGGTTGCAAATTATAAGGGAGAAATATATAGCTTGCCTTTCAATATGTATACTTTTAATAGAATGTGGGGAGTAAGAACACCGGAGGAAGCGGCTCGGAAAATTGATGAACAGAAAAAGGCTGCTGGAATCAAAATTCCACAGAATCTGGAAGAACAGGCAATTTCCTTAGTTGGAAAGGATATTTTTGAAAAGCTAATAAAGGGATATACGGAAAAGCAATGGGGACGAGAATGTAAAGAACTTCCAGCATTTATTATAAAGAGATTACCAGTCAGATTTACATATGACAACAATTATTTTAATGCGTTGTATCAGGGAATTCCCATGGGTGGCTATACAAAGATGATAGAACGATTGTTGGATGGAATTGAAGTACGATTAGAGACAGATTATTTGAAAGAAAAAAATGCTTTAGATTCTATAGCAAAAAAAGTAATTTATACAGGACCGATAGATGCTTACTTTGGATATGAGTTAGGAACATTGGAATATCGTTCTGTAAAATTTGAAACAGAAGTAATGGATTGTCCAAATTTTCAAGGGAATGCGGCTGTGAATTATACAGATCGGGAAACTCCTTGGACAAGAATTATTGAACATAAATGGTTTGAATTTGGTAAAGACGAACAGGGAAATGAGCTACCGAAAACGGTAATTAGTAAAGAGTATAGCTCGGAATGGAAACCAGGAGACGAGCCATATTATCCAGTGAACGATGAGAAAAACATGAAATTGTATCAAGAATATCATGAAATGGCGAAAAAAGAAAAGAAAGTGATTTTTGGAGGTAGATTAGGAGAGTATAAATACTATGATATGGATGCGGTTATAGAAGCTGCGCTACAGCAAGTTAAGAAGGAACTATTGAGATGAAAGAAAAATCAAAAAGAGTCTTGTATTATGATCTTTTAAACATAGCAGCATGTATAGCAGTAATTGCACTACATCATAACGGATTAGTTCATACATTTACAGGGGATAAGATATGGAAAGAATGTTTGCTTGTAGAAGTAGGATTTTATTGGGCAGTTCCCATTTTTTTAATGTTAAGTGGCGCTACGTTAATGAATTATCGCAAGAAATATTCTACAAAAACATTCTTTTCGAAGCGTTTATCTAGGGTGGTCTTCCCATGGATATTTTGGTCTTTTGTGATGATAGCACAAAAGATAATTGAAGGTCAATATACGCTGGAAAGTTGCAGACCCAAAGCCGTTTTGAGTATTTTATTAAATTGTGAAATAGAAAACGTATATTGGTTTTTTCCAGTGATTATTGGAATATATATGTTTCTTCCGTTGTTGTCCCAGTTAGCACAGGAACAATATAGAAAAACGTTATGGTACATCGTGGGATATGGAGTATTGGTAAATGGTACAGTGCCTTTGCTATGTGAAGTGGCGGGAATTCAGTGGAATGGCTCTTTGTTAAGCCCATTAAATGGTTATTATACTTTTTTTATTTTAGGCTACCTGTTATCTACGGAAGATATCTGTAAAAAATGGCGGATAATAATATATGTAAATGGATTTTTATGCGCATGTATAAGATATTGTGGTATTTATTATTTAAGTTTTAGAGATGGCACTAAGAATTCATTATTGTTCAATTATGAACAATTTCATGTATTTGGATTGGCAATTGCTGTATTCGTATTATTTAAATATATACAATGGGATAAAGCTTTGAATGTTACAATACAAAATGGCGTTTCCAAGATAGCTGGATGCAGTCTTGGAGTATATCTAATTCACATATGTGTTATGACATATGAAAAGAAAATTTTTCATATACAGGAGAGCAGTTTGTGGTGGAGAAACTGGGGGGGGTATCTTAACAACATACATAATTTGTCTTTTGATTGTAATGGGTGTAAAACGTATTCCTCTTATAAAAAGGATTTTCCCATAAAGCGAAGAGTGGTTGCAAATGGATAAGAAAACGGAGGAGAAAGCGTGATAAAAGATAAGAACAATGTTCTGAATAAACGGAGAGTAATAGGGGTGATGGTTGTTGCATTAGCATTATTCATAGGATATATTGCTACACATGAAAAAAATGATGACTGAAAATATAAGAACTATATCTTACGATCCCCTATCAACAAAGACAACTTCAAAAAATCTACCTGAAAAGCATGAAATACGCACATTACTATTGGTGGACGAATTATTATAGGTGAAAATCATGAACAAAATTGAAAAATATAAACAAGTATATATTGGACTTGGAATTTTCGCAGGGCTCATATATCTTCCACTATTATCAAATGGATTAACAAATTCAGATGACGGAGTATCTATTTGGACTTTCTTTACAAATGGCAGAAGATGACGTAACTAGTAAGGTAAAAGAAACAAATGAGTTTAAAAATATGAATGTTTATCCCGAAAACGGTTCTATAGAAAAAATCAATAATATATGGGTAGTGAAACTCGAATATTAATAAAAAAGATATATTTATGCTATGGAAGATTATCGAAAAGTTGCATAAGGGAAACTCGCTTTGATCCGGTGTTAGGTATCTCGGAATAAAGGACATATTATGAGAAAATGGGAGGCGTTTATGAAAAAAAGAAAAATAATAACTATACTTTTGATAACAGTTCTTATTACAACACCGACACAATCTATTGCTGCCTCTCAATCTACTTCAACAATATTATCAGATAGCACAGAGTCTTTAATACAAGACGTGACAACCTCAGATGCCATGGCAGAAGATGAGATAACAGAAGAAGTAGATATAACGGAAGATGCAGAGAACGGATTGATTGAAGATTCAGAAAAGCCAGAGGTATTGCGGAAGAAGCTTCCTGAAGAGGTTCAAGAAGAAATGGAAGTCGATGCTGTCCCCGAACCCGAAAAACCAACAGATCTCTCATACGGAACCTACATAGAGTCCGACTTGGATCAAAATACTCCCGTATATGAGCCTGGCATTGCCACATATGCCGTCCTTCCATTTTCCTTCCCGGATGAAATGGACAAGTTCTATGCCACTTACCCGTCTAATCGGAATCAGAATCCTTATGGCACCTGCTGGGCGGTTTCTTCTATTGGTCTGGCGGAGTTTGATCTGATAAATGATTCTTTGGCAGGCCGCGGTGATTTTGACAACAGCCTAGATTTGAGTGAGCTGCAGCTGGCTTATTTTACCTACAATTCGGTGCTGGATCCGCTCGGTGGAACCGAGGGTGATTATACGAAGTATTACAATGAAAATGCGTCCGTATCTTATCTGAACTATGGTGGCAATTACGCGATGGCTGCCAGGAGACTGGCGGGATGGTGCGGAGCAGTACAGGAGTCTCTGGTGCCTTATAGTCAGGCTGCGGAGACAGTGGCCAGAGGATTGGACAGTTCTTATGCTTATAACCAAGATGTGGCGCATCTAGAAAACGCATATATGATCAATATCCGGCAGAATTCTTCCGATGTGAAACAGCAGATTATAGAGCATGGTGCGGTGGGAGTAATGTATTATCATGCGGATGAAGCTATGGGCTGGAATTCTACGTTGGGACAGTATACTTATTATGATTCAGCGTTGACAGGCGGTGGACATGCAGTGATGATTGTCGGCTGGGATGATCAGTTTTCAAAGAATAATTTTACAGCTGAAGAGAAACCGTCTAGCGATGGAGCATGGCTTGTGCGCAATAGCTGGGGTTTGTATGCTAATTACTTTTGGATGTCTTATGAGACAGCGTCTTTGGCAGATACGGCGTGGGTATTTGATTTCTCCGAAAATGACGGTTATGACAACAATTATCAGTTGGATGGCGGTATCTATACATATCCGGATTCCAGTCATCGGATTCTTGCCAATGTGTTTAAGACGAAACAGGAGACTGGAGTAAATGCGGAGACTATGAAGGCCGTTTCGCTTACATTTTCCAGGGCAGCTAATGTAGGATATACCGTTGAAATCTATACGGATTTGACGGATGCATCGGATCCTTTAAGCGGAACCAGGCAGGACAGTGCTACCACAAGCGGGATGACAACCTATGCTGGAATATACACAATTCCGCTGAACCATGCGGTAACTCTGAAACCTGGTACGTGTTTTGCCGTAGTAGTTACGGTGGATTCGGCTGCGCTGGATTATGAGCAGGCGCAGTCAGTGGCCACGGATGATTTTACGAAGCTTATCTGGGACTGTGCGGTAAGTACAGGGAATAATAAAAGCTTTTATTACAGTGGAAATAAGTTTTATCCTTTTTACTGGGGAAATTATTGTATAAAAGCGTTCACGACAGATGAGAAAATAATAGTAGAACCGGAGCAAGAGCCTGCAGGTGTCGAGTGTTGTACTCATGTACAGGATTATGGCTGGATGGATCCGGTTCAGAATGGGGAAGTTAGTGGCACCGCTGGCAAAAGTTTGCGGGTGGAAGCCTTTGAGTTAAAGATAGTAAATGTGGACGGCCTGGATATTAATTATACCTCTATGGTGTGCGGAAAGGGTTGGCAGGAAGTTAAGAAGAACGGAGCTGCCAGCGGGACTTCTGGTCAGAGCAGACAGATTGAGGCAGTTATGATTTCCCTCAGCGGGCAGAAAGCAGGAACTTATGATATCTGGTATCGAGTTCATTCCCAGGATTACGGCTGGCTGGCTTGGACATCCGATGGAGCTCCAGCAGGTACAGGTGAATATGGAAAACGGATTGAGGCGATGCAGGTGGCTCTACTTCCCAAGGGAGAGAGGCCGACAAATGATTATAAGGGTGTGAAATCCCAAAGTAGCGAGGCATATATGTCGAAATCCGGTTTTGTACCGTCCATGGATTTGGGGTATACGTTGCAGTATCAGACCCATGTGCAAGATTACGGCTGGATGAGTAAGGTTTCGGAGGGTGGTATCGGTGGAACCATTGGAAAGGGACTTCGGATGGAGGCTTTGAATGTCACATTAAAGAGTCGGCAATATTCCGGAGATATTGTTTATACTACCCACGTGCAGGATTATGGTTGGATGAATAATGTCAACGATCCATTCTCTTGGAGCAAAAACGGACAGAATTCCGGTACCGCCGGAAAATCTCTACGTTGCGAAGCGATCCGCATCGCGCTCATCGGTGACATTGCCAATTATTACGATATCTATTATCGGGTTCATTCCCAAGATTATGGTTGGCTTGGCTGGGCATCCGATGGAGAACCAGCTGGAACATCTGGTTGTAGCTATCGTATGGAAGCCATCCAGATCGCTCTGCGGCCCAAGGGAAGTGGTGCACCGGCGCAGAATTATCAGGGGGTGACCTCGGCGCAGACGCAGGCATACATAAGTAGATGATAAAATTTTATACTCAATAATGAATCCAGTAGCCTGCGACTTTAAAGACTTGTCATTCATTAGAAAGGTTATGGTGGAGGTGATAACCATTAGTCACTACAATTCTGAAAAATGGTTTCATCTAACGAAGGAACTTGTTCAAAAACAGAAGAGGCATTGAGCCGAACGATATCCGAGAGCACCTAGTCAACCATTTCTTCCTTGAAAAGTCATGCAAGGAAAGAAATAGTAATTATATAAAGGCGAACCATTAGAGAAATATACTAAATATTTTGCTTCAAAAGATTGGAGTCAATTGTCGCAAGAACAATTGATTTTTGAAAAAGAAGCATTACATCTATGCGTATATCAAATGGTTTTATAGGATGGATAAGAAGAGAAAAATGCAAGAAAATCACAATTTGGAAGACATAGGAAAAGCAATTGAAAAAGGTATGAATAATGTGATAATGGAAACGAAGGCACAGAGGTGGGTTTTTCATTAATGAAAAGATTTTGATTTCCGATATATAGTTATATTCTAATATGCTGATTTAGGAGGAAGCTAGTTAATGGAAAGGTGTAGAGAGTGTATAGAGTTTCATGAGAATCCACTCAATCCTGCGGATGGTAAGTGTGAAATGAAAGAAAGTCAAGTGTCAGGAGAAGGAAGATATTGTTCAAGCTTTAGAAAAAGATTGAATAAAGAAGAACAGTATATTCTGAATTTTTTAAGAAAAAAAACTGTAAGCGCAGGGGAGTACAGTAATTTTGAAGGCAAGAAAAAAGAGATATTTGATAAACTTGTGGAAATGAGGTGTTTTTCTGGTAAAGGGATAGAAAAACCGCTGTATTATTATAGGCAAGATGATGTCTTTAAAAATGAATATCCCGATATATTTGATGTATATAAAGGAAAACATTAAGTTCGGTTAAGTTCACCAATGCAAAATATCCGACGCATCAGATAAGCTTTCACACATTATCTGCACTTGATTGTATGACCTTTATAAAAAGCGAGGTAATTGATGAAGTTTCTTCAATTACAATTCTTTCGGAACATATTTGTGACGATTCAAGGTTTTCTCAGGATGAGTTGAGTCAATACGGTTGAAATCAAGACTTGCAATGTAATGACATTTGCGTTACAATTATAAATATAGGAGGTGCTAGGGTATGGAAAAAACAGCTACATTGAACTTAAGAGTAAATCCAACGGTAAAAGAACGTGCAGAAGCTGTATTATCAAGGTTGGGTGTTCCGATGTCAACGGCGATAGATATGTATTTGAATCAAATTTCTCTGACAGGAGGAATTCCATTTGCAGTAACTTTACCAAAAGCTCCGGATTCTCTTAATGTGGATCAGATGACGGATGAAGAATTTCATGTCAAGCTGCAGAAAGGGTATGATGATATAAAAGCAGGAAGAGTACAGGATGCTGCCAGCGCTTTTGCTAAATTTAGGGAGAACCATTAAAAATGAAAGTGTATAAGATTGAGATTACACAAGAAGCATTAGCAGATATGGAATAGCTTTATGACTATATTGCCCATAACTTGTTATCACCTGAAAATGCAATGGGACAATACAACCGGATTGCGGATGCGATATTGAAGCTGGATGTGATGCCGGAACGTTTTCGGATTATGGATTCAGAACCAGAGTGCTCAAAAAAATTGCGAAGAATGCTTGTAGACAATTACTCCGTATTTTATGTGGTAAATGAAGATAGTGTTATTATAACGAATGTTTTTTATGCACCATCGGATATTGAACGGAGATTAAAGGGGAAATAGCAATCAGAGAATGGTATCTATGCGTTTATAATGGAGCGGCAACATATTGGCAACAGAGAATCAGTGAGTCAATGTATTAGAGATAAAAGACACATAATTTAAATATATATATTTAAGAATATTTTTGAAGTAGTCGAGTTTGAATAACGGATTAAAATGCCGAAAGCCTGTATTTATGCGCTTCCGGTATTTGTTTTATCAAATGGCTCTATTTATGGGTGTGGTAATGAGCTGGAATATATAGAAGGAGAACAGCGTTATGTCAATTTTGTCAACAAGAGATTGGTTTCTACACCTCTTGACTTTTCTTTCTTTCTCTCTTGCAATGAGAAAGAAACAAGAAAGAAGCGAGAAAGAAAGGAGCAGAAGATGTTAGCATTCGAAAACCAGAATATCGAATTTAAGCAAGAATATGTCCCTGACGTCCGAAAAGAGGTGATGGGATTTGCAAATGCAGAGGGCGGTACCGTTTATGTCGGTGTACGAAAAGATGGAGCAGTTCTGGGTATGAGTGATCCGGACAGTGTGATGCTCCAAATCGTGAATTCCTTGAAGGATTCGTTGGCACCGGACATCATGCCGTTTGTCAGAGTCAATACAATTGAAATAGAAGGAAAGCAAGTCATCGAAATTGATGTAACAACAGGAACAAATCGACCGTACTATCTCCGTGAAAAAGGTCTGAAGCCTGGTGGAGTGTATGTAAGAAAAGGAAGCTCTACACAGCCAATGACGGAAGAGGGAATTCGGGAGATGATTCTTCAAAACAGTGGTAGATCTTTTGAACTGTGCAGAAGTATGAATCAGGAATTGACGTTCCATACTCTCCAAACAGAAATGCAGAGAAGGTCTATCGAAATCGGACCATCGCAAATGCGAACTCTTAAGCTGATTGGTGAAGATGGTTTGTATACAAATCTTGCATTGCTGCTATCAGACCAGTGTGAAACAACAACGAAGGTTGCTTTCTTTCAAGGAACAGATAAGGAACTATTCCGAGACAGAAAGGAATTTAAGGGCTCTATTTTAAAGCAGCTTGAGGATGTATACCAGTTTATTGATTTAATTAATAAAACGAAAGCAACATTTTCAGGACTGGATCGAACTGATAGAAGAGATTACCCGGAGGAAGCAGTAAGAGAGGCTTTACTGAACAGCATCGTTCATCGAGATTACTCTTTTAGTGGAAGTAATCTGGTCAATGTCTATGAAGACAGAATCGAACTTGTTTCTCTTGGAGGACTTGTATCCGGTTTGGAGCTGAAATCCATTTTTCTTGGTGTCTCACAATCGAGAAATCCGAACCTTGCGGCTGTTTTCTACCGCATGAGATTGATTGAGAGTTATGGTACAGGAATTGGAAAAATTGAGCGCGCGTATAAAGCTTGTCCATTTCAGCCAGAGTTTGAAACAGCAAAGGGTGTTTTTCGGGTGACACTTCCGAATAGAAATGAGCAGCCGGAAATGGATGTCCGGGTATCTGATAAAGCGGACAGAGATATTTCACTGAATGAACAGAAGTCGCTCATTCTTCAATATGCACAGGAAAACGGCAGTGTTACAAGAAAAGAAGTCGAAGATTTGATTGGCGCAGGAACAACAAAGGCGTTCCGATTGCTTAAGGAGCTTTGTGAGATTGATAAACTTGAGCAAAAGGGAAGCGGAAAGCTGAGTACCTATGTTATCAAATAAGTACTTGACATCTTCGCCCGTAAAGGTTTAGAATAATCCTTGATGTGACAAATGCAACGAAGGTGCACAGTAACCTTTCTTCTTCTTTCAGAGAGAGACCGTCAGCGGCTGGGAGCGGACTTAAGTTCAGGAGAGAGTGTGAAATTCCCACCGGAGCAGCATCGCTGAAGAGATTTGGTAGGCGGTGACGCAGCCTGCACGTTACGCAGAAGATGAGAGCCTGTCCGTTTTACATGGAGACAGGAATCAGGGTGGTACCGCGGAATATATATGCTCCGTCCCTACTATGTGTAGGGATGGAGCTTTTTTGCGCGTTTGCATTGAGAAGGGCAGGCAGTTTCAAAAGCAGGCAGTTGGGTGCTTGCACACAAATGTCTGCTTTTGAAATTGCCTATGCGGCGAAAGCCGCGAGTTTCAGAAAGCGATAGCTTTCTGAAACTGCCCTGGAGTACACGTCCCTCAAAAACCAATAATTCAGGAAAGGTGAGAAGTAATGAAGGAAAAACTGCAGAAAATCCGGGAAAATGCCATTGCGCAGATTCGGGAAGCAAAGAATCTGAACACATTGAATGAAGCCCGCGTGGCCATTCTCGGTAAAAAGGGTGAACTGACCAGCGTATTGAAGAGTATGAAGGATGTGGCTCCGGAGGACAGACCGAAGGTAGGCCAGCTGGTGAATGAGACACGCGAGGAAATCGAGAAGGTTCTGGAAGAGGCCAAGGCAAAGATGGAGGCCATGGTCCGCGAGGAGAAGCTGAAGGCAGAGGTTATCGACGTAACCCTTCCGGCGAAGAAGAACAATGTAGGCCATCGTCATCCGAACACCATCGCGCTGGAAGAGGTAGAGCGTATCTTCATCGGCATGGGCTACGAGGTAGTCGAGGGACCGGAGATCGAGTACGACCTTTACAACTTTGAGAAGCTGAATATTCCGGAAGGACATCCGGCCAAGGACGAGCAGGATACCTTCTATATCAATAAAAACATCGTGCTGCGTACCCAGACTTCTCCGTGCCAGGCCCGTGTGATGGAGGAAGGAAAGCTGCCGATCCGTATGATCGCTCCGGGACGTGTATTCCGTTCTGACGAGGTGGACGCAACCCATTCCCCGTCCTTCCATCAGATCGAA
>ERZ827088.2113-NODE-2113-length-21797-cov-3.355809_pt1 | contig 21797 bp, 17 predicted proteins | sample MGYA00519922_ERZ827088 | MGnify/ENA primary metagenome ERZ827088 (study PRJEB31778, sample SAMEA3449254) | human gut metagenome | biome: human gut; feature: human-associated habitat; material: faeces | place: United Kingdom | collected 2010/2012 ...
GCCCAAACTCTCCGTTGAGATACATCCGCAGCAGGGCGGAGGACTCCTCCTGATACTGGGGAAACACCAGCCGCTGAAAGGCAATGCCCTCGTGCTCTGCCCGGCGGCACAGCCGGGCAAACTGGGTGGACTTGCCCGAGCCGTTCTCGCCCTCGATGCGCCAGTGTTCGCCCTTGCGCAGTGTCCAGTCCACATCGTGCAAGATCTCCTGCCCGTCGATGAAGACCGTGGCATGGCGCACGTCCAGCAGCGGCGCGGAGGGTTCCGGGGCGGACGTCACGGCTCCGGCCAGGCTGATGTCCTCATATTCGCCTTCCTGCGGCGGCAGGGCGCTTCCCGGGGCCAGCAGACGGCCCTGATGGATGACACGCGTCTTGCGGCACCAGTCCGGCACCTGTTCCGGGCGGTGGCTGCTCATGATGACCGTACAGTGCTCGCGCACGCTGTCCAACACTTCGTAGAAGCGGCGGCTGTGGTCGGCATCCAGCCCATCGCTGCATTCGTCCAGCAGGAGCAGGTCGGGCTGCCGGACCAGGGCCCGGCCCAGCAGGAGCAGGCGGAGCTGGCCCTGCGAGACTTCCGGCACCATCCTGTCCAGCAGGTCCAGGGCGCGCAGGCGTCGTGCCATGTCTTCCACCTGCGCATGACGCTGCTCGGAAGTGTTGGTGTAGAGCAGGGGGGTATCTTCGAATGCCGTGAGCAGCAGTTCCCGGCCGGTGATGTACCAGCGCTGGCGCTGGTAGTTCTCCTGCTGGTCGGGCGAGACCAGGGCGCTGACGGCACGGCCCGCGATGGGCGAGGTCTCCTCGCCTTCGCTGGTGTGCCAGACGATGCGGCCTTCCGCCGGCCAGAGCAGGCCGTGCATGAGGCGCATGAGCGTGGTCTTGCCGGCACCGTTGTGGCCCAGCAGCAAGTGGTGCTCGCCGCGGCACAGATGCCAGTCGATGTGGTGCAGGATCATTTTCTGCCGGGCATCGCCGGGCAGGAACAGGCTCAGGTCTTCGATGTCCACCAGGGGACTGCCGGGAAGGAGGGGAGACTGGGTTTCCATGAGAGGCTCGTAAAACTGGCGGTACGCATCCGTCCTGCGGACCGCTGAGAGATGGAGAACTGTCCGAAGGACAGCCTGAAAACATATGTACGCGACCGGGCGGGGCCTGTAGCCGTCGGGCCCAGGGAGACCGGAGACGGACGGGTCATCGACTGGGGAGAGTGGGGGAGCGGCCTTGCCCGAGGGTGACCGGGAAATCCGGGCTGGAGGAAAGCCCGGGCCCTCCTGCGCGCCATCTTTGGGATAAAGCGCGCCGGGAAGAGGGCGACTGGGGAAAGGGGGATCCTTCCCGTGCGGGCAACGGCCGGATGGCGGCCCGCAGGGCCGTGCCCGTCAGCGCCGGAGCGGCGTCACGGGCATCGGCAGCGGAGAAAATCTCCCTTTCCCTCCCCAAAATATCCGGGCGCCGTGTCCTTTCCTACAGCGGCAGTACGTACTGCCGGCCCTGTTTGTACCAGACGCTCTGGGTGAAACCAAAGGCGCGGGCGTAGCTTTCCAGGCGGGGGAAGGCAAAGGCCACGTCGGTGGTGATGTGGGCGTCGGAGGCGAAGGTCACGGGCACGCGGAGCTCGGCGGCCAGCTGCATGATGGGCGCGCAGGGATAGATCTCGCGGCAGGGCTTGCGCAGCCCGGCGGACGAGATCTCCATGGCCATGCCCGCATCGCGCAGCTCGGTGAGGGCCGTGCGGATGAGGTCGAGGCTGCCGGGCTTGTTGAGCCAGATGTGGAAGCGGTCCACGGAGAAGATCTTGATGAGGTCGGGATGGGCCGCGATCTGGAACATGCCCGAGGCGATCATCTCGCGCCAGCTCTGGAAGTAGCGCACATAGTTCCGCTCGCACTCTTCCTGCGAAAGGATGTCCCAGTCCGAGGCCTGGTCGTCGAAGCCCCAGTGGCCGATGAAATGCACGCTGCCCAGCAGATAGTCGAAATCATAGGCGGTGCAGGCCTGGCGGGCAAAGTCCGCCTGTCCTTCCAGCCAGTCCATCTCCATGCCGAACAGCACCTGGCAGGCATCGGGAGCGGCGTTGTCGCGCAGCTCGCAGACCTCGCGGGCATAGGTGGGCATGAAGCGGCTCAGCTGTTCGCGGTATTCGTTGGTATAGTCGAAGCCCAGCGGACGCGGGGAATGTTCGGTGAAGCCCAGCAGTTTGAGCCCGGCCGTGCAGGCGGCGGCGTACATCTCCTGGGGCGTGCTGGCGCCGTGGGAATAACGGGTATGGCTGTGGAGGTCGGCGGTGATCATGATGGTCTCCGGGAGCGCCCCGGCCTGTCAGGGACAGACGGGATGGCCGTGATGACGGCAGGTCGCGGACGCGCTGAGATGGGGGCAGGGCCCGAGGGAAAAAAACGGGGAGGGCGGACCCTCCCCGTGATGTGCTGACGCTATGGACGTTTAGCCGAGCAGACGGCGGCAGATCTCCTGACCGGCCCGGCGTCCGGCGCCCATGGCCAGGATGACCGTGGCCGCGCCGGTGACGATGTCGCCGCCGGCGAAGACGTTGGGCAGCGAAGTCTCGCCCGTGGCTTCATCCACCTTGATGTAGCCGCGTTCGGTCTTTTCCAGGCCTTCGGTGGCTTCCAGCAGGATGGGATTGGAACGGGTGCCCAGAGCCACGATGGCCAGGTCGGTGGCCAGTTCGTAGGTGGCGCCTTCCACGGGCACGGGGCGGCGACGGCCGGAGGCGTCGGGCTCGCCCAGTTCCATCTTCTGCAGGGTCACGGACGTGAGCTTCATCTCGGCGTCCCCGTTGAACTTCACGGGGGAGGCCAGCATCTCGAACTTCACGCCTTCTTCCTCCGCATGTTCCACTTCCTCGCGGCGGGCGGGCATCTCGGCCTTGGTGCGGCGGTAGACGATATGCACGCTTTCCGCGCCCATGCGCAGGGCGGTGCGGGCGGCGTCCATGGCCACGTTACCGGCACCGAACACGGTCACATGCTTGCCGAGGTAGGCGGGGGTGTCCTGTTCGGGGAAGGCATAGGCGCGGCCCAGGTTCACGCGGGTCAGGTATTCGTTGGCGGAGAACACGCCCACCAGGTTTTCGCCGGGCACGCCCAGGAAGACCGGCAGACCGGCGCCCACGCCGATGAAGACCGCGTCATATTCCTTGCGCAGTTCGTCCACGGTGAAGGTGCGGCCGCCCACGCTATTGAGGTGGAAGTCCACACCGGAACGGCGCAGGCCGTCCACTTCGGTGGCCACCACGTTCTTGGGCAGACGGAAAGAGGGGATGCCGTAGATGAGCACGCCGCCGGGCTCGTGCAGGGCTTCGAACACATCCACCTTGAGGCCGTTGGCGGCGCAGACGCCCGCACAGGTCAGGGAGGAAGGACCGGAGCCGATGCAGGCCACCTTCTTGCCCTTGACGGGCATGGCACAGGAATTGGTGCCGGTCACCTGTTCACAGGCGCTGGTGGCGATGTAGGTATCGGCCACGAAGCGTTCCAGGCGGCCGATGGCGATGGGCTGGCCCTTGGCGTTGAGGATGCACTTGCCTTCGCACTGGTGTTCCTGCGGGCAGACGCGGCCGCACACGGCAGGCAGGCTGTTGGTGGTCTTGATGATGCGGTAGGCGGCGTCGAAGTTGCCGCGGGCCACTTCGGCGATGAAGTCGCGGATGGGCACTTCCACGGGGCAGCCCTTCATGCAGAGGGGCTTTTTGCACTGCAGGCAGCGGGAGGCTTCCTGCATGGCCATCTCTTTGGTGTAGCCGGTGGCCACTTCGTCGAAATTGTGAGCGCGCACGTCCGCGGGCTGGCAGGGCATGTCCACGCGCGGAGCAATGGTCTTTTTGGGCTTAGTTTCCATGGGTGCTCCTGTACTGGTCGATGGAGACCTTTTCCTGATCGCGGTAGGCGCCCAGACGGCGGCGCAGTTCGTCGAAGTCCACCTTGTGGCCGTCGAAGTCGGGGCCGTCCACACAGGCGAACTTGGTCTTGCCGTCCACGGTCACGCGGCAGGCGCCGCACATGCCGATGCCGTCCACCATGATGGGGTTGAGGCTGACGGTGGTGTGCACGCCGTAGGGACGGGTGGTGTTGGCCACGGCGGCCATCATGGGCACGGGACCCACGGCCACCACTTCAAAGACGTCCTTGTCGGATTCCAGGCGGTCGCGGAGCAGGTCGGTGACCAGGCCCTTGTGACCGTAGCTGCCGTCGTCGGTGGAGATGAGCAGCTCGTCCACGAAGCTGGCCAGTTCCTTTTCGAACAGGAGCAGGTCCTTGTTGCGGGCGCCGATGATGCCCACGACCTTGTTGCCGATGCGCGAATGGCCCTTGGCGATGTGGTGCATGGCGGCAATGCCGGTACCGCCGCCCACGCAGATGACGGTGCCCTTTTTCTCGATGTGGGTGGGCTTGCCCAGGGGGCCGCAAACGTCCAGGATCTCGTCGCCGGCCTTGAGGTCTTCAAGGATGGCCGTACTCTTGCCCATGACCAGATAGACGATGGTGATGGTGCCCTTTTCGGCATCCGTATCGGCGATGGTCAGGGGGATGCGCTCGCCCGTGGGGCTCATGCGCAGCATGACGAAATGACCGGGCCGGGCGTGGCTGGCAATGGCCGGCGCATGCAGCACCAGTTTGCTGGTCTTGCCCGGGATGAGGCTTTCTTTTTCCAGAATGGGGGTTGGCATGATGTTCCTGCACTCCTGCTGCGGGATAATGGAAAGTGCCAGCTTACCCAAGCTTTTTGCCGCTTGCAACAGTTTCGGAATAGAGAGTAAATTATTGGGCTATGTGACTTATAGTCTATAGTTATGCTTTTGTACATATGTTAATGTTAGTGTATGAAGAGAAAATTAAAAGAAAAAATTGGAATAGCTATTAAACATCTTCGTTTGAGTAAAAAAATGAGTCAAGGAGAGCTAGCTGATAAATGTAGCCTCGATAGAACTTATATTTCTGGAGTGGAAAGAGGTGCTAGAAATATTACGATAGATTCTCTTGAAAAAATAATATGCTATGGATTTTGTTTGGATATTAATGAGTTTTTTTCTTTTGTTAAAAATATATCCTCAAAAAGAGGGAACATTGTGAAATACGAGACTTTTCTACATCGCCGTGAGATTGTAAGGTCTGATGGAAGTAAAATTTCTTTTGATAGTAAAATATTTTTATCTGCAATTAATAAGTATAATGAAAAAATAAAAAAACTTTATAGTATGGATTTTGATATTGCAAGTTTATTGGGGATGAGAAATTTAAGTGCTGCCGTTGGTGAATTGTATGTTCAGTCTTTTGCAGAAGCTTCAAATGGACTTTTTAAAAAAAATCCACATCAGGATGGATATCCTGATTTGCTTTTGATGGACTCATTAGGCCTTAAGGCCCTTTCAGAAATAGAAAAAGAGAATTTATTGCAAGAGAAAGCTCGCTTTAGTCCTTTCAAAACAGGCGGAGTTGAGGTCAAAGCAACATGTGGAGCTGTACTTCCTCCTCAAAAATGTAATGCTCTTAATATGAAACATCCAGGGTTAGGGGATCAGCGGATTGATATGCTTACGGGCTATGATTGGAAAGCTCATCATAGATTAACAAATAATTTAATAGGTCTAACATGGGACTTTATCGAAGAAGTTCCAGTGATTACATCTGTCCAATATAGTTCTCAGCTGACTGAAGACATGTGGGGAAAAGTTGTCCAGCCCAAAAAAGAAGGGGGACGTACAACGAGTGTCTCGATAATGAATAGAAAAGGAGTACAAGCAATGTACTCAGGATTAGTTGCAGTAATTTCTGATGATAAATATAAGAAATTTTTTATAAAGTATAATAAAAAATAAATATATTCCTATGGCTATTTGTATTTACAGTAAGCGTAATTGTTCCATTTTTTTGAAGGGAAAACTATGTGAATCTGCAATTTTAAATATATGAGATATAATAATTTCTAATCCCTTGGGGGGGATACTTTCTCCTATAATTTCGCGTATTGTTTTATCAGAAATTTTACCATCTCCGCGTTTCCATATATAGTTATATTTATTTATTGTATGAATGATAAAAGCTTCATAAAGAGAGAGTACACGATTTTGTGAAGGATGTATTTTATTGTCGCTACATGCATAGGACATATTTCGCGTTAATGCTGGGGAAGGTTGATCCCATAGCATGCGCTTATAAGCACTAGTATATCCTCGCATAATTCTATAGGTATCGCCATCCTTGACACAGGGCCTTGGAAGCCTCCTGCCACACTTTTGGCAATATAAAGGGGTATCTGTTCGTGCTCTATTGATACCATCCTGTTTTTGTGAGCCATGTGTCTGATTTTCAGAAAAATGACAGAATGCGCACTGGTTATCAAACGCAGATTTCCCCTCAGGGGTATTTTCAATCCAAAAATATTTTTCTTTATCTAAAGTAGGAACCCGATGAAAGGGAATATCTTGACTATATGCAGTTTCTTTTTCTTTAGCGTCTAAAGGAGGAAGATTGCCAATAACATCACGAAGCGTAACCCACGGAAGCGTACCTTTAATACCCGCTGAGGAGTGGGTTCTAGGGGGAAAGATAGAGTATTTTTTCGTGATAAGATTTGAAATTATTTTGTTTTTTGTAAAAATAGTTAATAACCGCTGGCGTCGCTGTGGAACGCCATAATCTGCGAATTCAATAACCTCCCATGTTCCTATATAATCAGGAAGTGATTCTGAAATAAATTGAAGAATATTTATTTTTCTATTATTGACTATAATTTCTGTATGCTGCATTTCTGGAACATTTTCAAAAAAAATAAATTCAGGCGAAAGAGATTTAATAATTTCTATTGTTGGGATAATAAGCTGATTCCTTTCATCAAAATATTCTCTTCTGCCAAGTCTTTTTTCAGAAAGTAACTTCCCTCTGCCATTTTTTGACATTCCTTGACAAGGGGGGGTCGCAAAGATAACGTCAAGTTCTTTATTTCCCAGTATTTGCTTTGCTGTTTTGATTATTTCATGATATTTATTTCTTATATCTCCAACGATTAGCTTAGTATCTGGATAATTTTGTTTAAAAACATCTGCTCTGTCGGGTAAAAGTTCATTTGCTAAAATTATTTTGACATTATTTTCTCTAAAAGCTAAGTCACCAATCCCACCAGAACAAAAAAGGCTAATTCCATATCTCATGTTAAAATAATACTCCAAAAGTTGAGTATAAGTCAAATAATGTCTCAATCGTGGTCGGTATGCGGGCCGCAGGTGCGCGGTACCGGGGCGTCTTCCCCCTCGCCGGGCAGGACGAGGACCACGGTCTGGCGGGAGAGGCCGTTCTTTTCGATGGTCTCGGCCAGCAGGTCGAGGCGGGTGCGGATGAGCTGCTGGTCGGGCCAGCCCAGGCGGAAGGCGCAGATGACGGGCGTGGCGGCGGGCAGGGACTGTTCCAGCTCCTCCTGCATGGCGCGGGCCTGCATGGCGGAAAGGTAGACGGCCAGCGTGGTGCCGTGCTTGGCCAGATGGCGCAGGGCTTCCTGTTCGGGCATGGGCGTGCGGCCGGGCATGCGGGTCATGATCAGGCTCTGGGTGGCGCCGGGCACGGTGAAGCTGCATCCGGCAGCGGCAGCGGCGGCGCTGGCGGCCGTGATGCCGGGCACCACCTGCCAGGGGATGCCGTCCCTGTCCAGCAGGGCCAGTTGTTCGCGCAGGGCGCTGTAGACGGCAGGGTCACCGGTGTGCAGATGCACCACGGGCTGACCGGCGCGGGCGAACTGGAGCATGAGGGAATGGCATTCTTCCAGATCCAGCGGGGCGGCGTCGATGACGCTGGCCCGGGGCGATGCCAGATCCAGCAGGGCGGGCGGTATCATGGAACCGGCGTAGAGCAGCAGGGCCGCCTCTTCGATGAGGCGTTTCCCCTTGAGGGTGAGCAGTTCCGGGTCACCGGGACCCGCGCCGACGAAACTGACCATGCCTGGCTGCTTTTCCATAGTCTCCTCCAGTAGGCGGGGCCTGTTGTCTCCGCCCCGCGTCCCCGTAATGTCATGCCGGGGGAACGGCGTCCAGAAGGAGGGCTGCCTCCTTCATACATATACGCTCCCAATGTCCCTTTCTAGTCTTCGTCCTTCTCCTGTTCGGGCTTGTCCACAGCCAGCAGGAAAACAGGATTGGCGGCGGCCAGGAAAATGTCCTGCCCCAGTGGCCGGGACTGGGCGGACTGTATCTGCATCACCTCGGCGGGCCAGTCCAGGCCCTCGAAGAAGGCACGGCAGCGGGCCAGCGTGTCCAGCAAGATGCAGCTCACCACCAGCCGTCCGCCGGGCAGCAGGCGACGGCAGACCTGTTCCAGCAGGTTGTGGGCCCCGTCGCCGGAAAGACCGCCGCCGATGAAGACCCGGTGCGGGTCGGGCAGGCGCGGCAGGCACTGGGGCACCGTACCCAGACAGACGTCCACCGAGGCGGCCCCGAAGCGGCGGCGGTTCTCCTGGATGTCCAGAGCGCGGGAAGGGGTCCGCTCCACGGCCACCACGCGGCCTTCGTGGGCCAGGCAGGCCGCCTCCAGCGCCACGGAACCGGAGCCGGCGCCCAGATCCCAGACCGTATGCCGGGGCTCGGGGCGCAACAGGGCCAGGGCGGCGGCACGCACGGCGGGCTTGGTCAGCAGGCCATCCTCGTGCCGCAGTTCGGCGGGCAGCAGGCCGGGATGCGGACGGCGCATCTCGCCCGCGGGCGTCAGCAAAACGGTACAGACGGCGCCGAAGCGGGCAGCGGCGGCTTCGGCCAGCGTAAGATGATGTTCCTGTTCCCCGTCGCTCCCCATGTGTTCAAAAACATGCATGGCGAACCAGTCCACGCCCCTGTCCAGCAGGTGACGGGCCAGCAGATCGGGCGTCATGCGGGCGTCGGTGAGCAGGCTGATGGGCCGCTGCCGGTGCACGGCGGTGTGGAGGGGCGTCAGATCGTCGCGGCCGTGCAGGGAAAGGCAGATGACGTCATGCCAGGGCAGGCCCAGACGGGCGCAGGCCTGCTGCAGGGAGCTGACCCCGGGCAGGATGCGCACGGCTTCGGGGCCCAGCTGGCGCAGGAGCGTGGTGCCGATGCCGTAGAACAGGGGGTCGCCGTCGGCCAGCACCACCACTTTTTTGCCGCCGGCACGCAGATGGCTGATGCGGGCCAGCACCGGTTCCAGCGGTGCGGTCAGGGGCAGCTGCCGGGCGGGGAGATCATCGAAGGCCGCCAGCAGGCGACGGCCGCCGCACAGGACGTCGGCCTGCTCGATAAGGCGCAGGCGTGCGGGGGCGAGCCCCTCGCGCAGGGGCTGGGCGCAGTCCAGGCCCAGGATCAGGACGGGTTCGGCCGCCGTACCGGCAGGTTCGAAAACGAAGGCGGAGTGCAGCAGGCTCTCCTGCGGGGACCAGGTATCCGTATCGGGCACGGCCGGAGCGGCCGGGGACGGCGCCGGCGGGGTCTCGGCCGGACGGGAAGGACGGGGAGCGGGCAGGCTGATGCCGGGGAGAAGGTTCTGCTGTTTCATGTATCTCTGGTTGAAAAGGAGCGGGGACAGGACGCGCGAAGCGCGCAAAAAAGGGCAGCCTCAACGACCGGACGCAAGCCCGGCGGGCGGCCGCCCCGAAAATCAGGCCTGCGCGTCGGGCAGCCAGACGCGGCCGCGGGCCACGAGGTCCACAGGACCGTCGATGAAGGCCTTGCCCTGGTCATCGTCGGGGATGTGGACATGCAGGGAGCTGCCGCCGGGCTGCATGATGTCCAAAGGCTTGCGGTTGCCCTTGGCGGCCAGCAGCAGGGCCAGGGCCAGGGCGCCGGAACCGCAGGCATTCTCGATGCAGGTGGTGTGGGCATCGCGCACGTGGACCACGGGCAGCATGTCCAGCAGGCCCGCGCGGCGGCCCCACCAGATGACGCCGCTGGCCACTTCGCCGGTCATGCCGTACTGGCGGCGCAGCATGCGCGAGGCGGCGATGCAGTCCTCGGGCTGCATGTGGACCTCGCCGTCCAGCAGCAGGTGGCAGATGCCGGGCAGGCGCACCAGATGGATGCCCTGTTCCGGGTGGGTGATGGGGCAGGGCGGCAGCTGCAGCTCGGCGCGCACCTGCCAGTGGGGGGAGGTGCCGCGTACCTGGAGCCGGATGGGGGTCTGCCAGCCGGAGACCTGCACCTCGTAGCGGTGCTCGTTGGCCAGTTTCTGGCGGGCGATGCCCTGGAGCGTGGCCTCGGGCGAGGCGCTCTCACGAAAAGCCAGCAGGGCGCCGAAGGCCCGGGTGGCATTGACGCAGAACTCACCGCCCGCCATGCGCAGACGGCGTTCCTCCACTGAGACGAAACCGGCCTGTTCCGCCCCCAGGCTGTCAGGACGCATGGCCTGCCGGGCCAGCTCCGCCTGCCGGGCCGCATCCAGGCCTGCGGCGGGGAAAAAGAGCGTCGTGTTGCCGCCGGGGCTCCATTTGGAAAAATCGAGTGCTGGCATAACCCATCCTTTTGTATCTATTCAGTATGCTACAGGCGGGCCCGACTGTCCAGCCACCGGGCATGCCCGGCAGGTGCCGGGTGACCGCCGGACGGCTCCGTTCCCTGCCGGAAGCCGCGGTGCAGAGGGCGCTGAAAGAAAGAACGCTTGCCCTTTGCTGCGAAACGCGCTAGTTTTTAAAGGTGTCAATACCCTTTCCCATAAAGGAAAAAGGTAGCTGGCGCATATTGCCTGGCATGTTGCAGGCAAAACAATAACTTTTTTGGGAGGCATCATGAAATCTTTCCGCCTGCTGGCCCTTACCGCCGCGGTTCTTCTGAGCTTCGCCGTGGCTGCCGTGGCCGCTCCTGTCTGCAGCAAGAAGGTCAACAGCTTCGACTTCGTCGTGGACTACTCCGGCTCCATGATGATGAAGAATGACAAAATGAAGCAGGACAAGATCGAAGTGGCCAAGATCGCCCTGAAGCGCGTCAACGCCGCCATCCCCGCCCTGGACTTCAAGGGCGGCCTGCACACCATCGCTCCTAACGGCACCGTCATCGAACAGGGCCCCTGGAACCGCGCCGCCATGGATAGCGGTATCAACACCCTGCGCAGCGGCTTTGCCACCTTCGGCCGCATGACCAACATGGGCGACGGCCTGCAGACCTACGAGCCCTTCCTGAGCTCCATGGAACGCAGCGCTGCCCTGATCCTGGTGACCGACGGCGACAACAACCGCGGTATGGATCTGGTGGAAGTGGCCCGTCAGGTGTACGCCACCCAGCGTAACATGGTCATCCACATGATCTCCCTGGCCGACACCCCCCAGGGCGAAGCCACCGTCAAGGCCATTGCCGGCATGAACCCCGCCTCCGTGCTGGTTCGCGCTGAAGACCTGGCCACCAGCGACGCCGAAGTGGAACGCTTCGTGCTGGCCGTGTTCTGCCAGGAAGAAACCGTGATCGTGCTGCGCGGCGTCAACTTCGCTTTTGACTCCTATGCCCTGGACAGCAAGGCCATGGGCATCCTGGACGAAGCCGCCGGCCTCATCAAGTCCAAGCCCAACACCAAGATCGTGCTGACCGGCTGGACCGACTCCCGTGGTACCGACGCCTACAACGCCAAGCTGTCCAAGAACCGCGCCGAAGCCGTTAAGGGCTACCTGGCCAAGCAGGGCGTGCCCGCCAGCCGCATGACCGCCATCGGCAAGGGCAAGTCCTTCAAGTACAGCAACGACAGCGAAGAAGGCCGCTACATGAACCGTCGTACGGAGATCTCCTTCGACTAAACGACGCTCCCTTTTCCCCCTTCTAACAAAACCCGGCGGAAACGCCGGGTTTTTCTTTAAGGAGTGATGACAGATGAAAAAAATCCTGGCAGTCAGCCTGCTGACCAGTCTGCTGTGCGGCGGCTGCGCCCTGTTCGGCGGGGACGAAGGCTCCAGCCCGGCTACGGCCGCCCCTGCTGAAGAAGCCGCCACCGAAACCGCCAAAGCCCCTGAAAAGGCTCCGGCCAAGGCGGCCCCCGTGTCCCAGTCCAAACTGGAAGCCGATCTGTACAAGACCGGCCAGAGCCTGGTGGGCCGTGCTTCCCGCACGGTGATGCCCTCCAAGGCCCACAAGGAAGTGCGCAAGGTGGGCAAGGAATACGTGGCCACCTATGTGGAAGTGGATACCGACAGCCTGACCACCGAAGTGCGCAAGGGCGCCCGTGGTTATGTGGGCTTCATCCGCTATTCTGAGCATGTCTATGAATGCCGCGGTGCCAGCAAGAGCGCTGCCCTTTCCGCTCCCTGCGAAAAGATCAAGACCCGCAATCTCAATGAAATGATCCGTCACGACGGCAAGAAGTGGCAGTACTAATCCTGCCGCATCCTGTCTGATGCCACAGCCCTCTTCCCTGCACGGGAAGGGGGCTTTTTTCTGGGCTGTGGGGGGCATCCTGCGGCCGGCAGGCGGCCGCTTTGGCGCGGCTACCTCGGGCAGCGGGAAGCGTCCGGGCCGTGGAGTTCCGGCAAAACTTGAGGGCAGGAAGTCTGGAGAAAGAGGCCGGGAGCACGCGCAGGCGGGCCGCAAAGGGGCGTCCGCGCCGGGAGGGGCGGAGGAGGCCAGCCGTTTTTTGCCGATGCATCCCGTACCGTCCTCGGCTCGTTGCCGGCTCAGGCTCCCGTCTGACCGCTGCCGGTGTCGATGCGGGTGATGACCGACATGCCGGAGCGGATCTCCGGCAGGCGCTCCTGCCCGGGCTCGAAGGCGATGCGCACCGGGATGCGCTGGACGACCTTGGTGAAGTTGCCGGACGAGGTATCCTTGGGCAGCAGGGAGAAGGTGGCCCCGGTGGCGGGCGAGATGCTCTCCACATGGCCCTTGAAGGTGTGGCCGGGGAAGGTGTCGATGAGGATCTCCACGGGCTGCCCAGCCCGGATGTTGCCTATCTTGGTCTCCTTGTAATTGGCCACGATGTAGGGGGGCATGTCCAGCACCAGCGAGGCGACCTGCATGCCTTCCCTCACCAGATCGCCCACCTGTATCTTGCGGGCACCGGTGTGTCCGTTGCCCGGGGCGGTGATGATGGTGTGCCCCAGGTCGATGAGGGCGCTCTGCAACTGGGCTTCCGCGGCCCGGAGGTCAGCCTCGCGCAGCTGCCTGTCCGCCTTTTGCAGTTCGAGCTTGCGCTCCTGTACCCGGACTTCGGCCAGGGCCTCGCGGTGGCTGTGCTGGGCCGTGCGCAGGTTGATCTCGGCCGAGTCCGCCTCACGGGTGGAGACGGCGTTGCATTTGAAGAGCTTCTGCACGCGGGCGTTCTCGCGGCTGGCCAGATCGAGACGTGCCGCCGCATTTTCCGCAGCCACGCGGGCCTGCCGGATGCAGGCCTCCTGCAAACCTATCTCCAGATCAAGACGCTCCAGGTTGGCGGCGCTCTTGTCCCTGACGGCCCGGGCCTGATCCGTGCGGGCCCGGTAGTCGGCATCCTGCACGCGCAGGAGCACGTCCCCGGCCTTCACCTGCTGGAAATCGCCAAAACCCACCTGGCCACATAGCCGTTGACCTTGGCCTCCAGCACCACGCGGTCGAGCTGGGTGTAGGCATTGTCCGTTTCCTGGATGCGCTTGCCGCTCTCCAGCCGATTGAAGTTCAGCAGGAAGAAGAGGATGACGAGCAGCAGCATGCCCAGGATGATCCACGGCGAGAGCCGGAAAAGGGCCAGCAGGCGGTCATACAGGGCCAGCTTCAGCAGTTCGTCGGCAAAACCGGGTTTGAGGCTGTTCATGACGGTCCCCGTGCGTTCAGTTTCCCGGCGTGCCCAGATCCACGGGGCTGACCGGCGTTGGTTTCATGGCCTTGACGAAGGCCAGCAGCAGCATGGTGCCCAAAGCGATGCAGACGCAGAGGGCAAAGACATCGTTGATCCCCAGGATGAAGGCATCGGTCTGCAACTGTTGCCCGAACTGGTCCAGCGAGCCGCCGCTGTCCAGAAAACGGGCCACGGCCGGGGCGTCGCCGGTCAGGCGGCTGCCTGTCTGGCTGAAGTACAGATCCTCCCGCTGCCGGATGAGCAGCAGGAACAGGGCATTGCCCGCGATGGGCGTGGAGATGCGCGAGACCTGGATATAGGCCAGCAGTCCCACGGCGGTCTTGGCCGTGAAGCAGGCCATGCAGAAGGCCATCAGGGAAAGGAAAACCAGCGGGTGCCCGATGGCGAACAGGATGGCCATAGGGAAAAAGTCGGCGGCCACCCAGTCCGCGGTGATGAAGGTGCCCTGATAGCAGGCCAGCCCCATGAGCAGGACGCCCGTGGCGCAGAGCAGGCGCGTGTCCGCCTTGAGCACCAGAAAGGCACAGAAGGGTGTGGCCAGCAGCTGCAGCAGGGCCACCAGCAGCAGGGGCAGGCCGCTTTGCAGGGGCCGCAGATCGTGCACCGTGTCCAGGAACAGGGTGATGAGCAGGGAATTGGCGGACAGGATGAATATATAGATGATGACCATGCCCACGGACATGATGATGTTGAAGTCCGCGAACAGCCGGGGCGGGGCCCAGGGGCGTTCCACCAGCGCCTCGTTGGCGAGGAAAAGGAGGAAGCTGACGATACCGCCGGCCAGGAACACCGTGATGATGCCGGAATCGAACCAGCCCAGGCGTTCGCCCTGATCCAGCCCGGCATAGATGAGGACGGCGCTCAGGCAATAGAAGGCCATGCCGGAATAGTCCGGCTTGTGCAGCAGCTCCCTGATGGGCGTATCCGGGGGCAGATGGCGCTGGAGCAGGACGAAATAGACGAACATGATGAGCCCGGACTGCCAGTAGATCCATTGCCAGCCCATATATTCCAGATAAAAGGCCCCCAGCGAGACGCCGGAATTGATGCCCAGGGAGACACGGAAGGTGAAAAAGGCCAGCACCACCACCCACCACGGCGGCGGCAGATGCTTGAGCATGATCTGTATGGTGGCCGTCACGAAGGAGCCGATGAGCAGCCCCATGAGGGCGTGGGCCACAAGCAGGTTCTCGTAGCCGGAGATGAAGGGGATGCAGAAAGCGACGCAGACGAAGCCGAGGGAAAGCGGCAGAAGCAGACGTCGCAGGCCCAGCGCTGTCAGGAAAAAGGGCAGTATGGGCGCAAGGATGAGCTGTGATGCTGATGCAACGGTACTGATGACGGAGCCTTCATCATAAGATAATCCCCATATACCACGCAAATCAGGCAGCGATGAGATAAGAAGACGGCCATGAAAGGTCGTCATGGCTGCGGCAAGACAGATGGCAACAAGTATACCTGCCTGACTTCCGCTCAGTGGAGGAAGAAGATGTTTGCGTGTATCCATATCTTTACAGGGGTCTAAAAGGCTTTTTGCAGATAAAAGTGCCTATTGACCGATGATACATCGGAAACATGCGTCCGGAAAAATGTCAAGCGGAAAGTGTCATCAACCCGTGGCGGACGTTGGCGGCAGGCCGGGGCGCAATGCGCCATCCCGGTCATGGGAAAAGGGCATAAAAAAAGCCTCCGCCCGGAAAGGCGGAGGCCCGTCATGCGGGGATGGCCGCGAAAAGCGGCAAAGAGTATCAGGCCGTGGGCAGGCCGGGCAGGGGAGGAAGATGCTCGGCGATCCAGCGGGCACACTGCTGGGGCGTCTTCTGGCGGGCGTCACAGCGCAGGGTGGCGTAGTGGTTGTAGAGGGCCTCGCGCTCATAAAAAATGTCGGCCAGGGTCTGCCCCGGGGCGATGGCCAGGCCGCGGTCGGGATTGCGGGCGATGCGCTCTTCGATGGTCTCCAGCGGTACGTCCAGGAAGACCACGGGCCCCAGAGTGGCCAGATGTGCCATGGCCTGCGGCCGGTAGACGGCGCTGCCGCCCGTGGCGATGACCGTGCGCTGGACGCGGATGGAGCCCAGGACCACGGCTTCCAGATCCAGGAAGGCCTCCTTGCTCAGGGCGTCGGTGACGGACTGCAGGCGGTCGGCGTACAGGGCTTCCATAAGATAGTCGCTGTCCATGAAGGCCCAGCCCAGGGTCTGGGCCAGGGCCATGCCCACAGTGGATTTTCCCGCGCCGGCCATGCCGATGAGGACCACACAGGGACAGGCGGGCGGCGGGGGCAGCAGATGTTCTGGCGTGGACATGCGGTCTCCTTGGTGATAATGAAATAAAAATTGTGCCGTCGCAGGCACATCCTGTCAAGGCGCAAAAGGCCTTTACCGACAGGCAGGGAGCGGTCCCGCCGGCGTTTTTTGTTCATTGTCCCGCCCGGGGATGGTGAACAAGCCTTGACGGCGGGCCTTATGCCGTGTATGTAACCCTTTCAAATTTACAGGCTGCAAGGCGTATTCCGTGCAGCGACAGTGCTGCGGGCACGGGCAAGCCTTCCCGCTTATGTCGCGCAAAACTCGCGCCGGGCCACTTGGCCTGCTGTCCGTCGCCGCAGCCACACGCAAGGAGCTAGAGCAATGAAGAGAACATACCAGCCCAGTAAAGTCAGAAGAGCCCGCACCCACGGTTTCCGCGCCCGCATGGCCACCCCCAGCGGCCGCGCCATCCTGCGCCGTCGTCGCGCCAAGGGTCGCAAGCATCTGAGCGCCTAGTCGATTGGGGGCTGCGCCCCGCGATCCCAGAAGCGAGCCATCATGGCCGAACGCCTTTTTCTGCCCCGCCAGAGCCGCATCCGCAAACAAGCGGAGTATTCCGCGTGCTACGAGCGGGGCAGGCGTTACCATACGGAGCATTTCCTTGTTTTTGTACGGCCCCGCGAAAACGGGGCCTGTACGCGTATGGGCATGGCTGTATCCCGCAAGGTGGGCAAAGCGGTCACGCGCAACCGGGTCAAACGTCTGCTGCGGGAATTCTTTCGCCTGCACCGGGCACTTTTGCCCGAACATCTGGATATCGTCGCTGTGGCCAAAAAGCACACCGGCGCGGCGGACCTGAGCCAGGACCGCGTCAACGCCCAGCTGCTGCCGCTGCTGCAGCGCCTGCCGGGCCTGCACCCGGCCAGGAACAACGGCGGCCGGAACAGGGACTAGCCATGCTGCGCCGTCTCTTCGTCCTGCCCATCCGCTTCTACCAGCTGTTCATCTCTCCGGTCCTGCCCCCTGCCTGTCGTTTTTACCCCACATGTTCCGCCTACGCCCTGGAAGCCATCATGACCCACGGCGTATTGCGCGGCGGCTGGCTGGCCTTGCGTCGTCTGGCCCGCTGCCATCCCTGGGGCGGCTCGGGATATGATCCCGTGCCCCCTGCGCGGCGTCACCCGTAGTCTCTGCTTCATGGAGTACCTCCCCGCATGCAAGACGGCAAAAATCTTATCATGGCAATTGTCCTGTGTCTGCTCGTGGTCGTCGGCTGGAGCTATCTGGCCGACTATATGGGTTGGGTGGTCAAACCCGATCCGGCCGAGATAGCCAAGATGGAGGCTGCCCAGGCCGAGCAGGCCCAGAAGGCCCAGGCTGAAGCCGAAGCCAAGCAGAAGGCCCAGGCCGAGCCCCTGCCTGCCTTCACTCCCGCCCCCGGCGTGGACGTGACGGTGGACGCCCCCCTGTACAAGGCCGTGCTGCATTCCGGCGGCGGTGTGCTGCGCTCCTTCGAGCTCAAGAAGTACACCTCCGGCCTGGACGAGGATTCTCCCCGCATCAATATGGTGGATCCCCAGACCGCCGCTGTGGCGCCTCTGGGTCTGGTCATCAACGGTCAGCCTTCGTGGAGCACCGGCAAGTGGGCCCTGGAGTCCGACAGCGGTGTGACCGTGGCTGAAGGCGGCAAGGGCGTCGTCCGCCTGGTGGGCGAGGTCGACAACCTGCGCGTGACCCGTGAACTGACCTTCAATTCCGAAAATTACCTGATCTCCGAAAAGGTGAGCCTGGCCACCCTGGGCACCGACACCCGCAGCGTGCGCGTGCGCTACACCGTGGCCGCCGACACCAGCAATGCCGCCAACACCAACTACGACGCCATGCGCGTGGCCTGGGACAACGGCGGTTCGCTGGGCGAAGAGACCTCCACCGACAAGCTGACCAAGGAAGGCGTGGAAGCCAGCGGCAAGCTCTACTGGGCCGGCCCCATGAGCACCTACTTCCTGTCCGCCGTCATGCCCGGTGACGCCGATGAGGCCCGCATGGTGGGCCGCATGCAGGGCAGCGTCTACCGCGTGGCCCTGGAGCCCAAGGAAGTGGTGGTGGCCCCCGGCCAGGAGACCACCCTCGAAGTTTCCTACTGGATGGGTCCCAAGGAGCGCAAGATGCTGGCCGCCGTGTCCGACCAGCTGGCCCTCAGCGTGGACCTGGGCATGTTCAGCATCATCGCCAAGGGCCTGCTGTGGCTGCTGGAATTCTTCCAGCAGTACACCCACAACTGGGGCCTTTCCATCATCATGCTGACCATCGTCATCAAGGCCGTGTTCTGGCCCCTGACGGCCAAGAGCTACTCTTCCATGGAAAAGATGAAGAAGCTCCAGCCCATGATGGCCAACATCCGCGAAAAGTATAAGGACGACAAGGAAGCCATGAACAAGGAAGTCATGGCCCTGTACAAGACCTACGGCGTCAACCCCGCCAGCGGCTGTGTGCCCATCCTGGTGCAGCTGCCCGTGTTCTTCGGTCTGTATCAGGCGCTGCTGACCTCCATCGAGCTGCGTCACGCGCCCTTCATCACCTATCTGCCCGGCACGGACCTGATCTGGCTGGCTGACCTGTCCTCCAAGGACCCCTATTACATCACGCCCATCATCATGGGCATCACCATGTTCCTGCAGCAGAAGATGAGCCCGCCGGCCACCGATCCCACGCAGCAGAAGATCATGATGTTCCTGCCCATCGTCTTCACCGCCCTGTTCCTGAGCTTCCCCTCCGGTCTGGTGGTGTACTGGCTGGTCAACAACATCCTGTCCATTGCCCAGCAGTGGCGGATGGGCCGCAGAAGCAAGCTGTTGGCCCAGTAGGGTCACGGCCCATGACCGCGTGAGCGGTCTTGCGACACGGAAAAGAGTCCATATGTGGTGGCAGCGGGGTCTCCCCGCTGCCGCCCCTTTTGGGAGAGTTTATGGACGGATTCAAAGAGTTTCAGGGTAAGAATCTGGATGCCGCCATTCAGGAGGCCTGCAGCTATTACAATGCCGCCCGCGAAAAGCTGGAGATTGAGATAGTTCAGGACGCCAAGAGCGGCATTTTTGGTATCGTGGGGGCCCGCAAGGCCAAGATCCGTGCGCGCCGTGCCGCTCTGCGCGAAGCCGTGGAGAGCGTCCTCGGCAAGAAGCGCTGCGATGTCCGGCTGGAACGGCCGTCCCTGGGCCGTGAGGAAGCGCCCCGTCGCCCTGCCGAAAAGGTGTCCCCTGCCGCCCGCGAGGAAAGCGTGGCCGCTCCGGCCGCGCCCGCCCCGGAAGAGGCGCGCAAGGAGGCCGCTCCTGCTGAAGAACGGCCCGCCCGCAAGGACGAGAAGGCTGAGAAGAGCGAAAAGACCGAACGGGCCGAAAAGCCCGCCCGGGCCGACAAGGCCGAACGGCAGGAGAAACCCGCCGAGAACGCCCGTCAGCCCCGTGGCCGCGGTCGTGGCCGTGATCAGGCCCGTGCCGCCGCTGCGGCCGAAGCCCCGGCCGAGGAAGCCCCTGCCGAAAATGCGGCTCCTGAAGCCGGCAACCGTCGCGGCGAGGGCCGCCGTGCCCGTCCCCGTCCTTCCGTGCGCGGTGAGGGCGAAGGCCGCCGTCGCCAGCGTCCGCAGGCCCCGGCCGTGCCCGCGCCTGTGGAGAACACCGAAGACGTGCTGGATGAAGTGGAGGAGAGCCTGCCCTTCACCCCTGTGGAGGAACTGGATCCCCAGCGTCTCGAAGCCCTGACCAAGGAAGCCGTGCGCCAGCTCGTCCGCCCCATCGTGGGCGAGGAAGTGACGCTGGAAGTGACCGTGGCCGACGGCCGTGTGCGCGTGGCCGTGGACTGTGAGGAAGATTCCGGCCTACTCATCGGGCGCGAGGGCCAGACCCTGGCCTCCTTGCAGTACCTGGCTTCGCGCGTGGTCTCGCGCGGCATGAACGCCGCCGTGCGCGTGCAGCTGGATGCCGGACGCTACCGCCAGCGCCAGGACGAGAAGCTGCGCGAGATGGCCCTGGCCCTGGCCGAAAAGGTGCGCCAGACCGGCCGCTCCTATTCCACACGTCCGCTCAGCTCCTATCATCGCCGCATCGTGCATCTTTGCCTGCAGGATGCCGAGGAAGTGCAGACCCGCAGTTCCGGTGATGGTCCCATGAAGCGGGTCGTCATCATGCGCCGCCGTCCCGAGCGTTCCTGATGCCTACCATCGCCGCCATAGCCACGGCTCCCGGTGCGGGGGGCATCGGCATCGTCCGCATCTCCGGGCCGCAGTCCCGGGAGATCCTTTCCCGCATGTTCAGCCCCGCGTCGGCAAAGTTCTCGGGCTTCCGGCCCTGGGTGCTGCACCGCGGGCGCGCCCTGGACCATGAAGGCGCGTCGCTGGACGATGTGCTGGCCGTGTTCATGCCCGGCCCGCGCACCTTCACCGGGGAGGACGTGGCCGAGATCCATTGCCACGGCGGCCCCTTCATCGTGCAGGCCATCCTGGAAACGGCCCTGCGTCTGGGGGCACGGGCCGCGGAGCGGGGCGAGTTCTCGCGCCGGGCCTTCGTCAACGGCCGCATGGACCTGAGCCAGGCCGAGGCCGTGGCCGAACTCATCGCCGCGCCTTCGCGCGAGGCCCTGCGTTACAGCCTCAACCGTCTGGACGGCCTGCTGGGCCGCAAGGTCACGGCCCTGCGCCGGCGTCTGGAAGAGCTGCGCGTGCAGATGAGCCTGGCCGTGGACTTTCCCGACGAAGAGGTGGAATGCCTCGCCCCCGAAGCCTTCGCCGCCGTTGTGGAGGACGTGGCCGCCGCCGTGCGCGGCCTGCTGACCGGCCAGCGCCGTGCGCAGGTCATGCAGCAGGGCGCCGTGGTGGTTCTGGCCGGTGCCGTCAATGCGGGCAAGTCCAGTCTGCTCAATGCCCTGCTGGGCCGCAACCGCGCCCTGGTCACGGACATCCCCGGCACCACGCGCGATTTCCTTGAGGAAAGCTGCCAGCTGGACGGCCTGCCCGTGCGCCTGACCGATACGGCGGGCCTGCGCGAGACCGACGAGAGCGTGGAAGAGATGGGCGTGGCCCTGAGCCGCCAGAAGGTGCGTCAGGCCGACGCCATCCTGCTGCTGGTGGACGGCGGCCGTCTGGGCCCTGCCGGGGCCGCTGCCGACATCTGTCCCGACGAGGCCGTGCGCGAAGTGCTGGAACAGGCCGGCGACATCCCCGTGCTGCTGGTCTGGAACAAGGTGGACCTGGCCGAGCCCGCCGTCTGGCCGCCTGTCTGGGGCCATGGCCGTCCCTGCGTGCGCATCAGCGCCAGCACCGGTCACAACGTGGATACCCTGGCCCGCCGTCTGCGGGCCCTGCTGCTGGACGACGGCAGCCATACGCCGCCCTCCGACGGGCTGGCCCCCAACGCCCGCCAGTCGCTGGTGCTGGAACGTGCCCTGCACGAGCTGGATGCCCTGCTGGCGGACATCGCCGCAGGCAGTCCTTATGACTGCTGTTCCGTCCGTCTGGACGCCGCGGCGGCCCTGCTGGGCGAGGTCACCGGCCTGGACAGCCCGGAAGAGGTCTTGAATCGCGTCTTTTCAAGCTTTTGCATCGGCAAGTGATTTGTGTTATAAGGTGCAGGTATGCGCGTACCGCAGGTACGCGGTACCTCCCTTAGGACACAAACCCCCGAACGGCATGAATCTGGAAAGTCTGCGTCGCCGCCTGAGCAGCGACGAAATCAACGCCCTGCCCCTGTGCCATTACGAAGGGCCCATCCATCTGGTGCGCAGTCTGGAAGACTGGG
>ERZ827088.2115-NODE-2115-length-21792-cov-4.216221_pt1 | contig 21792 bp, 20 predicted proteins | sample MGYA00519922_ERZ827088 | MGnify/ENA primary metagenome ERZ827088 (study PRJEB31778, sample SAMEA3449254) | human gut metagenome | biome: human gut; feature: human-associated habitat; material: faeces | place: United Kingdom | collected 2010/2012 ...
AGAACGGCTGGGTCAGACCACCAGTGAGTACATCACCAACCTCATCCAAGACTATCGTCGTTGGGCTACGGTTGAGAACCTAAAGCGAATGGCGAAAACGAAACTCTATATGGATGAGCACGGTCTTGATTACGATGCAATGGCTGCTCGTCGCTCCGAGCTGTCGGCAAAAGAAAAAGAGCTTTCTGCGAAAATCACAGAAGCTCAAAATCGTCTTGCCGAGGTCAATGTGCTCAAAACGCAAATCATCAATTATTCCAAAACGAGGGATGTGTACGTTGCCTACCGGAAGTCCGGCTACTCTAAGAAGTTTTTAGAGGAACACGAGGCAGACATCGTCATTCACAAGGCGGCAAAAAAGGCATTTGACGAATTGGGTGTGAAGAAGCTCCCGACCGTTAAGAGCCTGCAGGTCGAATTTGCCGAGCTGCTTACCACAAAAAAAGAAGCGTATGCCGAACTCAAAAAAGTTCGTGACGAGCTTCGTGACGTTGCCGTTCACACGGCGAACTATGAAGAATTGCGTGGCCTCGCTGAGCGAGATCCACGCAAAGAGAAAGAGCACGGTCGTGAGTGACCGTGCTCAATTAGCGTCGGAACGATGCATAGCCACAGATGAAATCTGTGTTAAAGGGGTTCGGGGATGTTTCCTCGACAAGCGATTTATAGGCTCCTGCTTCGGCAGGGGTCTATAAATTTTGCACGAGTGGGTACCGCCGTGCCCTGCTTGCCAAGTATGTTTCCATCGCTTTGCTCAATCTAAGACTCTGAAAATCTCACTCTCTATCGAATAGACGTCATCCATCGGAATCTTCGTTCCGTCCACCATCGTGATGAGTCGTTCGTAATCATCAACCTTTTTCACAATCCCCGTCGCCGTCATATAAGCTCCGCCGGCTTTCGTTTCATCGGGCTTGAAGTATGTGAAACTGACCTCGTGTTCATCGCCCAGAGCTTCGACGAGAAGTTGGAATTTCATATTGAGCATATTCAAGCTCTCTTCGTCCATTTCAATCTTCTCGTCGGTAAGCCGTCCAGTCTCTTTGATAGCTGCATCGTAACCTGTGAGAGCTGCGAATGGAGAAAACTGCGCCGCACGGTCGAGCATCGACATCTGCGGTCTTGTCTTGGAAACATGGTGAGGCAGATTGATAATATCGTCGTACATTGTTTTCTCCTTTGCCATCTCGGTTTATTTCTTGACTAAGTATTTTCCGACAACGTAAACGCCGACCAGCATCTCAGCAACGGATATTCCCAAGAGGAGTCCGGAAAGGAAATCCTGCACATCCGAGCCGCCGAATGTATGTGACAACACCTGGAGTGCAATTCCCATGATAATCAGAATTATTCCATACAGGATATTCTTCTGTCGTTCCAATTCCTGCGTCCGCCTCAGCAAATCCATGATTTGCTCTTCATCATAAGTACGGACACTTTTTTCCTCAGCATCACTTCCATCCATCAGCTCGGCAACAGTAATGTTGAGCTGCTCGCACAAAGGTTTGACGATTGAGTAGTCCGGCATACATTTTCCGGTTTCCCACTTGGAAATTGTTTTGTTGGATACACCAAGTTTCTCAGCCAACTGTTCTTGCGTTAAGTTCATTTCTTTCCGCTTCTTGCTGATGAACACTCCTGTATTTATCTGGTTCATTTCGGATACCTCCTATCCTGTTTTCACCGAAAGAATACCATTTTATCGCTAAGGATGACATCCCCTGTTGGTAGAATACGAGGGGAATTCGCTCTTTGGAGGACAACTACGCCTTATGACCGCCGATTTGCTCGTTGCGGTCTTTAGCGGTCGCACCTTCTTCAAGGTTCATCCCTTTCAGAATAGCGTTCTTTCCAAATTTCTTTTTTATTGTAAGCATGGCTTGCTGCATCTTTCGTTCACGTTCAAGTTCAGCTTTTTCTTTTTCCTGTTTCGCTTGTAGCGCAGCATAATCTGTAAAGAAGTCAAGCTGCTCGTATCCGTCGTTCTTTTTCGGAGCAGATGCTTCATTCATAACATGAGCTGCTGTAATGTTAAGCCTGCGAACCAAGAGGTTCTTGTCCACGATTCGGTCATACAGTTCCGACACAGCTTCAAGAATCTTCTTAGTAGAAGAAGTATAGCCATCGAGATTAGCCGTACCGTGAGCGTGTTTGGGAATTTTTCGTCCATAGTGGTCGGTTGTAATCTCTCCGTGATATTTTTCTTTGATTTTCGGGTCGGTCAGATTTTCAATATCGTAGCCGACGGTAATCACGATTTGGTCGGTAACAAGCCCTTTGCTCACCAAGTCCAACACGAGCAGGTCAGCCATTTCTCGTAGAACGAGCTTTGCTTTATCTGCCTTATACGGACAATGGAGAACTTGTCCCGAACCTAAACTATTTGTGCTTGGTTTGTATGCTTTGATTGCTTCAATGGTGCAAGGCTCCCAGCCCCAAGCGTGGTCGATAAGAAGCTCTGCATTTTTTCCAAAGAGCTTATATAACAAGTCCTCGTTCTTAATGGAGCAACGAGCAACATCGCCCAACGTGAACATTCCGTTTGCTTCAAGTTTATTTGCGTAACCTTTGCCGACTCGCCAGAAATCTGTGAGAGGGCGGTGTGACCACAGATTTTTTCGGAAGCTCATTTCATCAAGCTCCGCAATACGAACTCCGTTCTCGTCGGCTGGAATGTGTTTTGCCATAATGTCCATAGCGACCTTGCATAAGAACAGATTTGTTCCGATGCCAGCGGTCGCAGTAATGCCGGTAGTGTCGAGCACATCCAGAATAATTTTCATGGCAAGGTCGTGAGCAGAGAGTTTATAGGTGTTCAGATAATCTGTAACATCCATAAATACTTCGTCGATAGAGTACACCACAATGTCCTCCGGTGCGATGTACTTCATATAGACCTCATATATGCGGGTGCTGTATTCCATATAGTACGCCATTCTCGGAGGTGCAATGATGAAATCTATGGCCAGCTCCGGCTTAGTCTGCAGTTCGGAAAAGAGATACGATGAGCCTACGAGCCGTCGCCCCGGTGCATCGTGCTGCCTTCCTGCGTTCGCCTCCTTGACGTGTTGCTTCACTTCAAAAAGTCGTCCTCGTCCGGAAATTCCATAGTTTTTGAGCGATGGAGTAACAGCAAGGCAGATGGTTTTGTCAGTTCGTCTTTCGTCCGCCACAACAAGGTTTGTATCCATTGGGTCTAACCCTCGTTCTCGGCACTCAACGGAGGCATAGAACGATTTAAGGTCGATTGCAATATAGGTTCTTTGCTTCATCGTCTATGCCTCCTTTCGGCGTTAAATGATAATTTACAGCAGATAGCAAAGACCATCTACGATTATTGGTTCACCCAATTCGACTTTCCCAACGAGGACGGCAAGCCTTACCGTTCCTCTGGCGGTCAAATGGTGTGGAATGAGCAGTTGAAACGTGAAATTCCTGTTGGTTGGTCATCTGCGTCCATTGTAATAAACCCTCTTTCAACAGTTATGAAACCGGGAGTTGACGTTTTTGACCGCAAGGAATATCTTGCAACTGCCGAAGTGAACGGAACAAGCATATCTACCGGCAGCGTTGTGGAATACGCCACAAGAGAAAGTCGAGCTAATATGCAGCCTACCGTAAATAGCGTTTGGTTTGCAAAGATGAAAAACAGCGTAAAGCATCTGTACCTCAACACGGAAATGCAACCATTGATTGACAGTACGATTTTATCAACTGGCTTTTGCGGTATTCAATGCACCGAGCTGTCTTTTGAGTTCATCGCTTCTTTCGTTGAAAGCAGCTACTTTGAAACCATTAAGGATATTCTTGCTCACGGAGCTACACAAGAAGCTGTCAATAACGAAGATATGGAAGCAATTCGCTTTGCGGTTCCCACAGATAATATCCTAATGAAATATCACGAAACCACACGAGGTATGTATGCTCAAATCAGCAAGAACATCTGTGAAAACCGAAAGCTCACGGCTTTGCGTGATTGGTTGTTACCGATGTTGATGAATGGGCAAGCCAACGTCGCCGATTAAGTTGCTTGTTCTAAGCCGCTAAATTATCATTTACGCTACTACCAATAGCTCTTGTGAGTGGCAAGAGTTAATCAAAGGGACTGCCACTCCGTAGTCATTCTCTACAAATTAGTAAGGAGATATGACTATGAAAAACCAATTTGCAAACGACATTATTCAAAAGATGTTGCCGTATATCGACAACGCACAAGCCGACAAACTTCGACAAGCATTGTTTGTTGTAATGGAGAATTACGAGGTCAGCGAAAGCTCTACCCGTGCTCCATCCGAGCCTACAAACGAAAATTTGGTATGCGGGTTCCTGTCGGCAAAACGTATCGAGGGTTGTTCTGAAAAGTCCTTGATATACTACCGAAAAACGATTGATGCCATGTTGGTGGCGATAGGAAAAGGAGTGTCGCATATTACAACTGACGACCTCCGTTCCTATCTCACCGGCTATCAATCAGAGAAAAATTCAAGCAAGGTGACGATAGACAATATTCGCAGAATACTGTCCAGTTTCTTCTCCTGGCTTGAAGATGAGGACTATATTTTGAAAAGTCCGGTTCGCAGAATCCATAAAGTGAAGTCTGCATCAACCATTAAGGAAACCTATTCTGACGAGGCTTTGGAGACGATGCGTGATAACTGTGAAAATCTGCGAGATTTAGCATTGATTGATATTCTTGCCTCAACAGGTATGCGTGTGGGTGAGCTTGTACTGCTCAACCGTGACGATGTAAACTTTGAGGAGCGAGAATGTGTTGTATTCGGCAAAGGCAGCAAGGAACGAATTGTGTACTTTGATGCTCGTGCCAAAATACATCTGCAAAACTATTTGAATGCAAGAAACGACGACAATCCTGCTCTCTTTGTTTCGCTGAAAGCACCGTACAACCGTTTGAAAATCGGCGGTGTTGAAGTTCGTCTGAGAGAGCTTGGTAAAAAGCTGAATTTGCCTAAAGTTCATCCACATAAATTTAGGCGAACCTTGGCAACGATGGCGATAGATAAAGGGATGCCCGTGGAGCAACTTCAGCGACTTCTCGGACATCAACGAATAGACACGACCTTGCAGTACGCAATGGTCAAACAGAGCAATGTCAAGATTGCTCACCGAAAATATATTGGATAGGAAGGTGTTTTATGGACTTTACAACATACAAATTCAAAGACATTTGTCTTGATAAAGGATTTATTCGAGGTCCTTTTGGGTCTGCTTTGAAAAAGTCATTATTTGTTCCTAAAGGCGAAGACACTTACAAGGTTTACGAACAATGTGTTCCACTTGAACAAGATAAAAACAAAGGCGAATATTACATAACAGGTGATTATTTCCGTCAATCATTACGAAGGTTTGAGGTTAAACATAACGACTTTCTTGTGTCTTGTTCCGGCGTTAATTATGGTGCCATATATCATTTAGAAGAACCCTTTGAAAAAGGCGTAATCAATCAAGCATTGTTGATTATCAGAATCAATGATGAGATGGTTGATTACAAATATTTCAAATACCTTTTTAGACTTGTTCTCAGCAAGGCGATTACCACTGGAGGTGGAGATTCGACGATACCCAATTTCCCATCTATGGATGTAATTAAAGACATTGACGTTAATCTACCAAACATTCAGATACAGAGGAGAATCGGAGCTGTTTTGGATTGTTTGGAGAAACGAATAGACCAAAATGAGACCGTAAATGATAATTTAGCGGCTTAGCCGCAGACGGTCGCTTGCCCGTTCATCAGCATCGGCAAGAGCCAGTCACGGAGACCAATTAACCGCTTGTTTTCTCTTGTGTTGGCAGAAATCATATCCATAAGCGGCTGAATCTTGGAATTGAACTCACGAATTTCTTCATCAGACGGAATATAAATTCTTCTGTCTTTGAGTAAGGGCTTTTGTAGATGCTTCAATCCCGTTCCTTGGAAGAATTTCTGGTTCAGCTCTGGTTTGATTGACAGCAACAACAGATAGAGATAATCTTCAAGGTTTCGATTTGCAGTAATGCACCAAGTATCTGTTGAGTAGGCTGCTGCTCCGATATAAAACTTAACTCCAGCGTTGCCGCCGGTATTGAGGTAGCAATTACGACCGTCAATCATAGGTTCGTTCCATTCCAAAATTGCATCGCCACTTGTAAAAAACGGCAGCTTCCCACTTGAACCCTTGGCTTCGCCCACTTGGACGGTCGATTTATTGTTCTCGACGATGATTTGACCAAGTGTTCCGTTCATCTGTTTCTTAAAAAACAGGTGCATATATGTGTCGTATGCCATCTGCTGTAAATTATCATTTATACGATTATTGACACGCATTTTTCTTTCAATGTTATAAAGCATATCTCCAATCTTTACCTGTTCCTCATAATCTGGAAGATAGAGGGTCAAGAAAGAGAACATATCCTCATTGAAACTTGCTCTCAAAGTCATAATCGTATTATTGTTGATGACCTTGCGGAAATATTTGCTTCGCAGAAAGAATGCCATATATTTATCATAGGCGATACCTTCGGTCTTGGGACGAAGCCTTTTCACAAAGCCACTATATGTTGCCTTGGGATAATCTTTCAATGCAACACAGCTCATAGCAAGCTCATCTACGGTTTCGCTTGTTCGGGTGATAAGAATGTCGCCTTTCTTTATTGAATATACTTCCTGCTCACGCTCGGAGGTATCCATCAGGTCGGTTAATTCGTCTGGCAAAAAATAGTTATTAAAAACCGTACTAAACGAAACAAAGGGGGCTCCGTGACCAGCTTGTTCCTTCGTACTTGAGATGCCAGAGGTCATATCATAGAGGTCTATAAAGGCATATCGGTGTAATTTACTCATACTTCACCTTCTTCAACTGCTCCATAATTTCTTTCTGGAGTGCATTGCCTTCATCAAAGAAAGTCTTAAGGTTCGCTGTGTACTCAGCCATCTTCGCATCAAATTCTTCCTGGGTCAGCTCTACATAGTCGATTTTAACATCGAAATATTGACCTGCAGCAAGAGAGTATTTCTTGGACTTGATTTCATCGTATGTAACGGCAACAGAGAAATCTTCGACTGTCTCCTTGTTCTGGAAAGTAGAGACAATCTGCTCAATCTCAAAGTCACGCAGGCGACGTTTTTGATTGTTTCCGTCTTTGTATTCCTCGCCCATTTTAGAGGCATCAATCAGCACGACCTTTTCGGTTTTTCTGGAATTGTCAAAGAACAGAACAGAGACATTCGTGCCGGTCGTTGCAAACACATTGGACGGCATACTCACACAGCCATATACAATCTTCTCGTCAACAATGTGTTTGAGAATCTTATTCTCAACGCCACTCTTTGATGTGATAAAACCAGTTGGGATAACGATTGCACCCTTACCATTCTTCTTCAAAGAGTTAATAACATGCTGAATGAAGCAAGTGTAAATCGCCATGCTTTCCTTTTTCTTTGCAGGGACGTTCGGAACGCCAGCCCAAAAACGAGCAGGCATAGCAGCGATTTTATCTCTTGTATCAGAAAAGTCCATTTTGAACGGAGGATTAGAAACAACGAAATCAAAGGTTCTCAACGACTGCCCATCATCGCTCTTGTGGTAAGGGGCTACCAAGGTGTCGCCCTGAATAGCGTGGTCGAGAGAGGATACCAAGCCGTTCAAAATCAAATTCAGCTTTAACATCTTATTGCTTCGCTGAGAAATATCCTGTGCAAAGATGGTGCAACGCTCCTCGCCAATCTGATGGCTGAGAGCCATAAGGAGCGTACCTGTACCTGCAGAGGGGTCGTAGCACTCGATGTTATGCAAGTCGGCGTTCTCTCCAACAAGCAGACGAGCCATAATAGTTGCGATGGAGTGCGGAGTATAATATTCCGCATATTTGCCGCCGCCAGCGGTGTTATAGTCTTTGATGAGATATTCAAAGATAGCGGCAAAGAAATCGTAGTGCTGGGTAAATGCTTCCTCAAAAGAGAAGTTTACGAGCTTATCAACCAATGCACGAGCAAAAGGAGCACGTTGTGCCTCGTCGGTGACATACTGTGTCAGTTTCTCAAAAAGAGGGATTTTGGTATTCTGCGTAGTCTGCGTTGCAAAGATAGCCATATTCTTGTCGGCAATATCCGTCATCGTGCTATCAAAGATGAGGTCAAAATCACCCTTCGCCTGTTGATTCCAGAGGTTGGCAATCAAGTGTTCCGGGTAGAGCTGCGGAACATCAGCGGACAATTCATCTAAAATGTCAAGGCGTTCATCTTCGGTCATTTCAGCGTAGGCAATTTCCCACTTAGGTGCATTAGCGAGCTTGGAATTGATTCGCTTAACTTCATAACCGAACTTGTCGTTTATGAATTTATAGAGGAATACCTGGGTGATGATTTTGTACTCGTTTCCGTCATTGCCCATACCATAGGTCTGGCAAGTGGATTTAAGAGCATCAATCAGTTCGATGGTCTTTTCCTTTATTGTCTTAGTGTTTGCTATAACCATATATGTTTTCTCCTTTTATGCCGCAGGGTAGGTTGCGTTGTACTGGTTGAGATACTGGCGTGTGATACGGCTCTGAATAAACAAGCGGTCCTCACGGTCGCTCGCAAGGTGGAGCCTGTCCATACCTTCTTTTATCTGCGTCATAACTGTTTTCTCAAAATAGGCATCCTTTTTCAAGATGTCGTTTCGGTCATAAACCTTTTGGTCAATATCCGTCTTAATGGCAAGAAGAACATCCATGATTGATTCATCATACAGCGAAACAATCGGGGTCTTTCCGGTTCCTTGTCGCTTCGCATTTTCCTCACGGATTCGTTTATGAACTCTTGCGAATTTCTCGTCACCTTTGTACTTCTTCAAAAGGGCGTTGTTGCGTTTCTGAAGTTCAGCCAGCTTTTTCAAAACTTCATCAAGAGCCTTGGAGTGTTCTTCAAATTCGTGAATTGTATTGACAACAAATCCGTGCTCTTTGAAGCGTTGCATAAACGCTTCTCGTAGAGTAATAAATTCGGGGTCATCCTGGTCAATGTTCTGCGTAAAACTGCGAATAGTCCGTTGCCATTTTTCCTGAAGCTCAACGCCACCGGAAATTAGCTTCATTTCTTCTTCGCCAATCTTGCTGAAGTTGAAAGTGATGTCCTGCATGGCTTCGTTTACTAATTGCTTTGTCGTGTCATCGCTACTGAACGCTTCCTTCTGATTGATAGCATCAATATGATGCTGAACCTCGGAAATCATTTGGGTAAGTTTAGGAAGTTCTAAGGCAGCAAATGCAGCCTTAAGTTCCTCGTCACCAAAAGTACGAACCATATTGCAACAATCACGAGCCGAAATAAGAGCCTTCTTCAGTTTGAGCAGTTCGGTTTTATCTTCAATGGTGGAGATCTCGGAACTGAATTCTTCAGCATTGTCCGTACTGTACTCAAACAAAGTCTGTCGGACCTCTCTCATCTGGGCAATCAATGCGGCAGGGTCTTCAATTACCTGTTGGAACGTATCAGTCTCATTTCCTTCGCCCACTTCATTAGGGTCGTTGAAACGATTGAGTTCTCGCAGGTATTCTTCGTTGGTATCTTGGAAGTTCTGTTTTATATCTGCAAAGTCAATCACATAGCCATAGCGATTATCCTTATAAGGGCGATTAACACGGGTGATTGCTTGCAGCAGATTGTGGTCTTTCAACTTACGACCGAAATACAGGCGTTTGAGGCGAGGAGCATCAAAGCCGGTGAGCAACATATTGAAAACAATAAGAATATCAATGGTCATATTCTTCTTGAAATCTTTAATAATTTGCTTACGGGTTTCTTTGTCGTCGCTGTCGTGCAGAATTAGTCCTGCCTTAAAATGGCTTTTCAAAGAGGCATCTGCGTTTAGCTCGTTTTGTATTTCGTCGAAATATGCGTACAGCTTGCGAGCCTGCTCACTTGTTTCGCAGATAACCATACCTCCGAGAGTGTCGTCGCCGTGGAGCTGCCGGAACTGTTTAAGGTCAGTTATGATGTAACGAAGCAGCTCCTTTACATACCGGTCGTGCTCAATGATTTCGTTCTTCTTGATGTCCTTTTTCTGGACGAGCGTTTCGAGTTTTTCGTAAATCTCAGATAGTTTTTCACGGTAAGATGTTTCAATATCTTCTCTGATGATTTTGAGCGTATATCCATCTTGTATGGATTTATCGTAATAGTAAGTGTGGAAGTAGTTACCGAACACTTTCCATGAGGCTCTTTCCGCTTTCAACAGAGGTGTTCCTGTCAATGCAATTTTGATTGCGTTTTGGTCGGCATCAAAAAGGTTTGCAAGGAAAGAACCAGTAGGATTGTATCCTCGGTGGGCTTCATCCATAATGAAAACCCTCTGCAAATTGGTAGCGTAGGCAGGCAAATCAACCTTATGCTTGTCCTCTGCAAAACGCTGTATATTTACAACTGTGATTTCTTGATTTCCGCTTGAGCCTTCAAGAGCTTGGTTGTTTCTGAACTGCTCCATAAGTTCCTGTCGGGAATTTGCTGTCTTTACGACCAAACCACGGGCTTCAAACTCCTGCGAAGCTTGTTCAAGCAGGTCAAGACGGTCAACGATAAAGTAAAACTTTGCCACCTTATTGTTTTTTGCAAAATAGTCTGAAAGCACACGAACCAGGTGGTAGGATAATGCGGTTTTTCCACTTCCTTGTGTGTGCCAGACGACACCGGAAGTCACACCCTCACTCAACCTCTGGCGAATAGCCAATGCAGCGAACATCTGTTGATAACGCATAATGTGTTTTTGGTCGGTAGATTCGATTTTCCCGTCCACTTCACGCTCTGATTTCACATATGCAATGCCGTATTTAATTAAGAACAGCAACCGTTCGGGAGAGCACATTGACGTGATGATTCTGTTAGTGGGCGTGTTGATGTTCAGATTTGTCTGATACTCCGGTGCAGTATGTATAACTTGACAGTTAAAGTCCGTGAGAATTTTCTTTTCTACCGTAGCATCAATATCCTTGTACGGATAATCGTTGATGAAGGGAGCGATTTTAGCTCCAGTGGGATTTTCTTCACGGAAACAGTTGAATGGAGCCTTGTCACGAGCTGCAGTACAATAGAACGCACCTTGAATCGGCACAATGCCACCCATTGCGTCATACTCCATATTGTTGGAGAAAATCATAAGCTGCGTAATATTGATAAATCTTCGGAACTTCTTATTCGGGAAACGCTGTTTATTCATACGAGTGCTTTCCGCAACCATACCGCCGTAATTATTAGGTTTCTTGACCTCAATAAAAACAAGGGGTAGACCGTTCACAAAAAGAGTGATGTCCGGTCTGAATTCATCCTGGTCACGCTTGCAAGTAAATTCTGCCGTACAATGATAGACGTTGTTCTTCGGATTATCGAAATCAACAAGACTAACCGGAGATACGGTTGTCAAACGTTTATAGAAGCTACGTCCCAAATCATCATTATCGAGTTCTTGACGAATGGTTCTTAAAACTTGCTCGGCATCGCCGGAGTAGTCTGGGTTAAGTGTTGCAAATTGTTTTTTGAACACATCAATCAAAATGTTTGTTTCCGGGTCATAGACAGTATTCGCCATGTCCTCAGAAATCTTACCAAAATAGTTATATCCCAAACGGTCCAAGTGAACCAAGGCAGGCATTTGAACTCGTGTCGCTTCGTTAAATTTATCATGGGTAGCCACAGCGATTACCTCCTATCGTTCATAGTTACAATTTATTCGGAAGCAGCCAGCTTTTCTTCAGCAGGCTCTTTTTTATATTCCATAATGTCTCCGAAATCGCAATCAAGCACATCGCAAATGCGTCCGAGGATAGCCAGATTTACCGCTTCATCTCGTCTGAGTTTCGTCATAGTGTTAGGAGCAATCTCAGCCGCTTTTCTCAAATCCGCTTTGCTCATTTTTTTGTCAACAAGTAATTTCCACATACGGTTATAAGATAACGCCATACCTTTTCTCCTTTTCCACTACCAATATAATCATCGGGTTTACAGCGTCGAACATAAAGGCGCAATTCGACATCTTAACTTCTATTCCTTAACTTCCATTATACCACAAAATATCAAGAAATTCAATACGGTTTCGCAATTCTGTGCGAATGATTGCTGAAAATTATTATTAAATGTGTCCGACAGGGATTTGTCGGTTGATTGCATGAAAAAAGCACACATCGGTTACTTGCCGATGCGTGCTTTAATGCTCGTTGATATTTTGCGGGCACAATCATTATCACCACCAATGGTGTGTTTTATCTCAAAAAGTCACTTCGATGCTCGATTCTGCGAAGGTTATAGCCCGTCTCCGCAAGATGTGCAATCTTCAATGCAACAAGGTTAATATCCGTTTCCATAATCTTTGCAATCTGCTCGGATGTGTAATCGTAGTGGTATATGTACTCCAATATATCATCCGTATCAAGCAGGATTTCGGATGCAACTATGTTAGCCTCATATTCCGGTGTTGACCTCATATCATAAAGCATAAATTCTCGGATAACATTGTCTGTTGCAAGAGAACGGTGCAGTTGGTCGTGCCCAAGTTCGTGGGCGCAGACAATTCTCTGCATCTGCTCACTCATATCTTGATTGATGAAGATAAAACGGTTTCGTTTAACCACCCTGTACATTCCTTTTAGTGGTCCGAAGTCCTCGCAAAACAAGACCTCAATACCAAGCTCTTTGGCAATCTTAAAAGGGTCTCGTGTGCCGCAGCGTCTTACAAGTGCGCTGCCGACTTTGGAAAGATATTCAGCGGTCATAATTCCACCTCCAATCGTGGAACAGTATATCAAATATAACGACCATTAAAACGGACTTACTTTGAATCTGCTTCTTTTCGATGTTTTTTGGGCGTATATTTTTTGTTCTTTTCTTTGGCAATCCAGTACGCATCATTGAGTGCTTTCATTGCACCTTCCAGAGCTTCCTCGCTAAGAGAACCACCGGCGAACATACCGGTTACTTCGCTTACAAGCTCGTCAATGTCTCTGGCTGCTTTGGAACCGCCTTTTTCGTGTGCTTCGGCAACCATGATACCGCTGCTCCCCAAAAGGTACTCTGTTGTTGTGGAAAGTGCGTCGGCAATTTTCTGAACAACTTCAATTTGGTATGGTTTGCGGGAGCCAAGCTCGTAATTTTGGATAGTGCGGGTAGATACACCGGCTTTCTTTGCGAGTTCCGCCTGCGTTAGATTTGCTTCATGTCTTTTTTCTTTCAGTCGTTCTTTGAAAAGCATAAGGCACCTCTTTCTAAAATTTTTATGAACACGAACACTTTTTCGCTCTCGCTTATTGACACGAAAGTGTGTTCGTGCTAAAATATACTCATGAACACGAAATGCTGTTCGTACTATTATCATACCACGCGAAATTGCGTGTGTCAATATCTACACGAAAGATTGTTCGTGTAAAAGTTTAACTTTTTTGTGAACGGAGGTCAATTATGCTTAGTGTTCGTTGCCGAAAGGCTTATGTGTCGGTCAATGTTGACATCGACGAGGAAGGAAGCCTTCATCCTCGGTTTATTCGATGGGAGGGCGGTCTGATATTTCAGATTGACCAGGTGTTGTATAAATGCCGTGCTGCTTCAAAGAAGGTCGGCGGTGGTGGCATTCGTTATACCGTCATGATTAGAGGAAAGGAGTCCTATTTGTTTCATGAAGGTGATAAATGGTTTGTAGAAGCAAAGGAGGCTTGCCGATGATTTTATCCCACGCAAAAGTAGAAGAAATTGCCGCAGCGGTTATCATAGACTTTAATCTGTTTTTCTTTGGCGAAAAAGCGAGCAAAGCAAGGTCAATGCCGCAGGGAACCCCGATTGACCAGTTTGCCAGCGAATATCTCCACTTGAAAATCTCTTTTGAAAAGTTATCTGCGGATGGAAGCCTGTGCGGACTGACTGCGTATGAGGATACCGAGTACGCCATAGAGGAAAACGGCGTATCCCGAATAATCCCATTGAAAAGGAATCAAGTTTTACTCGACAGCAGTTTCATAGCACCGGGTAATGTGAGAAAGCTGTGTGGTAAGCGCAGATTTACATTAGCTCACGAATGTGCGCACCAGCTTTTGTTTCATCTTGAATCTGAGGATACGAAAGCCGCCTGCAGAAAGCTTTATGCGGAACGCCGTACATATTCGTTGAGGGATTTGAAGTCAAACGAGGATTGGAATGAGTGGCAAGCAAATGTTCTCGGAGCTGCTATTCTGATGCCGCAAGAGGAAGTGGAGCTTGCCATGAGGCGTTTTGCCTCTATGAAGCCAATTCAGAATTTTGAGGGATGGCTTCTGCAAAGAGACAAGATGATTGTAAACATGATGTGCGAAACATTCGGGGTACCGTGACGGCAAATATTATGTCTTTGACGGACAGCATACCATCGGTGCTCGTATTCTCGTCTCCGGCAATAAGGACGTTCCCATCAAGTGCAAGGTGTACTACGGCATGGACGAACAGGAAGAAGCTCTGCTCTTTGCACAACAGAATGGCGTCTCAGCTCCGCTGACTGCCGGTGCTCGTATGAGAGCAAAGATTTTCGGAAAGGACTCCGAGGCAACCGCTTTCTACATGGCAAATCTTTCGGTCGGACTTGCGCTCGATTTCGACCACAACCGTGGGCTTGACCGCATCGGTTGTATCAAAACTGCGTTCAATGCCTACAAGCGCATCGGAGAGGAACGGTATATGGAGGCAATGAAGATTTTGAAAGCGGCGTGGAGCGGCAATCCCGATTCCTTCAGAACGGAAAATATCATCGCTATCACTTACTTCGTTGACCGCTACCACGACGAGTATTGTCCTCAAAGGCTCGTGACTCAGCTCCGTTCTGTTGACCCCTTGAAAATCTATAGGGAGGGACGAGCTGTTGGCGTAAATCTGACAGGATACAAAAAGTACCTGTTTCCGCTGCTCTGCATTTACAACGAAAACGCCGGCAAGAATGAACTCCCGATGAAATTCTAATATATCCCCCCGTGGCGACTGCAATCCGATTGCAGTCGCTTTTACATATCCATTTTTGGAATGTAGAAAGGAACTTAGCTTATGAAAGAAAACTGGATTTATCGCCGTGGTGATATTTACCTTGTTGACCTCGGCAAAAACATCGGGTCCGAACAAGGTGGCTGCCGTCCGGTGCTATTGCTTCAAAATAACGTGGGCAATCACTATGCACCGACCCTTATCGTAGCTCCCGTATCTTCCCGTTACTGGAAGAAATCAAAGCAGCCGACCCATTCTCTCATTGAGGGAATCGAAAACTTAAACAGCCCTTCGGTGGTTCTGGCAGAACAGATTATCACCATCGACAAGGTGCGTGTAATGAAATACCTGGGTAAAGTACCGGAGGTTCAGATGCAGGGAATCAACAAAGCATTAAGCATCAGTCTCGGTTTGGAGCAGCGCGATATTACACGCATTTTGGTTTGAATTTCTGCATAGTTATGAACGAGACCGTAAAGGAGGGCTGTATGCAATCTTCATCTATTATGAATATGAAAAACATCGACCTCAATACCGTTGATCGGGATGAACTGGTGGACATCCGAGATGTGAAGGTAAACACGGCACTTCCCAAACGGGAACGTGCCATTGATTTTATCCGCCAGATTGGAAATCCCTACTGTTATAAGCATGGCAAATATGTCGTAAAGGTTGGTTTCTCGGATACGGAAGTGTCTTTGGAGGAACGCCTTGCAGGGTACATTCGCTCCAAGTGCTGACATCCTCGACAGAATGGGACAGAAACCGTAAAATATAAGCAGGACTAAAGCGACGCTCCGTCTCGGTAGTTTTGCTCATTACAGAGAAAAGGAGTGTGCAATTATGCTAAATACGCAAAATAAGATTTGGAACGCCACCCTTTATCTCCGTCTGTCCCGTGACGATGGCGATAAGGAGGAATCCAACAGCATCACCGGGCAGCGTGAGCTGCTCCGTGATTACATATCGCAAAGACCCGAATTTAGGGAGTATGCGGTAAGAGTTGACGACGGTTTTTCGGGTTCAACCTTTGAAAGACCGAGTTTCCAGAAGATGATTGAGGACGTGAAAGCAGGACGAACGGACTGCATCATTGTCAAAGACCTCTCCCGTTTTGGACGTAACTATCTGGATGCCGGTGAATATATCGAAAAGATATTCCCATTCCTCGGCGTTCGCTTCATTGCCGTCAACGATAACTATGATAGCCTCGGAGACAAGAAAGCCTCCGACGACCTTATCATTCCGTTCAAGAACCTTATCAACGAAGCCTATTGCCGAGACATATCGGTAAAGATTCGCTCTCAGCTTGAAATTAAGCGCAAGAACGGACAGTTCCTCGGCTCCTTTGCCGCTTTCGGTTATCTGAAAGATGAGCAGAACAAGAACAAGCTGGTGGTTGACCAGTACGCCGCCGATATTGTCCGTGATATTTTCAAGTGGAAATTAGAGGGTGTCAGCCCGCAGGACATCGCTGACGCTCTGAACAAGCTCGGTGTTCTTTCCCCGATGGAGTATAAACGCTCCCTTGGGATGAAGTTCACCACTTCCTTTAAGACCAACGCAAAAGTGTTGTGGTCGGCAGGCACGGTCATCCGTATGTTAAAGAATCCCATCTATACCGGAGTTCTCGTACAGGGTAAGGAAACCACACCGAGCTATAAGGTACACAAGCGTATTACCAAGGATGAAAGCGAATGGTCTATCATTGAGGACAGTCACGAAGCGATTATCTCAAAAATTGACTTTGACAGCGTTCAAAAGGTGCTGAAATGCGATACTCGTCGCAGTCCCGGCGGCAAAGCAGTCGGTCTGTTCAGCGGAATGATTTTCTGCGGAGATTGCGGTGCAAGTATGGTTCGCAAGACCGTTCCCGCAGGCGATAAGAAATATGTGTATTACGTCTGCTCCGCCCACAAGCAGGACAAAAGCTGTTCTCCCCATCGCATCAGAGATAACGCCTTGGAGGAAATCGTGCTCGACAGCTTAAAGCAGCATATCAGCGAGGTCGTGGATATGAGCGAGCTGTTAGAGATTACCGACACAGCCCCTTTAAGAACCGCACAGGCTCAAAAGGTGCAGAGACAACTCGACAAGAAACACGAGGAATATGAGAAGCTCCAAAAGCTGCTGATGTCTCTGTATGAAAATCTTACGGACGGCATCATCGACCGTGAGGAATATACACGGCTGAAAGCGAGCTTTACGGCTCGTGCCGATGAAGCCGAAAAGCAGATGGACGCTCTCAGAGAACAGCTTGAAGATATTCATAACCACGGAACGGAAAACGCCTGGATGAATGAGTTCATCAAAAGGCAGGGACTTACGACCCTCGACCGTGCCGTTGTAGTCGCACTGATAGATAAAATATTGATTCATTCAAACGACGTGGTGGAAATCATCTATCGTTGGCAGGATGAATTTGCTTGGCAGCTTGACATTCTTCGCAGTAGCAAGCTGCGGGAGGTAGTATAAATGGCAAGGACAAAACGAAAGACAAATCCTCTTGTGCAGGAAGTGGAAAGCTCTGCTCCTGCGAGTAAAATATATAAGACCGCCGCTTACGTTCGCCTATCCGTAGAGGACAGCGGCAAGCCCGGTGCGGATACCATTGAGGGACAGAAAGCCCTGCTGACTTCCTTTATCGAGAGTAAATCGGATATGGAGCTTGATTCCCTGTTCTGTGACAACGGACGAACGGGAACGGACTTTGACCGTCCTCAGTTTGAAAAGATGATGGAGGAAGTACGCAAAGGGCGTGTGAACTGCATTGTTGTCAAAGACCTTTCCCGTTTCGGTCGTAACTACAAGGAGACTGGCAATTATCTGGAGCGAATCTTCCCGTTTCTTGGCGTTCGCTTCATCGCCGTCAACGATAACTTCGATACGCTGACCGCAGAGAGAACCCAGGATGGATATATTGTTCCGCTGAAAAATCTCATCAACGAGGTTTACAGCAAGGACATCTCCAAGAAAATAGATGCTGCCTTAACTGTAAAGCAACAGCGTGGCGAGTTTATCGGAGCATGGGCACCGTATGGGTACAGCAAAGACCCTAATGATAAACACCACCTTGTTATCAATAAGGAAACGGCTCCCACCGTTCACAAGATTTTCGAGTGGCGTTCCGAGGGTATCAGCGTGGTGCAGATTGGTCGCAGGCTCAACGATGCCGGTATTCTTTCTCCCTCTGCTTATCTCTATGAGACAGGCGAGGTCAAAACGGAGAAATACAAAGGTGTGCTGTGGCATACGCAGATTATCAAAAGCATTTTGGCACACCCCGTTTACATAGGTCATATGGTTCAAGGCAGAAAAAAGCAATCCTTTTATGAAGGAAGGCGACAGACCTATGTGGACGAAGCCAACTGGATTATCGTCCGTAATACCCACGAACCGATTATTGACGAGGAGACCTTTGAAAAGGTACAACAAATCGCCAATCAGAGAAAGAGCGAGTATCACGAACGCCTCGGCAAGTTTGCTCATTTGAAACATAGCGAAAACATTCTGCAAGGGCTTGTGTGGTGTCCGAATTGCCAAAGACCGTTGGTACGATACAAGAATGTGAGCCACGGCAAAAAGCTGTGGTACACCTATATCTGTCCCGGTCACGCAGACGACCCCAATCGTTGTTCCTTTGTGAGTATCCGAGAGGATGAACTAAATGAGGTTCTGTTCACGGCAATTCAGTCTCAAATACAGATTGCCGCTGATTTGCAGGAGGTTATCAAGCGGTTGAACGCAGAACCGGAATACCGCCGCCAGCGTTCCGATGCGGCATCCAAACTGGAAGCGGCACGGCGCACTTTGAAGCGAAGCCAATCTCTGTATGACAGTCTGTATCAGAACTATGTGGAGCAGCTTATGACTGAGCAGGAATACGTTACGCTCAAAGCAAGGTACAAGGCAGAAGCAGAAAAAGCTGAACAACTTATTGCCACATTGGAGCAGGAACAGCTTGAAAGCAAGGTCTATACCGCAGAGAACCGTTTTCTCACAGAGTTCCGTTCTTTTATGGGAACGGACACGCTTACAAAAGAAATGGCGTCGGCACTTGTGGAACGCATCTATGTGGATGCAGACAAAAACATTGATATTCGCCTGCGTTATCGGGATGAATATATGGCACTACTGAAATTTATCGAAGGGAGGGCTGCTGTGTGAGAGTAGCAATGTATCTTCGCTTATCCAGCGAGGACGGCGACTTAAAGGATACCGGCAAAGCGGAATCCGAAAGTATATCCAATCAGCGAGGTCTGTTGCAGCATTTCATCAGCAGCCGACCGGAGTTCAGAGGTTGGGAAATCTCCGAGTTTTGTGACGACGGCTGGAGTGGTAAGAACTTTGAAAGACCGGATTTCCTCAGAATGATGGAGCAAGTGAAGCAGGGACAAATTCATTGCATCGTAGTCAAAGACTTATCCCGCTTCGGGCGTGATTATCTCGTGGTCGGTAACTACATCAGCCGTGTATTTCCGTTTTTGGGCGTTCGCTTCATTGCCGTCAACGACAGTTTCGACAGCTCCAGACCGCAGGACATCGACAGCCTGGATACTTCTTTCAAAACGCTGATTTACGACCTCTACAGCCGTGAGCTTTCCGGCAAGGTCAAAAACGCCAAGCGTATGCGAGCCGAGAAAGGATTGTTCCTCAGTCCGTTCGCTCCGTATGGGTATGTGAAAGACACCGATGATAAAAACCGCCTTATCATTGATGAGAAAGCGGCAGACATTGTGAGGAAAATATTCACTTTGACCGCAGAGGGAGTAAAGCCCACGGAGATTGCTGCTATGTTCAATCGTGAGGGAGTTCCGACACCGATGCTGTACAAACGGGCGGCGGGATGTTCCCGTGACCGTTGGCCGAGCATCCACGAAGAAAACTTCTGGACAACAGGCGTTATCTGCAAGGTGCTCCGTGACGAACGCTATATTGGAAAATGCGTATATGGCAAGCGTGAGCGTGATATGGTCGGCAACTTGCATACGGTAAAGAAAAACAAATCCGATTGGATTGTGGTTGACGAGACCCACGAGAACATCGTCTCAAAGGAACTGTTTGAGCAGGTGGCAAGCCGTATGAAGGAGTACAAGGAATTTATTCCGAGCGCATCCGAAAGAAATCCGCTTCGCCGCAAAGTGATATGCGGAACCTGCGGTTTTGCGATGTCGCTGTCCAATACCAAAAACGCCAAATACCATTGTCGCACGTCACACTTGGAAACAGGCTTTGATTGTACCTCCGATGGTATTCTGCAAGCGGATATTCACGAAATGGTCGTGACCTTAATCCGCACCTACGCCGCCTATGCGGTCAGCTTGGAACATCTGCTGTTGCTTCAAAAGGAACGCATACAGGCAGAAAAAAAGCAAGCCCGTCGTGAGCTTGCAGTATTACAGAGCCGAAGAAATCAGCTTGAAAAATCCCTCCAGGATTTATATGAAAAGCTGATTGACGGCACAATCGACAAAGAGACCTACTTATCCAATAAGGCAAGCAACCAAGCACAGATGCAGGAGCTTACCGAAAAGATGGTGTGTCTGGAAAAGTCCTCGCAGACCACCACCGAGCAAGGCGGAGCCTTTATTGAAAAATACAAGGAATACACCGAGCTTGAAACACTCACCGCTGAGATTGCAAACGATGTGGTGAAGCGAGTAACGGTTTACAAGGACGGCGGCATTGCAATCGAGCTTGCCCTGCGTGACGAACTGGAGGCACTGCTGACCTGCCTTGAAACGGTGGATGCAGCATCTTGACCCGCTGAAGTGTAAACAAATCTCAAAATTCTTTAGTCCTTACTTGACAGCGGCTGATGAGGGCATCTCCGGCACCAGCCTGAAAAAACGGACGCAGTTCAACAAGATGATCACCGCCTGCAAGCGGGGACACATCGACCTCATCATCACCAAGTCCCTCTCCCGCTTTGCCAGAAACACGGTGGATTGTCTGGATACGGTGCGGCTCCTGAAAGCAAACGGCATTGGGGTGTACTTCGAGAAGGAAAACATCAACACCCTCACGGAATCCAGCGAATTTCTCATCACCCTGTTCAGCGGCTTCGCCCAGGCGGAATCCGAGTCTCTCAGCAAGAATGTCGCATGGGGAAAGCAGAAGAGCGCGGAGGCGGGAAAGGTCACCTTCCAGTACAAAAAGATGCTGGGATACCGGAAGGGGGCGGACGGACAGCCGGAGATCGTACCGGAGGAAGCGGAGATCATCCGCCGCATTTACCACAGGTATCTGGACGGCTGCACCCTGGGACAGATCAAGCGGGAGCTGGAGAAGGACGGTGTTCCCACCGCACAGGGTGTAGAGCGCTGGTCTCCCTCCATCATCCACAATATCCTGACCAATGAAAAGTACATTGGAGACGCCCTGCTGCAGAAAACCTATGTGACGGACTGCATCAACAAAAAGATCAAAAAGAACCGTGGTGAACGCACGATGTACTATGTGGAGAACAGCCATCCGGCCATTGTCTCAAGGGATCTGTTCAATCAGGTGCAGCAGGAGATGACGCGCCGGTCCAGCAAACGGAAGGTGCTGCAAAAGAGCGGAAAAACGGAACTTGGGAAATACTCCGGCAAATACGCTCTGACAGAATTGTTGGTGTGCGGCGAGTGTGGCTCCCCCTACAAGCGGGTCACATGGGCCAGAAATGGGAAAAAGCGCATCGTGTGGCGCTGTGTCTCCCGGCTGGAGTTCGGTACAAAATACTGCCAGCACTCTCCGACACTGGATGAAGGCAAGCTGCACAGCGCCATCCTCGCGGCCATGAACGAGTACGCCGCCATCCGGCAGGAGGTCTGCCCCGATGTGCTGGC
>ERZ827088.2128-NODE-2128-length-21697-cov-4.545975_pt1 | contig 21697 bp, 20 predicted proteins | sample MGYA00519922_ERZ827088 | MGnify/ENA primary metagenome ERZ827088 (study PRJEB31778, sample SAMEA3449254) | human gut metagenome | biome: human gut; feature: human-associated habitat; material: faeces | place: United Kingdom | collected 2010/2012 ...
CAAGCTCTTTACCTACTGCAACAGACTGTGCTGCGAAAGCTTCGTTTGCTTCGATGATATCGAAGTCTTCGATCTTCATGCCAGTTTTTGCCATAACCTTCTTTGTTGCCGGAACAGGACCGATACCCATAACTTCCGGTCTGCAGCCTGCAAGTGCGCCAGCTACAAATGTAGCCATTGGCTTAACACCAAGCTCTTTTGCTTTTTCTTCGCTCATAACAACGATTGCTGCTGCACCATCATTGATACCGGATGCATTACCGGCTGTAACGAATCCGCCCGGATTGATCGTACGAAGTTTTGCAAGACCTTCGATTGTAGAACCGGCTCTTGGACCTTCATCCTTCTTGAATTCGATCGTTTCTTTTTTCTTCTTAACCATTACAGGAACGATTTCCTTATCGAAAGCACCGTTTTCCTGTGCTGCGCAAGCCTTTAACTGGCTCTTTAATGCGAACTCATCAAGTTCTTCTCTTGTCAGTCCCCATTCTTCGCAGATATTATCAGCAGTCTTGATCATATGGTAGTCATTGAATGCATCCCAAAGAGCATCATTTACCATTGTATCAACAAGTTTAGCATTGCCCATTCTGTAGCCGTAACGTCCCTGCATCATAGCGTATGGAGCCATAGACATGTTTTCCATACCACCGGCAACAACGACATCAGCATCTCCTGCCATGATCATCTGTGCTGCCATGTTGACACAGTTCAGACCTGAACCACATACAACGTTGATCGTAACAGCCGGTACTTCATTTGGAAGACCTGCTTTGATACTTGCCTGACGAGCTACGTTCTGTCCCTGTCCGGCCTGGATTACACAACCCATGTAAACCTGGTCTACATCTTCCGGCTTAACACCGGCTCTGTTTAAAGCCTCTTTAATAACGATAGCACCCAGTTCCGGAGCTGGAGTTGTGCTAAGAGATCCACCCATTGTACCGATTGCTGTACGGCAGGCGCCTGCTAAAACTACTTTTTTTGCCATTTTTCTTTCCTCCATATAATTGTTTCCCGCCCTTATTTTTCGGGCTTGGCAATGATTGTTATTTTTTTATCATTGCCCACTGCACTTATTTTAACATAGCAAAAGTGCAAAAACAAGAGGGAGAATCGCTTTTCCCACAATTCTCCCTGTTTTTTGACATCCTATATTTAATTTTCAGGTTCGATCAGTCCGTATGTACCGCCTTTTCTCTTATAAACAACGTTTACTTCGTCTGTTTCCGCATTGCAGAATACGAAGAAATTGTGTCCTAAAAGCTCCATCTGTACACATGCATCTTCCGGATACATTGGCTTGATGTCGAACTTCTTTGTACGGATGATCTTGACATCTTCTTCATCCATATAATCTTTCTCGATGAATTCCTGTTTGAAGAAACTGCCAGCCTGCTGCTTGTCCACCAGTTTATTCTTATACTTCTTCAGCTGTCTCTCAATGATCTCTTCCACAAGATCAATAGATACATACATGTCGTTGCTTACCTGCTCGGAACGGATGATGTTGCCTTTTACAGGAATCGTTACTTCGATCTTCTGTCTGTCCTTCTCTACACTCAAAGTAACATGTACTTCTGTCTCCGGCGTAAAGTATTTCTCCAGCTTTCCAATCTTGTCCTCCACTGCTGTCCTCAAACCAGGAGTCACTTCGATATTTTTGCCCATAATAATATATTTCATATGGCTCACCCTTTCTGTCTTAGATTTATGTGATAATTATAGCACATTTGTATATATATTTGCAATATTTATTCAAATTGTCTGTAATATTTGTACATTCAAAAAGTCAATACCTTTTTCGACGTTTTTCGTCAAATAACTGTTTTTTATGATTATCCCACAAAACAGATGTTCTGAAAGTTACCATAAAATCCCTTTATTTTTAACCTCTTTTTATGTGGATAATGTGGATAACCTCGTTTATAAGTCACTTTTTGCCTTAAAATCGTTCTTTCTTATGTGGATAACTTTTTTCGACCCGACCTGTACTTTTTCTGCAATTTGGTCTTGCATTCTCAGATCTTTGTGCAAATTGTCTACCGCAGCAATCTGCCGGAGTTCCCACAGCTTTGGTTCATGGGTTACAGAGACGAGATGCGCTCTGCGAATCTCGCTCTGATTAGCGGTCGTCAAATGCACCGCATAAATGCGTGCATTTTCCTCGTCGCCATAACAAAAAACAACGCACCTTCCATTGAAGATGCATTGTCTTGTCCCGCCCGGATTATTTTCCCTTTCATAATCCGCATCCATATATACTTTCCCTGATTATCCTTACTACTCCCCACAATATTATGTATTCGACATAATCCTGCAATTTTATAGTAATTAAATCGCAATTTCATTGTACTAATCCGTTTGTCGTTTGTCAATTCGTTTCTTGTTATATTTTTGTTTTTATTGTTTTTCTACCTCTTCCTTACTATAATGATAAATATGTTATGATATGATGTCGGGATTGTGGGAGTGCATGGCACGGAACAATCCGCAGGCACCGAAATCGGTGTTTTTGCCCCGACATCATGATACAGAACAGAAAAGGGGACTTACTCATGATACTGGCGGACACTCTCAGATTACTGATCACGATCACCGTATGCTGCTGCATCACCGGTCTTTTGATGTGGCTCTTTCTACTATATAGAAAGCATCCATTAAGGTTCTTCTGCTTTGCAGCAGTCTGCTCCTTGTCCGTTTTCTGTATCCTTACGAGTTTCCGTTTACGCACTCCGTTTATATCACAAAGGGATATCCCACACTGAATGAATTTTTTAACCAAACTCTCTCTATCGGCCGGATTAAATTTCCTGTGGCAGCACTTCTGCTTGGTATATGGATCGCCGGAAGCCTTTGGAACGGTTTCCGTTTCCTGCGCCATTATATAGTTCTGCAAAAATCGGTCTCCCGGCTTCCGGTCTGCTCCGATGACAATATCCGCTCGCAGCTTGATCAGATATTGAAAGAAAAACACTTTTCAAGATGCACCTTTTCCTTAAAAGAAGATACCGAAATGGAGTCCCCTTTTGTGACCGGTTATTTTCATCCGGTCATCGTCGTTCCGGGACTGTCCCTGTCAGAGAAAGAATGGTACTATATATTGTCCCACGAGACTGCACATTACAGACATGGCGACACCTTGTACAAGCTGCTTATCGAGATACTCCTCGTAGTTTTTTGGTGGAATCCGCTTTTTTATTTATTCCGCCGGAAAATATCTGTCTGTATCGAGCAGTCCGCCGATCTGCTTGCCATAGAAGATCTGAATGCTGCAGAAAAGCTGGACTATCTGGAATGTCTGTTAAAGGTTGCCCGTCAAAGCCGGCATAACCCTGTGCTCCGTTCAGCAGTCCTTACCTTTGACGGCTACGGGGATTCGGAATTGAAAAAGCGCTTTGCCTGTATTACAAAATGTATTCGCCAGGAAGCCACATTCGGCAATCGTATCACAAAATATGGTTTTATAGCCGCCATGCTTCTTGCAACTTTCCTCTCTTATGGTATCATAGTGGAACCAAGTTCTACAAAGACACCTGCCGATGAGCCGGCGTCCTTTACCATACAGACAGACAACAGCTATGCGATCAAGATCAATGACTCTCTTTATGAGCTATATATGGATGATGTATTGATAGGAACTTTTGAAGATCCGGCCAATCTGCCGGAAATACCCATTTACGAAAAGGAGATCAGATAATATGCCTAAAAAACAACCCTTTCAGAAAATTACAAACCGTGAACTGGAGATCATGCAGCTTTTATGGAATGCAGATCATCCGCTTATCGCATCTGAAATTGCAGCCATGAAACCGGATCTGACCGTCAATACCGTTCAATCCGTTCTGCGCAATCTGCTGAAGCACAAATATATCGAGGTGGCAAAGATCGTATACAGCGGTACTGTTCTGACACGCAGCTACCGGCCTCTTATTACCGAGCAGGATTTTGGTATTGATCAGGTGATCAATGACTTTCATTCCTTTAGGGGACTTTCCGTATCCCATCTGGTAGCCAGCCTTTTGAATGAACCCGTTTCTTCCTCCGAAATTGATGAGCTGGAGGAAGTGATCCGAAAACAGCGGGCATTGTTACAGGAAAGCAAAACAGAATAGTAAAGATATGTACAGGCACCGGCGCCAAACCCGGTGCCTGTTGTATTATAAAAATACAGACAATCTTTTGTCTGTATATGTACCAATATTATATTTACATTGTTATTGCAGCTTTTGTGTTTTTTATTTTCAGAATAATTTTAGATTGATTATTCTGCGCATTCGTATTATAATTTTCCTGTAACAGGAAAAGAGAGGGGTGAAACATGGGCGGTTATGTTCGCTTGCTGATAACTGTTTCAATTTGCTGTTGTGTGATGGGATTCTTGATGTGGCTTTTTCTGAAATGCTATAAAAAAGCCTCTATCTGGATACTTTTACTCTGTACCGGGCTTCTCCTTGTACGGTTCCTGTATCCGTATGAATTTTCCTTCACCCATACGATAGGTGTAACCATAGGATATCCCACAATAAACCGGCTTCTTAACCAATCCGCTACATTTGGGAAACTCCGCTTTTCCATTGCACATATCATAATAGGCATCTGGATAATTGGTATAATTGTGTCGGCTGTACACCTGCTCTATCATTATTGCAGACTGCATATGATCATCCGCCGTTTTCCCGCTGCGCAGGATCCGGTTGTTCTTTCACAATTTGACCGCATTTTGCACGCTCCAAATTCCGTATCAGAGAAAGCAGGGCGCTCAGTTCTCCTTTTGTGACCGGACTACTTCATCCGGTGATCGTTGTTCCAACGCTCACCCTGTCACAGCAGGAATGGTATTATGTTTTATCCCATGAAACAGCCCACTATCTGCACGGTGATACGATTTATATTGGGCTGATCGAGCTTCTCCGTGTTGTTTTCTGGTGGAATCCGCTGTTTTACCTGTTCCACAGAAAAATAGGCATATACATTGAGGAATCCGCAGATCTGCTGGCAACCGAGCTGTTGGACGATATGGAAAAGATGGAATATCTGGAATGTCTGGTCAAGGTGGCAAAACAGAGCATCCATAATCCCCTGCTTTCCTCTTCCGGGCTTTCCTTTGACGGCTATACAAATTCAGAATTGACGCAGCGGTATCGCAATGTCATGGAAAGTATCGATGCCCCACAGACATCCCGCAGGAAACGCGGGCAATATGGCTTTGTTGCCATGATGCTTCTTGTTACCTTTTTATCGTATGCTGTGGTTATAGAACCAACTTCTTTGGATTTACCTGCTGATGAGCCAAATGCTTTTTCTATCCCAACAAAAGGCAGCTATGCCATCCAAGCAGGGGATTCCCTGTATGAGCTCTATATAGACAATACATATATAGGAACTTTTGAGGATCCGGCAACTTTACCGGACATACCCATTTATGAAAAGGAGGATTTACCATGAAAAAAACAATTTATGCATTACTCATCTGCAGTACACTGGCAGTGGCTCTGCCATCTCTCAGTGTCACAAGTTTTGCAGCACCTGCTACAGCAACGGAAGCTACAGCCGATGAAGCCGCATCTTCCATAACTGCCAGAAAACCCATTACAAAATGGTACTATAAGACGATCAATGGAAAGCTGTACAGAAGATTATATGATACAACCAATGAAAAATGGCTTACTGACTGGCTTCCATGTTAGGAGGAATAAAAAACATGCCAAAGAAACAACCTTTTCAGAAAATTACAAACCGAGAACTGGAGATCCTGCAATTATTATGGCACACGGATCATCCGCTTATCGCATCTGAAATTGCCACGCTCAAACCGGATCTGACGATCAATACGGTACAGGCAGTACTGCGGAACCTGTTAAAATACAAGTATATCGAAGTCGCAGACATCGTATACAGTGGAACCGTACTGACACGAAGCTACAGACCGCTGATCACCGAGCAGGATTTCGGTGTCAGCCAGGTAATTCGCGATTTCCATTCCTTTGAAGGGCTTTCCGTACCACATCTGGTAGCGGGCTTATTAAATGAGCCGATCACAGCAGATGAGATCTCAGAGCTGGAAACAATGATCGCACAGCAGAAAGAGCGGCTGAAGCAGCGCAAATCTGGAAAGTAGTATAACGACAACTGAATATGGAAGCTATTTGACGTGCGTCAAATAGAATTTGGTACAAAAAGGGCTCCGGGAAATTCCCGGAGCCCTTACCTTATTATGTATTATGTATCTTATTTAAATTTTGCCTTCTTATGAGCACCCTTCTTGCAGATGATCTTTTTATACGCTTTCTTCTGCTTCTTTGGTACTTTAAAGGTTGCCTTTTTGGTAATGCCCTTAAATGCCTTTGCACCGATTGATTTTGCTTTCAGCTTTGTCGTCTTGATCGTCATTGTCCTGATTGCTTTACAGCCACTGAATGCTGATTTGCCGATCTTTGCAATATTGCTTCCGATCGTTACGGTTTTCAATTTCTTGCAATTCTGGCAGGCCTTATCTGCAATAGAAGTTACTTTATAAGTAATACCATCGATCGTCACTGTCTGTGGAATGGTGATTTTGGTAACCTTTTTGTTTTTCGGTCCATAGTAAGCAACTTCTCCGGCTACTGCAGCTGCCTTTGTTACCTTGTATGATCCTGTGGAAGCTGTTAAAACAGTGCCTGCTGCAGGGGGTTTTACCGGATCTTTTGCCGGATCTCTCGTGGTAGTCCCGCTGCCCGGCTTCTTTGTATCATCCTGTTTTCCTGTTGTGGTACCGCCTGATGTGGATCCACCTGTTGAGCCGGAGCTTGATTTTGTTACAGTGACCGTATATGTTGTCTTATATCCTTTATACGTAACAGTTACTGTCTGTGTACCTGTCTTGTATCTGCTGTATCCACTGTATTTTACAGATGCAAGATCTTTTGTGGGCAAAGCCACTTCCGTTCCATCCGAAAGGACATAATATACTGCATTACCACTCTTATCTAACGCCTTGCCATATTTGTACTCTGTCACTTTTGGCACTACCTTCAGCCCGGTAATGCTTACCACTTTGATATCATAGCTTGCCTGTAAGCCCTTATAGCTTACTGTCACTGTCTGTGTGCCTGCCCTGCTCATGTCATAGCCGGTGCAGACTGCCTTGGAAATATCCGATACAGCTGTTTTTGTATCATCTGCCATCACCAGATATAATTTGAAATCCGGTGTAAATGTATCTCCGACCAGATAATATTTATCTGCCTTTGGTTCTACCGCAAGCTTTGCAACATCCAGTACGTTGATATCAAATGTTGTTTCATGTCCCTGGTAGGTTACTTTCACAGTCTGTTTACCGGCCTTGGTTATATCAAAACCAGTACATTCCGATTTAGATACGTCGATCTGCGATTCTGTTCCATCTGTCATCTGTGCATATAAGGTATATTCCGGAATAAAATGATCGCCCTTGACATAAACTGCATTCTCTGCAGGCTCAACTCTGATTCCTTTTACACCTACTACCTCAATATCAAAGGTTGTGGTAAAGCCCTTGTAGGCTACAGTAACTGTCTGCTTTCCGGGTGTATTCATATCATAACCGCTGAGTTCTCCCAGACCTTTTCCAAGTTCGAACTTATCTGTATAATAGCCTCCGTTTCCGAAGAAATCTCCGCCAGTATTAAACTTGTATGTAGTCTGTAAATATAACTTATAATCCTTGGAAATGTCATCTCCGCAGGCATATTTTTCTTTAGTGTCTTCTACAATGATTCCTTTTACGGTATTGCTGTAAGATACAGCACCTCTTTCACTTGGCTTATGACCAAGCCCCATCCGATATGCCGGTATTCCATAGTTGCCATAACTACATTTCTGCCCGGATTTGTTTTTGGAGCTTCCTTCTCCCCAATATTGATTATTGCAATCCCATGTCAGATCCATGTAATGCCATGTACCATTATAATACACAACGTTCCATGCATGTCCCTGCCCTGTATGTGTTTCATCAAATACACCTACAGAAGATCCCAGACCGGAAACATATAAACTTGGAATGCCTGCAGCACGAAACATAATATTTCCCAGTGTCGCAAACCCTCCGCAAATAGCCCTCTTGTTCTTAAAAGCATAATCAAGCTCATCTCCTACGTTTCCGCCATTATTCAGCAGTTCATAATCATATGCAAGATTATTACAAACCCAATCATGAATTGCCTGAATTTTCTGCTCAGCTGTACTGAGGTTCTTCACAAGATCCTTTGCCGTCTGTACAACCTCTTCATAACTGTCTGCCTGTACAGATGCAATAGTTGCCGGATTGGTATAGTTTTTAATCTGTTCCTCTGTTTTTTTATTTAATTCATTCAGAAGATCCGTATTTTCCTTCGCATATGGAGCGTAGAAAGAAAGATCCGATCCCTTTTTCTCAATATATACGACAGCCTGCCACTGAAGACTGTCAGCATATCTGGTCGCATATACCTGTGCGAAAGCAACATGCAAACCATCTTCCATGTCCGGTTTCTGAGAAAAATCAATAGATACACTACATTTTGTTCCAGAAAATTTAGACTCATTGACACGTTTCATATCCAAATATGATTGGGCAAACCATTGCTGTTTCATAACAGAAGAAGCTACACCAGCATAGGCATCGACTAATGAAAATGTCAATACATTATTTTCCAATTTCGCTGTCCACTCCGGAATCGTCTGTCCCGGAATCTCGGAAGACACCAATTCGGATGTTCCACCTGTTCCTGCTGTTGTCCCCTCTTCTGTATCGCTTTCTATCTCAGATAAAACATCTTCCCCAACATCCCCTGAAACCGTCTGCTCTGTTTCTTCCAAAGCAGCCTGCCCGGCTTCTTCCGAAGCTGTCTGCTCCGTAGTCTCAGAAGCGATCACACTTGATACATCGATCGTTTCTTCCGCCTGTACTGCAAGCGGTTCTACAGCTGTCATAAGCATGCTCAGACAAAGCAGCCATGCAGCACCCTTCCATCCTGCAGATTTCTTTCTTATTGTTTTCATGCAATTACCTCCCTGTTTTTATTACGATCTCTCGTTACTTCTATTATAAATCGTAAAACAGTTTAGACGTTTTTACCGCGTGTAATGTAGCGTTTTGGGCACGAAATGCAGTTGTAATATTGAAAAAGAAGTACAGATACAGTACAATACGAACGAACAGAACAGATGCAGGGAGGAGTCTAAATTGCGAATAGCATTATGTGATGACAATCAGGATTTTTTACAGAGTACAGCAAATTTGATCAGACAATGGGCTGCGGAAAGCGGTATCACAGCAGAGCTGTTTCCCTTTGACAATGGGGACGCGCTGCTTTCTAAGATCACAGGTACACATATGGATATCGTATTTCTTGATATTCTTATGCCACTGCAAAACGGAATTGATATCGGCAGGGAGCTCAGGCAGCATGACAATGTCGTACAGATCATCTATTTGACATCCTCTCCTGAATTTGCCCTGGAATCCTATGAAACTAAGGCACAGGGCTATCTTTTGAAGCCTGTTTCCTACGAAAAGCTAAAGGAAACGCTGGATGAATGCAGTCATACATGCACCATCCAGCAGAAAAATATGGTTCTGAAAACAGCACAGGGCTACCAGCGGGTGTATTTTCATGACATCGAATTTGCCGAAGCCCAGAATAAAAAAGTGCTTTTTTATCTGCGGACAGGACAGGTCATCACGACCATCACTCCATTTCATGTTGTGGAAGATCAGTTTCTGGAAGAAGATGGCTTTTTCAAATGTCACCGCAGTTACCTTGTCTACCTTCCTAATGTAGACCATTTCAACGCGTCCGAAATCTTCATGAAATCCGGGCAGCGTGTTCCGATTGCGCGCGGATACAGCAAACCATTTAAAGAAGCCTTTTTCAGGCTGATGTTCCCGGAGTAGAGAAAGGAACCTAAAAGGAGCAGCTACCATCTGGTAACTGCTCCTTATCATTTCTCTTATTTTATTCAGATTAGAAAATTCTTCTGACTGCAAGTACGCTTCTGTAATCTGCATTGGAAACCTTGATACCGGTTGCTGCTGTAGAAGCATGTACGATCTGTCCGCCGCCGATGTAAAGACCAACGTGACCACTGTAGCATACAAGATCGCCGGGCTGTGCATTTGCAAGACCACCTACATCATAACCGCAGCCTCTCTGTGCACCGGAAGAATGTGGAAGGCTGATACCGAAGTTTGCATATACGCTCATGGTAAAGCCGGAGCAGTCTGTTCCGTTTGTCAGGCTGGAACCACCGTACACATATGGGTTACCGACAAACTGGAGTGCATAGCTTGCTACGCTCGCGCCTGCACCGCCGCCTGATACAGATGCAGAAGATCCGCTTCCTGAAGAAGACTTACCACTCTTCTTGCTGGCTGCTGCATTGGCTGCTTTTCTTTCTGCCTCTTCCTTTGCAAGTCTGGCTTCTTCTTCTGCCTTGGACTCTGCTTTTACAAACTCTGTATGAAGCTCCACAAACTCTGTGGATACATATCCTTCACCTTCTTCGATCGGAACCTTTACCCATCCGTCCAGTTCATCTTCCTGTAATACGGAAAGATCATCCTCCAGACCAACCATACCAAGTACAGCCGAATCAACGGTTGGCTCTTCTCTTACAAATAAAGTGGTTGTTGTAACAGTTGCGATTCTGTTACCGACTTCCTTTGCCAGTGCAATAGCAGCTTCTCCTGTCACACAGTACTCTGCTTTAACATAACCTGTTACACTGCCTGATGTGATCTGATACCATCCGCCGTCTGCTTCCGATACGAAATCACCAACTGATTTATTATACAGCTTGCCGACGATTTCTGCTTCCTCGCTCGGCTCCTGTCTGACATTGACATAATCGTTACATTTTGCAATAACAAGATTTGCATATTGTGCTTCTGCACTTTCCGCAACTGCATCTTCACCGGAAATGGTAATGTCTGCCTCTTCTTCCGCAACTTCCGCTGCGACATCCAGAACCGTTTCTCCGCCGACTTCTGCTTCCTGTGGCAGTGTTGCCTTCTCCAGATTATCTGCTACAACCGCACCTGCTGTCATCTTCAGATCTCCGTTGGAAGCAACGGTAATGCTGCTGCCGTTTAATGTAGTTGCAGCTCCGGCAGATGGTAATGTGCTTGAAAGAGATGAAGCAGATACCGGAATTACTGTATTTATTGTCATTGCAGCCGCAAGTGCGAATGCAAACATTTTTCTGTTTTTGTTTAACATACTTCCTCCAAAATTGTTGATTATTTCTTACATTTGTTACAAATTTGTTAAATCTGTAATAAAATATAACACCATACAGCTCTCTTGTCAACCCGATTGGAGAAAATGGTTAAAATTTCCTTTAACGATTAAGTTGGCGTATTTACGCAGTTTTAAAGTGTTAACAGATCCTCCTGCACACTTGTCACCGCATTGGCGCCGTCTGCTGCCGCTGTCAGGATCTGACGCAGTGCTTTTGTCCTGACATCGCCTGCCGCGTAGATACCTTTTACGGATGTTCTGCAGTCTTCACCTGCGATCAGATACCCTTTTTCATCCTGTCCTGCCAGTCCTTTTACAAAGGCGGTATCCGGGATCGTACCAACCGCAATGAAAACACCGTCTGTCGGAAGTACTTCTTCTCTGTTTTCTTTATTATAGAAGAGAGTTACCTGCTCTACCTGTTCCTCTCCTGCGATTTCCGTTACCTCCGCATTCCAGATCACTTCCACATTGGAAAGAGAAAGCATATGTTCCTGCAGGAGCTTTGCTGCACGCAGGCTGTCTCTTCTGTGCACCAGATAAACCTTTTTACAGAAGCGCGCCAGAAAGATCGCATCTTCCACAGCCACATCACCGCCACCGACAACAACAGCCGTACGGTTTCTGAAAAAGGCACCGTCGCAGGTCGCGCAATAAGAAACACCCATGCCTGCCAGCTCTTCTTCTCCGGGAATATGCAGCTTCGCATGATGTGCTCCTGTAGCAATCAGAACTGTCCTTGCTTCCAGACATCCCTGATCTGTATTAAGCACCTTTGTCGCGCCCTGATCTATTATATTTTTAACCTCTGCAGTCCGGATCTCCGCACCCAGACGCAGGGCATGTTCCTTAAATTTTTCACTCAAGTCAAAACCGCTGATTTCCGGAAGTCCCGGGTAATTATCGACTTCATAGGTCGTCAGGACCTGTCCGCCGCTGATACCGGTCTTTTCCAAAACAACAGCTTTTAATCCCGCACGCTGTGCATAAATGGCTGCTGCCATTCCGGCAGGACCGCTTCCGATAATTAACAGATCATATATTTGTGCCATACTTTTTATCCTTTCGTCTATACCGTTCATACCATACTTTTCCCAACATGTATTATATTACCATACATTTTCCCAAACGAAAACACATCATAATAAAGTGTGCGCATCTATACAGCAAGAAACCGGTGCCTCCTTCCGAAAGCACCGGCAGACTGACTTTTATGCCATGGCATTTGCCATTTTGTATTTAAACAGCATCTCTGCATGATTCTGTTCTTCGATCTGAATGTCTGCGAGCAGCTTTCTCACACACGGTTCTGCAAATACAAACACATTTGTATTGTATTCGCCCGATACGAGTTTCTCCGTTCCGATCGCATCCGTTGCCAGAAAGCAGTCGCTTTCCTTATCCTCCGGACTGCTCATGGAAGTGTAAGTTGCCTTTGGGTTATAATTCTTGCCATCCGCATCGTTGCAGTCACAATCCGGGCAGTTACCGGAAAGCAACTGTCCGAGAGAATCATAATGCTTTTTCTCTTTTAAATGCAGCTGATGAAACAGATCCTTTAATACCGGATCCTTCGCTTCCTGTTCATATCGTCTGTATTTCTCCATACAGCTTTTTTCCTGTGTCTGCAGGTCTTCAACCGCCGTCTTTTCTTTTTCCTTCAATGTCACATTCATACATTTGTCTCCTTTTCTTCTTTTACATTCAGTATGTCTTTTTTACTGGAAATTTATACAAGATATGGCGGCAAAAGATGCAAAAAAAGTATCGTAATACCAAGTGACAATACATACTGCATGGTGTAAACTATATCTGTAAAAATCATCTATTGTATCATGGATCCGAAGATTCATGTCATTTAGGAGAAATACTATGCCAAAATACGCTTTTATCACAGGCGCTTCCCGCGGTATCGGTGCTGCGATCGCGCACGAGCTCGCCACGCAGGGATATCACCTTTATCTGACCTGTCTGACAAATGGTCAGAGACTACAGTCTCTGGCTGATGAGCTTTCACAGACCTATTCCGTTTCCTGTCAGTGTTTTGTCGGTGACATCGGAGATTACAGCTTTGTGGAACGCTGCTTTGCCAAAATCAATACATTGGATGTCCTCGTCAACAACGCAGGAATTTCCTATGTCGGTCTGTTGTCCGATATGGAAGTCAGCGACTGGAATCAGGTCATGCATACCAATCTGTCTGCCAGCTTTTATACAAGCAAGCTTGCAATTCCTCTGATGCTGAAAAAGCATGAGGGAAAAATCATCAATATTTCTTCTGTCTGGGGAAATGTAGGGGCTTCCATGGAAGTTGCCTATTCTGCATCCAAGGGCGGGCTGAACAGCTTTACGAAAGCACTTGCCAAGGAGTTAGCGCCGAGTAACATCCAGGTCAATGCACTTGCCTGCGGTGTGATTGATACGGATATGAATAAATGTTTTTCTGTAGATGATATGGAAATCCTGAAAGGAGAAATCCCGGCAGACAGAATCGGAACGACTCTCGAGGCTGCCAAAATGGTCAGCATGATCATTCATTCTCCTTCTTACCTGACGGGACAGATCATTACTATGGATGGTGGCTGGCAGTAGACTTACATACTGTCAACGACCGTAAAAAAGTGTTCTACTTCCTGCCATGCTCTTTTGGATTCCGGCAGATGCATCATTGCCATCTGGAATACGTGGAACATTCCCTCGTATTCCGACAGGCGCACATGCACGCCCTGTTCTTTTGCCCTGGCTGCTGCCTGCTGCGAATCGCTGAGCAGCATTTCGTAAGTACCGACCTGGATCAGCATCGGCGGAAATCCGGTAAAGTCTCCGAACAGCGGCGACAAATACGGATTTTTCGGATCGTGGTCCTGTCTGTAATCTGTGCTATAGATCAGACTGTCCCTTGTTTTGCCAAACAACGGATCTCTTTCATAATTATCATCATAAGATGATCCACTTGCCGTCATATCGGTCCATGGTGACATGGCGACAATTCCTCTCGGCAGTTTCCTGCCATGATCCTTCAGATAATGGCAAAGTGCCATGCAGAGTCCGCCGCCTGCGGAATCTCCGCCCAGATAGATCTCGTCTTCCGTAAAGCCTTTTACTTCCCGCAGCCAGTCAAATGCTGTGATGGCATCTTCAAGTGCCGCCGGGAACGGATTTTCCGGTGCAACGCGGTAATCTATAGAGAGTACGTCCATTCCCTTTCCTGCCTCCGCATATAATACGGCGAAGCTCCGATAGGTATTGTGGATCTTTCCCACATACCCACCGCCGTGCAGCTGCAGCAAAACACGGTCTTCTCTTCGTCCTTCCGTTTTGGTCAGATATTCCATCGAAAAAAGCGGCAGATGGATTTCTTCCATCTCAAATCCCGCCGGACATCTCCACGGCGGTTCCACGATCTTCTTCCGCATCTCTCCATTCTTGAATTTCTGTCCGATGAGGTGATCACTCGTTACACGTGCGATCAGTTCCCGTACAAGCTGACCCTTGAAGCTTGCTTCTTCTTCCGAAATTTTGATCATATATGAAATCTCCTCTTTAGTTCATTTTTTGCTCTTCGGTCACCGAGTAAAATAGTTCCCAAAAACAGTATGCCGCTGCTTACCAGTGCGATCAGGCTCAGAAGCGGTCTTGTCACAATATGCAGAACATACAGAAGCATCTGTATGCCTGCGATCACGATCATGCCAAGCTGCAACAGGATATAGCTTTGCCAGTTCTGCATATTGACGATCATGAGCACGATAATACCTGTATCCACCAGCAAAATCGCACAGGGGATGGCATAATTGACTGACCAGCCGCGATAGCCCAGAATATGATCGATCAGCACACAGAGCAGGATTGCTGCCAGACTCTGCACCATGATCTTCATCAAATGCCCTTCATCCTGATTGAAAAGCGTGTAGCGCAGTGTCAATAAAAAGTATAGAATACCTGCATCACAGATAACCGACCACATCAGACCCGCGTACGTCAGATAATTGATCACGCCAAGCAGGATCATGGCGATCACGGAAACAAACAGACTGATCCGCATCAGAAATCTGTATTTTTTCTGCGGAATGGAAACCTGTGGATACATGGGATCTGTCTGCTTCTCATCCACCTTTTCGAGTACACTTCTACAAAACGGACAGACACTTGTCTGATCCAATATTTGAATTTTACATTGTTTACAATACTTCATAGGCTTCTCCATTCGTTTCGATAGTCACAGGTACACCCAGCTCCGACAGCGTGCGGAAAAAGCACTTCTGGATCGACTGATCCTTTAATTTGGAGCTGATCGTATACACAAGTGTATCCTCATAAGAGCTGATACTGCATTTCATATTCTGCCCCTTTGTCATGGAAAGCACGACATGCATCTTATCGATATAAGGCCGGTAATCCTCCCGGATCTGCAGACTGCCTACATTCGTTACAGTCGATGTGTTGGCAAGCGCAGAACTGCGATACACCCACTTCATGGCAAGATTTTTTACAAACAAAGGAACCATACGCAGCATCAGGTTTTTCTGATTCGATACATTATAAGAGATCAGGCTGTCCATATTTTCCTTGGTGATCTGCTCCTTCAGGCTCTCATCGATCCTGGCGATCACTTCTTCTACCGTGTAGTTTTCTTTATCAGCCCGCAGCACTGCTGCAGTCATGCCAAAGAAATTCTTCGTTGTGATCGAACCGTAAAACGGGCGCAGATTAACCGGTACACAAATACTGATCGGTTTTTTATATGGCTGGCTGTGCAGATGCTCTTTATAAATGCTATAGGCAAAAATACCGGTCAGAAATGTATTGATGCTGACACCGTATTCCTTTGCCTTTGCTTTCAGGATCGGGATATTCAAGTAGCCATGGGTAACCGAAAGTGCTTTTGGCGGCAGGAATTCTCCCGTCAGACGGACTGCACGCTCCGTCTTATATTTTTTCTTATACTTCTTGCCGGTATAATTTTTAACATAGCTGTCTTCTTTATTCAGGGACGTATCACTGCACAGTTCATCACCAAGCTTCTCCATCAGGTCATCATGCGTCAGCCGCAGATATTCATAAACCAGCTCCCGCAGAAAGGTTATCCCGCCCATACCGTCAGTCAGCACATGGAATACCTCCAGATTGATCCGCTTCCGGTAGTAAGTCACACGAAACAGATAATTGTTGTTCTGATACACCGGAATATACAGGCATGGATAGGTATTTTCTTCCCGCACTTTCGGCGCCGGTCTGTTATTTGTTTCAAAATAATACCAGAACAGCCCTCTGCGCAGTCTGACATGGAACACGTCAAATTTGGGAAGCACTCTGCTTAATGCTTCCTGCAGTTTCTCTTCTATGATATCTTCTGTCAGTGTCACGGAGATCCGATAAACACTGCTCATGCTTTCATTTGCTATGACCGGGAAAAGCAATGCCGTATTATCCAGCTTGTCCCATTTCATTTCTTTTTCGGTCAGGCTCATTCTTTTTCTCCTCTTTTAACAGGTGTCTGAAAAACAGCCAGGCTTCTTTTCAGGATGCCATTCATGTGGGCGATCGCCATGCCATAGTTTGTCATGGGTACCCCTGCCTGCAGGCAGGCTTCTTTCCGATACTGCATTTCTCTTTCATTCAGCATGCAGCCACCGCAATGGATCACCAGTGCATATTTCGTCAGATCCTGTGCGAATTCCGTTCCGCTCGTCCACGTAAATGCCAGCTCTTTTCCCGTATGTTTTTTCAGCCACGCGGGCAGCTTCTGCGTTCCGATATCGCCGCATTGCCTGTGATGACTGCAACCCTCGGAGATCAGCACATGATCCCCATCCTGCAGACGGTCGATACAGCCGGCTGCGGCTTTTGCCGTTTCCAGCTGTCCTTTGTATCTGGCAAACAGCACGGAAAAAGACGTAAGTTGCATTTCCTGCGGTACAATTTCCTTTACATAGCCAAATGCCTGACTGTCTGTGACCACCAGCGCCGGCTTTACATGGGAAAGTGTCTCCGCCAGCTCTGTTTCCCTTGTCACAACTGCGATCATGCCATGATCCAGCAGATCTCTGAGCACCTGCTGCTGTGGCAGGATCAGGCGTCCCTTCGGTGCCGCTGCATCAATTGGCGTTACCAGTATGACGATATCTCCCGCCTGCACCAGATCGCTGACGATCGGTTTTTCCGCACCTGCAGTCTGTGCCAGCTTTCCGATCATATTTTTCAGTTCTTCTATATTTTTCTTTTCTCTGGCACTGACAAATATTTTCGCTGTTCCCGGTGCAAAATGTTTCCATTTTTCAAAATCCTGCTCAAATGCCAGATCGATCTTATTGACCGCCAGTATGGTCGGTACTTTTCTTTCCTGTAAAAGCGCAAGCAGCTCCTTTTCCTGCTCTGACGGTTCCTTGACCGCGCTCATGACAACAACCGCAACATCTGTCTTGCGCAGGATCTGCCTTGTCTTTTCCACCCGGAGCTGTCCCAGCTCTCCTTCATCATCCATCCCCGGCGTATCAATGATCAGTACAGGGCCGATTGGCAGAAGCTCCATGGATTTCTGTACCGGATCAGTCGTCGTTCCGAGCACATCCGATACGACAGACAGTGCCTGTCCGGTCACTGCATTCACAAGGCTTGATTTGCCGCTGTTTCTTCTGCCGAAAAAACCAATATGCACACGCTGTGCACTGCTTGTATCATTCAGTCCCATACTCTTTCCTCCTTTTTATCAGAACCGGAAGTCACGCTGTCCATTTTCGATATTGACCAGATTCTTTTCTACGATCTCACGCACCTTTTCCCGCGGGATATTGGCAAGCTGCTCACGGATCAGCTTTTCACCTTTTGCTCTCGTTTCCGGAGAAGCATAATCGATCAGGTATTCCTGCAGTGTCATCAAGGCATTCGGCAGACAACAGTTGGAGATCTGTCCGCTCTTGCAAAGAGACATGAACCGGTCTCCGGTTCTGCCTTCCCGGTAGCAAGCGGTACAAAAACTCGGGATATAACCACCGTCGATCAGCCAGCTCACCACCTGGTCAAGTGTTCTTGTATCGCTGACATCAAACTGTTCGCTGCATTCCTCCGGAAGCTCCGGTTCCGCGTAACCGCCGACACTTGTTTTGGAACCGCCGCTGATCTGGGAGATGCCCAGACCGATCACCTTTTCCCTACACGCCTGGCTTTCTCTTGTAGAAATGATCATACCCGTATACGGAACACTGATCCTGATGCAGGCAATGATCTTTGCAAAGGTATCATCATCGATACCGTTGTCAAATGCGGACGGATCGATATCATCTGCTTTTTTGATACGCGGAACGCTGATCGTATGCGGTCCCACGCCATGTACAGCCTCCAGATGCTCTGCATGCATCAAAAGTGCTGTGAACTCATATCTGTATAATTCCAAACCGAATAAGACACCCAGTCCGACATCATCAATTCCACCGTCCATGGCACGATCCATGGCTTCCGTATGATAAGCATAATCATGCTTTGGCCCGGTCGGATGCAGTTTTTCATAGCTTTCCTTATGATAGGTTTCCTGAAACAGGATATACGTACCAATGCCTGCTTCCTTTAATTTATGGTAATTTTCTACCGTAGTCGCCGCAATATTGACATTGACACGACGGATCGATCCATTTTTATGTTTGACACTGTAGATCGTTTTGATACAGTCCAGAATATATTCAATCGGATTGTTTACCGGATCTTCTCCCGCTTCGATCGCCAGTCTTTTATGTCCCATATCCTGCAGGGCGGTAACTTCTTTTACGATCTCCTCCTGCGTCAGCTTCTTTCTGGCGATATGTTTGTTCTTCCTATGATAAGGGCAGTATACACAGCCGTTCACACAGTAGTTGGATAAATACAGCGGCGCAAACATGACAATACGATTTCCGTAAAAGTCTTCCTTGATCTGCTTTGCCAGTGCATAAATTTCTTCATTCTTTTCCGGGATATCACAGTCCAGAAGTACTGCTGCTTCTGTGTGGGATAAGCCTTTTCTCAGCTTTGCCTTCTCCAGAATTTTGTCAATAAGCTGTTCGTTATGCCTGTTTTCCCAGGCATAATCCAGTGTTGCCATGACCTCGTCATGGTCAATGAATTCTTCTGCCTTTAACGATTTTGCATTATACATGATATGCCTTCTTTCCATTTGTCTATATGTGATCTGTTTTCTTCCCTATATGCTAGGTCGCTTTTCTATAACCTGCTACGCAGGTTATTGCGCCGTACATTTGCTCTGCAAATGTACGACAATGCTTGCGACATCTACATTGTACGACGCAGTGCGCATCTTTGCAAGCTTGCTTACGACACCTACATTGTACGACGCAGTGCGCATCCCCGCGGATCGTTTTTGTGTAATAGAAACAAAGTTTCCTACTTACACAAAAACAGAGGTCATGCCATGCATGACCTCCCCGCCATTTCTCTTTTTCCGATTATTGCAGTGCTTCCTTCAGCTGCTGATAAATTTTATCATATTGCGCGTTGTCTGTCTGCAGACACGGTTTATCGAGTGTCTGAGGCACGCCATAGGTTCCGTTTTCTTTATACTTGGGGATCACGTGAAAGATCAGTCTGTCACTGTAATCCTCGCTGTCAAAGTAATTGATCGCATCCGGTGCAAACAGCTTATTGAGTGTTTTTGCCGTTTTGGCGATGTCTGCAAAGAACATGTTCCGCTCCAGTGTTGACAGTCTGCAAAGCTCTCTTGCCGACTCCTTAAATACTACTGCGACCCTGCCCCTGCAGGTCTGATCCCGGTACAGATACACACGGGAAATATCCAGATCCGCTACATAAGCCCCGTAAATATCTTCCAGATCTTTTTCGGTTGTCTTCTGCTTACTTTCATCCACTGTTTTTCGGTAAGCCAGATAGGCTTTCGCCATCTCCATGTCCTCGTTGAGCACATGATCCATCACCCAGCTCTGTACTTCTTCCTCGATCTTGCGCAGCTCCGTCGCCGGTTCCTGCTTCAGCTTCGGAATATTGATCTGCATGATATAATCCGAACACTTCTTATGAAACTGTTTATGCTTCGTGATCTTTGGATACGACATTTCATCCATGATCGTCTCTTCCGCATAAAAATGATAAGCAGTAAAATCCCTGAGCCCACAGACGATATCAAGAAGCTGCTTATCTGTCACCCCAATACATTGCATCTGCAGCAGCTGTTCCATATCTCTCCCTAATTTAAACAACTGCTTATGCTGTACATCGATACTTTCAATACTGGTATTCAGGTTCTTCTCCCAATCAAACTTAAAGTCAAACATAACTAGCCTCCATTTGCCATATTGTAGTATCCCCATCATTTTCTCTTTGTTTACTACTATGTTACCACGGATCGCTATGTACCGTAAACCGACAAAAACACAGTTTTTCAGCAGTTTCTTTATTCACTATTTTGAAGCACATCTGCCATCCTGTTTGTCGCACTGACAGGCTTTTCCAGATATTGTTCCCTGATCTGTGTTTTTGACCTGTTTACCTCCTCAAACAACTCTCCTGCCGACCAGACAAGACATTCCTGCCCCCAGACGATGAGCTGCACAAGGCCATCGGAGGTTGCTACCGTTACATTGTAATTTTTCCCGATCGTATGTGCGGCTTTGGCGATATACTGATCTGCCGTCTCCGCTTCCTTGGTATATACGACATCAATATTGTGATAGTGCTGCATCTGTCCGATACCGCCTCTGACCTTGTATGCATCAAACACAAGAATGACATGACAGCCCTTGCTGCCCTGATAATCACAGAGAATATCCATCAGTCTGCCCCGCGCCGCATCAATATTGACCTGCGCCAGCTCCTTCAGCTCCTCCCATGCAAATACAATATTATAACCGTCAACCAGCAGATAGCTTTCTCCCGGCTCTGTCTGTTTCTTTTTGGCTTTCTTCCACGCTTCTGCCGCCTCGCTCTGCACAGGACTGATAACCTTTTTGGTCTGCTGCAAAAGACGCTGCTTCACAGGTCCGTAAGTCCGCTCAAAAATAGCTGCCAGTTCTTTTTCTTCACTGCCGTATCTTGCCGCTTCCATGCGGTTTTGTTTTTCCTGTTCCCTGCGGATCTGCTGAGCGGTAAAAGCTGTATAATCCTCATCGTTGTTCGTGTCAAAAATACTGGGCAGATGCATATGCTCTTTGACTTCATCCCATGGCACGACAAATCCCGCACCATGCTCACAAAATACGGAATCCGCCGGATTTCGCAGATCATGTCCCGGATCATATGCCCGCTTCTCCATGACCGTCTCCGGATCATGACAGATATCATAGCCTGCTGCCACAAGAGAAATGCGTCCCTTGCCCTTGGAATAGGACAAAAGCTCCCTGGCATAATTGCGCATCGTGGAAACAGGTGCTTTTCCGGTCAGTATCGTCTGCTCCATCGTCTGCTGCGGCGGATCGCACCTTCCTTCCATTCGCTGTACATCCGTCATGACG